>Ga0209372_1000147_pt1 | contig 54356 bp, 33 predicted proteins | sample AgamicAtPe_FD_187170 | JGI IMG/M metagenome (GOLD analysis project Ga0209372, IMG submission 187170) | Agave microbial communities from Guanajuato, Mexico - At.P.e (SPAdes) (version 2) | ecosystem: Host-associated > Plants > Phyllosphere > Phylloplane/Leaf | place: Guanajuato, Mexico | collected... | reverse complement strand
TGATTCCGATCAACGGGGGAGTGGCAATACATCGCGGCAACACGCTAAGCTTGAAGAATGTGACGAAGGAGGACAGAGGGACCTATTATTGCGTTGCAGATAATGGGGTCAGCCCAGGTGCAAGACGAGGCATAAGCGTAGAGGTTGAATTTAAGCCTGTAGTTCGCGTTGGTCAGGTTAGGTATGAGCAGGCGCTTCAGTACGATGCCGATCTTCATTGCAACATCGAAGCTTTTCCCTCTCCATCCATCTCATGGGTCAAGGATGGCCATGAATTGAATAACAACCAACATTATTCTGTGGCGATCTTCGACACCTCGAACGAGTTCTCGCAAACAACTTTGAGAGTTAAGAAGATTGAAAAGCGGCAGTACGGAATTTACCTCTGCCGAGCAGCCAACAAATTTGGAGTCACGGAAGCTGAGGTCCGATTGGATGAGACCCCAAATGTTGTCTGTCCGCCTGCTTGTGATGCACCTAATTACTTGACATCTGGGGCGTCCAGGGCTCAGCTTCTTGCAGCCGATTCGTTATGGTTTTTCCTCCTAATCGCCTACATAATCAGTTCAAGGTATTAGATTTAATCCGAAGCGTTCATTAATGTGATCAGATTTCTCCTATTAAACCATCTAACGAGAAGTGTCGTTATTCACAAGTTGTTGCAGTTGATCTGCCGCGGCATTTCTCCTAATCCTGAATATCTTCATCATAATTATGGAGGATATGAGGAAGAAAGCACCAGCCGCCACAACTAGCGATATGAGCCAGGTTTGTGCATCAATTGATGATGATTCGACTCTCAGGAAAGCATGTTCGATGTTGGCAGTATCCTCTCCCAAAAAGACTCGAACTAAATCGATGGAGTGATCGTAGGGTCCCAGAATCACAGAGTCGATATAATAGGTTAAGCTTGACTCGGACTGACGAGGCTCAGAGCTAAGATCTCTTTCTTGATCTGGATTTTGCTCGTCATTGACTTGCCCATTATCTGTTTGAAGAATCACTTCGGGTTCCTTTTTATTACGTGCGGTAATGGAATAAGTGGCAATTAGTCGCCGGTGTAGCCTCCTCAATGGTTGGATGGCGACAGATTCAATTTCGATGTCGCAGACGGAGCTTTCATCGTTGAGATTCTCGGCTGGCTGTTCTGTCTGAAGCAATTTCTGCAACCAATAAGATAAACTAGTTACTCCCCTTGCCTCTGATTGCTTCATCTTGACTTCGAATCCTCCAATTTCGATTTTTGAAGGCAAGATTGCGAATAAACTCTTGAATAGATCATCACGAACTTTCTCATCGAGCAAATAGTCGCTTGCATCTAATTTAGCAAGTTCGTACTTTGCTGCTGAGCTAGGAGATAGAAAGGGTACTATGATTTCATAGGTTCCATCCGATTCTATTAATCCATAGTTGCTTGCTCCGTATCGAACGACCGATCCATCTATCGTACTGATCGAAATGTGTAGATCACATTTTGTCGAGGTGATGTCAGTAGAAGCTGCTGAGCTCGACGGGATGTAATTACTCTTTCGAGAGGTTCTCAGCTCAACAAGTTGATGGTCGTTGACATAGGGTGCCTGATCCGCTGTGTAGAAATAGAATCTATTTGTTTGTACAATCGAGGGATCGAAGTCTATACCATAAGTTGACTCCAACTCAGCACGAAATTCAATGGGTGGAGTGACAAAATCTATCGGCGCGGAGCATTTCGTGAGATCTCTGGAATGGGTGTCATTGTGATTATTAATAAGCTCAGGACAGCCCCTTACTAGTGCTGACCCGTTTCGAAACGAAGCATAGTTTTCGGATCGGTAAGAGAGGAGCCGATAGTACTTGTGATACTTTTGAGCTAACAGCTTACGCATATATAGTTCATGTTTTAGGATTGAGATATAGTGACTAGAAGCCATCTTGTGACTGCAAGCTAACAGGTCGTAGTTGCAAGCCGGTTGATGCTCGCCATCATTTGCAAAGTAATCTATGTGTCCAACATTCAATCCTATGCCGAAACATGTCCTCTTGATAGACGAGCATCCATTTGTATGGATCACATCGACGAGTATAGCGTCCGACCTGTGCAGCCTGAACTTACTCTCAACATTGGAAAAGTCGGGCCCAGCTGGGTCTAGGCCAGTTATGCGGCCGACAGTTCCGTCAAAGTCTTTGCCCACGAAGCCAGATATATGAGCGCCGAGAGAGTGGCCAATAAGATAGATTTTCTCTGAGAATCGGGCATCGAGGAGACTTTGTCCGTTGATCGCTGCGAGATAATAGAGCAAAACGGTTAATTGGCGCGCAACTACTTTGGTGTTGGCGACTACCTGAGGATAGTAACCTCGGTCGCCATGCGGCCAAGAGACTAGGATTGTGTTGATGTTGTCCAGTTTACTCCATGTATCTTTGATTTCCCATTGCCACGAAGTGTAGGATTTGGTCATGTAACCAGTAGTGATGATAATTGTTCTGAGATTTGGGTTGAACTTTGATTCTAGCAGTGCAGCCAGATCATAGGGGTAAACATCGCACGTTTCCGAGTTAGGTAGACAGTTAACTGTGGGCTCGAAGGCCACCACAGTTTCGCCGAATTCGTTTGAGATTTTAAACTCTGTTTTTGATCCTTCCGGATCCTCTGGAGTCAGTTTGTTGGGAAACTTTTCGAAGCATCCGATTAGGTGAAAACATTTGTCAATTTCTTTGTCGGCTGCCGGAAGTTTGCTGTTTTGAAATGGCTCAGGTAACTCGTGTAAAGATAGCACGCTTCTTGGAAGATTTTGCTCCTGATAAGCAATCACTCCGAATACTTTCAATGTGAGAAGAATGAGCCGATACCAGTTTAGAACCAACATTCTTGTCCATAAGTGTCCAAAACTTATTGGAATAACGATACACTCCAGTCAAAGAGAGGTGCCTTAGTTTCGAGCCTAAGTGATTTACGAAAGTCTCCCGTGTTCAAACAACTGGTGGTCCATGCTTGGTTCGACATCCATCGATAATGAGTCATTTGCTGAGCTCAGCCATGGCAAGTGTTTATTACTGTTTATTGACGAATCTGTGACGTCTAGGAAGATGTTGGTGTTTATTTTTGGTTTTGAGTTCCGCAGACAACTCAACATTTAAACTTTTCTCCCGAACGAGCGGTTTTTGAATCAGATAACAGTTGATGACTGTCAACTGATGGATAAACAGACCGACCAATGTATAGATCTGAAAACAAACAAAGGGAACATATCCATGTCTACGTCCCATGGTTTGCCTAGCTCAGCAGATACATTCGGTTCGGTTTGGGCTTTCTATATGACAACCGCACCAAATTAAGATGATCATGATTGGCGATTGCTATCACAGAGCCGATGATTCACCTGGTTAGGAACTGAGCACATCTAATTAAATCGACTCACGGCGATCGAGGATGTTTCATTGAAAATCGACTTCGATGCTAAGAGAGATGAGCAATTGTCTGTAGAAATTCTCAACTGCATGTACTGGCCGATGTTCACTTATTGGATGATCAACAAGTCTTATGATTATCTTGGTTTCCAAATGGATAGCCTGGTTGCCAAAACAAAGAAGCAAAGTTAACTGAATATCACTCCGATCAGACTTATGCAGGGCGGGTGTAGTCCATCTGTTGCTTTTCAGAAGTAGAATGTGCGACTAGAATGAATAGGGAGTAGATAAACAATACTCATAAGAATTATAAACTCCAATCCGGAAAACTGGTTGTTTATTGTTGTCGGTGAAAGATCCATGCTGCAGCTGTGTAGCTTTATGAGATATATATACAGATTGTTTCTAGGTTGAGAGACCCAAGAAGAGTAACTTAAGGTGATGTATTATTCGTTCCACAGAACCATTTCCGGCCTAGCAATTGCCTCATAACTTTTTGTCATCGACGTACTGCCTCACGGAGTAATCTAGCGGCGTCGTTAAGATGATCGGGTACATTGACCGGCATGACTTGTATGTTGGCCGAATTTGGCATCTGGTAATGAGAGCTAACAAGGGGAGCTCGGTTGATCTGTTGAACGAGATTAGGTTGTGGCATCATCTGTCTAGGTTGAAGTTGTGGTTGAGATTGATTGTTCCAATTGAAGTTTGTCAGTTGAGTGCTCCTCATTAGGTTCGTTTTCTCAGTTTCGAAGAAGCGAATGATGCTGTTTATCTGGTTTAGTGACAGGTTGCTTGCTGTCTTCTGTTCCACAACTAATTTCAAGGTCAGCTCAATATCGCCGGGTAGACTCACACCAACAGGGTCTCCCCATCGAGCTACGGGTTGGTTCACTGTATTTAAGATGTTCATTTGAGAGTCCATTCTACTCTCTAAACTGTAGTTATTAAACACACTTTCAATACTTGGTTGATTCATGGCTGGGTTTTCAAAAGGATTTCGACGTTCGTTGACAGCTTTTGATTGGAGGAAAGAACTTTGCGATGAGATTCTTCTTGGACTTCTAGCCCCACTAGGACTTCTGCTTCTACTCCTGCTTCGATAATTCCTACTACTCTTGATGCCTCTAAAATAGTCGTCGGTTAGGGGTTCGTCTTTGACGTAGCTCTTCCCAGATTTGGAGTTTTTACTCTTCGGATCGGTGTATGGCCTGATAGATATGGATCTGCCGAGGAAGATTTCGTTGTGCCTTGAAATTGCATTTGTTGCATCCTTTGGACGCTTAAATTGTACAAATGCAAAATGTGTTGTTAAGGTTATGCCTTCAAGATTAGAAACTGGTCCAAAAAATCGAATAAAATCATCAATGCCCGCGTTAGATGGGAAATTGCTCACATGGATTCGTCGGCCATTGTCACCTATTCTGGTATTGCCCCATTCTTTCTTGGCATACCTCATTATCTTCTTTTCACTCATTGTGGTCCTATCGGTTCACTTCGCTGAGGTCGGATTGAACAAGGGCCAACATCCATGAGATCAAAAGTATCTACAATTGTCAGGTGACAGATGATCCACTAAAGTGTGTTCCCCTGTGCCAGTGTTTGGTGATGCAAAAAATTGTTTTCTGCGCATATGACGCCTTGCTCGTACACGAATTTCGTGGCCTCCAAGTTTAGGATAAACATAAGGTAGGCTCATGGCTTCCCCGGCCTATCAAAGATGACATTTATCTATCAAACTATTATCGACTCAAACATCCAGTGTACAAGAGTATACTAACCAGAGAGCTGCAATGTTATTACCCGTGAGATGCTTACCGTGCTAGTTGATTTTCTTCAAAGCAGTCAGGAATCGAATGTGACAATCTGACGTGGAGACAACCAAAATGGCCAACGCGGTACCGCTATCCCTAGAGGTCTTGGCATGCTTTGTATTGTCGATAGCTCTATTGAATCGCTATTGTGATATGGTAAGCAGCAACATAATAACTGTGGTTGGAGTCTTTATTAGCTGGTTCTTCTCCTTCATGGTCATCTTTTTGCTGCCAGTTGACTTGACCTCAACAACCTACAGACAATGCTTGCTCGATTTCCAGTCCACCAATGGTTCATCCACCTCGCCGATTGAAAGCTTTTCGAACGCAACATCGTCTATCCCCAGTGCGAGCCTCGCGTCAGTTACCCTGTCACCTATTCCGCAACATTCTACCTTCTTCCAACACGCCAATTCAACCTTAGATATCCCCCAACAAAACTCAAGTTCACTCTCAAACATAACCAATCCCTGTGTCGTACCATGGAACTATGTGACGAGTAACGCGCTCACAAAATTATGGCGGTTCATCTATTGGACAAGTCAATTCTTAACGTGGCTGCTCCTACCTATCATGCAATCCTTCTCGATGGCAGGAGATTTTACAACTATCGATAAGCTTAGATCCGCAGTGCGAGCCAACCTAATTTATTATTCTTCATATGGTGCAATTTTTACAGTTCTACTTATATATGTGATTGTGAGAGACGGTCTCGACTTTGCAAACTTGAAGGTCATCGCAATATCGTCATCCAACACTTGGGGCCTGTTCTTGCTCGTGATACTCTTGGGCTATGGCCTCGTCGAGCTGCCCCGCTTCTTGATAAACCGAAGTAGATATTCACAATCTCTGAATCAATTGTACTTCAGAATTTCCAGGGTCAACGCAGAGAAATGCGAGGCCGAAGAGAAATTAGACGATGCATTAGAGGAGATACATCAAGCTTTCGCCGCTATCAGCAACAATGATACTAGTCCATTGAAGAGATATCTAAATCAAATTGTCGATAAATGTCCTCCTGATTGGAAGAAGCGATCCAATGTTTTCAGAAGGCAAGCAGCAGCTTCAAATGCAGCCTTTGATACAGACAGAACTAAAGCGCACATTTATGATATCAAATCGATGGCAAGACTCCATAGGAAGGTTATAGGCGCAGTTCATTATCATCGTCAGATCTCATGTAGATGGAATCATTTAATTCGTGAGGTGATCGAGTGGGAGGACATAGCTAGAAATCAAATCGAGAACAATCCAATTTCCGCTCGTTCCTTCAAGCCGACTTTACCAAGGGAGCAGTCGATCATTAATTGTATATACACCCCAAGAATGGAATGGTACTGGAAATGTTTATTGAGAGTTTGGTTACTGAGAATTTCTGGTTACGCCATGGCAGCCTTCTCGCTAGCCGTGGTCTGGTCAGAAATTGCATTTCCCATCTCATTCTTTTCTCAGAAACTCAGCATATTTGCATATTTTGTGGATGAATTCCGCGTTTCCCAAGATTACTTTTATCTCGAGGTAGGTACCGAACTTCTGATTGGGAGGCTTTCCAGTCACCGGCAACACAGATTTCTAACCTGCGCCTTAAATAATCAACCGCTTGAACAGGTGTTCTCCACAATCTCGATAGGCTATTTAGCTGTCTGCGCCTTTTACACAGTATTCCGAATGAAGATCTACAACATATACTACCTGGCCCCAAACGGTCAGACTGACGAATATAGCTTGTTGTTCAGTGGTATGCTTCTATGCCGTTTGACTGCCCCACTTTGCCTGAACTACCTTTGCTTAGTTCATCGGGATTCGCATATCATCAAGCATAGCAAGAATTTGGAAACTTCTTTTACCTCCATCATGGGTCACCTCGACTTGATACCGATTGTAAACAACGGCTTGAACGTGTTTCTACCATTCTGTATCAGTGCCATCTGCTTGGCCATATATTTCGACTTTGGAACTCATATATTGCATGGTCTTGGCTTCGAACAATTTATCGAAAACGACGAGATGACCATTGACTGGGTGCAAACGGGTCGAGAGTTGGTTAAGAGAGAGAAGACTAAGCTTCTACGCAACTTTGACTCCTCGACTACCACATATCATGAAATGATACCTCCTCGCACTCAGTCGATCGATTCGGGCCCACGACCGATAACCGGACAGAACCAAAGCGCACCAAATTTTGTTAGTGAAGATTCTCCAACTTCGTTATCTTCTTCATCATCGGGCTTTTCAAGGTCATCGTTGTTGCCAAAATCCAGCCAAATCTCGAGAGAGAACATCAAACCGATGGGACAGTCAGGGCGTGAACACGACCATGACTCAAGCAAATTGGAAGATAACATTATTGAAATCGATCTAGAAAGTCAGAGAAGATTTGCAAAGCAATCTGGAGGCTTCTTCGATGATGTTTGAATCTCACAGAGTCAGGGCCCCAAGAGTCATCGGACCGTAAGAGCGTTTCTAAATCCTCCCTATTTTTCTAGTCGATTTGATCATGCTCCCTTTGAATAAACGATCTTACTCCAATCATGGATACATTAGATTCTCAAGGCCTGAAACAGATGTCAGTTCTGAGTGGGTTGATGAGGGGCAGTATTCTGCAACCGCCAGCTTTGTGTGCTTGGCCTGAATTTTGCTTGCAGGTCAAGCCGGATGCCCTCCCCTTGCAAGATGGTTTGAAGACGGCTAACCAAACTCGCACAGCAGGTTGTGTGCTTGTGGCAAACCGGATTTAGATGGATGTAAAGCTGCATCAGCGGCATTGGAACTTGTTCAACCCTCTCCCCTTGCCTGCAATTCGTTCTAGCGGTTGAATCATTTTGTTCTGAGAATATGAACAGGGGGAATCCAACCGTTGCGACGCAAATTCTGCCGACCGACGGTCAACAATTTACAGTTGGATTCAGAGGCCTTTTGTTGGTAGAGGACATCTCCGAATATTTCCCATTTAACACCAATGAACCAAGAAGCTGGCGCACCCATCGAGAGCCGGAAGGCCCTCTCCTCGAACCAAAATAGCCCCCTTCTGGAGGTGAAACCTTCGGAGGCTTCCATTGGGGATCATGGTTTGTATCTAAGCGAGTTGAAGACTATTGGCCTTACACTTCGTTCGGATCGGGATCAACCTAAAGTTGCGCAACCACCAAGCTGGTTTGACGATGCGCTCTTCAGGAAGGCAAAATCAGTTTACGAAAGACATTTTATGGGTATCAATTTTGCTCATCTATCTGGTCTTCTATTGTTAGTTCGAATTGATTCTATTTACAGAACTTTGAGTGCTACAGGTGAGTCTGACACCGTTTCAAAGCTGTTCAAACGTTATTACAACACATTGAAACATGTCAAAACTTGGTATGAGGGCGACATATTCGAAGAGAAGAGCGACGCCTACAGATCTCTATTAATTGTTAGAGGGATGCACAATAAGGTTTCATCACAATTCAACGACTGCAACAACGCTTCAAGAGATACAGAAATTGCGCAAGATTTGACAGCGAAAGATTCCGCCCGTTCTGCTGGCGATCAAGTTCACGTTTCCGAGTACGACATCATGATAACGCAATTTGCCTTCATTGGGTTCATAGTGACTAAATCGAAAAACATGGGCTTGATTGATGATTTCAGCCAAGAGGATCTGGAGGGTTTGTTGCACTTTTGGCGCGTCATTGGCTATTATTTGGGTACGAGCGAAAAATTCAATCTTTGTTCCTACAAATTCGCCGACATTGTTGGTTTGTGTGAGTCTATTACAGAGATGGAACTCAAGGAATCGTTAGTGAAGAATCCGTTGCATGAGAGGCCAGGAATCATGAGTGTCAACATAGTCAGATCTCTCAAGTTCATTCCAATGCTCACGGTTTACGGAATGATGCAATACTTGTACGAAATTCTCGGCCAAGATAGCAGCGAGTTGCAAGATCGGCGAACCCACTTCTCTCGACTAAGCTATACCCTTATAAAACTAGTCATGAGCCGATTGCTTGCCTACAAGCCCTTTAGATCATTCAATAACGGCCTGACCAGGCTGAGCATCTACTTGGTGGGTAAAATCCAAGATTGGTTCTCGAGGCGCCTGGAATCCAAGTATGGACAAGAGCTCAAAATTTGATTGGAATCAGATCTAGAGGATGCTTCCTTTGCTCTTAACAGGTGGTGCGGCTAATCAATTCGACACAACACAGCGCTCAAGTATCATGGGTCCTTCCTGTAAATTTCCTTCCTGTAGCGCTCAAGTTTTCGTGCGTTACAGAATCTGGCCAGAAGTTTGTTGTTACATTGTTTGTGCAAGTAAAACACGTAAAAAGTTCAATGAAACTTGATGTTAACTGATGATCAACTACAAGGGTGATGCTTGTCATCTGAGGGCACAACATACGAGGAGCACATTGTCGCAAGTTGCCTCGAGGGTAGCACATTTGTCCCCATTTATCGCTGAGAATCAATATTTCACAATGCTCGAGCTTGGTGTACAAAGAGAATCTTGGTTTGGAGCATCCGACCGAATGCGCAGCAAACGAAACTCGTGACTGACGCTGGATAAAGATGAACTGGACTCTCTCGCACCGATCTAATCTAATTTATGCGCTAACTAAGGGTCAGAGCAAACACAAAGTAACGCGCGATTGACTGGCTGGAAATTTTCACACTTAACAAGATTCAGCACGTTAACTCTGGCTTTTATTGCTCGTCGTTTAGAACATCATGGAACTTTGTGCTCTGCATTATTCGACTACCTAACTGAACACTCGCAGGTAGCATAATGGTCGCTCGTGTTTGAGTTGAACACACTGATTATGATAACCTTGCAGCAAATTGGCATATCGCTTCGGGCTGGACAAGTTGCAATTTGAGTTGCAATTAGTTAAACTATGAGCGGATCGAATGTGGAGCTTGAGCAAGATCTGGATGAACAATGGCATAGTTTTAGGCTCAATTGGCGGACTTTTGAAGTCTCATGATTGAGTTGAGGATATTTCCACTCAAACGGTCGCTACCACCAACAGCTCTCAAAGCTGCAGGTATCGCACTCGTCAATTTTGTGGCATCTGGAACAGTGGCTTTGTAGTTCTTATCTACCGTTGCCACTCCCTCCGATTTGCCACCATCGCTTATGAGAACAATGTCCTCGAATTTTGATAGCGGACTCGCAATCTCGGCCGCAATTTCTGGCAACACCTTTAGCACTTCAAACAGGACGGCCGCCTCGTTGAACTCTCTCCGCGCCTCCGCAACAACCCTCAGTCCCTCAGCCTCGGCGTTTCCCTCCAACTTGGTTGCAATTGCTTGCGCTTCGCCCTCTTCTCTAATGCGGAAGCTCTCGGCCTCAATCTCAGATTCGTATTTCGCAGTTTGGCCCTCAGTTTCCTTCTTCAGCGCAAAAATCTCAGCTGCAGTCGGCAATTCAATCTCCATCTCGAGCTCAGTCTCGTGTCTCTTATTCTCTTGTTCCTGTATGTCAATGAGACCGTCAAACTCCGACGATTTAACCTCCATCTCCTTCTCGCGGATTGCCTTCTGCAAACGGGCCATCTCTAAGTCGTAGGCTCGCGTTGCCTCAGCCTTGATCTTACCAACCTCCTCGTTTATCTTTGCCTTTGCCATCTCATTCGAGTGCTTTTTTTCCGCTAAATGCGCCCTCATTTCAATTTCGCGTTCCTGCTTGTCGCGTTCGCATTTGGATTCAATTTTAGAGGCCTCGCTTTCGGCCTTTGCTGCGCTAACTGCCGCCTCTCGTTTTACCAAAGCGGTTGATTTTTTACCTGCTGAGCTAAGGTACTCGACATCATCCTTGATCTCTTTTATCGTTAAACTCATGATATCAATTCCCATTCGAGACAGGTCCTTTGTTGCAGCCTCCCGAATCATGCTAGCCAACTGTTGTCGCTTCGTGCAAATGTCCTCAACCTTCTGAGTGCCAATAACAGCCCGCATATGACCCTCAACCGTGTGCAAAATGACAGACTTTATGTGGTCGATTGACTTGCCCAGGAACTGCTCGGCCGCAAGTGGGAGGAATTCGGTGGTGGACATTATCTTGCAATGGACAACACCTGTAACAGTTACAGGTACACCTAAGCAAGATTGAACGTGTTCGCATTTGGGGTTCAAAGTCATAACTTGAAGGGAGATTCGTTGAATGTTGGTGAGCATCCAAGTGCTCCAGCACCAGCCACCAACTATGATCTGCTTGCTGGACGGCCGACAGCAACCGCCAGAGACCACAAGAGCCTCGTTTGGGCCCACCGTTTGTATATTGCCCATAGTCTTGCCGATGAGACGTTAAAAAAGATGAAACTCTACATCAAGTTGCCTTAGATTTAGCTAACGCAATAGTTGTATCTGTTCTGACGTAAGAGCCGTGGGTTCGCGACCAGCGCTATGCTTCGCCGCGTTCGCATAGGGTATCTAAGGGTTCTGTGCACGCGCTGCCTCGTGTGAGCTGGCTACGGGGGAGAACGCCCAATGGCAAGTCAGCTGTTTGCATAGGTTTAAACCCTAAACCCGGACGCAACTGATAACAACCAAGAATTTCGAGATAACTTTTTTTATGGCGAATGTATGAATACGGAGCACGACAACAAGGTCCTGTAGAATACAAGAAAATTCACAGACTCCTGTTGTATCAGTTCCTAACAACAAACTGTTTGATGAGGAAAGAGAGTCCCCACCAGTTACCACAGATTCTGATGTCTATGTCAGGCTCGTAGACTCTCTTGAGATACCAATTTGAGCGCGTCGACATCTTGTCGCTATAGTAACAATTTGGTGTTGCTTCTAATAAGGATTTGGCGAAGATGTACGAAAGTCCTGTTGCAAAAGCTTGATTGTTATTAAGCTCAGACGCTCACGATGACACCATTGTCAATACGTGTCTTCGGATTGTTCAATTGTTTTCGTGCATCTATACGATCTGGTCGAAAGGAATTGTACTAGCGACAGTAGAAAGTTGATCATTGCCTGTAAATACAGTGCTCGAGCGAGTAAACACCTACATCTCTAGATGGTTGGTTAGTTTGCAAACTTACTGAACAAGATCGCAACCGATTCCCTTCTACGCTACGCCAGAAGCGGGTGATTGAGGCGAGGATGGAATTTTATTGGTGACTCAATTAATCAGCAGGAGGCGTTGTAGGGCATCGTCTAATGAGATATGGTTGATATTATAGCCCTTCAAGCGGCAACTGGTGAAAGTACTAAATGTTGGCGGCACCACTTCCCTCTAATGACTTTCTGTTGCCTACAGTCTCAAGCCTCAAGCGCCTGCTCAGTCTGATCGCGATCATTCCTGAGAGCGCAATCTCAGACCTTATCTACATTTCTCCTCGTCTTGTATCTCACGGGATGTCTACTCACTAGTTGTAGGTAATGAAGCAAGTAAGAGCAGAAACACAATAGTTGTCATTGGACCACCCCCTTCTTTTATGTGCATATCGCCCCTTATGTTTTTCTAACTTCTGCCAGCAACAAGATGAGAAGATTTCTGTAACTGGCGAGCTCGAGAATAAGCTCGCCAAGACGAGCGAATGGCAGAATGTTGCGAGCCGATCGCATAAGTATTGAAATCTATAAGTTAGCCGAATGTTGCGCCAGACTGCCTCAAAAGTAACTCAAAACCAATGCGATCAACATTAGTCTACATTTCAACCACTCCTAGCACTAACCCCTTAGCTAGTGAACTTGCCTCGTCCGTTTAGCTCAATCTGATGGTCCTTGATCTCTCAAAGGAGTAGCAATCGGCTAACTTAATCGCACAGCAAATTAGGTTGAGCAAGTTCGGATCCATCATCCACATCAAATTCAACTTTAAAAACCAGACTAGAGGTCAATAAGGCTATGAATGATCACGAGATCGCCCGTCTGGCCGAGACGCTTGTGGCTAACGAGAGCAAGTTAAGCAAGCAGGCGCTTATGGTTGCACAAGAAGTCGACGAAATCTCTACTGACGCCGACACTTCGGACGATTCTGGCTCAGCATCAGATACTAGTGGCTCAATTGAAAATTATCATTCGAAATCAAGCAGATTTTCCGGATTAATCAGCCAGCAAGAAACAACTCTCAACTCAACGTTGTCGAGCTCTGCCAGCAAGAGGGCGGCTCGCCTCACTGATAAAGAGCAGATGAATTTATGCAAGGAAGTCTGGCGTAAGGCTGACGCAGTTTGTTTTGATGTTGATTCAACAGTATGTTGCGATGAAGCCATAGATGAGCTTGCTAAATATGTCGGCAAATCAAAAGAAGTTTCTGATATAACAAAGGCTGCCATGCTAGGCGGAGCGAACTTCCGGGATGCCTTAGCCAAGCGGCTTGAAATAATTCAACCAAGTACCAAGATCTTATCCCAATACCTTCTGACACATACGCCTAGATTGACAGATCACATTGAAGATTTAATAGCACGATTACATCAAATGGGAGTCGATGTGTACCTGATTTCCGGAGGCTTCTATTCAATAATTCAGCCAGCAGCCGAGAAATTGAACATACCGATGGAGAATGTTTATGCTAATCGTATCAAATTCTACTATGATGGTTCATATGCGGGTTTCGATAAGTCTCAACCAACCTCAAATCAGGATGGGAAGTCGCGAGTCATAGCGATGCTGAAACAGACGAAAGGTTATAAGAATGTCGTGATGGTTGGTGACGGTGTGACAGATTTGGAGGCTTGTCCGCCTGCTGATGCTTTTATTGGCTTTGGCGGCAATCAAATAAGGGAGACGGTAAGAGATAACTCGTATTGGTTTGTTTACAGTTTTAAGGAGTTGATCACAGAGTTGCCATATTGCAATAGAAATTTGCGTGCTATGTAACAAAAATAGCTGCTTGTGCGTCCTAAAATCTCTCTAATAAAGACGGCGCACCTTATGTATAAATATGTTATAGTTATATCAAATCAAGTTCCTCCTGCTTAGCTCATCATTCAATAGTGGGTTTGCTCTCTAGTTGGTCATATTCTATCACAAATTCTCTCGGAACTCGGCGCCAGAGTTGGGCATCGAAAATGTAATAAGTTCCACGCTCGTAAGAGTTGGTTTTCTCCGATGGGGCTATGCCTGGCGCTCGGGTAATCCAAACTTTCTCCTCCTTGTGGTAACGCCATTCGCGGCTATATAGCTCGATGGCAGCTGCAATTTGTAGCATGTCGTTAGGAAACATGTAAAACAGGAAGAATATTGTATCCTCATGGTACCTTTTGAGTGTAATTTGGTTTAGCTTGTCTCTGATGGTTGAGTTGACTAAATATTCAGATGGCACCGGGTAGTCGATCTCATAAACTTTGAGGGGCTTGTCGGACCAGGGCCCAGCAAACAACGGGTACAATTTCTCAGAAGCGTTCAGGTCAAGACCCAAGGCGGTTAAATCAGTTCCAAATGTTACACTTGCTAAGCTAGGGTCTGTTTCTGCGGCCTTCAAGAAACCTAACAAGCCCAGCATACCAAACTGATCGGTCGTAACCATGATATAACTTGTTGATCTAGCTCAAATAGAACATATGATTATCACTAAAATGTCTGGGAACGATAATTCATGCGAACCGCGCAGCATGTATCTGCCAGATGCTGTACATTCCCGAGGAAACCGCACGAGTATCATTGCCTTTTTTCGCAACCTGCCATGCGTTGTAAAGTCATTGGTCCATGTGAAGCGCATGCTGCATGACCACGAGGCCAGATTTTCATACTGCTGGTGCAACCCAAATTATCGACTCCCAATAAACCATGAATATTTAACCTACTCAGATTAACATCCCCATAACGTTGAGACTTCCGCATCCTAGAACAATGTTGGTTCTGTTCGAGACTGCCCAAGGCTACGCCATATTTAAGGTAAGCATTGTTTGACTGAATTTCAGAGGCCTAGAGAAGGTATAGATCAGTGAACTAACCCATCTCTCATTAACCAAAAACAGCTCCACGACGACAAGAAGCTAGCGAAAGCTGATAAGCTACTCAAGACTTTCAACGAAGGTGGAGAGAACCTTGAAAACTTGATAAGTTTACACCACTTTGAGAGATTCAAATCGACAACTGAGGCTGTGGATTCGGCTGCCTCATTGCTAGAGAGCAAGATCGGCAAGAAGTTGAAGAAGGCAATAAAAAAGTCAATCATAAAGCAGAATCTTGTTGAAGAACTAGCAGTCGCTGATCCTAAACTAGGCACCAAAATCAAGGATAAGTTCGATATCAATTGCGTCTCTACAAATGCAGTCCAGGAGCTCATGTCCCTAATAAGATTCAAGATTGACGATCTTATTCCAGAGTGGTCCAGTAGTGATGACATGGTCATGCAACTTGGTACCTCACACGGTATTGGTAGATATAAGCTCAAGTTTTCGCCCGACAAAGTAGACACTATGATCATACAAGCAGTCTCACTTCTAGACGATTTGGATAAGGAATTGAACAACTACATTATGCGATGCCGAGAGTGGTATGGATGGCACTTTCCAGAGCTTTCAAAAATAATTCCAGACCATATGACTTATGTACAAACAATACTTACTCTTGGCATGAGATCGTCAGCTGCCACAACAGATCTAAGCGGAGCAATTGATGATGAGGAGACAGCAAACAAAGTTAAAGAGTACGCAGAGATATCAATGGGGACCGACATAGCCGATGACGATCTAGAGAATATCAAATATTTGTGTCAAAACATTGTTGAACTCACTGAGTATCGAGCACAGCTATACGAATACTTGAGAAACAGGATGATGACTATTGCTCCAAATCTAACGATACTCGTGGGCGAGCTCGTTGGTGCAAGACTGATATCGCATGCCGGTTCGCTTATGAATCTGGCGAAACATCCAGCGTCAACTGTCCAGATTTTGGGAGCTGAGAAGGCTCTGTTCAGAGCTCTCAAAACAAAGCATGATACACCAAAATACGGTCTCATATATCACGCCCAACTGGTTGGCCAGAGTAATGCTCAGATGAAGGGTAAAATGTCGCGGATGCTAGCAGCAAAGGCGGCACTGGCAACACGTGTGGACGCCCTAGGCGACGAACCCACTAATGCTCTCGGAACAGAGCACCGGGCCAAGCTTGAAACTCGATTGAAGATGTTAGAGGACGGCAAGTTGCGACTCGTAAATGGTAGCGGTAAAAAACGCGCGAAGCCAGAAAAGGTTTTTGAGCACAAATCGAAAAAGATCAAAGTCGAAGAAATGGACGAATGATGTGTAAATTAAAACTTTGTATCTAACAGTGATAGGACTTCCCCACAACACACTCGAATGGGAGATTTATCAAGACTTCGATTCGATAGCCAAGCGGGGGTTGGTCTTGGAGCCGGGCGACCAAGCTTGGATCTTGGGTTGAACAGTGTTGTGGGGCATGTAGGCGTCAGGGGTTCCGGTCATGTTTTCCTGGTGGGGCAGCATCCATGGGTAACTGACAGGCTTTTCTACTGTAGGCGGATACTCAGTCATCTGTGTCATCCACCTATGCCACTCCGGTGGTATCTGACTAGCGTTATAATCCAAGCCCCTTTTCTCGCTGAATTCAACCCATCTGTTTCGTGGCACAAAGTATTTTGGGTTCTCGTAGTATTTATTTCCGAAATCGTCAGTTCCGACGAGAGTTCCAATTTTCAAATCATCGTGGTAATATAGCTTCTTTGCTGAATTTATCAGCCCACCGTTATGCTCAATTATCTTCTTTAAATTCTCGTATTTGTCGAAACCAGTCCAAATCTTGATTTGCTGTAGTAGTTTCGCCATGAGTGTGAGAATTAGGAGGCATAAGATAATAGATGCTAACTTTAGTACACGAAAGTCGACAGCTTCGACACCGGAATAAATCGTAAATAATCCCTTCTCAACTCGACTTCTCGAGGTCAAGCAATCATCTGTGATAGAGCGTTGAGTGCGCTCAGCTGGTTGATCGTTGCAGGGCATGGGAGTGTGAGAGTTGAAAACAACAACGAGTCTAATCCATCGGCACCTCTATTACCCACTTTTTTAAACATAGCCTCTAATGCCAGTGAAATCCAATTAACTTGGGCGAATTAATTCATCATGTCTTCAAACGTGCCCCAAAAGGTACCACAGAGCGGTATTCCTAAAGCGGCCGGATCTTCTGCTGCAAATTTAGCTTCAACTGGAACCTCAAGCGCTAAAACTCAAACAATCCAGCACTCGACAGTACATCAAACATCGAAACGAGATGCTCAATCTGTTGCTCCGACAGTCAAGAACCAGGCACGAGAAGCTTCGCAGGCTTGGGAGGAGCTCGAAGCGAAATACAAGCAGGATATTGAAGCTCTGACTGAATCGACTGAGATGGCAACCATAGAAAAGGAGATTGCTGAGGAAAAACTGGATAACTGTGAAAGGGAATTGCAAGAACTGAAAGACAGACTGGCCGAGGCCACTCTGCAGATCGATTTACTCAAAAGTGAGAAGCAAGCAAGTCAAACGATAGATGCAACTGGAAGTGGATCGGCAGTCACGGTGTATCAGTTACAGAAGATTGAGGAACAAAACGAGGTCCTCAAGCAAGCATTGATCAAACTGCGTGATATATCAGCAAAAGACAAAAGAGCACTGGAGGAACTTCAGATTGAATACGAGGAATTGCAAGAAAAAAGCCTCGAGTTGGAGGTGAAAGAGCAAAAGTATTTGGAGCAAATTAAAATCTATGAGGAACAAATCGATGTCAGTCAAAATGCACAGGAAATGGTAGAAAAGTTGACACAGCAGAAAACAGAGCTGGAGGACAAGATGAAAGAAATGGCAGATGACATCGATTGCATGGAGAAGCTCCGTGATCTTAATGAGCAATTACTAGAAAGTGCCCGTGAGAACGAGATTGCCCTGACTGCTGAGCTCGATAGGGTTCGCGTTCAATACTCTGAATTGAACAACAAAAGGAGAGATATGGAAGACTATTTATCAGATCAGGAAAGAACGGTTGCTAAATTGCGAGAGGAAAACCGTCAACTTAATGATCAGATATCAAATTTGAGGGATCTTTTCAAAGAAGGGGAATCCATTGAGCAACAAAAGCATCAAATAGAAAATGTCGCCTACAAACTCAATTTCTCAGAGTCAAAAATGGCCGAAAAAGAGGCCGAAATCACGAGGTACAAAAGAAATCTCAGCGAAATGGAGGAGCAGATGAACAATTTATCAATGATAACTAAAGAGCAATCTGTGCGACTCGATGAATTGAAATCTCAGCTTGACACCAAAATGGGCGAGAATGCCGAACTTCAACGTGCTCTTAAAAAGAAGATGGAAGAGGTTAGTGAACTGGAGATAAGAAGAGAGATGGCCGAAAAGAAGCTTCACGCAATTCAGAGGGACGCTGAACTCAAGATAGCAAACTTGAACAGGGCAGTTGAGACGATGAAAGGAATTGAAATTCAACGTGAGGAGGACATCAAGAGGTTGATGGAGGATAACGAACTGATTGAGCGCGAACGTAGGGAACTGAGGGACCAGCTTAACAAAAGTGCCAAATCACTGGAGCGGTCTATGCAAGCAGGCAACCTTTCCATGTCGATGATGACGGCTCAAGACAATAGCTTGGCTAGTCTAGGTATAAGCTTCCAAGTATCACCCACAAATTTAACACCCTCCTACCATTACCAACAAGCCTCAGCTCTACAACAGAACGTATCCCTGGGCGCTCAACAGATACAGCCCCCGCACTCCCAAATCCTCGGCTCTGCAACTGGACCCAGTAAGCATATCTCTCTATCTCCCGAAGTTGATGAGTCAATTTTGATCAGTAGGATCAAAGACCTTAGTGCAGCTTTCGACAGAGTTAATAGGAAGAACTATGAATTAGAATTGGAGTTGGCGCTACGTTCTCTGAACAATCGAGCGCCTCCTTATAACGGGGCATCTGTCGCGTCGTGTTACGATGTAGACCGGGCGAGGGTTTTGAGGGCAGAGGTAGAGAAATTACGGCGCGAGTGGCGAGCAGCCATTATAAATCAACGCATTCCCACCAAGTCTAGGAACATTTTCTCGCAAATCCGCCATGATACATTTAACAACTCGAAATTGGTCTTAAAGTGTCAGATGCTCGAGGACGAGGCGAGCGCCCTCATGTCAGGCTCAAGCCTGAGCCTGGCTAGGCCTAAAGTGCCCATGATGCAGTCAACGCCAGTGAAATAGTTTATGAAAGAAAAATTTGACCTAGAACATGGATTCGGGTTACCATACAGTAACGGTGAGTTTGCGTAGTAGATCAGAGGTTTTAGTTGTCGATGTTACCCCTGGCCATTACTTCCAATCAAGCGATGCTCAGTGAACCACTCGATTTGTCTCATTCTGAATACTGAAAGTGGTCGTGCAACATCTCTCTCAGCTTCAAATAAAATGTCCCACAATACGATAAGCAAAATGTCCCTCAAAGAATGGCGAACGATCTTCATTTGCGTTGTGCTGATCACTTTAGTCCAACTCATGATCAGTATCAAATCGATAGATACTCAGTTTATGTCTGCAAGAATCAAGAAGCATCAAGGCCGCGCCGAGAGGCTTCTCAAAGAGGTAAGCATTCAATTTCGTTGGCTAGATATTTCTGTCCAGCTCTCTAAGTGAATACACTGCTAGTTACTAATTCAAACATATTGATTTAAGGTTTTGGAATTGAAGTTACCGATCAGCAGGTTTGAGCGAACATCTGTCGGCCAAACTAGCAAATTGGATCAACTTTTGCACAAGAATCATAGCATTCAGTACAAATTAAGCGGAAATACTCTGCTAACAAATCAAGAGTTTTGTGTCATGGACGGAAGTTGTTGCCAATACCCACGAGGCAAATGCTCGCAACGACAAGCAAACCACTCAGAGTATCGTAGACTGCTAGAGACTGAAGCCAACCAGACAGACGTTATCAAAATGTTGCTCAATTTTGAAAGGATAGTAGATAGGCTCAGCGCTAAAAAGGATATGCGCTTCTAGTCATACCATCATGATGCCAACAATACGCAATATAAGAAAACGACCAATGTGTATACGTATCGATTCAGGTACCCATAACTGTTGAGAATCGATCGAGCAAATTATCGGGCGCTTTGAAGTTGCCCAGCCAGTTAAATTTGTATATAATCCACAGCAAATGAATCTCGATCGTATAAAGCGAGTCTAGATTCGAAATTCTTAGATTGACTAGATGGGTGGGCGCGCTAGTTTACCCACCCGAAGTACAATTAAACAGATACAATCGTACTTGAATCGGGTACAACCATTTCAGATTTTCAAGAAATCATTTCAAGCACTCATAGAGTGGTGGGTCATGTCCGTTAAGCCAGTTCATAGTTGACTCACTTATGCTAAGGGGTGTTAAATTTCACGACAATACCCGGAGCTTAGCTCGGGCGAGTTTTACGCCCTTTGCGATCGATCCAAATTCAAGCCGCGTAAGGCTCTGTATGTTGATCCTGAGTGATGTAGGAAGTTAGTTCCCGAGTTTTGGGGTCCCGATTTTTAGGTCGAGGAAATCAGTTGTTTAGTTTCTCTTCTTTGAGAATAAGCCGTTTTGATTGGACGACAAGTCATGCAAAACGAGATTGGTAGTGTTCGCCTACGTATTTAGTCACGACTAAAATAAACAAGACTGACAGGTCCCACAATCGACCGAGCGTCGGGTGTAAAACAGAAGGACCCGGATACAGCTGAAGCTTTATTCGGCGCTGAACCACCATGAGCTAACAAGGATGTGAGGTTGTGTTTTGGACAAGATCCTCACACACATATGCTTGTTAACTCCAACAAGGTAAAGATTTACGATCGATGATTTGCAAGAATCTTGCGTTAGCGCAGATGACTTGCTATAGGGCGTATTCACTGACTGATGGTCTCCACTAATTAGAGATAACATGAATTGTCAGCCACGGAGCAGCTAGCCGAACATTGCCGCCGTCGTCCGTTCAAAAATAAATACTTTATAATACTTGGGGTCGGGAACGAATCGTCTGCTGCAAGAACTGAAGACATTCTACACAATGACCGGCGACAATTTAATGGATCGATTTCAGGAACTTCTAACGGATGGCAAGCGAGTTGCAGCAACATCGCCGATGATTGACATTCATAAGTGCCCATCTTATTTCGATCAGCTGCGTTTCAAGAGAGCCCAGTTGGTATGTCAAAAGCACTTCATAAACATCTCACTCGCCTCTTCAGCGGGCCTGACTATATTGGTCCAAATTGAATCAATCTTACTACCCTTGCTGAAGACAAAGAGATCCCGTACGGTAGTTGACCTTTATGACCGCTATTCTGCAACGGGCAGATATATTCTAAGTCTCTACGAATCAGATTTCATCGACCCAGAAAGTGAGGGTTGGAGGCATATTAACATAGTTCGTGCGATGCACCAGAGGGTACATAAGCTTATGATGGAGGATCAAGCTGTCAAGCAGATGGGCTCAAACGTTTGGGTGAATCAGTACGATATGGCCCTCACCCAATTTGCGTTTGTCGGCCTCTTTTTGCTGCGTCCGGATATGTGCGCTGCCTATAGAGTAACGAAAGAGGAACTGATGGACGTAGTCTACTATTGGCGCTTGATTAGTTATTACTTTGGTATCGAAGATAGATTCAATCTGTTCGTTTATCATGAGCACTTTGACAAGCAATTGGATTATTTAGCTATCGTCTTCAAACACATAGTTGAATTGCTGAATGGTCCCCGCAATGAGGTTGGTCTTCGAATGGCGAAAGGAATTTCGCTGGCGTTCGAAGAATTTAGCACGGAGTCTTCTTTCAACATTCTCGATCATTGGTGGTCACCTTATTTGTCTTTGTCAGGCCAAAAAGAGCTGAGCCCCTATACACTTGCTGAAAGACTCAAGCTCGTTCTCTTTCTGTTATATTCCAGGGTGTTTTTCAGGCTCCCGCCACTTTCAGCTCTCATGAATCGCCTATATAAGAGGAAGTTTCTAAAGTTCTGTGCCTCAGGCGATGAAATTAAGTTGAAATTGGGCAAGAAGTACAAGGACTTAGTGTTTGAATGAAAGCGTTTGTTGGCAGACAGACTAATCAAATATTCCGTTTGACTTGTCATGGCAGCAATAAAAATCGATTCCATTCAGAGACCGTGCCACTTCGCTCTCTAGTGCGCTTGCGATCTAACAGTTTAACATCTATACCAGGTATATTGAAGTTCCGTGGAGGAGTTTCCGTTTGAAAATGCGATTTTTGAATAGTTTCATGCCCTCGGATGCGAAAAATACCGTCGATGATAGGACAAGCAAAAATAGCATGTCTGTAATTGCTAAAGCCTCAGTTTGAAAGATCGCTTGGAATGGTGGACAGTATATGACAAAAAGCTGGCCGACCAAAGAACCACCTACAGCGTATAGGAAGGTTTTGTTCGTGAAGAAGCCAATTTCAAAGATCGATTTCGTCTTTGGTAGGAAAGATAGTGGTTAGCACCCGACATTCAGATAGGATAAACTGATTATCTAGCTATTTACCCACCTGTGATCGGCATGATAGTGCATTGAATAGGTCAAACAGCACGAAACAAGTGAAAGTCATGGTCGTATCTCTGGGAGTTACAACTCCATCGTTCAACTAGAAATCCAGGGGTTTAGGTTAGCGGTATGTTCATAGAACTAGGATTCTGATGCGACAAGTACTTACCTCGCTAATAAATACCATCATTGTACCACATAGAATTATTCCTGCTGAGATGAGTGCACTGATCAAGAGGTCGAGATTCAGAACAGGTTCCTTGACGTTTCTCGGCGGTTGCCTTAGGACATCTTGATCAACCTGCTCGACCCCCAAACTTTGGGCCGGTGGTCCATCCATAAGTATGTTTATATAGAGAATTTGCATTGCATTAAGTGGGTTCGGTATGTGTATTATGGTTGCGATAGCAATCAAGCTTAAGGCTGCAATGCTTGTCGAAAGTTGGAAGCGGACGAAGTTCCTGATATTATGAAAGATCCCCTTGCCCTCCTCTAAGGCAACTACTATTGTGGCCAGATTGTCATCCATTAGGATGACATCAGCAGCCTCCTTGCAAACGTCGGTGCCACTAACTCCCATAGCAATACCTATGTTCGCTTTTTTTAAGGCAACTCCATCGTTAACCCCATCTCCAGTCATGGCAGTAACATGGCCCAACAACTGAAGCATTTTGACAATGGTGACCTTATGTGAGGGACTCACACGATAGAACACGCATACATTGGCCAATCTTTCTGCCTGTGCTAGCTGACTTAGATGAGGATCAGAGAGAAGGTCATCCATATCCTGGCCAGACATTAACGAGTGGCCAGGTTGCATGATTCCAGTCATTTTGGCGATAGACTGAGCTGTTATTTTGGAGTCGCCTGTTACCATCTTGATTTGGATTCCGCTCTCTTGTAGAATTTCTATAGCCTCTTTTACTCCGGGTCTTGGCGTGTCGTGAATTCCTACAAATCCCAGAAAAGTCAGGCTTTCTAATGAGTATCCTGATGCTAGAGCAAGAACCCTAAGTCCTTGAGACTCAACAACTTCGCATTGTCTTATGATATCTTGTTTGTGAGATTCGTTTAGCTGATTCTGAGAGTTTGAGAGATACCGGCATTTTGTCAGAACAATTTCTATGGCTCCTTTCACATAATAACAGGGTCGCTCTGAGATTCGATTAGTATTGTGAATGCATTTTACAGCCATAAACTTATGACGAGAATTGAAAGGTATCTCTTCAAGCCTGTTGAATTCTTCCCTCAGATTATGCAAACCGACCTTTCTGGCAGCAACCAGCATGGCACCTTCGGTGGCTTGGCCGATGAGTTTGCCACATTGGTCGAATCTAGCATTGTTGCAAAGAGATGCAGCACTTAAGAGTCGTTTGATAGATTGCATCTGGATCGATTGATCCACGTTCAAGTCACACAATATCACATCGCCCATCAAGTCATAGCCGGTACCGGTTATTTCAGCTTGATATAGCTCCGATGTAACTATTTGTTTCACCGTCATCTCGTTCTTAGTAAGGGTGCCAGTTTTATCAGAACAAATGACGTGAAGACACCCTAGAGTCTCAACTGCAGGCAATTGCTTGACAACGACCTTACGTGTCGCCATCCGCATGACCCCGAGTGCGAGAGTTACAGTAACTACTATGGGTAACCCCTCTGGTATAGCTGCCACAGCTAGGCTAACTCCAATCGTGAACATCTCGACAACTGGTCTGGACTGCAGCCAACCTATCGTGACGATCACAGCTATTATGCACAAGGAATAAATCGAAAGATGTTTTCCCAGTTCATCCATGTTGACCTGGAGAGGACTTTTTGGTGCCTCCTCAGCTTGCATCATCTTGAAAACTACGCCAAATTGAGTACTATCACCTGTGTTGATCACAATTCCCTTAGCGTGGCCTGATTGAACTAGAGTTCCCATAAAAGCTAGATTCTCGTTTGCGGACGCGCTTCCCTCTCTGGACGGATAGTTCTGTTCCTTGATGTAGTGATTGATTGCGCAACTGTTATTATTGCCATCGCCATTTGCACCATTGATACCAGGTGGAATTAGTTTCCGAGTAGTTCCAGTCTTCGAGACGGGTTCTGTCTCGCCGGTAAGATTGCTCTCATCTATGCTAAGATCTTGACAGTCAATTAATCTCAAGTCAGCTGGCACTCTATCACCCATTGTTATGAGAACTATATCGCCAGGCACCAAGAATTTTGCCAGAAAGTTGCAGTGTTCGCCTCCCCGAATGGCACGGCATGTCGGTGGCACAAGCTTGTTAAGCTCCTTAAGGCTCTTCTCTGATCTATACTCTTGAACGAAGGCAACTGTGACAACAATCAGTATAGCCTGATTTAATCATTAAAGAGGCGATGCAAGGTTAGTGGGAACAAACGAATCTCGTGCGTCCATTGATCGTCATCTTCTACTCACCAATGATATGCTAACCGCATCGTCATATTGATGCATAAAAAGACTTATCACAACCGAAGCCAAGAGCAGTTGAATGAGGGGATTTCTATATTGCTCAAGGTACTTGCTTAATATCTTAGACGAGTCGTCAACCTTGAACTCGTTCTTCCCATGTGTCATGAGTCTTGAATCGGATTCTTGCCAATCCAACCCGTTATTGAGATCAGTATTGAGGGAGGAGGCAAGCTCCTCGGGTGATGAGCAGCTTGCATAGTTGTTCCTGTTCATAGGTCTTGAATTTCACCAACAGGTCTCATGGGGTGATTCTCTGGAGAAATTAGAACCCGTCTAATTCTGATCACGGTTAACGAGGTAACAAATGTGGGTGGTGCTCATCTTGAATCCAACCCAAATGATTCCGTGATGGTGCCAGATTAGTTTACTCAGCTGGGGCAAGGTGTTGTGACTATATCTGTTCTTGGCCGCTCGGACTGGGTTCGATTCTCAGTTGCGTCCTTTTTTCCCCTTCAATCAGTCCTCAACCAAGTTAGTGTTTATTTCTCTTTTATTTCTTTTTCAAAGCTGTGCAGTCGCCGGGTCTGCGTCTGTGTCACAATTTACTTTATAGTTGTGTGTTGCCACATTGCTTGTCTGCGTAATGGACTAAGATTTAGAGAAATAATTAAACACTGATAATGAACAACTACTTTGGCATAACGTAAGGAATCCATAGATCCCAGCGGTCGACAGCAAAGTTAGTATTAAAGGTCTATGACAAGCAAACATTCGGTTTAGAGTCATTGGCATCAAGCTGACACGACCTACTCTCCGCATCACTCTACTTCGATAGATGATGACTGCAAACAAACAACTGCTGTTAGGGTCACATGTTCGAAGCTTTAATCTCTCACCTATCGATGCTCGACAAAGTTTCGATGTATGATACACTTGTTCAAGTTGAACATATGTCAACGAACGCTGGTTGTGGAATGTTCGAGGTTTGCGAAACACCAGAATTACCTTACATCCTATGTTACCGGATTCTAAACTCATTGTGGTTCAGGGGCTAATATTCCTATTTATGCCCATCAGGGCACGCGCCACCTTAGAGTTGGGTTTCCTGTGAAGTTGATTGCAAACAAATTCACCAACATCTAACAACTTCATCAAATCGACACCTGTTTGAATGTTCATATTATTCAGCATGTAAACAACGTCCTCAGTTGCGACATTGCCTGATGCGCCCTCAGCATAAGGACAACCTCCTAAACCGGCAACGCTCGCATCAACAACTGATACACCTAGTTGAAGTGCTGTTAGGATGTTCACAAGCGCCTGGCCGTATGTATCGTGACAATGAACCGCAATGGCATTTGTTGGAACTAAACCTATCACCTCTGTCAACATGCGGCGCATAGTCAATGGAGTTCCGGCGCCAATTGTATCGCCTAGGCTAATTTCATAACAACCCATGTTGTAAAGAATTTTCGATAGTTCGGCAACCTTCTTAGGCTCAACATCGCCGTCATACGGGCATTTGATGACACAGGATACATAGCCTCTCACTCTAATATTGTGCTCTAATGCCACCCTCACAACCTCTCTGATTCTCTTTAAACTTTCGTCTATCGAACAATTTGTATTCTTTTGACTAAATCCCTCACTTGCTGCCCCGAAGACCGCTATCTCTTTGACACCGACTTCAAGCGCGGCTTGTAAACCTGTAATATTTGGAACTAACACCGGATAGTTGATATAGTTTGGCTTCTGTATCCGCCTGAACACCTCTTTACCATCTGCCATTTGCGGAACCCATTTCGGTGACACGAATGATGTTGCCTCGATCACTCTCAGTCCAGTTGTACTTAACTTATCTATAAATTGTGTTTTAACTTCAGTGGGCAATATAATTTTCTCATTCTGGAGTCCGTCCCTTGCGCCAACCTCGACAATTTTAACAGCTTTTGGATATCTGATATTATCCATTAGTAACGTCATTAATCTACGAACTAGATGTTTCATAATAGATTTGGAGGAGTTCCAGCTAAAGGTGGTATTTGTTAGTTAGAATGCCTCCAGGTTCGGAAGCACAGAGTATCTATTATCTAGATGCTGATGCTCTACAATAAATCTAGAGAACTTTTCAAATAATAACTACTAAGAAGTATAGCCAGTGCTTGATCAGATCGGCGGCCATCATCTTGAAGCTCATGATGTAGCTGTCAGATAAAGATCAAGAGCAGCCAAGATTCGATGAAGGGAGAGAGAAAAATAACAACAACAACAACAATGCTATATAATCTAGTAATAGTTCCAGGGTGCCACTTAGCAACAAGGAACATAAGATACGAGGTAACAGTACTCTTTCCTCATACCACAACCCCGGAGATCATCTTCTCGTTCCCTCCCCTCGAATTACGTCTGTTCGTGTAGGATCTTTCAAATTCATCGCAAGATTACAGCACAGAGCTTGGTTTTATTCAACTTTATTTATGGGTTCGCGTACGTACGGCATACAAGTTAGCTTGAGATGTTAAGACCGTGTTCACAGAGTTGAGTCGTCTCGCAAGCGAAGCCACCACGGAACTCTACAGATTTTCCTAGCCCGACGTCTCGTGGAGCTCTAGCCGACGAATGACTAGTCTCACAGGTGGCAATCAATTTACCCTCTAGAGAGTATCAATTTATTCTTGCGGTGGACTAAACGAAGTTCTTGAGGGATCTCCGAGCGCTAGCTCTGGCTCATCGTAGCCCAATTCTGCTGGCGTGCTTATGCCCAATTCGTTCAATGTTGGGCGAATTTCCTCCATAATATAATCTAAAATGTCTTTCTTGTAGCATGCCTTGCGTTCAATTGCCTCCAAGAATCTGACTGCTAATGAGTGATCGTTGACCCGACGACAAGCCTTCAAGGCAGCAATGATAATTTTTGGCTCAGGTACCAGATCGTGGCAGATCAAATCGTTTATGCCCTTACGAAGCTCCCAGCCATCAATATCTGGCCTACTGAAATGATTTACAAACCTCTGGTCAAATTCTTCCTCGGTTTCTTCAATACCCTCACGCGGGAAAGCGAGCCCAGGATTATGAGGGTTTATTCGTGTTCGTATTTGAATGGTATTAATCGGTGATAGCTTCCTAGTACAGCAATTACGTAGAACAAAAGAGCCTGCAAGACTCAAGCGACCCAGGTGAGCCATACTTGTTTGAGTTGATTTGAATTTGGCTTTGAATTAGATGTTTCAACAATATTTTGGTTCATTGATTTAAAAGGGATTTATTCGAGACCATTTCTGCGCTCTAGAGCACGGGCAGAAGGACAAATGCGCGAGCGTACACGGTGCAATGCGGCATGTAACGGGCTGCTTCGGCGATCTAATTGAAGCATGTCCTCACTTTCTCGCCATGATTCAGTGATTTAGATCCTTACTGGACTATCAAACACGTTCTCATGAATCCCCTCATCTCCCAGGCAAGTTCACTCTATCTACCGCTGAACCAGCTGAGTCCGCATTGTACCCGACTACTGAATTCTCTACATGATGGTCGTGCGAACCAGAAGGAGAGTATACTATTCGAGCAAACCTTATGGAATGAGGTGAAAAAAGTGCGCGCCCTTAACGATACCTCGATATTCTTGTACTTGGTGGGTTACTATCATACTATCTTGTACCAAATCGCCAAGTTGAAGGCACCAAACGACTTGTTTCAATACCATGTGCTTATACGAATTGGCGACCTCAACAGGTACATGCTGCGAAATGATGTTGCTGAATATTATTATTGTACAGCAAGGAATCTATTCCCATATTTTGGACACGCCTATAATCAGCTAGGCTTGTTGACAAAGCCGACGAATTGTTATAAATGCTGTTATTACTACGCCAGGGCCGCGAGATCAACCGAGAAGCCCTTGACGTCCATCGCTGACAGCAATTTGAGGATTGCTGTTAGTAAGTATAACTGTTCAATACTATCTCATATTCTCAATGGAGAGACCCACATCGATTTAGCTGAGGATGGGGGGCTCAAAAATGTGAGTGATTCACCTGAGACAGTTCTCAAATGGTTCTATGTTATTGTAGTAGCGATATACGCCGATAACATCCAGCCCATAACAAAAGCGTTCCTTCGCTTCATGAACGATAACTTTTCCACTCAGAAAGCAACCACCGTCCGTGATAGTGTTAAGACAACAAAAATCTATTGTGATCGCGAATCATATATTCTATTAGCAAGTTTAGACATTCTATTCGACTGGATGAGACTAGGATCACAAAGAAGAGCAATATGTCCAGCAGTAAGCACTGAACTACGTCAGATAAGGTCCTGCCTCCAGTCAATTCTCAGCTCGTGCAGAGACCATTGTGGTATCAACGCAATCTCGTTATTGTCAGCCACCGATACAAACCTCTCAACTGTATCATCCGAGTGTGTAAACTCAGATACAGCCTTTCAGAGTAGCTCCACTGCCTTGTCGCCTGGCTCAGCTTTGTGCAAGCCCAATGCTTTGCCACATGACTATGTTATGAAGGGATTCAGTCCATTAGATAGTGTTCACCGAGAGCTGGTGTTTAAAGCTGGGTTCCAACCTAGAGGTACATTGGATGATTCCATAGATGGTTGTTGCGAGGGTCGAAAGTTTGTCGATGCAGCTCAGCTCGAGCAGTTGGTGAACCGACTGAGGGCAAAAATGGAAGGTTTAGCACCGTTAATAAGGAAGCAGACCCGTAACATTGCGCTAGAGAGTATCATATCGAATATGAACAGAGATTGTGGCAGCTGAGGACCTGCTTTTTGATCCGACCCTTACAAATTTGAGCAGTCTTGCCATCGCTAGAGAATGGCTGATTAAAGGAGGCAAACACCTTTGACTAATCAAAATTGGCTACTCGATCACCCAAGACTTTACAGCTCGGTTTCTTCATGTATAACAACTGAAGTCGTTGGTTGTGCTCGTTACGCCCTCCAGCCTTACGTGACCAGCACGAAGCTTCCAACGAAGTAGGGCACTTTGCACGCGCTCCAGTCTCTTAACTGCCATAAGCTTGACAATACTATTTGAAGTTGCGGCCCAGTGGAGGTTAGCGCAAGGACGTGGTATTGGTCTGCAAGGATGCCTCTTGCGTCTAGATGGAAAATTTCACGAGTTATGCAGAACATATATCATCCACCCGATATGATGACTTGATACATTGCAGACCCTAGAAATTTGCCTGACTGCAATGAAGGACTACTATTTGATGGCTAATTGAAGTTCCAGCAAGCAAGAAATCATAATGCCTAAGCAACAACAAAGTAAACTAGAATCAGTCAAATTGTTTTTCTGGGATCCTAGGACCAGAAAGTGTATGGGCCGAACTGGAGATTCTTGGCTCAAGATCATAGCGTTCTACATCGCTTTGTATGCCGTTTTGGCAGCTGTTTGGTCATTGTTCTTCTATATGTTCCAGCAGACGATCAGTGATAGATATCCCAAGTGGCAACTTGATGAGAGCTTGATCGGCACGAATCCTGGGCTTGGTTTTCGGCCTCAAAATCCACCAAATCGCATAGACAGCGCTCTGATCTCATATAGAACAGGCCAAGATGGCGACTACGAGCACTGGATCAAGGATCTCAACAACTACTTCGAAAGTAAGTTGATTTTTTTCATCTGCTCAAGTCTCTATTTCATTCGCTGACGAATTATACCCTGAAAGACAATTCACGTAGAAATTCCTCATTCAAGGAAGATTGTGGCCCAGAGAGAGACTTGGACGCTTTTTGTCCATTTGATACAAGTGGCATTCCACCTGAGTGCCTAGCGGCTCAAAACTTTTCCTTTAACATTGGCAAGCCATGCATCTTAATCAAGATCAATCGGGTAAGGCTTCTTCAAGACGAATGAACATCATAGAACTTCGTAGTTTCATTCTCACTAATTGTCTCTTACGTAGATCTATGGATGGCGGCCAGAACCGTACGAACGGAGACCCGTCAATTACCCTAAGGAAGCTTCGTTTACACCAAATGCGATACAAATCACTTGTGAGGGGCAGGTAAGTTTCATCAATATTCAAACTCGTATGATGAATTGCTAGAGAGCATCACATTCAATCAGTTATCCAATCCAGAACGATTTCGACAAAGAGCACATCGGACCGCTCGAATATCACCCTTCATTCATCGACGCGAAGTATTATCCATTCTACAATCAACCAGGGTACCAGTCACCGTTTATCATGGTTCAATTCAAGGAGCCTAAATACAATACTCTGATATATGTTGAATGCAAGGCTTGGGCAAAGAATATAGAGCACGATCGTTTCAACAAGAGAGGTTCAACTTCATTTGAGTTGTTCATCGAGAAACCAACCACTATCGTTAAGTCTTGAATTTAGACAGTCTTACTAGTTCACCGAGAAGTTTAATCTCTCACGAGATTCTGAATAGTTGCGATTGATTTGGATAGCGAAATAAAGTTATACACGTTTCAAATCATGCTCTCTATCTTAGATATCACCCAATCTAGGTTGGTTACCTGTATTTTAGTATCTTAGCGGTTGGTGATCGAAGCGAGCCAACTGGGCTGTCACTCCTTTTGGGAACTAAATAGCTTTTGGCATATGGATTGAGTGATGGTTCTATGCAAACATTTTTCAACTGACGATTTATGCGTCGCACTAGAGACAATGTTCGTCGACGTTCCAAAGTGCTTCGCTCCTGATGGGACAGATTGCTATAGTTACTATGAGTGACATTATTAGGTTGCTCATAGATCTGATCGCATGTGATCAGATCGTTAATGAGCTGATCACTCTCGTCGAACATTCCATTGGTGGGTTGAAGATACTGAGTTGGGTGCAATGATTTTTTACCATTTGCGAGATATATTGATCCTTGGTGATGGGGAGATGTATGATTAGCGCTAACAGCATTGTCAGATCCTGAAGGTTCATAGGTATTGAGGTCGAGGTTGGGGGTTAGGTCATTTATAACACTAAAGGTTCGTTTGATAATGTTTTGATGCGTCTTGAGCCAGCTCGCCTTCAGTTTCTCGCGCTTGCCGATCATATAAGATAGATTTCTAACTCTTTCAAGTTCAATTCGGAGCTTTAATATGCTTTTCCTTTGTTCAAACTCACGCTCTTTGAGAGCAGATGGACTGAATTTTATCAACGATTGGCCATTATTTGACGTCCTCAACAACATCCAGTACCTATAGATGAGATCTAGCACGAGGGGATCTACCTCTTGGACTCGGTCCTCAGCTGAGGTGACTGGGATTTGAGTTTCAATCGGTTCTTTTTTTGGTGATTTGGCTCTCTTGGTTGGACTTTCGGTCTGCTTACAGGCTTTTTTACCGGCTTTTCGGGTAGATGACGCTAGATCGTCAAAATCGTCATTCGATAAAGATTTTCTCTGTCTCTTAGCTAACGCGTAGGAATTCGATATATTTTTGTGCACTTCATTTATGTCAACGTATTTCCAGAAGTAATCCAGCTCTTCGTTTCCCTCTTGGAGGCGATCGTCAGCTAAATTTGTCATGTCTATTTCCTTGACTCCACTCGCATCAATCTTATCCGCTTGAGATAGCAATCCGTTCTCCTCGTCGACTGTCGGGCTATGGTCCTTGCAATATGAGCGCAGTTTAATCCCACCCTTAAAATTCTTGCCAAAAATAGCCTGCATCTTCAATTTACCTCTTATTGCACATGTCGTATGGTAAGCTATCTTGCATCCTTGCGCCGAGCATACAATGGGTACCCCATGCCTGCTGCTGCATAGGTTACATTCCTGACCCCAGCTTTTGTTCGGAATCTTCCTTGTTCTACTGAAGACGATGTCCATGCTAACAGCCGTTAATTGATTATGATAACAGTAGGTATTATGCACAACACCACACTGAGTGTTGCCTCAAGTTTTCTATGGATTGTTTACACTGGATGCTAGTAGATGCATCTCTATTAGTACGGGCTTATGTTTGGGGACTGATGCTGTACGCCAAAATAGGGCCTGGCTAATATATCAATCAATGGCCGCTGTATTTGTTTGGCCTGGCAAAGTTAACAAAAGTCTTGAAAGGGAAGGCAAAGCTGAACGAATAGTTGTATTATTTAGTCTCCCGATGATTTCTTCGTATTAGACTCAATGCACAAGAGTAAACACTAGCCCTAAAACTCTTATGGGTAAATTTAAAACAATATTGGGACTGTACGGTTATCTTCCAGGGTGTTCTAGTGATTTTCTCAATAGTTGCAAGCTCGGTTGATGCTAGCAAAGTTTAGGGATCGATATTCCCGCACGTGGCGAAGCGACAGAGGAGCGGTAGATCCGGATGCGCGAACAAATCTGTATAGGATACGAACATCTCGTGCATCAAAACTGAGGAATACAAATGGGCGCGTCTACCGCCCGATTACCCCGAAAGCTCTGGGATCCCAATTTACTTTTTTGGTTGAAACATTTGGTCGATTTTTGAGCGTTCGGGAATAAAAGTGAGCTTTTCAGCTCCAAAGGATAGCGATATCAACTTGGTTCGAAATGAGCTTAATTTTCTCTCGCTTTCAACCAAAAAACCGGGGTTTATTATGCATGGACCGACGCACGCATGCTCAAATTCAAAAACACAGCGCGAAACTTTCTTGTCACGACCGAAACGTGCGAAATGGGTGATCCATACTGAGGGCCAGGCAATTCCATGGATTTGTTATTGGCTCCCCAGCCTTATATAGATAAACAACATTAAAGTTATGAACTGCCGAAGAAGTTTCGTTTATTGACTTAAATTGTATTCATGAAATCTGTAAAACATGTATCACCCTAGCATCCAATCTGCACCTCCACCAACTTTTGTTGAACATTATTCTGCTCTATCCTATACTGTAACGGATCATGGTGCCGGCCAAGCCGTGCATCCTGCCCCAGTGGTACCCGTGCAAGCACTCAAATTTGACGATCAACAAGAACTCCTCTGGTCCGGAAACGTTTATGGCCATGTAACCTCTTATTACAGTGAGCAATTAACCAAGTACACCTCTTTCTCTATCGGTCTCGATGATCCAGTTCTTCAGTTTTTGACTGGTGATTTTGGCCTGTTGTGCCTTCTGAAAGATGAACTCAAACTGAGGAATCGTAGAGGCATTCCAAAATTCTCATACAGCTCATCAACCTTCAAAGATATGCTATGCATGTCGAAATTGCCCTCCCAGCTAATATTGCTCGGCGGTTTGTCCCAAAATTTAGTTGAGTTTGACCTCGAACGACAACGCCAACTCAGAACCACCGAGCTCGATAGCAAGGAAGTTGGCTGTTGTATAGTGAGACAGCATCCTAAGTTTGTATGTTGTGCAGATCTAGAGGGTCGGATAACTCTTAGGAATACAAACAATCTTGCCATGACCCACACATTCAAAACACATACAGGTCAGATATCTGACTTCGATGTTCACGGAAATTACTTGGTGACTTGTGGTTTTCCCTCATCAAGACCGACACCTGATCGATTTTTGATGGTGTACGACTTAAGAACCTATCGTCTTGTTACACCTATCCAGTCGATATTTCCACCATCTCTGGTGAGGTTTATTCCCGCTTTCACATCAAAATTCTGTTTGACCTCATCTCTCGGCCAGTTCCAATTACTGGATATAGCGGCTAGTTCTGCGGAAAATTGCACCGCCTTTACCCATCAAGTCCAAATACAACCTGAAGCATCTCTCACCTCATTGAATGTGTCGTCTAGTGGTCAGGCTTTAGCGTTCGGCGATAACCTGGGAATGGTGCATCTTTTCGGAACGAATACAAACGTAACCTTCAATCAACATAGCCAGCCCACGGAGTTCCCTGACCCAATAGAGCCAGCACCAGCCATTGATCCTAATGACTTGATCACGCCCCTATCTATCATAGCACAACCCTACCAATATGAAACAGACGAAAAGTCGTTATCGGATGTTGACAAGACACAGAACGATTCACAATTCATCAGGACACCGAAAATTGATAAAAAAATTCTCGACTTGATGGTGAACAGAAGTGATGTCGGTTATGCACCTAATCCATACAAAAATCTCGGTCGTACATCCTACATAAAAGGTAGGGTTGGCGTTGTAGGCTTCACAGAGCCGGAAGATAAGAGTGATCTGACGAAAACCGATACGGATTTGATAGAGTTTAAAGACGATACTGTCATCAACGAATAAATCATTGATCAAACAGTCACTATAAAGAAAATATCGGGCCTCTTAGACATTGGTTTATTCAAGAATACCTTACCGAGTTGTCAAACTCAACATCAGTTGTAATCCGATGTCTTTTTCGGGACTTTCTTGTGATGCTAATACAGCTTGTAGAAAGCTGAATGCTCTTGGCCGACCGAGAGAGTTCTAGCTGCGAACAGGTTCTTGTTGTGGGGTGTCAGTGACGTGCTTTTACCTGAAAAGTTACGGTCTGCAATGACTAACTCAGCTCAGTCAACTCCTTTCAGCAGCCTGCTATAGATGGTGATTACCTTGACATACGCGCTCCTCGATCATGGATCAACGAATCTTTCGAACGTAGAATTCGAGCTTCTTACTCCGTTCTTTTATTCAGATAAGGACCTGTTCCTACTCGTGCAACTCCCATATTCATGACTAGCTATCGGAATAAGCGATTCTCCAGACAATCTTGGAACGTTTCAGGCGGATCTGGGAGTTCCGAGATTTGAATTCAACAGGAATTCGCCGATTGTTTACTGCATTGAAGATCCGTTTCGGATAAGATCATGCCCATTGCACCAATCATCCAAAGATCCGTTTGATGGTGGTTATCTGGCTGCAGGTGAAGTCTTCGTAGTTTTTTCCATCTATCACGATAAAATAGTATAAAAGAGCGACATTCAATGGAGATCAGCGTCTCAGAAGTTTCGGCGAGGAAGACGAGGGTGGTATTTGTATGTTAGTAGAGAGGAAGGTGAGTGTTTACAGATTCCTCTCAATCGGAAGTGAACCTAAAATCGTATCATGGAATCCCTCTTCACAGAATCCTTGTTGCGTCTCTTTAGATTTGGCCCACATCTCGTCTGGAGCGTATTCGTTGGCACACTCGAATGGATCATTCCAAGGAGCTGGTATGCTAAATCTGTTGATAAAGATATTGTTTTGATAACAGGTGCGGGATCTGGTTTGGGTAGGGCAATAGCTTTAGAGTACGCAAAGTTGAAGAGCACATTGATTTTGTGGGATGTGAATGAGATAGGTCTGCAAGATACCAAGATGATGGTTGATAGTGAGTATGCGAAACTTAGATCAGCTTCCATGGGCAAGGATGATGTCAATGCTACTTGTTCAACTTATGTCGTAGATGTTAGTGATAGAACTAAGGTGCAAGAATCAGCCGCACAAGTTTATTTAGATCTCAACAAGGATAAATTGATAGATGAGCCAAAGAGGTTCGTTAGCGTTTTGGTGAATAATGCTGGCATTTATCATGGTCTCATGTTACAAGAATTGAAGGACGAACAGATTGAAAGAATTTTCAAGATCAATATTCTCGCCCACTTTTGGACTGTGAGAGCATTTTTACCTAAAATGATCGAGCACAGGAAGGGACATATAGTTGAAATTGCTTCAATGGGCGGTATCTCTGGTCTGCTCAAGCAAGTTGATTATTGCGCGACTAAGTTCGCTACAGGTGAGTAGCCCAACTACAGATGAAAGTTTCGCTCGTAATTTGTGGACAGACCATTCAATTTATCTTCTCCCTAACGTGAATTCATCAGTTGGATTTGAGGAATCGCTTAGTATTGAACTTGATCACATGGGATTAGCTGACCAAGTTCGAACAACTGTGATTTGCCCTCTATTTTTCAGCTCTAACCTATTCACTGGTTTCAACACAGAGTGAGTAATGGGAATCAAGCTTAGAGCGCAATCGTCTCAGAGGGACACCTTTTAACCAGTTATCTCCCCATTCGAAAGTGTTGGATCGTTGATGACACCTGAGTTTGTGGCGAAGGAAGTGGTATTATCTATGAGATGCAATCATTCACGGGTCCTGTTGCCGAAATCTAGCGCCTATGCAGCCTATGTTTTAAGAACGTAAGTCAGAGTTTCTATGCTGGTTACATAATATCACAGGATTCGTTTTGACAATTGTTTCATACCATAGTTACATGCCTAGAAAGGCCATAATACTCTGGACAAGAGCTCTAGGTTTCGCTGATAGCATCAAAGAGATTAAAGGACACGCTGCCGGTCATATAACTCCGCCGCAATCGGGCGCATGAGTCTGGGACTCAACAGATTGGAGATAGGCACCCAAATAGGTGGCATGGTGTATACAGACATATTAGATTGCCTAGACCGGAAGTGGGCGCTGTTCTCATATATGGCCGTCTTAGCAGCTTTCCACTCGTTTCGAGAGGACTAGAGATATTCGAAATATCGAGAGTTGTCAACACAATATGTTGCGATTGCAAGATCACCTAAAAAGGAGCATTTATGTATGCATTCGCGACTAGAGTCGCCGATTCTTGATCTGAACTCTATCCAGGTTGAGTTGATGCAAATAAGCGAGCTGTGATAGATTTAATCTGCGTTTCCAATCAGTTCTAGTCAATTGAGAGATTCATGAGTTTACGTGGAACTGAAACAGAAAGCAAGTCAGGCTCCTCCCATGGGATGATATAGGCAACCACACTATCATAGGGACGAATCACGTTAGCTATCGAAGAACTACACAACCACGCAATGTTAGTAACGATGGTGCTACCGGCCTCTCTAATCTGATGACACTTCTGGAAGCAAGACGTCGTTAGAGTTGCACGTTAGCCTGCCAATTTCGATTGCGACAGCGAATGTAGAGCACAAGAGTGCAGAAATTGTGTGCAGAATCGTGCAATGTAGGGTTGATGAATAAAGCTAACGGATCTCCGCGACGCCCATGCTGCCATGACAATATTCAATTTAATGATTCAACAAGTCCCCTTAGTGGGCTCAGATTTTAGTAGCCATCAGAAACTTTCAAGCTTCATCTCTATCATTGAGCTCGTTCACTGGGTGCGGATAATTTGACAGGCAGGATTAGCCTCACATAGCATATGTCGCTCTTGCGACTCGGTGATAGTGCAACGGGGGCCGGCGTTTTCAACGATGGCGACGAGAATGTTGAATCCCTGTTTGGTAAAATATCGTACATCAACAAGGATGACATCGATTTGGACTTGGTGGCCGACTCAAACGCGTGGGACGAGTTTGGTTCGAGCACGGTGAAAGTGGAGCTGATTGATCGAGAGACAAGCTTGAATCAGGTGTACAGAAAGTTGTTGGAACAAGACATAGTCGGACTCGTACTCATGGGTCCAAGTATTCATCGGAAGTCCAAGCCATCGCTGATATTGCTCACCACAGACGACACGATCTTCGCAATCGACCCTGACGACACCAAGAGAGGGATTGAATTTCTCAGGATCAGTTTGCTACGCAAGGAGATACAATTCTGGACCACAGACGGTCTCAATGAAGCGGATTGTTTATTTCACAATTACGGTATTGATCTGACTGACGCAAGAGCGAATTGTTGTTCAGGGCTGCATATTTATATGATGCAGACGTTAGGTCATTTGCCTAGCGCTGCCACCCTCAAGTACCCCCTGCTTGCCGTACAGAAGAGTCGTGGGCGAATCAGAATCGAGAAGTTTGAGTCAATGGTTGAAATATGGCTAGATATCAATCGTAAGGACATTTTCTTTGAGTCGTCTCAGCTGGCTCATCTCAAGACTCGGCCTCTTAGTTTAACTGCAATCAACATCATCAAGAAGCGTTGCATTCTTGTGCGGCCCCTTGTGAGGACTTTGGATGATTATAGCTGGATGGAAGCTAGAATTATGAGCCAGATGACTTTCGATAGACTGACAAACTGCGACAAACCGGTCCGGGAGGCTTTATTACAGGCCATGGAGAAGGGCTCAGAGAGAGGTGAGGCCCATATTGCATACTACGCGCATTTGGACTTGGGCTCGCGGGATGGCTTTCGAGCTTGAAGTTAGGAACAAATATAAAATTGCAAAACCCGACAGATATACACTAGCCCGTTACACAGTTTCTGCGCAGTTCTGCACTGCTGATTACTGCAGCGTTTCCATCCTCTCCCAGAAAAACGATTAACATACCACAGAGTGGTGAAAATCTCGCCGAAAATCGTATGAACTTTATTTGCGAGGATCACCGCCGCTCACTTGCTTTTTATTTATCCATGAAGGGGACCATGGTAACCTTGATACAAAATCAGTCCCTCTTTAAAATTGAGAAGCCCAAGAACCAAAGAAAGGAGAGCATCGACACAAGTTCTCATAACATGATCCATGACTAGTATATTGAAACATTATTCTCGCCAGAGTCACCTGCCGAGGTTGCTCTCATAGATTTAGCCCTATTTACCCAATCAGGCCTCGATTTGAATCTAAGCATCATCAATCATGGCTTGGTTCAGATTACCGCGCTCGTTCCGAACTTATCTAGTTGTGGGTTTGGTCATAACAGTCGCTATCATAACATTCTCCACCAGCAAAATGATCCGGGTTGACGCCAGCGATCCAAAATCAACATTTCCATTTTTAATGATTGGCAACAAACAACAAAGCACCACCATTGCCTCAACTCCTGATAGCTCAAGCTTCCAAGATACAGGCCAACTGATATCGACCTCACATACACAAAACGTTCCCGATAGTCCTAATTTAGATATTCACACCACCACCGCGGGGTCACTAGGCTCCCTATCACAAGAAAGCCAGTCTAATTCCAAGTCAGAAACATTAAGTGATACGATAGTTATATCTCCCATACCAACGACAGCACCAAAAACAATCGACTCCGCTCGTTTGCTGGATAACTTGACTAGCATTTCGCCAAGTTGGCAGCAATCAGCACCAAACTTGGTATATTTTCCACCATTCAATTCATCCAACCCTAATGGCCGCTCCATTAAAGATTTCAGCACGCAAGATATCGAGAATGCTGAAAATCGGCGAAATTTCGTCAAAGATATGATGAGGCACGCCTGGCACGGTTACAGCTCTTATGCATGGGGATTCAATGAAGTCAAACCTGTTTCGAAGATGCCCCATACAGACAGCATCTTCGGCGGTGAAAAGATGGGCGCGTCCATTGTCGATGGAATCGACACACTATATATTATGGGTCTGAAAGACGAGTATCTAGCTGCGCGCACTTGGATCGAAGATAATTTGGATTTCAACCGGTACGACATTGATCTATCAGTGTTCGAAACGAACATCAGGTATGTTGGAGGGCTCCTATCAATCTATTCCCTCACCAAGGATCAGATGTTTTTAAACAAGGCAGTACAAATTGCCGATAAATTATTACCAGCTTTTGACACACCAAGCGGTATACCCTACTCAAATATAAACATACGCACTGGTTATGCAAGAAACCACGATTGGGCTTATGGAGCCGCCATTTTATCCGAGTTCGGCTCAATGCACCTCGAATTCATCTACTTATCACATTTGACTGGCGATCCCAAATATCGAGAAAAAGTTTTTAAAATTCGTAGAGCTATAAAGAAGGCTGTTCCACGACAAGACGGGCTTTACAACAATTATATGAATACAGAAACTGGTCAGTGGCTTACTAGGCCAACTCACATATCCATGGGAGCTTTAGGTGACAGCTTTTACGAATACCTTATCAAAGCTTACGTTCAATCCGAGGGTCAGGATGCTGAGGCGTTCGATATGTATATTGATGCTATAAGAGCATACGAAAACAAACTTGTTTTCACCTCTACCCAATCAAGGCTAGTCTATTTCGCTGAGCTAAAGGATACGTCTATAAATCATAAGATGGACTCCTTGGCCTGCTTTTCAGGTGGAATGCTGGCTCTCGGTGCTACAAAGTCTCAAGAGCCCCTAAAAACTCGACACATGACACTAGCAAATGGAATAGCAAATACCTGCCACGAATCTTGCATACGCACCAAGTCTCATTTGGGTCCAGAGACTTTTGTATTCAGCAGTCGTGCCGATGCAATGGCCTATGGACCATCGGAAAAATACTATATACTTAGACCGGAGATTCTGGAGACCTATTTTTACATGTGGCGCTACACTCACGATCCGAAATACCGCGCCTGGGCTTGGGATTTCATAGAGGCTCTGGAAAGATACTGCAAGGCAGAGGGAGGCTATTCCGGTCTGCGAAACGTCTATCAACCCGTGATCAAAGACGATGTTCAACAGAGTTTCTTTCTAGCCGAAGTTCTTAAATATCTGTATTTGATCTTTTCCGATGATAATGTTCTGAGTCTCGACGAATGGGTCTTCAATACAGAAGCTCATCCGCTGCCGATCCTGAAACGGATTTGATTGCACTTGTGTATGCGGAACTATAAATCTTGCCTTTTTAGTCAAAAGCCTATCACTAGACTCAAAGATTACTTAATTGTTTTTTATGCGATCAAACTGTCGAAGACTAATTGTCGTTAGAATCAAGAATCTCTTATTCACCAGGCCGAGCGAGTTCCCAAGACTGAATTCCTATGCTCAGTCTGTATGAATATTCAATGTCAATCGGTTGATCGTTCCTGATACATTGGATCGTGCCCAGGTGGGACAATTCAGTTTCTACAAAACTGAGTATGAGAGGGGACCAAGGCTTATCAAATGAGACGGCTCATGCAGGATAACCTTTGAACTCGTACACTCGGGATGTTCAAAAACGACCCCTTATCAAACAACCTGCACAATCTGAAGGATCAGCGATCCGGTCAAAACGACGGAAAAGTATACAGGCGGCATTCGCTCGTTGAATTAGAAAGGCGAACGACTTCTGGCAGAGTCGAGCTACGTAGGATGTGGCTGCATGAAGGCGAGATTTTTGAGATGAGATAATATTTGAATGCCAAGGTTTAAGACAGATTTAGTCAACATGAAGTGACCAAGTCTGCATCAGATTTGTATGGCAACTCTCATACCTGAATAGGGTGTAAACTTAGCAGGTTAATTGGGCAGGAGAAGAAATCCCGCGTAAAAGTCTGCGATACTCAAAACCAGATTAAATACTAATTCGACAGAGTGCAACCAGCGAAGTTGATTTAGCGAGTTGTGAGCGAGGTAAGAGATGAGACCGTATAGTATTTGTTTTAGTCTGGAAGTCTTCGCATCTGTTCTGGATGGCAGAGATTTGGGTCTTCGCATGCTGAAAATCCACGCTTGATCGAGTTGATAAGATACCTTTAACCTGTTGTGGCCGACAAGTATAAAGCAAAGTTGCAGTTTATAATAAGGCAGGAGATTACATGCATGAGCTTTAGGGAAAGGCCCCCGAATCGAGCGATTCTTCGAACATACCCTCCACTCGATCGATGGCTATAAACAGGGAGGGGGAAAGAGAGATTGGTGGGATAAAGTTGCCTTGGCCTTACAACAAGAAAGCTGAAGTTTGTCGTCAGAGAACTGTAGCTGCTCGGATTTATTCTATCACCTGTCGAAATCCCCAAGCTACCCTCTTCAAGTGGCTCCACTGAACCCTGTCTAGTCTTCGTAACTAAGGGTAGCCTCGAACCTGACTCGTTGCGATCAGATTCAAGTTTAGACTCTAGAATGAGCCTGAGTTAGGAAGAGTCTTTCGTTATGGGTCAAGTTAGCTTTGATCTAGCCCGCTGGTAGAACTTGTCGCCAGTTGGCCGTGCGCAAAATCGGACAAAATTGAGTGTCGCCAGGAGGTGCGACTACCTTGCAAACTAATAATTAGGACTATGAAACTCAATTCGTCAAGCGCAGTTTGTGGCGCATACTTGCCTTGAATGACCTGATTTGGGTTTTCATGTGCCGGTTGCAAGTGCTAGACGAGAAGCAAGTTCGATGCACAGGCTCAAAGATGGACAGCTCAATAAGTTGCATCTGGCAAGGAGGCAGGCAACTCGAGAGCCAAGTCGATTGACTGTGCAATGCACAGATTGCAATCAGGTTCTGAGCCAAACAAAGCCAACAAGTCCTGTTGCGAATACACTGTAACAGCGCACTCTCATCTTGATGGAACAACTCCGGCTAGAGACAACAGATTGAGCTTGGTTAGGAAGCCGAGCTGTCGCTATTGACGCCCCTGGAGGGAGCAACAAGTCAGAGGAGCGGAAGACTAGCAAGCACTCGTTTGAAATGTTGATATTGAGCGGGAAAGGGAGGGGGACGAGGAAGCCAGTTAGCTTGCTAAGGGTTGATCTAAAATAGAATAGCTAGTGCGCTGGTTGATTTTAAGGTGCGCAGTAAGTTCCGCTTGATCGCTAACAATCGAGTTGTTGTCGAGCTCATACAAGAGGCTTATGTTTGCCTAGACCGACCGAAAGATTGTGAATTAGGGCGACAAACGAATAAAGAAGAGGTATAGAAGGCGATTGTGCCCAGCCCGAGTTGGATCTTTAGTGTGACTCTTAGATCTAGTGCTAGTTGTGGGCAAACAAACATCTTACAGTGGGACAACAGCTGATCGTGGGTAGCGATCCGTTAGCTTCTCTAGTGACCAGCGAGCGAGAGTAAAAACGAAAGCGACATCGTCTAGACAACACTTACGCTATTCGTCCCACAACCAACCGTGGATTGGTGCCATTGACACTTATCAGAGAAAACAATCACTCCAAGTTGATTGCCCGAAGCGAGAAGCCCTGAAGCACAACATCAGGTGAGAAGAGGGTTCGGAAAAGAAATTTGGCGGCAAGACAAAAACAAGTGGCCAGTTAGATGCTTTAAGTGCTCCAAACAATCTGAGGCCGCCAGTTGTCTTTTAATTTAGGAATAAAAAATTGTTTTTAAATATCCAAATGGAGCAGCAAACCAATCCTTGTATCAACAGATTGAATGACGATATTCTCGTCCGCATCTTTGACTTCCTACACTTTGACGACAAGATTCGTTTGCGAAGGACCTGCCGCAGATGGAAACTTTTATTGGAGAGTCAGATTGACAAAATCAAGGCATTAAGAATTGGCTGCTTCCAGCAGGGAGGCTATTATATCACTTCCGGGTTGGTTTTACGCTGCGATCACAGGATTAGGGACCACCGTAAACACACGGGCACCTTGTTCAACAGGAGCGTTCTGAGTTTCCCCGCCGACATGGAAACCCAATGCTTCTCGATCAACCGATACGACCTCCTCCATAGGTCACTCAGATTCACCTCTAAATCCATCACAATGCTATCACTCGGACGCGTCAACTTATCATACAGACTACTAACGGCTCTGACAAACAACCTTCCCAACTTGGAGCACTTGGAACTCATTGGTTGCGCATCAGAACTCTATCGTCCTGGCAAAGCTCCCGAAAGTTGCAAGATTCTTCCACAAGCCGACCAAACGTTTTCAATCGAATCATTCAACAATGAGGCAATTGGCGCCATTCATTCAAGACTATCATACAATCAGCACAACGATGAGCAGGTTAACGTGCAAGAGAGACTCCTTCGCTCTAGAATGGTTAGAAATTGCGAATTAGTCAAACAGTCGAAGACTGACAACAGTTGGTCAAATTTGAGGCACATTCTAGTGAAGGACTGCAACCTTTTGAACGAGTTCACCTTGAGCCTCATCCTGAGTATCACGAGCCAAACTCTGCTACACCTTGCTGTTGAATCGAACCAATATTTGACAGGCGAGTTCTTGAACTACTGTGGACCAAATTTAAAGGTGCTGAGGGTCAAGTATTGCCCAATGATGCAGCTTAGATTCTTGGAAGACTATGTTAAGCTCAAGCAATTACTAAAGCCGAGTCACCAGAACACCAGCCCAAACACCAAACAAAGTTCTCATCATCAGCTATCTCATCCACAACCACTTAACTCATCAATGTTACGCAGCCTAACCAAAGGTTTCAACCACCAAGATATATACTGCACCCTCTGAAAACCATCAACCGGAAGAATAGCTCTGATCGCTTCAAGCGCTTTTGATCTCATTAGCCGCCTTCCTATTGTCAAACAGATATTCGACTGGTAAAAAACTGAAACTTATCATCGCCACTGTCGGGATGAGAGGCCGTTGATCATTTGGATTTTACTTTTCGTCTTTTTCTCGCCGCACTCGTAGATTGAGATGATTTTTTGGAGGTGACCTTTCCAACGCTTTTCTTAACTGCTTTCCTCTTGGTTTTAGAAGCATGAGCTTCCTCGGCTTCGGTTACCCCACTTTCATCTTCGTCCTCGGTCAGTACAACACCATCGTTTTCAGCCGTTTTAGCGATTTTGCTCAACGCCTCGTTAACTCGCTTGCTACGAAACAACTCGGGGTTCTGATTGGCAGCTGTCTTGAAGAAATAACTATCAATAGTTGTTTGGGTCTTACGTTCGCTTAGTTTCTTCATCACTGGCAACAACTTGTCATCGATCTTCTTCATATCCCAACCAAAATTTCTCCTTGCATACTCGCGCAGCTCGTCCAACTCCGGAGTGCCCCAGGCAAATTGCTCTGTCGAGGCGTCGGCCACCGGTCGCATATAACCATCGAAGACGGCTCGAGACGGAAATTCTTCGGGTAAGTTGAATTTTAGCAACTTCTCTCGCTTCTTGCTGCCGGGTATGCGCCCCTTTGAGGCTGCATATTTGCTTTTCCAATCCCTGAATTTCACCAGAGGCACCATGCCATCGCCGGGAAATTCACTCAGTATCTCAAGAGCTGTGACTGGTCCGACATTCATAATTCCATCAGTGTAATCGCTACCAACTAACATCGCGAAACAGACAAGATTCTCGCGAGTCATCCTTACATGATACTCAATATCTGGCATCTTGTATTGCATCACATATTTGTCGTCACTGAAAAAATAACGATACACAACTTGGGCGCCGAACAGCCAAACGTCGCTATCATCCGTGATAGTTCCTTCGGTCAATTTCAATCTCTCCAATAAGGCGCATTGTGCTTCAGCCTCGCCTGTTGCGTCAATATATGGGATCCCAAATAATCGAAGTAGTTCCTTCGCCTCCTCGACAATCTTGGTCGTCACTTTGTTCGTCAGTCTTGTTGAGTTGGACTTGGCCTCTCTTAGTTCAGCTATATTCCTGAATTCAGTTTGGTTCGCCTGAGCCTTGGAGGAGGTAGAAACTGTAGGTTCCCCCTCGAGTGGAGCATTCGGTTTCGGAGAGCTCCTAACATCTTCTGAGTCCAATTCATTCCCTACTTGTTTCTGTGTTGGTTCTGGTTGGTGTGTTTCCAAAAAAGTGTCATCTGGACTGTCTGAGATTGTCTCTATCTTTTCAACCGGCGGCTCCGATTTCGGGCTTTTTTGTAGCGTTTCATAACAGATCTCGACAGAGAAATTTGTCTCGTTTAAGTTCTTGTTGACACTAGTTTGTGGCTCTAACATAGAAATCTCATCGTCAGACTCGATGAGATTTATTGTGGTCTCCTGCTTTTTCGAATCATGGGGTTGTTCATCGTTGCTCTCACTAAATGAATCATTCTCAACCTGTGAGCTAGGTTCTTGTTCATGTTTATCCGTCGGGTCCAAGTTGTCTACATGCGGATTGGCGGGGTTGAACTCACTTTCATTAGATTTCACAGTCGAATTCCGAGGCTCAACATGCTGGACGTCCTCGTCAGTATCGCTATTGTTGTCTGAGGATTCAGATAGAGCTGGCCCGCTCTCGTCGGCGGCAGACAAGTTAATGGTAGAGTTACCTTTTATGGCAGCTCTCACTCGTATCAAATTAACCGCAGGAGTCTTTATATCTTTGATCGTTGAATCTAGCAACGGTTTAAGGGCAGGGTTTCTTATCGTTCGACTCGATTGTTCGGTTGAGATTTGAGGATCTGACTTAGATTCATTGTCGACTTGAGTCTGCGGTAAAAGTGGGCTATCGTCTGGTCTTTGGGTGGAATTTTTGAGATACAACATCGTTGAGGTTGAATCTGATTGCATGCGATACGACTGTACTGCTCGACCATCACAATCGCCAGTGAACATTGAGCAAATTTCTTTCTCGCAATTTTCGATTTTCTCTTGAATCGACCTTCTAGCCTTCAACCTCTCCAGTTGGAAGCTGGAGAAGGTCCCTGCATCCTCGGGCAGTGCATCAGTTCGTCGGATTCTTCGCTTTGTCTCTTTGATGTCCTGTAGAATTTCATATCGAATTTCTGCAGGCAAGCTAACAAACTCTGCTGAATTAATGTCAATAGATGGTTTGATATCTGGTTTCACAACTTCCTCATCGTCAGAGTCAATATGATAAACTAAGTTTTCTTGCTTCACTGGAACATTGTGGGGTGTCTCAGGTAAAGATTCCTCATCGCTCTCGTTCACCTCTCTAACTTCAGGTGGTAGATAGAACAGCTCGAAATCTTCATCAGTGAGTTTTTCAGCAGCTACCAGATTGTTGGATCTCAGTTCTGGTAATTGAATCCTTATTTCGTCTAGATTGGCATCTGGATATTGTTCTTTGAGTTGCTCTGCAAGCAACTTCATGGCAGTGCTCTGTACTTTCTCCAGTTGCTTGTTCCTAATATTCTGGCGCCTCTCAAGGGTCCTTCGCTTGAGAACCGGGGCTGGTCCATCGAAAACAAACACAGGTTTTATCTTGTAGAAGAGAAGTTTTGAAATCCGATTGAACAATCCGAGCTTGTGACTGTCAATGTTCGAAGCGTTGTCCTTCTCTCTAAAACCCCTTATGAATTTGTAAAGCCATACGTTAGCATCAACACCAAGTCGCTTCCCCTCCAAAGCTTCGATCTTGATTGGGTGGCCCACAGATTCTAATATTTGCCACAGACCCAGAACCCCCATAATGAATCAAAAATAGATGCATCAATCCTAAGATATCATGCAAATCCTACGATATCATGCAAATCGTGCAATAATTTGGGCTCTCTTTTGGATAAACGATTGCTTAATTTGAGGATTCGACGGTTAAAGGTTACAAGATGAAACTTTTGACAGTTTACAGGAAAACTTCTATTGGCGCCTTCAAAGAAGCGGCATGAATCGAGTGCCATGGTGGAGCGGTCTTGAAGCAGTGCATGCAGACGACTCCGATCACTAAGCCCAGCTGTTCTTTAAATCTGCGCCCAACCACGAGTTGTGGATGTATCACTCCGAACTACTAGGCTTAGATTGAATTACCAATTTTTAGAGAAGAATAATCCATTGATATTTGAAAATAATGACAGATCATTTGGGAAAAGATATGCGCCGCGTCAAGCATGACGAGGAGAAAGAGGAGAAGGAGATAAAGGTGCTGGATGAAGAGGACATCGCCTTACTGAAATCTTATGGCGCTGGCCCTTACGATGGCTCAATCAAGAAAACTGATGAGAAGATCCAGGCATTGTTGAAGAGCATTAACGAGATTTCTGGAATCAAGGAGTCCGATACAGGACTTGCGCCACCGGCCCTCTGGGATCTCGCTGCCGACAAACAAGTGCTCCAAAATGAAGCTCCTCTTCAAGTTGCACGTTGTACCAAGATCATTAATCCCTCTTCGGAATCGCCCAAGTACATCATCAATGTCAAACAATACGCGAAGTTTGTTGTAGATCTAGCTGACTCTGTTTCACCCAGTGACATAGAAGAAGGAATGCGAGTTGGAGTTGATAGGAACAAATATCAAATCAATCTCCCTCTACCACCCAAGATTGACCCGACGGTAACCATGATGCAGGTAGAGGAAAAGCCCGATGTAACATATAGCGATATAGGTGGTTGTAAAGATGAAATTGAAAAGCTTAGGGAGGTACTCGAGACGCCATTGTTACACCCAGAAAGGTTCGTCAAACTAGGCATTCAACCACCTAAGGGTGTCCTGCTCTATGGACCACCTGGTACGGGCAAAACACTCTTGGCTAGAGCTGTTGCAAACAGAACAGATGCTTGTTTCATTCGTGTTGTCGGTTCTGAGTTAGTTCAGAAATACGTCGGCGAGGGTGCGAGAATGGTGAGGGAACTCTTCGAAATGGCTCGAAGCAAGAAAGCCTGCCTGGTTTTCTTCGACGAAATAGACGCTATTGGCGGTGCTCGATCGGCCGACGATGGCTCTGGATCTGGTGATAATGAGGTACAAAGGACTATGCTGGAACTTATCAATCAGCTTGACGGTTTCGAACCGAGAGGAAATATCAAGGTGCTAATGGCCACGAACAGACCTGATATTCTCGATCCGGCTCTTCTACGTCCCGGTCGAGTTGACCGGAAAGTTGAATTTGGACTGCCCGACCTGGATGGGCGAAGTAGTATATTTAAGATTCATGCTAGGTCTATGAGTGTCGAGCGAGACATTCGATACACCTTGCTTGCTCGTCTCTGTCCAAACAGTACTGGAGCTGAGATCCGAAGTGTGTGTACTGAGGCTGGTATGTTCGCCATCAGGGCTAGAAGAAAGGTGGCCACAGAGAAAGACTTTTTAGAGGCTATCAACAAAGTAATCAAGTCCTACGCTAAATTTAGCGCAACTCCGAGGTACATGACATATAATTAATCAAGAACTCTGTCCAAACTTAAACTGATCTATACAAAAACAACCAATCTTGATTGAGCTACTGCTCTTCCTTCCTCTTCTGTTTCATCGCTTTCATGTCTTTCATCAACTTTTCATTGTATATTTTCTCTTCATGTGCTAATCTAAAAGCTATCAGGGATATAGCAACGAGACCACTACCCGCAAGAGCGCAGAAGGTTCCCTTGTAGAGGTCGAGTACGATTCGTTTTCTTGCTTGATTAAACATTGCCATCGCTCCAACTAGTGCGAGGGACCCCGAAGCTTGTTTGCAGGCCACGCATTTTAGTTCCTTTGGGGTACCTGGTGGGTTGTGGAACCATTTATAAAATTTAAACTTATATTCGTTGACCCAAGCGCCCATTTTTGCAGTGTGACAAACAATTCTATCAAGCTAGCCTCGTGTCAAAATTATTCGAGTGGATTATGGTGAAATTATAATGCAATACCACGGAAAGCCCTTGAGAGATAATACGAATCCCGCATTTGCTTTACTACATTTAGAGTGTTCATAGAGACAAAATTTTTGTGTGTTTTAGTCACAAAAACATGCAGAGCTTAAACCGAAATAAACATTAGGCTCCTCATCTTTTTCCTAGCTCTCAGCTGCAGTCTGTGGCAGGAATGCTATCCATTGATTCAGTTGGAAGAAGACGGCGCGAGGTGATCGGCAGAATAAAACTATAAGACGACCCACCACAGCATCGGGTCGATACGAACTCGAACGTCAACTGGACATCTCTCATCAAATGGACCTCAGTAAACTCAGCGTTAATAAACTTAGGACCGAACTATGGACCTGTCACATTTTGTCTGAGCAAAGATGTCTTCGAAAGGCTTGCGAATGGGCCGAAGACTTACTGTTTGCCTTGCCCGAGGAGGGTGAAGAGAAACTCTTGTCCAAGCTAGAGAAGGATCTCAATGATGTGTTTGCTAATTATAACCCGCAATTTGAGCATGCTAAAGCTTGTTTTGAACTCTGTGAATACGATAGAGCTGCTAGTATAATCTCTGTCCAAAAAAGCGATGATAAATGTAGATTTTTGCACTATTTTTGCCTCTATAAGGCAGCTGAGAAGAAACGTATTGATCTCATGAATGAAGTCAGTGTAAGCTTACCAAAGAAGGCAAAACTGAAATTTAATGAGTTACGAGATTCCCTGGAGAGGTCCATGGATAAAAGAGCACCCGATGGTTGGTTACTATATGTCTATGGACTAGTCTTGCACAAGTTTAATCTACGTAAGAGTGCGATCGAAGTCCTGGAAAAGGCCATAAATCTAACGCCAATCAATTGGTCTGCCTGGTATATATTGACGACTTTGATTGACAACAAAGCTCAACTTCACCAATTAGACCTTCCGAATCATTTGTTCAAGGTTTTTTTCTATCACATAATAAGACTAGATTTTGATGCTACACTCAATGAGCCCTGGGCTTTCGGCCCTAAAGAAATGAAAAACTTTCTTGACAAATACTTCAAAAATTCACTGTTCATCAAAACTCTCACTGCTAAATCACTAGGTTACCAGTCCAACAAATGCGAGGAAGCGATGGAAATATTCAGTCAAATTCGAAACGATGATCCGTACAGAGTTGACGCAATGGAGATCTACAGCAACCTGTTGTATGTCCGGAAACTCAAAGGGGACCTTGCAAAGTTAGCTTATGAAGTTGAACGCGTCGATCCCTTCACATCTGAAGCCAACTCCTGCATTGCAAACTCATTCAGCGTTAGGGAGCAGCATACTAAGGCGATAGTTTATTTTACTCGCGCTCTACGGCTCAACCCAGATCATCTAAACTCGTGGACATTGATTGGGCATGAGTATTTGGAAATAAAGAGTATAGACAAAGCTCTGCAAGCTTATCGTTTTGCAATCGCCATTAATAAGCGCGATTGCCGAGCTTGGTTGGGGCTGGGTAATACATTCGAAACAATTATGAGCAATGTGCCGAACCCAAACTATGAACCTTGTCTATACTACTACTCTCAGGTTGGCAAATATCGTCCTAAGGATCACATCATGTACATGGCCATGGGCAGTATCTATGAGAAAATGGAACAAACTGAGCCGGCCATCACATGTTTCAGGCGAGCTGGTCCGGAGGGATTGTTTAAATTGTCCAAACTTTATGAAAAGCTTGAGCGTATCTCCATATAAATACATGCTAACTTCTGGAATCCAATATCTTTGCATCAATACATCTTCTTTGCTTCTTCCAAAATTTGCCTACATATTGCTTTTATATACTGTTTCGGTGGCATTCCATTAGTGGGTACGATTCCAGCTCGTTGACTTAATTCAATATTCTCTGCCGCAGGCTCTAGGTACTTTTTGATATACTTTTGCATAACATCGTCTATCTCTTCGTTGATTGATGATTGCAACAGTTGTCGTAGAGTATTGAGAGACTTTGCAGTATTTTTAGCGCTACTACGCTTATTTGACATGGTCTCTCTTGGATGCCGATCTAGCACTTCAACAGACATCGGGTATTGCTAAGCTAGACAAGGTCCACCCCAAGTTGGTAAAGATTGCAAAATCAGGTCGCCGAGAGTTGAGATCTGGTGGCGCAAGAGAGGAGACGTGTAGTGCAAGACGGGCGCACAGAGCTTCACAGAAATGTTTCAAGTCCGTGGTGCTCTAGGTTCGGATCGTCCTTTCTCCCCTATTTGTTATCAACCATCCAAACCTCTGAGCTCCATATGAGGAGAGTTCACAGAAGAGTGGTGTTAATTCATCAAGAATTCAGATAGGGCTGGCTTTCGTCAGATCAGATTGCCAAACATTCGTCCAAGAGCTTTGTTATGAGCAAAAATGGAGGTATCCACGTGCTTGGAATCGAAACTAGCTGTGACGATACTGGAGTCGGATTGGTTGACCAAGACGGAAATATCCTGAGCAATTGCATTCATTCACAACTGAAACAGCACCTATTGAATGGAGGCATCATACCCATCATTGCCAAGGAGCAACATCTCCTCAATATCGATCAAGTGGCCAAGGAGGCATTCTCAGCATCAGGTCTCGGTTCTGTAGCTCATGACGTCCATGCGATTGCTGTCACCAATCGACCTGGCCTTGCTCTATCTTTAGAGATCGGCCTCAACTACGCAAAATCTCTAGCAAAGAAGTACTCCAAACCTCTCATACCGATTCATCACATGCATGCTCATGCTCTTACGCCATTACTGCAAAATCGCTGCATTAAGTTCCCTTTCATAGCCTTGCTCATAAGCGGAGGCCATGCAATACTGTCTATAGCAAAGAGATACAATAATTTTCACGTTCTAGGAGCCTCTAGAGACGACGCGCCTGGCGATATTTTAGACAAGTTTGCGCGACGAACCAGGCTGAAGAACCTGGGACCTCCATTTGACGCCTTAAGTGGAGGTGCTGCCGTCGAATTATTGAGTAAGAGAAATGGATCGGACAGATTCAAGCATTTTGCCACCCAAGGTTCTATTCCAATGATAGACGTTCTAAGCTGCGACTTCAGCTTCAGCGGATACAAAACTAGTATAGATAAGCTAGCACCAATTGTGGACGACCTTTGGGCGGCTGGAAATCGTGAGACTTTGTTGGACGAATTGAGCCACATTTGTGCCTCTCTTCAGCGAGCGATTCTTAGCCAACTTGTGAGGAAGTTATACAGAGCTAATTTGTTCTACAGGATGCATTGGCGACATAAGAACGTGGACGCCTACGGAAGCGAAGAGGCGACCCATCATTTGGGTTTTGAGCTGCGGGATATCAAAGATGGATCTGTAGATATAGTGGTCTCGGGCGGAGTCGCTGCCAACAATTATATTTTTGATTCCATACAAGCAATATGCACGAGTATTATCGATAAGAATATGCAGGTTTACAGGCCATCGAAGAGTCTCTGCTCTGATAATGGACTGATGATTGCCTGGAATGGAATGTTGCGTTACCGGGATTTTGTGGAGAGAAATAGCATTGACTACAGTGACACGGATAGCATAGATAGTTCTATCATTTACAACTCGAATGTGATAGACTCGGTCAAAGAGCACGGTGAAAGTCCCATGGGGATCGATCTCAGCGATCAAGTTAGAGATGCGAGATTCTCCGCTCACCGGCTCCGACATCCGGAGTTAAGACGGACGTAGGTTGACCAGTATCGAAACAGACATTGTAGCCAGTTAGTAAAGTTCAAAATCAAGCTTAGGCAGGCTTGTAAAATACATAGCAAGCGAAGAGTTTAGTTGAGGTCCAGTTCAGAGTTTTACTGACGTCATTCCATGGCCTCGGCTTAAGGATAGGCTCAATCGGATAGATCCTGTAATACTTGTTTGTCGTCGAATGGTGCTCCACCTCACCTTTAACCTGTTCGCTCCAACAGGTTACTTGACTCTACGTAGTCACTCTCTTGACGAATATCCCTCCAAAGTTTGCATTAGAGTACAGCGTCAAGTCACAACTAGTACATGCATGCACGAGTCTAGGGCGAAAGTATTTTGTTTCACGGAACCCTTTCACTTAACTAGGATCTTGGCGCTTGAGGACCATTAGTGCTTCTGAGCTGAAGATATTTTCCAACAAACTCACGTTTCCATCTTCCATACATCTTAGTGCGATTGGTGACCCGAAGTATGCCAAGACAATTGTTTGGCAGGACGACTGAGCGATACTCATAGACATCATGATCATTAGTTGATTCAAAAGGAGATCATCCTTTTCTCTCTCTCTCTCTCTCTTTCTCCTCTTCAATTCCCCACCAAACTGAATAGAGATGAACGAACTTGTTCGGGCCCGTCAGGAGCCCCAAGTAATATTTTTGCTCGTTGTCTGTCTCCACTTGTTTCA
>Ga0209372_1000145_pt1 | contig 54664 bp, 37 predicted proteins | sample AgamicAtPe_FD_187170 | JGI IMG/M metagenome (GOLD analysis project Ga0209372, IMG submission 187170) | Agave microbial communities from Guanajuato, Mexico - At.P.e (SPAdes) (version 2) | ecosystem: Host-associated > Plants > Phyllosphere > Phylloplane/Leaf | place: Guanajuato, Mexico | collected... | reverse complement strand
CTCGCCGACTCGCCGACTCGCTGGCTCGAGCAGTGATGCAGGCTGCGGGCGGGGAGGTACAAAATAGCTTGTTGCGCCGCAGTGTTGGCGAGTGGCATAAAATAATAGCCACTTGCGGGCCTGCCATTTAATGGAGCCATGCGCGCTACGGTTTCGGCCTCGCAGAGCCAGCGAGAAGGGGGCGGCTCTGCGCTCGGCGGATCAAGTCTGAGCTGCCTGCTCCTCGCGCGCTCGCCCGACGCCCGGGAGCCTCTGCCGGCTTGCTCGGCGGCCGCTGGGCGCCAAGCGCGACACAGCCCCACGCCAGAGAGGCGGCTGGAGACCGGCGGCAGGTGCGCCCGCCCAGAGTTGGCTGGGCCCGAGGTGGCCGCAACCAGAGCCGAGCGATGGAGCTGTGCGCACGAAAGCCGAGCTCGCCGGCCACTCGAGAGCTCACAAACGGACGCGAGCGCCGAGCGACACACAAGCCGGCTGCTCTCGGGCCGCCGATGACGAACGCGAGGGCCAACTCCGGCCGCCGGGTTCACTCGCCCGGCGGCCGAGCGCCTAAATGGAGGCGACTAGCGCGGCCGATGCACCTACAGCGGCCGGCTGCCCGGTGGGCGCCATGTGCGCTTGTTGACGTTGCCCGATGCGAGGCCATGTGACTCAGGCATGTGCGTCGTAGTCGCTCGCTCTCTGTTTGCCAGCGAGCGGCCGCCAATCCTGTTTGACTTGAAACTGGCGCCCTGACTCAACAAGTGCCCCCGGCGGCCGTTCCCATTGCCGCCGCCGCCGCCGCCGCCGCCGCCGTTCGCATTGCATGACTCTGCCGGCCAGCGGGCTTGTTAGGCGGCCTCGGCCAGCTCGCTCGCACTGGCTCCACTCAGGCCAGTGGCCAGCCAGCCAACGGCAGCAGCAGCGGCAGCGACAACAACACCATCCGCTCAGAGTCGTCTCGTTTGGTTTATTTAGTTTAGTTTTACATACGGGAAAAAAGAGACGCAACTGAGAATTGAACCCTAGTTAGCGGAGCCAAGAACACACTCAATGCTCTGCAAGCTGGAGAGTTTGCACTGAAGGCCTAACAAAAAGCGGCTCCCTTTTGCAGGAGGATGCAAATTGGCAACTCCATGATGAGATTCCAAAATTCGAGCGCAACTCCAAAGCTAAAATTCAATGGGACTTGTTTGAGCTGCCTGATGGCGCTATGGCTGCCTCCATTGCTACTCAAGCCGGCAGCCCACTTTGGCTGCCACTGGCTGGCTCGCGGGCGCAGCTGTTTAATTTATCTGACCTGGTGAGCGAGCGCACTCGCGTTGTTGCCCCGAGCTTGCCAGCCAAGCAGCATGCTAAGCGAGCGGCTCATTTTTCATGCCTCACGGCCACATAGACTCTCATGCGGCGCCCGCCTCCAATGCTCACAGAGCTCGCCAGCAAGCCCGAAACTCTCGCGGCGAGAACAGTTTTAAGGGCCTACCGCTCGGGCCTAGAGGCGCTCGCTGGCCGCCGGCGCCTAGAGCCCCGCGCCCATACAGTCGGGCCGCTGCGAGCGGGGCGCCCCATTGGCCGGCTCGCGTGCTCACCGTGCGAGCCTCGCCCAGAGCAAGTGTCTGCTCGTATGCCTTTCAGTTTGATCCTCCAGCTCCAGCTTTAGCTTCCTCTGCATCCACCATTTTAGCCAGTGAGCTGGCCGAAACTAAAAGTGAATGGCTCGGCGAGGGGGCATCCGATTGCTCAATTGAATTTCGCCTCCTCAGTTTGATCGCAACAAGTCACACAAACACGACGGCGCTAATCGGAAAAGGCTGGCAATCCGACTCTCGCCGACTCTAATCCAACCCCATTCACTCGGCCACACTAAACTCTCGTCAGCTCCACTTCGCTCGGCTCCTCTTTGCTTCAGTCTGGTTTAGTCGGCTCGAGTCCAGTTCAGTCGTGTCCTGTCCTGTCCAAACCAGTCCGGTCGCTCCACTCAAACTCGACTCAATTCCTCTTTACTCCAATCCCAAAAGTCCAATACCACTCGACTGGACTCCACCGTTCAACTCAAGCCCGAATCATCTCTCTCGGCCAAACCAAGTTTAGCGCGGCCGAGTCCAGGCCAGCGAGGCGCACTCTAGACGACCGCTCTCGGGCGCATCCGCTAGAAAGCAATATCGGCACTTCTTGGCCGAACGCTGATTTGCTTTTTAGCCTGGCCGCTAATCCTTGCGCAGCTGCCACGTCCACTCAACATCACAGTCTCGCCCTTTTTCCCATTCAATCTCCAGTTGGCCACCTGAACCAGCGAACAGGTAGGCGCCGATCGGCAACATGATTATCCCCCCATTGGGCCGCTAGTGTCTAGCTGGCCCAGCTAGCTCCAGTCTGGCGGCTCCCTTGTTCACCTCCACCCTCAAGCAACCTCTTATCTTCCACCCTCGGCCGGCGCCGTCAACGGCAAGCTATTGGTGGAGGAAGCCGAGCTGTCTATCTGCGCGCTGATCGATCGGCCCATCGATCTCGTTGTTTCCTCTCTCTCTCTCTCTCTCTCTCTCTCTCTCGCGCGCTCCACTCGGCGGTTAAACTGACTCCCGCTTGCGACACTTGAACGAGACCCGTCCGAGATTGGCCGAGAGGTTGGCGCCCGCAACAGGCCGAGAGCCCAACCCTCGTGCCGGCTTACCGCTTGGGGCCCTCGTAAGCCCAAATCAAGGACTAGTGGGCTCGGTCGGCGGGCGGGCGAGCGGGCGCTTCCATTCGTGCCTCTGGGATCGCTCGTCGTTCAAGTGGGCTGACTCTCCAGATTGAACAATGGCTCGAAAGAGATCGATAGCCGGGCAAACGCAGCAGCCACTAAGGAAACTCGACCAATCCAAAGAACGATGAGAGAATCTACGCGCACAATCTGAAAGCACTCGAACTATTGAGATTGATTTTTGGTGCCCGAATTCTACCACCTTGCCACCTGAGAGCCAAGAGCGAGCGCAAGCACACAAGCTGCCGGGCTGTAAGCGCCACTGACCAATCAAGCAAAGCTGCCCTCACTTTGGCTCAGGGGGCAAGGCTACCGAATTCAGCCAGCAACAAATGCGAAATCAAACACCAACAGCCAAGTTCAGGTCTCTCTCGACCAAAAGTATAACAATGAAATTATAAGACCACTGCTAACCATTCCACTGAGTCGCTGTTTGCCTCCAACTTGCATGCTAAAATTGGAGAAAACTAGAGCCATCAGTGGAGTTGTGGTGGCGGCGGCGGCGGCAGCGGCCGAACGGTCTTAGGGCGCAGTAAAGCCACAAGCCCGCCAAACCCAAACTTGCCCGGCATCCTCGTCTTGAGTTCGGCTCAACTCTGGCCAAGTCCGCTTGTCGTCGGCGGAGGAGCGAGAAGGCAGAGGCAAGTGCTGCTTCTTCTCCTCAAGCAACAATAACAACGGCCAACACACATTTGAGCCCGAGAGAGCTGGCGAAGATTAGTAAATTCAATGCCATTAATGGCTATTCTCTGTCCATCCGGCATCCAGCATCCAGCATCCAGCGTTCAGGCCTTCTACTGGCGCTCATGCTGTTGTTTCTGGCCAGAAAAATCGACTTCAATGCGGCGCAACTCAACTCAGCGCGCCTTGTTCCAAGCCGGCACCTGCTTACCTGCCAACAGAGGCGGCGGCGCCGACGACGACGACCGAGATGGCGACGCCGACGACCCGGACGGCAGAGGACGGCGCCGCCAACTGGCCGCCCCGCCTTGAGGGCGCACGAAGGCCGGACAAGGGCCGAGTTGACGCTATCAAGTTTGTGGGCAAAAATGACCATATTTTGCACTCATTGGTGCTTTGGTTTGTAAGGCCAGAGTTCGAGAACAAGGGAGCGAACAATCCGAGCGGAGTCAGGCTAAAACCTGCTCACCTGTTCCACTCTCTCGCCAAAAACTCTTGGCCTTGTCCACTCTCGCGTGGTTCTCACATGTTCGCTGGGGAGGCCATGTGCTCATGTTTACTAATGTATGGCTGTATCAAACACCAGCCAACCTTGTGCGCTTGCCCGATTCTATGTAGCACACTCAAGCTTTGCCCTGTCTAGTCTAGCATGGTTCAGTCTAGTCTAGTCTAGTCCTATCCTGTCCCGTCTCTCTTCTCCTCTTCTCCTCTCTTTTCGCTTCCAACAATACAGGTTCACGCAAGTTCAGCTCACTGCACTGAACAGACAGCTTTTTGCCGTGCAAAACCATAGACTGCGCCCGGCCACTGCTCGCCCATTCTCTCGCCCTCCATCTCATCCGCCCTGTCTAGTCTTGGCTGGCCAACACTAGATGAACTCGGGCGAGCTTGCAATTGGTCTTGCGAGTTAGAATGGTTCTTGCACGATAATCATGCAGGCCCAGCAGCGGCCGCTTCCAGTTCACAAGCAGAGATTCGCATGCACCTCATGGCTGGAGCTCTCAGGCTTTCTTATCGGCGATTTTTCATCGCTAAAACGCCGCCCCACTTGCTACCCCGGGACCGTCCATCAGTGCGGCCGCCGATGGAGCGAGAGCCAGAGAGATCGAATGGAGAGGAGCCCATTGGAGATGGGGCAGCTGGAGAGAGAGAGAGAGCCGCCGAGAGATCCTCTAGTCGCAGCCCTTGTGTTCCGCTCGGCCTGTGCCATTGTGAACAAGCAGACGGGTGGAAGCGAAGGAGATAGATCCAGCCTTGGCTTAAGCCTGCGAACAAGAGGAGACGAGAATGGAGTATTCCGGTTGATACATTCAACCAGTGAGCGGGCGAAATTCAAATTAATGATTGACCGTCTGGCCCGCGTCTAGCTGTCACTCATCCTCTAGCCGGCGCGCCCATCCATCATCCGCGCAAACCCGCTGTCTGCCGGCCAAAGGCTCCAGACTGGCCAGCCTCTCTGGTCAAGAGTAAATAGCCTCCGAGGATGCGCTTGGCCTACCGACCGTCTGGTTGCCTACCCACTGATGGTGCCGACGGCGGCGGCGGCGGCATAGTAAGAGCAAGAGCGGCCCGTCTGCGCTCTACCGTCCCGCTAGCCGCCAACTCCTCGGGCTTCGCTTGCGGCGGCGAGAAAGCGCCGGCCGCCGCGAGGTCCAGGCACGAGATTCCATGCCTGCTCCACATGGCTTCCAGCAACAAGTGCGATCGATGGCACAAAATAACAATGGCCCCGAGTGGTCGGCAGTGGCTGCGCTCTTATCTACTGCTGCTGCTGCTGCTTCTGCTTCTGCTGCCGCTGTGGCAAAGCCTCCAAGCTCCTCCTCTTCCACCGATACTCTGTGACCTCTCGCGATTCAAGGAGTCTCCATGCCGGATTGCCTCTTCCTATCAACTTGCACACTCTGTCTGGCCTGCAACAACAATCGGCCAACTTGGAATCCGCACACACACACACACACTCTTCTCGCCGCTGGTGTCAGCCATATAACCAGCGAAATGTAGTTGGGCCGTGGCTGGATTTGTACAGTTACAAGCATACAAGACTGCGGCAAAACGGCCGGCTTTGAAGGAGGCGACTTCGACTCCAAAGGCGGCTGCGACCAGAGCGAAAAATCCCTCTCGAGTCGCCCGCAAACGATGGCCGCCCGAACTTCTAAACGGCCTCGAAGCTCGGCTTAGGAGCTGTGGCCCCGAGTGAACTTGGAACATTTCTCCCTCCATCCCCCTGAATCCATAATAAATCGTCGTCTCCAGGCTCTGTTCGTCGCGAATCGAGGCTTTAGAAGCGGACTCACACTCAACAGGCAAGAGGTGGTGGTGGCGGCGGCGGCGGCGGCGGCCACTGCCGCTGCTGCTGCTGCAGGGCTCGTCCGTCGTGTGGCCACATTCACGTTTGCATTGTTGTTTGTCTCACCTGTCGGCTGACTTTTGGCTGGCCATCATGAGGCAGCGCTTGTTGCTCTCTTGTTTTCGGTGCTTGCATGAGTCTATTCCGGCCCGACTTCCTCCCAGCTCGCCCTAGCCCTCGCCCTCCCGCCCTCTGGCCGACCGAGAGTTCGCCTGCCGGCCCCGCAGCCCAAACGCAGAGTGGCCGCCATTGGTCGGCCGTCGTTAGTTAATCAATCGGTGCCAAAGAGAGCGTTGCCACAGAGTTCCTCATATTTAATGATTCGTTGGCAAAACTACCCGCAAGCTGGCCCATGCGGCAATAACAGCAACAAACTACCTGGCCAAGACCGCCAACGAGAGGGAGGTAACTGAATCCACGACTTGCGCCATCCAACTTGCATGTTCGCCTCCTCCCAACACAACAGCATCAGTTGCCGTTGCCGCCAATGTTGTTGTTGTTGCTGTTTCTCTCAAGCCAACAACAACAGCAGTTAGGTTCGTGCTCCATCGCATTCTATTCTTTCTACGACTTCTTCCTGCAATCTACATGGGCAACTTGGTATCCTCTCATTATTATGATCCTATCTGTGAGCTAATGAGCTCTCTGTCCCCCGGTATCTTGCTCGCTTGATCGCCCCTTGCGCCTCCTTTCTGGAGTTGGGCACACGCAAGCTCCTCGGGGATCCCTCAAAGGATATGCGAGAATCTAGAGTTGAATAAAATTCAAACACGAGCCTCGACAATCTGAACCCTTGTCCCACTCTGCCAGCTTCAGGTTCGCGAGCATGTGCAGCAGCCATCCACTTGCTAGTGCCCACCTACTCTTTACGTTTACGAAAGAGGGAGGGAGAGAGAAGGAGAGAGAGAGAGAGATACAGCTGCTTATTCTAATTCAGTTCATTAGCAACCAACCAACTAATGATTCTCTCACTCCCAGACCAGCCCCTCACCTACCTGCCTGCCTGCCTCCCTCCCTCCTCTTTTTATTGCATCTCCCCAAGCCGCAGCTCGGAGTTGGCCATTGATTTTAGGCTCGCGAATGATCAACGGATATGCCTACAACTGGTCTGCAGCAACTCGTTTCGAAAGCGCACATTGAACAAGTAGGTGAAGCTAGAGCTGGCGTCATAGTGACTCTTTAGCTCGGGAATATCCGAAGCTCTCTAGTGTGACCCAGGTCAGGCTTTGCATCGCAAAATTTGACTTTGACTCTTTAAACCTCGAGTCGCCTAATAGGAGTGCGCCAGGCCAACATCATTGGATTCCTCGCATGAAGCTACAGCAAAGCAAGTCTGCTCTACAATTGGATGCAAATGTTTCCCTTCAATTTCACACCACTAATCCAACTACAATCAGGCCGACGCTGTTGCTGCAGCCAAGTCACTACGACTTCACACAGGTAACTCAGGTTAGTGTGGGCCGAACTTTGAGTTAAATGGCTCGTTCCTTTGGTCGCACTAGGCTGACTACCACTTGCTCTTGGTAACAAAATCGTCTGGCCAACACAAAGAGGAATGTCCTTGTTCCGTCTGGTCGCCACAAGCATCTCGCCTAGAAGTTGAAATTTAGTTTTGGCTGTAACTTTCTGAGACGAAGATCTAGTTTGAGTCTAGTCTGTCGCTTTTGTCCGTGGCTTCCAACAGCTGGAGTGACCCCTGGATTTTGGAGCCGCAACCAAGCTGGCAGCGCTCTGCTCTCAGCCACTATTCAAATGATCTCGCCCATTGTTTTCCTTGCTCATGCACAATTCTTCGACAACTCTCCGACGCCATCGGTCTGATGGTGCAAAATTAACTACCAACCATGGTTTGCCATTGCACAGTGCAATGCATCAGCAAGAGGGCTCAAAGTTCTCCTCGAGAGGCCTACGATAGCCAACGCCGCATCCAGCACGGACGCTGTTGACGCTGGGCGTAACCTGTTGCTGGCAAACTTCATCACGGAAGTTGGTTGATTTATGTTCACGATAATAAACTGCCGAGTTTCCTGCGCCTTCTCGCCGCGGTCGTTGCCGCCATGGAACTTTTGCTAAAATCTCCATGTTGGATTATATCTGTTGCTCGTTATCAGAGGTTTTTCTTCCTTGAGGGCCACCTGGTGACGGAATCCCGTGTGAAACTGGCAAATCCCTACGTCATTCTGCCATGTCCAGGGGCTATCAGATGAACCTTTGTTTTAATTACTATGTTGCCATAATAATAATAATCACTATTGTCGTCTTCTTCACTAGCATTGCGTGTTCTCCTAGACCTTGCCCAAACTCGAGGGCGCGTTTTACTACACGTGGTCGCAGCGAATTTGTTGCGCCCCCCTTAGCGGAGTGCACGCAACAATGGCGTGTCTGCGCGTAACTGGGGGAATAGAATTCCATCAATCTATGATTCGTCGAAGACTCCCAAACGCCTCGAACCAAATCTGCCAATTACATACGCAACTTGGTCTAGACCTCTCAATAGGTTACCCAGTTCGTCCTTCAAATTGTAACATCGAGCAAAGTCATGAGCAACGTCAATTTAGGTGCCAGTAGTTCGAGCGAGCTTTCACTAAATAATGTATCCACAATTCCCGACCCGAATCAGTCACACTCAAAAAATGAAACAAAAGAAGATTGGGACAGCTGGGACCCAATGGCCGAAGACTATAGTTCTTCAAGAAACACATTGAGTTTAGACCCAGATAAGGATCCTTTAACAACCATCACGGGCAAAGTTAGACCAATCAGTTCAAAGATAGGTAATGTTACAATATGTGATCACTATGCCAAGTACGGTGAATGTGCGGATGGTGACTACTGCGACAGGATACATGTTGATCCAAGAGCGAGGGACAAAATATGGACATTGCAAAATACTTATGAGACAAACAAGAATCGAGCTTGTATGAACTTCACCTACTTGTCACCGCAAGAGTTTACGCCAGATCCTGAAGCTTTATTGCTTGTGTCAGTAACAAGTGCCAAGAGTCCAGTGAACTTCTATTTCGTTGCTCCATATGAGCTGATGAATTTCAAGCAGTACTCGAGCGATGACCTAGAGTTTTACATCGATCGAGTTCAACAGACATCAACAGCCAAAACCAAGTTACAAAAGTGCCATGAGCAGCTGGCATTACTCTTTGAACATTCTTACAGAATTGATAATCTTAACGACGAGATCTATCTGAGCCAAATCGTCGCTTGTAAACTCAAAGATGGTCGCTATCGCCGCGCAATGGTCATCGATACACCTAACCTGTTTGAGGATAAATTTAACTACACCCTCCTACTGTTAGATGTAGGAACAGAGGTTGAATTACCTCGCGAGCTAATATACGATATCAAGGCTTACTGTCTAAGTGAACCCCCGATGGCTGTCAATTGCAGACTCGCTGTTAAGCCGCCAAATGGCGAAACTAGATGGTCCCAGGAAGCGATGAACTTTTTCGAAGAGAAGGCAAGAGGTAAAAAGTATTTGTTGTGCAAGATCCTTGATTACATCAAATACGATAGAATATACACTGTCGACTTATATCACCCAATTTTCCGCCGAAGTTTGACAGAATCCATGATTAACAAAGGGCTAGCTGAAAAATGCGAATACTGACAGGTAACGAAACAATCGTCGCCAATTTGGATCAAAACTGACAACAAGAGTAAGGAGAGGGCGCCTTCCTAAAACTTACATCCTAAGCTTTTATACTCGATGAAAGTGTACAATGATGGTTATACAATATTAATAGTGCTAATAATAAAACTGCCTAAAACAATGAACAGATATATCTATAATTCAAAAGATTTACAAACTTATTTTTATGAAGTCGATTTGTGAAAGTTCTAAAAAGGACTACTAGGATCCTGTTGAAACAGTTAGTTAAAATAATAAAAAATTCTCTCATGATGGCCAACAAACCTCATCATCCTAATGCTTGAAGGTGAATCAAAGGTTCGCCAACTGCTTAGCCATTTGGGCCTCTTTCAACTTTTGCAGCTTCTGCCTGTGGGCGACTGCAGCCACCAGAGCGGCTCCTCTTCCGCTTCCGTCTTCTGATAGCATAAGGTCAAAGTTCAAGTTTGTGTCGGTTAACTCTCGTATTTTCTTGACCATTATGTTGTGAAAGTGTGGGTGGTGTCGGTATACTGATCCATCGACCCCAACAGTCGTATGGTCCCGTTGCATCCTATTCAATAGCGTCGAGACGGCCGCTGATACCAGATAGGCGGCTCTAGTTGAGACTCGTTGGCAAATCAATTGAACATTCCTGACGTCTTCATCACAGACTTCATTAATACCAAATACTTCGTTTAGAACCCATTTCGTTTGTATGGTTGCACCGTTCCTATCCGATTCAACTAAAGACACATAATTTGTTCCAAACTTATACGGCACGATCATCTTATTCGAACACTTTCCTTTAAATAAATAACCCCGACGGGTGAGATCAACTAATATTCTACGAACTATTTCTCCCATGTACATACCTGAGATCATCTTCTCAAAAATCTGGCTACCTCGATTAATTGAGAATTCATCTAATTCATGATCCCATTTTGTACGCACAAAATCAAGCACTCCGTTATCACCGAAAGCGCCCCATTCAGTGTTGATTATCATTTGTTTTGGTTCATCATCAGCCAGTTGGCCAGGCAAGGGTTTGTTTGTTAAATGGGCGCATTGGCCGACCTTCTCTAGTCTCTCCATATAGCAGGCGTTTGAGCCAGTTCCGATGATCAGGCCAATTCCACAGTCACGCCGTTTGTGGGCACAAGACATCAGGGTGCCAGTTGTGTCGTTTAAAACTGCCATCACGTCTATGTCGATGTCTCGTCTGCGTTTGATGGCATCGCGCAATAGCTCGACGACATCAGCACCCTCAACGCCGGTGCACCTAAATCCTTTTGTCCAACGGACCAACTTAGCTCTTGTTAAACCGTCTTGGCGGCAAGGAAAACTAAAGGTGAATCCAAGTGGCAAACAATACTGCTTAACATCGCGCTTTTCCATGAAATGTGCCAGACATTCTGCAATGTGATCAAAGAGTTGCTGGCCGGTGCCCAGCATTATCTCTTGCGGTATCGCATAAATTTCGTTGTCCATTTCAAACTGTGGACCATCTAGTTCAATGAGTAAGACTCGGAAGTTTGTGCCACCCAAATCTAAAGCCAAAAATTTACCCTTCTCTGTACCATTCGGCACATCTCGCACATAAGTTGGATACATCTTGATGTCGGCAAATTCATTTGTTGATTTCTCTAAACCTAAATCCATTTCCTTTTCTAATAGAGTTTGGATTTGTTTCAGTTGGTCGCTTGATAACAACAACTCGCGGGTTATTTGCTCCACACTAAGCGATTGAGCCATGATCGATTTGCCGAATAATTGAACTTGATCTAAGTGAAAATAGTTATCGATGTTCTGATTGCGTTCCTTTCAAACAATAAATTGATGGAATAAGTTAACTCAACAAGGCATCAATATTATGCTTGAAACTTTAGACAACCAAACATGACCTGAGCCCTTCCTGAAGGATACTTGGAAATAAGATGCTTTCATTCGCTCTCACTTCAGATAGAACTCTCCTCTTTCTCTCTCGCTTTGGTTGCAGCGTTCAGCTGAATTTGCCGACAGGCAAGCTAGCTAACAAGCTAAGTAAGACTTGATTTGAATTACAAGCGCACTTTCTATTCTGTTTCGTCACTAACTCTGTCCCTTTCCCCTTCTTCTCATATTCGATCCCTGACACCATAACCAAAACAGAGGACATAACGCACTTGAACGAGCAAGGGGGAGTTCGCAACCGCAACTAGGCGCGCTCTCTAAGCCTTCCTCCTTGGCTGTACGCGCCATGCGCGTACGCTCGACACTGTGCCGCTGATGCGAACAAGTCCATTGTGCAACCACAGTAGAGGCACAGCCAAGAAGGGCAACGAATTGTGCAGCCCTTGTCGTGGAAACTTTGAGCACAAAATATCCTGTCCTTGCGCAGATCTTATCCTGTGCCATTCGCGCCCCCTGTATTTACCTTGAAAAGAGTCGAAACATTCCGCTTACCATCTAACCACAACCTTCAGAAAATAACGATGGAACGTTAGCCTACCCACCCACCGATCACCATGGCCTTGCCGAACAGGACTATCACAAGTCAGGCGTTGGTTGCAATTGAAAACAACGATATTGAGCACATTCGACAATTGCTCGCGTCACCTGGAGGCCTTGAGCTAGAGAAAGCTGGCGAGCTTGTTGTAACTGCGCTCGAACTCGACAGGACAGAAATAGCGATAGATTTGATTGAACACAAAATCAACTTCAATGCCACTAACGACGAGGGATCGACTTGCTTAATGATTGCAGCAAAAAGGAATAATTTGGTATGCCTGGAGAAGATTTTGGAACGACAACAAATCAGCATAAATTCTACAGACCTATTCAATTGGACTGCGCTCATGTACTCTTGCTATTATGGACACTCGGAAGTTACGAGGTGTCTCCTATTGGCAGGTGCCCATGCCGATGTGTATGATAACGATCAAATGAGCTGTCTCATATGGGCCGCCGGGCGAGGACACGTTGACTGTGTCTCCAGATTGATTCAAATCGGTCGAGCGAAGGTGAATCAAGTGGACAAATGCGGCACTAGCCCACTGATCTGGGCCTGCAGGAAAGGCTTCACTGAAGTGGCACGAGTTTTATTGAAATCTGGCGCAAATGTCGACTCTACGGGCATGTTCGGGTGGTCGGCTCTACTAGTTTCCGTTCATGGTAACCACGTAGAGACATTAAAATTGTTGCTGCAACACAAGCCAAATGTGAATACCTGCGACGCCCAGCGCCATACGCCGCTGATTGCGGCGAGCAAAGATGGACGCCTTGAAATTGTGAGGCTACTATTAAAATCGAGAGCTTTTGTCAATCTTAGCGATGAATACGGCCACACTGCACTAATCCATGCTGCTAGAGGTGCCCATTTGGAGGTTGTCGATCTGCTGTTAAAGCATCATGCTGACATCGACCATTCCGGCGTTGACAGAAAGACGGCCCTGTTCTGGGCTGTTGAAAAAGGCAACGCAAGTATAGTAGAGCGGCTCATTCAGGGTAAAGCAAACCTTGAATTGACCTCCAAAGAGGGCGAGACCTGTTTGATGAAGGCAGTCAAGTTGCGCAAAGTTGCCATCGTGCGTCTCCTCTTGTCACATCAAGCGAAAGCGGGGGCCGTGGACAAAAACGGGGACACAATACTGCACATGGCAGTCAAGATGCAATCAGCAACCTTGGCCCAACTCATTCTATCAAATCCGAGGTACCACAACCTTTTGCATAAAGCCAACAAGACGAAGAGAACTCCCATCATGCTGGATGCTGAAAACCCGTCGCCAGTATTCCCAACTCTACTGGCGATGCTTAACGCCACTAAAACTCCATCTAAACTCATTGATAAAACATTCACGAGCATCAACTTTCACATAGACAACTCACAGTTGGAATACGGGCAACCGACAGGTGAAGAAAACCTATCATCATCATCGTCATCGCTTGTGAAAAAGTTAGCTTCGGCACTCAATCACCCACCTCAGAGTTATCCACAAGTGTTGGTATAACAATGCTGATTTTATCTCAAATTCCCCATAGATATGTGCCATGGCTCCGTGCCGAGCCTGAATATCCGATGCGCAAAAGGATCGGTCATCGCGCATTAGATTGAACTCTACTGTGATGATCTAATGAAATTCAAATATTGACGTAGCCTTGCTAGTTTACAGGTTGGATAGGGGGAATATCATCCCCTCTTCTCAAGTCCATCCATGTTCCGTGAACATTGAATTGACAGTCCACCTTCTCATTCACTGAAGTTCTCACTCCTGCTTATAGATAGATGTTTATTACTCTTCCTGCTAAACTTGGAACCGTTCGAGATCTCACGTGGCGAAAGTCGAGTTCGTATCGTGAAGGCTGAGGCTAACTAGAGATATGCATCATTGTCGCATAAGCTGCAACCCAATAGACCTCCCAATAATGAAAACCAAGGATACGAGGCACAGGTAGCCCATCTCTCGCGAGCTATGGCGACCGAAGTAGATGTCAGAGGCATCAATCTTCGAACTGACAATGCTCGCGTAGACCATCCTTTTGATAGGTCTGGCATTGATCAGGCTCTCTCCTCTAGCTTGACCAAATCTTCTCTAAGTCGAATGTTCAATCGCACACGATATGACACACAAGACTGCATTGCCAGCATTGCAATGGCAGTTTTCCACCACACCCCTCTATGTATGATCTCCTACTTGAGTACCTGGCGAAACCGTCAGGACATTCAATGGAGTTCGAGGTTGCCTCGTGAAGCAGGGCACAGTCCATAAGAGTCAGGGTTCTAAGCCAATGCAGAGAACTCAGTCCGACACACTCCAAAGAGCAACAGTCTACAAGAATAAGTCACTCAACAGATGTGTCTGATATTCATGACCAGTTCTCGAGAAGATTGACGTTTCAAACGTAATCTGCATCATGAATCTGGGATAAAGTCCGGTTTGCTCTGAGCAATGGGCTACCTCAGCTCATGTTTGAGCTGCCTTGGCCGCTCATAGGGGTAACGATACCCAGTTTTTGCGCCCATCTTAGCCACTGGTGACGTCTGCGTGCCCTTCGGGACCCGCCATATCTGTTGCCATCTTTTTCCGAAAGCTGTCGTTTCAATCGGAGCAGCTCGTTCATGTCGATATACTGATTTTAGAGTCGAGTTGAAAATGGCACTCTCGAATCGATCAGTTGTGATTACGACTCCTAGGCTTGCCGCCATAGTTGCCACTCTCTGTCTGGTGCTGAGCGTTTTTGCATACCGCTCCCGGAACTCAGGAACCATCACATTGTCATGAAGACACGGAACGTACTTATGATCAGACGATTGGTTGTAAGTAATCGCTCGAAGCACCAAGCGTTATCTCAACTCAAGAAACCACTAGAATCGAACCAAAGCGTGGTGTCCGTGGTTTCATTAATCTAGAAGTCATCCATAGATGACAGTAACTCTTCTAATCTGCAACAGAGATTTTATACAATTCCTACAGACACAATCCTTCGCCCAGAAGAGAATGTTTGACTTGTTGAGATCCGATATCTGCCAGCGAGGCCAGGGGCATTATATTTGTTCTTAGCGTCTTGAGCCATTTTGATCCTCATATTCCGTAAGGAATATCACGGTTCGAGTCACCAAGCCTAAACGATTGTATTCTAGCAGCTGGTTGTTGGAACCGAGAGGCTTTAGCTTCCCTCTCTCAACCCACTGTCTTAGCAAGAGAGCAAAGGTATGTTTCATGTCGATTACACTGCAAACAGTTCAACTGTGACGTGTTATACTAAAATTGGCTGACTTTCAGCCGGACGCTCATCTGGAAAACTGCTGAAAGTGGAAACTTGATTAATCTAAGTGACGAGTATTGACTGGGGAGTTCGATCAAGTCCTGAAGTTCTGCCGGATCTCGCGCAACATTCTGTTGACCAACAAATCGATGGAAGTCCATGAGGTTATCCAACTTCGCAATTAAAAATACCTGTACGACCATCTCGAGCTCGTTGACTATAAGCAAAAGCTGCAGATTGAGGAGGATATCAGATCGAGTTTGAGACTCGCAACCTCGAATGGTCCGCCTGTAGAGTTGGCAGTAGCTTTCAGCGGGACGTGAATGCAATTCGCATCTTGTTGATCCCGCTACCGATTCTCCAATGATGTCTCGAAAGGAGGAAGAAACCATTAATGCTGCGCGCAGTCTCGTAAAAGGTCGATCTCTAAAGTATCGCGTCGCCTCTTGGTGGCGCGGCGAGATGATCGAGAATGATTGCATGTGGATAACTTGCAACCAAATAAACTGTGGGCAGTCAGTAACAAAACTCTTCCCTCACAATAAGAACGTCTTGTGGACTGAACACCACGCTTGACTGTTAAATCTACGAGTTCGTTTGAATTTTAAGCTCCGACAGGAAAGCAGTCGGATGCCGAGTTCAACAGCACCATCAATCTGTGGTGCTTTCCAAGTTGTAGGGGTTGATGGTTAGCGTTCACAGATCGAGAGCTCCAGTTTCCCATCCATGCTTGCATCGCCAGTCTCTCTCGATCGATCGGTGATCAGATTAGAAAGGGACAATTTTCGGCCTCCAGAAGGAACAGGTTTAGTTCAGTGAAGTGCAACAGATTCAAGTTCAGTTTAGTCTGGACAAAATTCATTAGATTCATCGAAAGAGAGAAGAGTCGCAGCTTCGTTGGAGTATTTTGGCCTCGTCGCTAAGAGCGAGAGCCTCACCCTCACTTCTTGAGGGTCTTGCTGGAATTCTGATTCTAAAACTAGCATCCACGTGGCTGAGCACAACTACTGGGCCCCCAACTAAGCGAACGCGACTTGGTCCAGCCTAGTCGCGCGAGCACATTCGCAAGGTTTTCCAACTGGTAGACTAGTTCTGGATGGTTATATTTTGGTCATGACTCACGAGGCTAAGACTAGACGGGGGAGAAAAGTTTGTTGGAGAGATAAACCAAGTAAGTATGGCGCTTTTGTTTGGCTTAAAGTGTTTACTTGTTTTGCCCTAAAAAGACCTTCATATTATCCAGCAATGCTTTCAGCATTGCGCCCCTCAATCTTGAGCGATCTTCTCAAGTGACAAGGATGCATCAGTTGAAAACTAATCATATCGCCGCTTTTGCGCTTCAGCTAATTCATAAAACGCATCCAGAGCCTTGCTTGCTCTTACAGGAAGAGGCCGCATGTCTGGCGAGGGGCGACGCTTCGTAGGCTGGATACTGGATTGCAAATTGGCGAGCTCCAATGTGGAGCGGGATTGCCATTTGTGGGCGGCGTTTCCATTGATTTCCATCCATCCATTCATTCGTTCGAGTGTCCCAAAAGCTAGGCTTAGATAAACGAGGCTAAGTATCAGCTTTGGATCTCTTGTTTGAGGCGAATTATTCGGCCGTTGCCGCTTTGGGGGCGCGCATAGGGTTTTTCGCGCGCCGCCATCTGGAGTAAAGTTTCGGGGAACTTTGCCGGCCAAGTTAATCGCTCCTCTCCCTCTTGTATAGCCTCAATCCAAGCTATTTGCTCCCCTGAATTTGGTTGGCAACTAACATAAACAAGCAGGGGAAAGCTAGAGTATGTCGCTGTTGTTACTTTAGGCCACTCGAAATGTTGGTTGGCCATAATCAAGGCGCCAAACGAACTTCCAGCAAGCGAAGTTTGGAGCGGAAAGAGGCCGCCAACTGAGGGGGCGGCAGGAGGAGCTTAGCCATCGATTGGATGGGCTAGACTAGTTTTCCTTTGCGAAGAAGGCCAGCACTTATGATTGAGCTCTGGGGCCATTTTCTGGAACTTTAAAGCACAAAGTTATATCGCTTCCAACGCACCCATCTAGCGGCAAATTATCCAATAGTTGACCAACATCATCCACAGGTTAACTTGGTCAATCCTCAACTTTCTAACCTCCTTTAAATTGCACAACTTTCAGACCAGCAATCATCTAAAACAAAATGGTAAATACAAGACAAGTCTTCTAATAGTTTGCCAACTTAACTTTTAGTGCGAAACTTGAAATTGATCTCATCTTTCTGAATTCGTAACAAAACACTCCGTAAACCAAAAAGGCCGATCTCAAGTCAGCCGATGTTGACCGTAAGTTGAGATCGCACAAAACATGCCATTGTTTAACCTTCAGTTCGACTCACTAACTTGGTCTCAAAATATCTAGGTGTGAAGCTACACTTTGACATATACGATTTTGAGGGAATTGGAAAGGTCGACGCTTACAACTTGGGTGATCTTCTTAGGTCGCTCGACCTCAGGCCAACAAATGCAATCATCGAAAAGAATGGTGGCACTAAAAAGAGAGGCGAGAAGAAGCTCACAATTGAGGAGTTCTTGCCAATTTTCAGCCAGGTTAAGAAGGAGAAGGAATGCGGTGCCTACGAGGACTTTATGGAGGGATTGAAGGTTTATGACAAGAACGAGAACGGCTCAATGATGGAGGCCGAGCTGGCCCACGTACTCCTCTCGCTTGGCGAAAAGTTAACCGATGCAGAATGCGAAGAGATCATGAGCTCCGTTTCGGGTCCAACAGACGAAGATGGTTTCATCAAATACGAGGCATTCATCAAAAAGCTCATGGCTGGCCCATTTCCTGAAAGCAAGCAGAAGTAAGTGGCTTGATTGTTGTTGTTGTTGATGTAGAGTTTCTGGAGGCCCAATGAGGAAACGAAGAACGATTGCAATGCAAGAAGGCCCGTTCAGGTTTGCCCTATAACACTATTCTGAAACTATTATATAACTTATACAATTGACGATGGTGCTTAATTCTTGTTCAAGTGTCTGGTTATCATGATTACTATCACATTAAATACCACAAGATTGAGTTTCGGCACGTCTCAGTTTGCTCTGAATCCCCTGGGTCACTTGTGTCGCAGCCATGCCCGGGATCCCAACCAATCTCGGGCACAATGTGGAAACGCGCACACTTCGGCATGGTCGTGGGAGCGAGAATTTGTGATTTGTTTACCTCATTTGGATACTGTCCGCGTTATTTAAACATCATGCTTATCTAATTCAACCTCTCAATCCAAACTGAACCAACCATGGCAGCGGGTTTGAATCAACTCCAAAACCTGGATTCGATCGAGGACGATCTAGCAGAGTCGCTGACAGCAGCTGGCCATGCCCTCAAGGAATTGGGCAAGGACAAGCCAAATGTTAAGAGTATTGAAAATTTCACAAATATATTTATGAGCAAACTCGACCGAGCTGGCTCAGAACTTTCACATCAAATCGCTTACTTGACCCGCGTAACAACGGGCCAGTCAGCGGAGGGCTCCTCCTATGGACGCAAAAAGGATCTCAAAATGGCCAAGATTAGACTCGAGCACGCCAAAAGTCGACTATGCGGTTTGGAATCGTATACCAACAAACAGACAGAGTAATATGTGTCCGATTTATAAATATACGTGCCTGTCCGCTTTGTAATTTGTATATAATATACGAGTTTTCAATCTTGCCAATAGCTGGCACCGCCCCTTCAGCTTCCAACAAAAATGTCCCTCGATATGAGTTCGCGATCTAAATTTACTCGATCTCAACATGCCAGGTGGCGCGTTTGGCATCCCGTTCCTGTTATCCCGTTATATCGGCGGCAAGCTTCCTGTTCCAACACGAGGTGGCGGACCAGTGAGCTAGGCCCCAAACCATTGTGCCTAGATGACGTAAGTGCGCGCGCGCTTTCGATGCTCTTATGCTAACATTTGGGCTTACGCGTGCTGAACCTGCCACTCCGGCCGAAAGGATCCCCTGAAACTGCAAGAGAGTGGACTCGTTCATCGGCAGCGCTAGTTTTAGTTGTCAGACGAGCAGAGACTAGCCCAGATTAGCCAATGGGAGAGTGGGACTGAACAAATGTTGATCGCTTCGAGCGTCGTGCATCTCGTTTGTGCAATGTCCGTATTTTAGAGGTAGAAACAGCTTTCAAGAGGCAAAATGAAGAGCGCTTCTAGCTTGCGACAATTTCAAGCGAAGAGTGAAGAAGAATCGGCTGGCGCAGGCCAGGTATATCGTGTGATTTTAGCCCGGCATCAGTTGGGGGCAAGTTTGTTGTTGATGCTAGCGGCTCTCTCGGTTGGACCTGGCGCTGGATTCTCGCTCATACAGGAGGAAAGAGGCGAGAGTTTTGCACAAGCTGAAGTACTAGCTCGAACAAGGCAGCACTTGGACGAGCAAACCACCGACAGCAAGCAACCAATACCAGCCGCAAACCCCAACTTCGAGGCCGCTTTCCAAGGTAAGTGGGCTCAGCGGGAGAGCGGGCAGGCCACTCGACTACCGGCCGTCCGGCGCGAACTCTGGGCCAGAAAATGGCGACTGGTAGAGCTTTCGATAGGAACGGGGTTGGCAAAACAAGCAATAAGCTCCAGCGTCCATTGGAAACTTGACCGAATTGGCCCGCAAAATGGGGCACCGTTTCCATCCGCATCGCACCACGCGAGCTGCAACCCTGACATCTTCGTTAGGCTTCCACCAACAATATAAATGGCCCACACGATTGACACAAGCACCATCTCTCTCCCTCCCTCCCTCCGCCTATACATCACCACCTGTGCTTGCGCAGGTGAATGCGGCAAGAACAACAACAGTAATCCCTGCGAGCACATCTGCTTGGACCTCCACGATGGCACCTACGAGTGCTCTTGTTTCTATGGTTTCGCGCTCGCAGTCGATGGGTATTCCTGCGCGCCCATTGCAAGCACCGCGACTTCAGCTCAGACACCATCCAGTTTGCCGTCCGACTTGACGGCCTCTGAGTCAGCGCCAATGGCCGCGGACTTGGCCGCAGGTGATCCAACCCAAAGTGGTGTAGACACTAGCGCGAAGTTGAAAAGGAAAAGCCTTGCGCCCCTAGGCGGCCAGCGTGCGAATGACAATCGGAAATTGGCCGACGAGTTAGCCAGGGGCGCCGCCAAGTTAAGCAGGCAGCCTGGCCGTGCTAACATCGGCGGCCAAATTGACGAAACTAACGAAGCCAAACGGGAGGGCCGCCGCCGCCGCCGCCATAGGAGGTTGCTCGGCGCGCGGCTTGGACAGGACGGGCGGCCAGCAAGGGGGGCGGATGCGCCAGTTGGCCGAGCGGTCTCGTCTCAACCACAAACTACAACGGCGCTTCCAATCACTCCTGCCAGCCACGAGCTCGGCTACAAAGGTAAGCGCACCGACTAGACTCCATTGTGTGCCGCTCCAGTTGGGAGGGGAGCCGCCATGCGCGAGCGAGTTATGCAAATTAGAGCCAACAAGATCTGCCGTCCAGCAAACAGCGCCGACATCAAGCCGAGAGCGGCAGCGTCTGTCGTTGTCGCCATAGCGGCTCGCACAGTTGGCATCCGAGCCAAAGTTGCGAGTATGTTTGCTTGGCCACACTTGGCGCTGATCTCTCGCCCTTATCTTGGCCTCCGAGTTAGGGGGAGCTCGTGTTTCTTGATTGGAATTTGCCTATTATGGTGACGCCGAGGACGAGGATTAGAAAGGGAGGGAGAGCGAGAGAGGAAACTGGCGCCAGTCTGAGGGGTCGAGCGGCGTAAAGAACGACGCGAACTCTGCCCTCCGCCCAAGTGGCCTCCCTTCCGGCGCTAAGCTGCGCCTCAGTGAGCCAATTTGATGTGTTAATTGCATGGAGGGCGAGAGAGTTGCAGGCAGTATCAAGCGGAAGCGGGCGCCGCCACATCTGGCGCCCACTCGATCTGGCCGCCTCAGTGGCCGGCAGTTGCAACTTGGTGGCGGCAAGTGTGGCTCGTTCAGGCAAAGAAATGCCGGCCAGCTAGCCGACCGGAATGCAAACGCCAACCCTGCAGCCTGAGCAAAGGCGAAAGGATCCAACCACTTCGCCCATTATTATCGTGCTCGTTCGCGTCCACTTGCATGGCAATAGGAATTAGAATAATGATCATCAACTGTCTCCACCTAGGGACTTTTGCGACCTGAACCGCTCGCCTGAGAGTTGGGCTTTTTTGGGGTGCGAGCTGTGCTCTTTTATTGCGGTACCAATAAGCAAAGTTTAAGGACTCTTTTGAGACCAAATGCAGCACAGTCCAATGGATGGACAGCTGGGGAGTGAACGGGTTCACTTTGGGCAGAGAAGGAGAGAGTGGGAGGCTTTTGCATTGTTTTCCCTCGGCGAGCGGCAAACTCCGGCCGAGCTGCCTTTGGCCCATTAAAAAGGCTCACCCTCATTGTTGAGATTCCCAACAGGGGAAGTCCTCTCTTGGGCGTTCGGGGCCCCAGTGCATCCGGAGCGAAGGACGACACTGTTCCAGTTTCATCGGGCCACTTGCAATGGTGGCGCCAGCGTGCTGCTGCTGTGAAAGGCCGCACCCGCTGCACCAAAACCACCACGACCCTACGAGTGCGCTGAAAATCGCCTGAAATGCCAGTCTGCGTGTCATCATCCATTGCTGCTGCTTCAGATGAGAGCATCCGGAAGCTGGCGGCCATTGGCAAGGACTGAGCAACCTTCCGAGTGGAGCTGGTTCGCCGCTAGAGAGACGAGCGAGTCTAAAACAAGCCAATTACTCGATTGACTGCCACTTGGTCATCTATCCAGACGTTGCAAGCATGATTTTAGCCTCTGACTTCCCACTATAACTCTCTTCGTGGCCGCTAGTTCGCGTGCTCGACAGCTCGTCATCTGAGCCGAGCCGCCACTGCTGGCGAGCCTTGTGGCTCAATGGCAGCGGTCGAGTTTCGTCAGTTTGGTTAAGTCCAGTCGCTTGTTTGCTGTTTTGATCGACCTGAGTGGATCGGTTTGTTTATTTATGCGCTCGATGCCTATTGGTGGAAATTCTATAATCAGCCTGCAAACCCGAGCCTCATTCTCAGCCCGCTGAACCGGCGCGCTTTTGTTGGTCCCGAACGCGATTGGAGGCGAGAGTGTATCATTTTGTCGAGTGTTTTGTCGAGCTCAGCTCTTGTCTCCTCTCCTCTCCACTCCACTCGGCTCAGCTCGGCTCGGCTCGGCTCGGCTCGGCTCGTCTCAGCTCGGCTAACACGCAAGCTGAATCAACAGCATCCGCTTCTGCCCCCAGTCCTGCTCCTGCCCGATTTGGCCCCCCAACTCGAGCTCAAGTTGGTTCGCCTTTAACACGCACCAAATGCGCGTTTAATAACATAGTTCCAAATTATCCTCCAGCTGCTGCATGTGGAACTGACGCTAGCAAAACCGACTGCTCTCGCCGGTTCAGTTTGGGCATTGAATTTTTTGGGGGCCAATTTTTCAGCCAAACAACATGCTTGCACGAGCTCGAGCGCCGGCCAAAGTGGAGGCCAGAGCAACGCAAACCTTTGCGCCAGTTTGCTCGTTGGCGAGCAAACAAAACTCGATACTCTGATGCACATGCCAATGATCTATTCCTGGCCAGCCCAGCCCAGCACCCAGCACCAAACACCCAGCCCCAAGCACCCAATCCCCAAAAACCCTACACAATGGCCGGCGGAACAAGCAACGTGCAAGCCGTCCATTAATCATTTCGACAGCGAGACCGCGCTCGCCGACTCTCCAATCGCAACACCCTAACCCTTGGCGCGCTCATTGCAAAGGCTCGTGCATCCTATTTGGCCAAACCTCTCATCTAGTTTCCACACATCCGAGCGCAACAAACTCGATTGATCTTAGTTACGGCTCACCAGAGTTTCGGGCGCGTGAAGCCGAGTTTGTCGACTTCCTTTGGCGTTTGGTTTGCTGCTTTCATCTGGGCGCAAATTTAGCCGGAGCCTCGAGCAAGTTTGCCGCTTTCACTATTCGAAAGTGGCAAATTGGACACAGACACGCGCTGGCCAAAGCTTCATCCATTCAATTTCGCATTTGCAACCAGTCAATCGCTCATTAGCGGCCAAACAGGTCCAGCTTGCTCGGCCAGGTTTCCTTTCAACTGAAGCGAGCTTTTCGCGCCACAGACTGTGGCACCCGAATTGCGCGTTATAAATCTGCGTTAGTGGGTCCCCAAAGTGCACGTTTGGATGCCCTCTCCCGCCGCTAACGTGCGCCAGCCTTAATTGTCAGCTTTGCTTTGCAGTTGTTGTGGCGGCCAGGCTCGCTTTGGGGCGGTCTGGCTCAACCAACAGTAGCTGGCAAATATGGACGCGAGTGGTCGAGCGTGAATACTCGCACTGCTCGATAGCAATTTTGACCAAATCGTCCGCCAGTTTGCCCGTCTCCTCCTGACGCCTGAGCTCACAGTTGTGGCCAGACTTATCCAAACAAGCGGCAGCCTGAAAGAATCGAGCCCTTTGGGCTGCAGGCCTGCGGGCGGCCTCACCGGCTGAGGCGGCGCTTGATTTGGGGCAAGCATGATTGCTGGCTCTGGAAGGCTCGACTTATCGACAAATGCACGCGAGCGGCGCGGCCCCTTCGAGTCCGCGGAGAGAATTAGAACTGGAGCTCGTTTGAGGAAAATGGGATCAAATTCTGGCCAGTACGTGTTCTGTTTTGATAATGAACTCTAGCGCCGCAAGCAAGGCCAGCCCAGCGTTGGAGCGAAAGCCTGACACTGCCAAGCAAGAGCACTCCCCTAGTCCAGTCCAGTCAAGTCAAGTCCAGTCCAGTTCAATCTGGTCCAGTTGGCCAAGTAGCTCTCTCGCTGTGCCTGTGTTATCGTTGAATGCGCCGGGGGATTTTCAGCTATCGCCTTCAGAGTTAAGAAGTTAGTGGCCTCCATGTTTGGGGCGAGCAATGTGTTGTTGGCGCTCCACCAGGAGCAATCCAGCTTGGCATTTGGATTTGCAGCTGAACGAAAGCCAGCTGAGTGGGGGGGTCCGATCGGCGCAATTGCGCTCACTGGTCAGGATTGCGGAGCTAATGTTTGGCTTGGCCATTTATGCAGCAGGTGCAATTCATTAGTTTAGTGCGCACCTCTATATGGGCACAGGTGTGAGCTTTGTCGGCCATTCTCGCCCGCTGAGAGGCCACCTTGTCCTCGGGAACAATAAATCACGCGCGCGCCCGGCTCTACCAATTGGTGTTTGGTTCTCGCAGCTCTTGTTTTGGTCTGCCCTAGATCTGGAGCGCGAGATAAACTCGCTTGGCCAAACTCAACCGGATTCAATACAACTCGGAGCCAACTGTTCGACAGCCAAATTTAGCGCTCAAATCTCGATCTTTGGTCGCTTAATTATAACGCTTTGCAGACTAAGAAGGCCGATCGCTTGCCTTCAGTTGGGACTTGTTTTCGCCATCGAGCTCGTTTCGTCCGACTGGCCTCCTCTAGCCAGTGGGCCTGCCGAAGCGACGAGCCATAAAGGGCTCATTAACTCGACCGAGAGTGGCGCCCTGAGCCGAGGAGCTGGATTGCGCTAGATTGCTCGCGCAACAATGAAATGGATGCCGAATGGGACCGATCGCAGCCACCAATCTAGCCTCCAAACTCTCTCCCCCTCCGTCCATTTCTGCTCTGGTTGGGGACGCAAATTTGCCTGGCACCAATTCGGCCACTTGGCAGCCAAAGGGGAAGAGAGCTCATTAGGAGAATGGGGGGCCCTTTGGTCCTCTGGGCGCCATCAAGAGCGGGGGACCTTTTGGGCCGCGTGGGTGGGACCCTCCTCGTTGGGGCTGCGCCCGCGAAAACGCCCAATTTTCGTTGATACTAGACAAAACTAGCCGGCGCCCGGATAGCACGAAAATGGAGCGCTAAACTGATTGCAGGCCCACAGGAAACTAATTGTCGCTCGCTCTTTCCCTATCTCCTGGTCAAAAACACACTTCCAATGGAAATCTAGCATCTGGTGGCGACAAACGAATGAGTTATGAGCTGGACACCAGCGCTCCAGCCGCAAACGACCAGATTGGAACCGAACCCGGGCTCGACCGACGGGTTGCGCCGCTCGCAATGGAACCAGAGGGCCACCAGGGAGAGCCGGTTGTCGAGCTGGACCTTGCATACGAAGACTTGGATCCGGACATAAGATCGATCATGCTGAGTAATGACAAACTAGTTGGCCAACTGGAGCGCTCGCTCCTCTCTGAATCGGGGACGCCCGATTCAGATGAGCGAGAGAGGGACGAGGATTATGGTTTTGATGTTGAAGTAAACGAGACTGGCAAGCTGGTTGGAGCGCAAATGGGCTTGTTGGAGGAGCTTGTGAGTAAGACAATCGAGGATCATGGGGCCAAAATGGATCAATTGCGAGCCGGCAATCAATTGATTAGGGGGAGCAGTCCATCTAAAGCCGCTTTGCCCGCTCAATCAACTAAAGCTCGATCGCGCCGAGCTCATGCAACTGGCCAGCCGAGCGAGGGCCGCGCCGGTGGTCTAAATGGTACCAATATGCCAAGATTTCCGTCCCAGATAGATGAAATCGATCGATTATTGTGCGGCGGCAGCGTTGGCGCCGGCAGCAGTAGCAGTGGTGAGAGAGATAAGCAAGATGAGAGAGTTTATAGGGATTGTGATGAATTGAGCGAATGCGAGTCGGGTGGTCAGTGCACCATCGATAGTCAGGCCACCGATGCAGACGAAGCTGGCCGATTGGAGAGGCGAGCTAGGTGCAGATGCCCCATCGGCCGCGGCGGCAACTTGTGCCAGAAACGTAAGTTCCTGATGAGAGGTTGTTAGCTTCTTAGCTAACACCAACTTGTTAGCCTCAGCTACTAACTAGTCACTGCCGCTCGAATGTTCCTTGCCGAAACCGAACAAGCAGCCATCCAAAGAGCAATCCCTAGATTCCTCGGCCACTCGTACCTGGCACTACCAATGCTCGAGGATCCATACCTGCTGGGTTTAAGTTTAATCTTCAAGCCCGAACTAGGCCGCAATTTTGGGGCCCAAATCCGGCCAACGCTACTGCTTCGCTCAGTTAAGTTCAGCTTACTCTTGGACGAAATGAACCGCATTGAGCTGAGGTACTTGACCAGCCAGTCAAGTGGTGGACGCGCAGAGATCACCCGAGTTATTGGATCGCGGGACGTTGAGACGAATAGATGGAATCAGCTAATTATCACCGATGCCTCGAGCGATGCTCAGGAGGGCGCTCCAATAGATGGCGTGAATAGGATTGTCTTGGTCACGCCAGACAAGATCTCCCTGGACAGTAATCATTACAATTCTAGCCAGTTGTTTGTTGCGGGCATTCCGGATGTTGGACAGATTCGAGCTGGTGTCACTGAACGAGAATCGGCGTCAAGCGAAGATACAGTTGGCGGCTTTGTTGGTTGCATCAAAGAGTTGCAAGTTAACTCAAGGTTGTACAATTTTAGGTCAGACTTGAACGGGGATACTCTAGACGGATTCGACATAGGTAAGTTGAAACTGCCTTCAGCGTCGAACGCACATCATCTCGTACTGAGCTCCTAAATAGTAACCGAACATCCTATCTCTCATCAGCCGAGTGTTGCAGATAAATTCCACCGATCGAGATGTATCAGGGGTTTCAATATGCTGAGTGAGAATGTAAATAAAGAGTACAGTTATGCACGTTCAAAATGAGGCTCGAGTCTTGTCGCTTTTGAGCTCAATCTAAAGCTGTTTACGAGGTGGAAAAAGACATTGTTCTCTTGGATTTATATAGCGCCCGTCATCATATGGGACGGATGCCTCTTATCTCAGTTGGTGGTAGCATTGGAGCAACGACGACAGAAATCTGGTTGGTCGGATGCTGTCTCGGGGTCAGAAAACCTCACAATGAATCCGCCATGGAATAGCGCTGCATGGAGAAGATAAAGGCTAAGAGTTGAAGGAAAAGCCCATGAGATTGTGATCAACTGAAAGTTGAATCTTCCGCCGGCACTTGTTGAGTTGTGCCACCGATTGACAATGAACTTGAGATATGCGCGATTGATAAGGTATTTACTCGCTAGCCCGGTATTATGTCAGCCTATGTATTTGAGCCTGGCAGCAAACGCCGGAATGTTGAAATGCAAAACTCCGCTAAAAGGCATGATTCAATACTAGCTGGGTGACGTCTCAAGCGGAAACAGTCTAATCATATCGCCCAACCACGTGAATAGCTCGCTTCCCAATCAAGATCCATTGCACACATTCAAGTAACCTTATCTTCAATCGTCGCATTGTGGAGTCAGTGTCATGGATTCTCAATTTATGCTAACGACAACCCTTCTTCTCCTGGAAATCAGGTTTGGTTAAAAAAAATTCCAGGGAAGATTTTAACACTCAAACTTGGGAATGCAGCTCGAAACAACCTGGGGGAATTGATATTATCCCACTCGAAAGCAAACGCTAAGATGATCGTCAGGCTCTCAATTGCCGTCATTTTAGGCTTTCAATTGATGGTTGCAGTCACACTGAATGCAGTTTGCCCGGATCCAAACGAAATCAAGCCCTGTACCTGCGATGATGAAGGCCTACAATGTCTTAAACTCAACAACTCGGGATTGGCGAGCGTGTTCAAGGCTCCAGCTGAACGGAAAGCCATCCGCAGGGTTTGGATATTTCAAACTAACCTGACAACCTTGCCCACCAGATCGTTTGGCGATTATATCATAAGGGACCTTTATCTGGATTTAAACCAAATTAGCAAAGTAGAGAGTGGCGCCTTTGGCGAGGCCACGAAAACACTTCAGTCATTGAGCCTAACGAGAAATTTGCTCTCATCGTTTCCGTTCGAAGATCTAAGATCCATGAAGAAACTTAAACAACTTGGACTTGGACACAATCAACTGACAACTATCACATCCAAAGCTTTTCCGCCCTCTGATGCTCTTGAATCTCTCGATTTATCCCACAATTCAATCAGAAAAATCGAACCAAACGCCTTTGCAGAATTATACGAAGTTTCGCTCATTGACCTATCTCGAAATTTACTGTCGGAAATCGAGCCGAACACTTTAGTTGTCAAATCCTCCTATAGACACTTGGCCATCTCGTTGAGAGGAAATCAGATTCAAAAAATCTCCATCAATGCCTTTGGGGAGCACCATCCGCACACGATAGATCTGTCGAGGAATAAATTGACCTACCTTGATGAGCTCGCTTTTGCGCCCCTTTTGACCAACAACACGATCATAACAGTTGAAGGAAACCCCTTTTCATGTTCGGGTTGCGAGCTTTATAGATGGTTGTTAGAGCTGGACCAAGATTATCTAAGCAATTTGGAAAACTTTGCCTGCGCTGACGAGACCAAACTAGAGGACCTAACTCTGGAGGCGATCGGCTGCCCTACAAGCTGATGCGGACACAAAAGCTTGCATACCTATGGGCGAAATCACGGTCCGGGATTCGAGTGAATGTTTCCACAAAGGAAGTGTATCATTAAATCCTTGTACCGGGTAGATGTCAAACAGTTCACTCTGATCTCAGATTGAGGTTGCTTGGTCTGCCTGGGGGACACTCTAAAATCACGGAGCATTTCGATTGGACCTAGTGTCCTTTCGAACTGCACGAAGTTCAACCCGAGACAAGTTAGCTCAATCGATGCCACTGGCTGTTGATATGATTTCTGTTAGTCTCAAACTTGTAAACTATTCATCTTTGTCGCCCCTGAATGCATCGAAAAACCTGTGTTGTTTTTGATCCCAGACCAAGAAGCAAAGAACAGATACAATCAAGATGTATGGACATTTATCAATCTCAGTAGACTGGTCAGTCCACTGGTGGGTGTTCGTTTCCAGTCAATGATTAGACTGGAGCATTTGCCAGATTTTCTTGTATCTGTTCTCGGAGTTTTGTTGATATTCTATCCTAAGGGAGGCAGACAGATAATTATTTGGACCCAAGACGGGTCCTCGCGACAGAAAACAGTAATAAAATCTAGACTCTAAATATTTACGAAAAAAAAGGACGCAACTGAGATTCGAACCCAACCTGAGAAACTAAGAACAGATATAATGCACGAAGGACGAGCGCTTTAAGCACTCCATCCGTTATTTATCATCTGTCTGGATGTTCTCCCTCGTCTCGACCCGGTATTAGGTGATTGTTCCATCATTGACCGAGACTCATATCTTATCGCCGATCCAGGAGCTATACGCCGAGTTGAGCGGTTCTCATAGGTTTATTTCCCCAAAATGTTTGCTTCAAGATCGCTGAGCAAGTTGAGAACCAAGTCAGCTTGTATGACCAGACTAATTCTAAAGGCTTCGATTTGTCACAAGTCTCAGTTACCTCCCAAGAAAGTGTATCATTGGCCTTATGAAAAGTACACATACAATGCATTGACAATGTGGCTAGATATTTTCACCGAAAAGAAATTCGACGAGAATAGTATGATAATCCAATTGGACGGAAATATAGACAATGGCAAATGTGAATTCGGTCGCAAGCTGGCCGATGAGCTTGGAATGAAATTCTTCGAGCCAATAGACCTAGAACGTGAATACATCAATGAGGACGGTTATGATCTCAGAGCTCTCAACCCTTTATTGCCTGAGAGAGTGAGATACTGCGACTTGGAAATGTTTCACGAGAATCCCAGTAGACACAGTGCCATTCATATGCAAATGTTCATGTTCAAACATCGCCTATACCAATATATCAAGGCTCTCCAACATCTTTTTAACACTGGTCAGGGCGTCATACTGCCAAGATCTGCCTTTACGGAGCGCGTTTTTGTCGAGGCAGCGCACAATCTAGGCTGGTTACCCATGGGCTACTTGCGTTCAGACGGAGTTCAGTTTTACGATTGGAAGCACTTCTACCTTAACGTTAGAAACTTAGCCCTAGCTGATATTTGTCTCTTCCCCAAACTAACTATTTACCTCGAGACACCCGTCGACACTTGTATGGCGAGGATAAAAGCATCTAGTGATCCAATGATTGCCAACAGCAAGGCTTTAATTCCCGAGTATTTGGAAAACATTGAACGGGCTTATGAGGATATAGTCTTGCCGAAGCAAGAAACTAACGGTATTGTTTTTAGGGTGGATCACCCAAGAGACAAATCTCGCGAAGAGATATTAGATGTTGTGCAAGACCTCGAGAAGCTGGATTTTACCTATGATATGAAAGATATGCGCTTCGAAACCTGGGATCCTGACTTCATGTACTTTTGGCACTCTTATATGAGGAGAAGATTCACAAGTTATAGAGCTTTAAGAGCAATGAGGTACTTGAATCAGAAAGACTTTGACATCGCAGGTCTGGGTGATTCGTTAAACCAGGAACTAATATCGCTCCGGGCATACCTAATAATGGCTAATGTCGGTATCAAGTATGGTTACAAGCGTGACCTACCATGGTACCACAAGTATAAAAACCTGAGTTCAATCTCAGGCTTCCTAAAGTCGATGCACCTTGGCAAGCGACTAGATGACTGTGTTTTTGCGGGGCACGATAACCCTTGGTGAATCCAACATGCATAGATCAGAATATCGTTAATAAACTTTGTTGAGAAGATGGAACTAGTTTACCGTTACAAGTAAAAAAACTAATAATAACTGACACGAGTCAAATCCTTACTCTTACTTCTCAAGCTACACAGTTTGGTTCCCGGCCAAGGTCCGTTGAAGCGAGCAATGTATTTGATGAGTTATTTTGGGGTAGAGGAGAACATATTGAACATCGGAGATTGAAGTATCTTAGGTCAAATGTACTTTCTCGCGCCAGTTGAGATTGCTACTATTGAACCGACTGCAATCAAAATTGTTGTCACAAATTTGAAGGGTTCTCTCATTGACAATCTAGACGAACCATTACAACCATCCTCAGCACAATAGCACTCCTCCCAATAGACACCGTTTTCGTGGAAGCCCCAATCACAGCCCCAAGAAATACCCCGTTCACTTACTTGCGCGCATCTCCTAACTACCGTCCTCCATCTTCCATCCCAAATGAAACCTCTTGGCCCTTGTTGCATTGACTTATAACAAAAAGTGCCCGGGGTAACAGCATCCTCTGCCATGCAATCGACAGGCGAATTTATGTTTGTGTCGAAGGGTTTGTAGGCTCCACAAGTGTCCGAAGTTTTGTCCTCATCACTGGAACATTGATAGCACCTAATTGATAGGACTTCGCCAGTAAACATCATGTTAGTCTTGGGAATAATTAACTGGGAGGTACAACTAAACTATACTAACCAATTTGAACGAGACCAAGCGAATACGCGCCAAAGAGAATCAACCAGCAAGAATGCATGGCCTTCGTACTATACGAGGAACTACTTCAAGTGTCGTTCTCTAAATACTAAGACATAATACTGATGTGGAGAAGAGAATGCTAGAACAAAAGTCTGATTCCAATTTGTAAATAGTTTATCAACCTGTATTTGGTTGCCAGGATTTGTCTGAACGGCCACCTCAAATTGGCGGGCGTTAGACGTACAGGTGAGGATGAGGACTTCAATGTGGTAAAATTTAAGTTGCGCCGAGAAGCCAGAAAAGTAGTTTCTCACAACCACAATAGAATAATGAGTGGAATGTACGTTGCGTTGGGGCGCGGTCATAATCCTGAAAATCCATAGCTCTGACAGGAATATGGATCGGAGTATAAGTCTGTTCTGAGCATCCACATCACATGTCACAAGGCCGAAGTGTTTCATGGAATCGAGTTCAAACTAATTTGCATGAGATGCCCGACGTAAGGTATCTTTGAGATTGAAACCGGTCCCTTAATGCGGCCCAGTTTATCAAGTTGTGCAAAAGTCAGCTTGGACACAGGACGAAAAATTTTCGGATTTAAATCTGGACGATCTTTCAATGGTCTCACTAACTAGGTGGGGTTTTTTGAATTCTTTTAGGTGATTCAAACCAGGAAATCGTAACAGTATATAGGTATTGACGGAGAAACCACCCTCAGTTGCAAGCCAAGATAATGGAGGTTGAAACCCTTCATCAACTGACCTATTTTCGCTTATTTTTGTCCATCAGAGAGGTCTTAATCCAACTATATTTACCATCCTGCCATCTGTGCGAAAAATTTGAGCTTGGCAGAATGTTGTCCTCATGTTGGGACTCACGTAAGGTACTCTAGCTGCTAGTCATATAACCTTCGAGAATAGCGGACTAGCAGCTAGAGTCCTTATATATTGTATATGTTACTTACCATCGTTCTCAAGCAAGCCACTCACCGCTGGGCTAACAGGAAATCGATCGACCGTGATTCTGGACTAACGAACCGGAAGAAAGCTAGAGCGAAGCCTATGGCGAGGCTCAATCTCGCATGGCTTAACACGGTCAGGTATCACGCGAGGGCAATCAATCTTCGTATTTATTGACATATCAGGTAATGTTGTTGTTTGTGATGGAGTATATATCTCCAATGCGCAACAATATGTCCTTGACTACTGAGCGCGATTCCGGTTTCAGATCGTATTGAATTATATTGGATAGGCTATGATATATAGAACCAATAAAGAGGCGATATTCTGTTTCGTTGATTACTTGATTCAAGTTACTTAATCTAGGATATTGATAAATTATGTCAGCTGCAGTTTGGTAAGCTAAAATAACAATAGTTTGCTCCTCATCCAAAACAGCCATTTGAATTATATTGAAAACATTTTTCCAACCAGAACGGATATTGTCCGCTTGGGAGCTAACCATCTGACATATGCAACGAACAACCATATCCCTGATTGATGTCGAGTTATTGTTTTCCATTATGCACTCGAACGGCCTAAGGAAATCTTTCTGGAATCTAAAATTAGAGAACTCGCCCTTTTCAATGAATTTCATCGAAAGCTGTCGTAGTGAATCGATGGCAAAGATTGAAACCTTGTCGTTCTGGCTACATCCAACTCGGTTGAAATGTTCGCCCAAAATCGACCAAATTCGAGACCACTGCAATCTGATTCGGTCCATATTGTAATAACTTATTTCAACTAGCTTCTGTAGACTAAACATCCTCGGTTGACTCGGATTGTCTAATTCTTCATTCGAGACCTGACACAAAGCTTGGACGAAGTCCACAATTGCATCACCATCTAGTAGCACAGATCCGGTAAAGATCCTATCAACTGCGAGAAAAATGCTCTGACTTGCGACATCGTTCAAGTTATCGCTTAGTAGCTTGACGTTTCGCCTAAAGCTACCATCTGTGGTGGTAATGGATAGATTCTCAAACTTTTCCTGGAGTGAAGAAAGATTGCTCATGGAAGATTTATCTTGGCTTGGATCAGAAACCTGTTGATTGTTGGCGCTGAGAAGTTGTGCGTATTCAAGCTGTGAGATACATCTCAGAATCTCGAGCCACGAAACACCCAAATAATTCCCCTCAGAATGTGCAACCATCACAAGTGTCTTGATAGTGTTGATGTTCTTGCCCCTTATGTCAGAGGTCTTTGTTTGACTAGTTGTTAAAAGAGTAAATCTAGAGAGAGCTTGAACGAATGCGTCTCGTTCATTGCCCATGCGGAATGTCCCAGCTATGCGAATTGCGTACCGGAAACCTAGTAGACATAGGTATGTTATATTATCGTCGTCGATTTCCTGCAAGCCAACACTAAAAGCAACTAGGAACGGAGTCCATGCTATCTTAAACATAGGTTTCACATGTTCTATATGGCAAGCCAAAGTGAATTGCGCCTCTACATGGCTCACGCTCTCCATCAGAATCCGAGCAGTTTCCGCCATAGATTCCATTTCCATATTGTACAAGAGTCGGCGCTGCTTGCTGTTTGGCGCTAGCTTATCAGTCCATTTGCTAGTGCTTGTGGCGGCTTGGTGTAGGTTGCTCTTCAAGTTCGAGCCCTTTACCTTAATCTCACTGCTTGCTATTTCATCGTAGATTTGTGATAAAAACTCCTCAGGCAGTCCTTTTTCCTTGGAATCAGTTGGCTGGTTCATCTTGATGTACTGTTCTTTGGTCATTTTGTTCTTTATCTGAGGCGAATGTAGATCAGTGGTAAGTATTATTATGGAGTAACTCAAAACGTAAGCTACATCAGCACTGTGGAAGAGTTTGTTGCTAGGGTTGTTCTCGCAATACCTGGCTGCGAATTTCTCCATCAATCTATCGATCTTTTGTGCCTCACCCGGAAGCCTGAAATGATCCAGGAAATTACGTAATGCTGCGACGAAATCTTTACCGGCAAAATTCATCTGATTGACAAACAGGTACATTATCTCTTTGTTTTGCAGATCGCCGATGAACTCTCCTAGCGTAGTCTTATCAACCTTGTCACTGTTCGCAAATAAGAACCTCGCTATATCAATATCTTCTTTGCCTAGATAACCATGCCTCTGTAGGAATTCAATTCCTTTTTTCGGTTTCCTATTGAACAGATCAAAGCCTTGTTCAATTATACCCTTGTGCATCTTAGCCACCTCTATCTGTTCCGGATCATCTCTCAAAGATGGGAGGCTCTGCATATCACTGGAAACGCTGTTGCTATTGCTATGACTATGATTGCTACCATTCACGATTGTATTGCTGCTGCTGACATTATTGCTTATAGGCGTATTATCAGGGTTAATGCTGCCATTACAGCATGGTTTCGTGGATGCTTGTAAGTCGCCCTCATTTATGTGCACCGCTAGAGCTCCATTCACTTTTGTCCGCCCCTTGCAAGATGTTAGGAAAGAATTTATGTAGAGATCCTTGCTCCAGTCAACCATGCATTTTAGAATCGATACTAAACATTCGAAACCTCGAATACGCAAGTTGCGTTCTCTCACTCTTGCGGCCAGGTCGTTGGAGTTTGCTTGACCCTTAGATTGCGCGATCCTTGAAAGCACCGTGACAATACGCTCAAATATGTTGGTTGATTGTAGGTCACAATCGTAATTGACAAAAATATCGACTATGCATTGTGCATCGGAGCACATTGATATCAATGCATCTAGCACCATCCATTTTTTGTCGAATGAGCTGGATGGACTTTCGATGATATGGATGATGATTTCCTTAAAGAAGACTTCAATCTGCATCTTCAGATGAACCTTGAAATCTTTGAGCAAGCACATAAATATCGATAGAGATAAATTTAGGATCTCGTTACTGTTTGAAAGGCCATTTTTTGACAGCGCTACGCAAAGACACTGCTTGATTGCGGCTAAAAAGATTTCGCTTGACTTTAGAACGGGTCCAGCATTTTGCAGTATAGTTAGTATAAGTTGGAGAGATAGAAGTTTCAACTTCAATGGGTGCTCATCTGACACTTGTCTCATTGAGAGCTTGCAGAGAGCATGGAATATAATATAGGCGTCATAGTGTAATATGTTGGCCGGCTCAAATTCTTGGCTTTTAGAGTAAGTAGGTAGCTCCTGATCAACTTGAGATACTATTTGGCTTAGACATTGTGCTATTACGTAATCGTCTAACTCAGTTCCTCTATAGGATTCCATTTTTTGGAATGAACTGTTATACATCTGTGTCAGGGTTGCCTTGGCCGTGTTTTGGTTGGTAGAATTGCGACTTGATAAATAGATGTCGAAACAAGTTTGTATGGCTAATAGAAGACTTGATTCGTGAACTTGACAATAAGGCGATGTGACCAAGGTTAGCAAAGCTTTTATGATCTGCAATTGGACACCGTCGTCTGTACCTGTGCCGTGAAAACAATTGCATACCGACTCAACTATGGTGTCGATCAACAGGCCTTTAGTCTGCTCGTCGGGATCAAGACGAGTGCCTCGTAGATACCCGTATGCCACTAGCTTCTGAATACAGTCTAAGGCAATAATGACAATACGACTAGAGCGCGACTGGCAAGCCAATTTGAGGACGTAGAACGATCGCTCGATATCACCCTGACCAAACTCGAGATTTTCTAAATGTCCGAGTGCACGCTGACATTTTACGGGATCTTTATACTTTTGCTTGATAAGCTTGCGAACGGCAGGCATGAAATCAGCATTGTTATTTGACCTTAGAGGCCAGCTGATCATAGTATTCATCGTTACTCTATCCTCTAATACAAGAACGATCTAGATCGTCTCAACTGACATTCTTCAGTGAGTCACATCTGCTCAATCAAGTATATTAACGTTAGTCAGCTTGAGGCGAGGATATTTGATGTGTTTCAATAGTGATCTGTCATGCATACAATTTCTGTGTAGCGGGTTGATTCAAAAAAAGATGCGATACATGATGGTCGATCAAGTTTGTAACTGTACATAATAATTTCCTGTTACATAATGCCTGCCATCATCCCCAAAGTGGAATTGGAAAAATAAATTTATTATCTCACTGGCTTTCCGAATTGGTAGGTTGCCATCGATGAGCAGCTGCTTACATGACTCCCTTTTCTGTGGCGGTCAGCCGCGCAATGTTGAAAATTGTTATGAATGCTTTTAAATATCAACGTTTCTGTTAGGGAGCCAATGACTGAGTAAGCGTTCCTCTGCTTGATTTAGGTAATCCGATGCATCAAACACTCATCTTATTCTATCATCCTAAAAGACCTGTTACACGATTCGCATGAATTCTTTCCTTTACTTGCGTAACGGCTCCTCACGATTTAAACAAATGAGGGAATGACAATGGTTTAAACCTGTGAATCATGAGTGATGCGCACCAGATGCGCGTTCCTCACGACTAAAATGTCTAACACTTTAGTAAATCACAGGACTGAAAATAAATACAGTCGATCCATTGATAAACAGTAGTTTGGGTCTCAGGATATGAATCTGAGCAAGTTAAGTGAATGAGCAGCTATGCCTGGAAGCGACTCGTTAGCTTAGAGGTACGCACTGCTGATTGGGCAGTCCAACGGGAGGCGAGACATAACTGGAGATGGATAAAGACGCCCAGTCGTATCGATGGCCACGTAGCGCGGTCAAGTCGATAGATTTTGAGCATGATCGAAACTTGGAAATCGTTGGCTTGCACGAATCCGTCATGAGTGAACAGGACCGCATTAGAGCCGGCAAGATGCGCACCAGAGGACCTAGAATCATCTTCATTTGCACTGATATTGTTGTGCAACGCTCATGGTTTAGTTTGATGTTTTCATGCAATTGGAGCAAATTGCTCAGTTGATTATATCTGTTCTTGGCTCCTAAGACTGAGTTCAATCATGGCCAGTAAAGTTTTGACCCGTGCAGTTCATCATGGCTGGGACTAGCGCTTTCAAATTCGGTTAGATAAAAGTTCCAGCTCATTTTGCCCAAACAGGAAGAGGACTGGAGTGGGCTGTCTGCACTGAGGCTACCCGTGGTATAGATGGACATATGATCTCATGTGGTGGATACACTGTACCTCAACGCCTGTAGGGCTTTTGGAGAACCATGGCAAATTTTGTGACGCTGGGTGGTACACTAGCAGGCAACGACTAGTGCCCCAGAGAAGTACAGACCGATGATTTGATTTCGATGTGAGAGCTGTGATGTGAAAGATATCTAAACAATCGCCAACTTAACGTGGCGATCACATGCTAAGAAAATGTGCTCAGTAGACAAGATAAGAAAGTTACCTCGTTGATTGTCGTATCAATCCTGTGGGTCTAAGTGTTCTCAGTTTAGTCAGTCGTAGGGTCTCAAGGGTGGTATATCGAAGTGAGAGATTCGATGTAGACGCGTCGAACTTGGGCAAAGATCAATTTGTAACAAGCGGAGGAGGGGGGGCGAAAGAGATTCACAACTGGCCAACATCAAAGAGATGTAGTGGTTCTGAGTTTGAAGTTAATGATAGTTAGATTTAATCTTAATCTAGGAGAGGCAGTCAGTTGGAGAAGCCTGCCCAGAAATTTTTGTACGTGAAGTCGTTCATGGGCATCTTTGTTGTGTTTGTTATCGAGCCAAGCATAGTATCTGATTCAGCCGGCTGTGAGGATTGCTCGAAGTGTCTTGTATCGAATTCGTCTCTCAATTCAGGTACAAATGGTGCTCTCGTTAATCTTATGTTCCGCCAGTCGATACCATTGAAGAAAGGGTGGTCTTGAATTTCTCTAATTCCGCTCTGACAGAGTCGGTCGCTAGGATCGCACAGCAAACCCTTTATGAGAGCTTGTGTATCAGAGCTTATGTAGCGCTCACGGTTTGTCCAGTTGTCCCTGATTAAAGGGGGTCCATTGGGATCGTCAGGTGATGGAAAAGCTAGATGCTCTTTCCAATTCAAGATCCTCAATTGTATATTGTCCGGGGGGTCGCATATCGGATCGTAGCCTTGCTCTTGTTTCAACTTTTGTAAATCAATGAACGGACAGTAACCAATAACCATCTCGTACAAAATCACACCAACGCTCCACCAATCGCATAATCTTTCGTTTACATTACCTTGCTTACAGAATGCTTGGCGGAGCACCTCTGGAGCTATATAATTTGGCGATCCAACAAGTGATAGGGATCTCTTTCTTAGAGAATGCTCGATCTCCCTTTTTGCCAAAGCCTTCGTTATCGTCGGGTGATCCTCAAAGCCCTCCTGACCATTCGGGTGAGCCTCATCCAGCCCTTGGTGAGAGGTCGAATTCGATGTGTCATCTTTATAGTACTTGGCGTCGTGAGTCCAGCGAAAGCCGGTACACAGTCCAAAATCTGTTAATTTGATATGACCCTTGGCATCAATGAGAATATTATCTGGTTTTATATCACGGTGAATGAACCCCATATCGTGCACAAATTGCAATGCCAATGATATTTCTGCTATGTAAAAGCTTGCCCAATCTTCCGGAAAGACGTTCCGTTGGAATAGAAGATTCATCATGTCGCCACCAGGTATGTATTCAAGAATGAAGTATAAGTACTGACTATCTTGAAACGAATAGAACAGCTTGACTATCCATTCGTTGTCTGCTTCCGCAAGCATATCTCGTTCTGCCATGACATGAGCCATATGATTCTGCTGGAAGACTTGGGACTTTTTCAATTTCTTCATCGCATACAAATTCGGCTTGTCGGTTGTTTGCTTGTCGCGGGGAATCTTCCGAACAAGGAGAACGTTTCCCATGTAACCGGCACCTAATCGTTGTATTTCTTCAAAATCAGCTCGAGTGAGCCGTGCCCGTAGAGATCTTAAATATTGTGACTCTTTGCGGGCTAATATTGTCCTAATGGTACTCGCCTCGAATTGGATGTTCGTGCCGCTAGATATTTCGGCCTCACAGAGCTGTCTACGGTGTTCTCGATCTCTTAAATACTTAAAAACCCGCTCAACATGCTGCTCTATGTGACGTCTATAATGTAACGAGTTACACCTGTCATGAGGTCTAGCCTCTCGGTACGAGTTAGGTTCTGCATCTAATTTCAACATCGGAACAGGCGATATCGATAATTTTGGTCTTGAAATCCGCTCTCTAGGAGTCGGTGGCACAGGCTTAACTTTTGGTACAGATGTGTCGAGCACATCTGCGTTCATGATGATTGGAGGGGCCGATTTATCAATAGTCATAATGCTCTGTGAAACAGCTGGAGCATTTCCCAAGTGTGGATGGATTCGACAACTGTTCGAGTCAACATGATGAATCTGAGATTGATCTATACACGGTAGTGGAGTTTGAGGTAGTGGTTTGATTCGTTCGTGCCTGGGGGCATGGTGAGTAACAGGGGTACAGTTGCAACCTCGAGATAATGATGAACTAAAATGGGAGTGATGGCTTCGTACTGAAGCGCAGGGGGAGTGGTTCCTCATCTGACAGGTACTTGTTGCGAGAGTGCAACGTGCCGGTGTGCAACCGGCACAAGTGCCTCGATTTTCACAGAGTGATACTTGGCAACTATGTACAGAGCAGCATCCTTGGCAACAGGAGGAACTTGTGTTTAAATTGGCGCTGAATGCAGATTCTGACCTACATGAGTAGTAATGGGAGCCTGGTGGGGTACCTGACCTCATATGAGGTTGGAGGGAATGTGTTGAGAATGGCATGCTAGAAACACTCTCGGCATACTCGCTTCCATCGCCGCATCCATCAAGGGGACGAGGAAGTGAGTAGCAGGACCTAGCGGGCGATCTATACCTAGGGGGTGGCGGAGGCGGTGGCGGGGGTTTGGTGGGTTTCTTCATATTAACTGACATGGAACTCGATTGAAGTTTGCTTAAGCACGTGCAACTAGTTATGTGAATCTTAAATAGGATAATCCGGCAGCTTGTTGGAGTTTGAATTATTGAGGGAACTAGCGAAACACTGAGGATTTTATCTTCGTTTCGGAGGGTATAAATAATCTCAATAAACTCTCATCGATTTCCCATTCCTCTTTGCTACGATGGAGCCTCCTGGTTTCCTTTTTGCACTCATGTTTCGTACGATTTCACAAATAGTGCGAGCGACGTCTGGCTCAGCGTGCTCGCAGAAGGTGTTGTTCGGGAGAAGATTGACTCGAAGATTAGTCTTGCTCCTAATTTTTATCCCTTTTCATCAGTCTAGGTTACGGGTCGCTATCTAGAGCAAGGTACTTGCCCTTCCAGGTCTCGAAAACCAAAAATGAATTTCGAGAGACTTGTTTATTCATAGTTCGCGCCTACGATAGCCCATTGTTCCATGCAGAACAAGATTGTGAACTCAAATGTGCCGCAGTCGTAATTCGTTGCCGTGCATTGCATCTGATGAGAACACCCGGTCGTTTTTCCACACTCTTTGTCTCACTTGTCAAAACTGAGTAAACTTCGCTGGCATCGAGTTTATTGGTCGCTATTATCAAGTATAATACTGAATATAAATGTTCAAAGTCTTCAGGCACCTCGATCAGCTAGGAACTGTGTTTTGTAGAAAAGCCACCACAGGTCTCTCGTCAAAAGACCACCCATTTTTGTCAGCCCAACTCTTTGGTATCATTGGCACGCGCTCGAACTCGAATACAAGCATGGCCAAGGCACTAGTTATTGTAGCCGATGGCACTGAAGAGATGGAGGCCGTAAGTTAGAAATTACTCGAGATATACGATAACATAGCTTCCGATACAGTGTAGTTAACTCTCAGATATCAAGGTGATTACTGCCGACGTCCTGCGCCGCGGTAAGGTCGCAACCACAGTTGCTGGTCTAGAATCGGCCGACGCCGTCAAGTGCAGTTGCGGAGTCAAACTGCTTCCTGATATGTCACTCGATGATGCCATCAAAAGCGAATACGACGCCGTCGTGCTCCCTGTAAGTACGGTGAAGTACTGTTAAAAACTGTTAACCCTTCCGATATACTTACAAAATTTTCCAAACCGCCCATATGCATCCTAGGGAGGACTCGGTGGCTCAGAGGCTTTCTGCGCTGTAATGTATCTGAATCAATTCTTCAACGTCTCGTAAATTTGGAACTTTGACAAACTAATACAGGTTTATTTCTCTAGAGCAAAAAAGTGGGCGAACTTCTGAAGAAGCAAGAGGCTGCAGGTAAATATTGCGCGGCTATCTGTGCTGCCCCTACAGCATTCAAGGAACACGGAATCGGACTGGGCAAGAGTATCACCTCTTACCCGAGTATGGCCGAAAAATTTAAGGGCGCCGACTACAAGTATACCGAGGATCTGTCAGTTGTCGTGGACGGTAAACTGGTCACGAGCCGTGGTCCTGGGACAGCGTTCGCTTTTGGGCTAAAATTGGTCGAACTTTTGGTGGACAAGAAGACCTCGGATGAGATCAAAGCTGGCATGCTTGTACAATAGACTAAAATCCAAAGCACCTACAACTGTTGGCTTTGTCAGATGGCGACGGAAGGAGGCTCCAGACACATGTGATTGATAGCTTGACTCTGAAAATGCCCAGAGCATCGCACGTTGACTGATTCAGCCCCAGATAAAGAGGCTTCAACTTTCAAGGAAACGTGCTCTGTTGCTGAGCAAGTGACGAAAGGGGTGAGAACCTCCATCTTTCTCAGCCTGCTTTGAAGATTTGTTGTCGTTCAGAGGCGAAGCTTTATTTTTTTAAACGTTCTGTCTACGGATTAACTCAAATCATGCACCTTGGTTTAAACTATTAAGACGGCTTTGGAGAGAACTCAGTGAGGCTCTCAGGTGGTCAATGGTCCTTCTAAGCTCCATATTTTCATCTTCTAACCGCTTCAATTTTTCATCTTTCCTCCGTCGACAATTCGCTGCAGCCCTCCTATTTCTCTCCCGTTTGTTTCTGATCTTTTCTTCGTCGGTGAGCTGGTCTCTTCCTCCAGAAAGCACCTGTTGACGTTGTTTGACCTCAGGTTGTTGGATTTGTTGGGATGGAAGTGTTTGACTTAATGGTGGATGATGCTCTTGGTATGAGTTATGAGTTTCTGGTTGTGGTGGTGGCGGTGGTGGCGGTGGACAGATTGCGGGTAGCATTGGCTGAGGGGGCCTATGCACTTCGAGTGGGTGTTGTATAAGACTGGCATCTTGAGTTGGGTACACCAAGTGCTGTACTGGTTGGTGCTGGTTTTGTTGGTGCTGCTGATGTTGTTGTTGGTGCTGTTGTTGCTGATGGTGGTGAAATTGGTTGAACGAGTGATAGGCGTTCAAAGAGCTAGGTGTTGAGCCTGGCAGCGAATCACCTAGATTTTCGCGTGTAAGAAAATAGTCAAAGTATTTTATGTAATCATCAGGTGAGGTTAAAATTGGCGACAACAAGCTCATAAGCTCGCTACCGTCAGTTCTTGGTTTGAGATCAAGTAGTGAAGAAGGTCTTGGATTGAACATGGTGCCAATTTGTGAGAGTTTCAAGATTGATTTGAATGGTCTGAGTAAAATCAGACTCCTTGCCCTAGAACGTAAATCTATCGTTGTCGACTTAATGGCAGGTTCAATCAGCGATTTCAACCCTGGACACCTTAGACTAGTATCCCGATGAGTCAGCCACTGGACATTCACGTGGCGCCGCAAGTCTCGAAGGCCGCACTATATCGCGCCACGTCCATTGTTTACTTCTGTTTCAAATCCGTTCAATTTCGTATTTAGTACTCGCGATTAGATCAAGATCAGTGGGCAGATCGATGTGCTTGATGCGCAAACCTTTCATTATGAAGAAATAGTACATTTGCGAGTTTCGAGTCTCGCGTTCAGCACCACTCTTACTAATTGCTCGCTCTTCGTTGAGCTCCATGATCCACTCAGAACAGGTGAACACTTTGTATCCACCTCGTTCAGACAATCGAAATCATCCTCGCGCTGATCTCGAGCGCTGCAAGCCTTACCTAAACCTCTTGAGGATGCATCTGATCTGGGGACCAACCAAGTTGTCGGTGCAGTAGATTTGGTTCAATCCAACGGGCACATCTTTCAATTCGATGCTCATAGTTGCGTCAGCATCTTCCGTGGTCTTGTCGTGTTCTTCCTCAGTGTCATGGTTACCTGTTGATTTTTCAAAGTTCGTGACATGACAGGCAGAGTCTTGACTGACTTGGCGATATCTTTTCTGCCCGGCGTCATTGCCATCAGATTCAAGCGTGAGAATGACCCTTCTTGGGATGGAAAAATCCTCGTTATAAAATCAATATTCGCATCCTGTTATGTTTCAACCACTCACGTCCGAACCGAACCTCCAAATAATACCTGATAGATGGAGCCACCGAGCAAGAGAGGCAAACACTGAAGTCCGGCATCTTGTCCCCGAAAATCAAAGTTAATCGCCGCAAATTTAAGCACCAATCAAGGCAGATTTTGATCGTTTCTCGGCCCAAAGGAGCTAATCAGTTTTAGTCAAACGCACCCCAATCAACCAAAATGGATTGTTGAATTGAAGGGTCTATGCAACTATAAAGCGGCACCGTGTTTAGAGAGCCACGGTTTTAGCTGAAAACCCTGTGAGCGGATGAGCTCTGAGTTTGAGAGGGTTGAAGTGGAACGGGCGGCGAGTTAATGAGGATGATGGGCAGCGTTCATTCATATTTGTAGATAATAACGAGTCATAATTTGAGAGAATGTATCCTCCATGATAGTGAGCGAAAGGCTTGGAGTCGGTACGCTTGAATTGGCGCTAGTTGTGACTTCGAAGCGGCGAACTTAACATATTTGCCGGCAAACCCTCGCCGAAGTTCCATCTCCTCGCCTCTAACTTTGGCTGGCATCTTCGAGTTAGAAAATGCGCATTAAACGAGAGAGATCTAGGCCTCTCCATCTCTGTTAGTTTCCTCCAGTAAAAGACAAGACTAGTCAATGATGCTCACCAGCAACCATTGCCGGCGGCGACCAAGTTCCATCCGAGAGGCTAGCTGTTTGGCTGGTGGAAACCAATGGGCCTGGCGATCGATATGATGCCAAACTTTCCTGCGCCCAGATTCGCACAATCCCGCGATGATGATCGTCATCGCCATCATCATTTGACATGCCGATTTGGTCAAAGGGGAAGCCGACTGACTGTTAATGTTTATAGCAATGGCTGTCATCAAACGCGCTTAATATGTTTAGTTTAAAATTCGATTTTCGAAGCCGATGATTACTGCTGGCCTCGAGTGGACAGTTGGAACTAATAGCTGCAACTGAATAGGCTCACCCAGCCTAAACTTGCCCAACTCTAACCCCAGGCCGAAGGAAGTCCACAAAGGGGAGCACGCAGCTTGGCTCGCTCGTCTCGGTTCCGATTCATCATCTTTGGTTGCGCGCTGGCGCGTGGGTGTGACAATCAATCAGTAAATCAGGAAATAGATACTGGAGCCGCCTCAGTTTACCTCTGCACCCAGATTCAAATGCGCGATTTGATGACTCTGCTGTCCAACCAAGTCCGTTGGCTTCGTTTTTAGTCCCATTTTACAAACTTGCAAGCCGTCGACTGCACCCATTTGGCGGCAACAACACAGCAGAGAGGGAAACGAGCGCAAACATGGACAGTTCACAGTCACCACACACCATGGGCTCGACCAGTGGGCTCTAGTCGAGACTCTGCCGCTTTGCTTAGCAGACATCCAGGGCGAGTCGAGCAGGATAGGCTGATCGGACTATCAACAAGCCCAGACGCGACTCGAGGGGGCTCATAAAAGTTTAATGCTGTTTAGCCAAGTAGATTGACCATAAGACCAGGTGATCGACATCATCGTGAGCCTTGAGATGGCGCAGAGGAGGCGGACAAATTGTGGTCGCCTTCCGGCCGTCAAAGGTTGAACCTGAAGGCTCGCAAGTCCTCGTCTCAGTTGATTAGTTGAGCCTCGCGCCGAAGCTTTGGAAACGAGCAAGAGTCATTAAGGAAATCAGGTTTTGCAATTCGCACTAGAAGCTCAGCGAATATGCGTCGGATGAGTTCTTTATACACGTTTGCTGATATATATATATAACTCTGGAGTCTGATTTACAAGTGCGCAAGCTGAAGCAGCAAGGAAGGTGCAAATTTGACGATCCCAGATTGGATAGCGACTTGTTTTCGCCATCTCCATGCAACCGTTTCCTCTCCGTCTATCGAGCTGCCGTGATATATTTGGACGTCTCCAACTCTTATCTCAATCGTCACTCAGCGTAACTAGTACTCTGCCACTTGACTCGTAATCGTTACCTGTCTCCATCGGGTGAAGCTAACTGCGAGGCTTACTCTTGAGATTAGACGGACTTTATCACAGTCTGTTTGCAATTGGTATGTTTGATTCATATGTGCATAATAACTCCACCAAGTAACTAGCGCTCTCTTGCCCGACTACCTTCAGCCTCCTGGGCCACTAAAGCTATATTGCTCTGCCCCTCAAAAGTCCTGTTTGTCATCCCTCACTGCAACTTGTTTGGATCGCCAAGCGTTTGTGGTGGTGATGGTGGTAGTGATAGTGGAAGAATTTATCATTATTATCGAGTCCCTCGCTGCTTCCCTTCTCTGAAAGCTATTCCAAGACGTTTCAATTAGACTTCTTATACGACTATGCGGATGGCGATGATGACGACTTTGTTGTTTATTGATACGTCTTATTACCATCCTTGGCTGAATTCCATTCAATTTTATGCCGCCACAAATTAAAACAACCAGGCGCTGTTAGATCCTTGCAATTTTCAAGCCCTACTAGCTAGAGAGACTTTTGGTGTTGGTCCTCATGGTGTAATAGACGTCCTGCAACGAAAAGACTCGCCAATTTTACGATGTCCATTGGCGTTAGTTGTCTTGAAATCGACCACACCTTTCAAACCAGGTATGAATCCAAATTTGCTCACCAACCAGGCATAGGTGTGTTGGTTAGAGAAGTGCGAAGGGCCAATGCGAGAACCTTGGCTCGGTAATCCGAACTCGGATCACAACTCCAGCTTTAGCTCGAATGTGTTTCGAGTGACTTTCGAGTGAGCGGTTGGTTTTATTCTTGCGCAACTTATAGACAGACCAACTTTCGGATAGAGAGATACTACAAGCGCAACCGACAGCTGAAACAACTCTTGGCAGCAACTCAGTGCACTCCCGATAGCTTAGAAGTTTCAAAGTTATAGTAGTTACGTTTGTATTCGTTCTTATACGCTTGCTGCAGTTCTAAGCTGAACTAAATTGAGAATCTGGCAACCAACTTTTAGTGTCTTGAAAGCGGGTATGTGTGATTCGAGGGTCGTAAATTTGCGGCAGTCGACTTGTCGCCAAATAAAACGGACGATCTCCGATCATATCCACACTTACTATCCATCCAACATTTCAACTGAAACCGGGCCGGCTTGCGCTAACTCTCGAGAGCTCTCTCTCTCTCTTTCTGCCTGTATGTTCATGAATTTTAGCTGACTTGGAGAGGCCATTTGGATTGCTGGTCATCCGTTTGGCAACGATGAGCAGAAGTCCAGTAGAATTGGCCTGGATTGGCTGAAATCGGTGGCAGTGATGAGTTGAGTTTGGCGGAGGCGGACTGAGAGCTCTCGGGAATCTTGAACTAACGTCAGTATCGAGTGCTCTCAATTGGCGATAGATAGTCTTGATCATCGAGACCAGCAATTATCATCATAGGAGTCATAAATTAACCACCCATTTCACTCGAGACTGCCAGTGGGCCTTTCCTGGTTTTTGTGCGAGGTGACAGCCTAAGGCTCTAATTTTGCGCCACTGATACATAATGCAGTTGGAGTTTGTTTTAAACAAAGTTAGCGACACAAGCTAACTATAAGATGAACAAATATTTAGCATGGTTATTGCAAACGGTTTGGCTTTATTTGCTCTACTGGCCAGTTATAAATCCGTTTGCTTGCTTTGACCAATAACACTCAGGCACCATCGCATGGCTGAGGCCTGTAAGTCAATTAGGCGCCATAAAGCCTTTCCCTATGCTAGTGGCGCGCGCAAATTTGCACAACAACAATAGCCTTCACCTGCAAGCCCGGCCATTGTGTCGCCATTGCGCGCTAACACTGAACACGATCGAACCTTGCAAATTAGATCATCCCCATCCATTCATTCCGCTAATCAAGCTGACATTCTAACGAATTTTCTTGCCCTTGTTAGGCTGAATTCTGTTTGGAATTTGAGTTGCCTTCCAAAATTTAGGCGAAATGAGGGATACGGACAGGAGCTGAGGGGGGAAAATATGCGCCAAAATTGACCAATTCTGGCTGAACCGAACTGGACCAAATACGAGTGAGTGTGAGTCAAATATTTGCACTCACAATTTCCACTGCAAGGCTACTACTACTTTACAACAATTGATATACACAATGAGTTGCCACATAGAAGCCTTGAATGTATTCACTTTAGTCGCCGAACCAACCAGACTAACCGGATTGAAGGCCGAACCCTAATACTAACAATGGAAGTGTAGTTTTGTTGAACCAGATTGGGCAGCTGAATTCTGGCGACAACTAGTCTACCAATGGCTGACTCTTTGGACGCCAAACTGTTGGCTAGCAACGCTTACTTTTAGGCTAACGGAGTCTCGTTTTTGGCTCGGATTGACCACTGCTTGCTGAGCAGCAAATGGTGGCGACGAATAGCTGGCATGTCCATCTATCTGTCACTCTAGTTGTCATCAAGTTTCCCTCTTCCAAGGCACCGACTTGGTTTGATCTACTTCTGGTTCCATGAAGCGAACTCATGTGGCTCAAACCGATTTGATTGCAAGATATTTTGCCACTGGTCAACTGGAGCCGAATTCTCCAAATGGAGCATAATTTTGTCACTCGGCCACTCGGCAAGGATTTAGCCTATTTGCATTTCCAATATCATTTAGTCAGAGCCTGAGCGTGATATATGGCCGCTTTAGCAGTTCAAAATCTGGTTGAAATTCGGTTTCGCTCTCTCTCTCTCTCTCTCTCTGAGCTATGAGGGGCTGCATGGAGTCGGCTGCAATTGGATTCACTGGTCCCTCGTTCGCCTCCTACGAACGGCCGGTATCACTGCTCATGTTTCATCAATTGGATACACTGCAACAATGAACAATTTGCATATGAAAGAGTGCAAATATAACTCTTCACATTGGGCCAACCAAAGTTAGTGAGTGCAGCCGGCGGTTGAAGTAGGGGGGAGGAGGAAGTTAGTTTTGGTGTCTTTCGGCGCGAGCCTTGGCCACAACACCGTGCCAACCGAGGTTGCCGCTCCCTGGTCCCACCAATTTGTGGCCTCCCAAGACTCCAGAGCTGCGCACATTCACTATGAGAGCTTGTTCAAGTGGCCAGAGCAAACACAGGAAGTTTGCCAACTTCAACAGGACTGCAACTGGTCACCGCTGACCAGACGAGAAGGCTGTTTGAGTGCTCTATAATTAGATCCACTATAGAGGGGGGATTCTAGGAGGGAGGAATCTCGCATTCGGCGACCATCATCAATTATAAAATTACTTGGCCTTGAAAAGATGGCGGAGATCAACTGAAAGGCGAGTTTATGATCGCTTCTTCGGCTCGCAACTGTGTCAAGTGCGAGCTCAGAGAATAGGAGCACACCCAGAGAGTCTCCTTGGCCAGCTCAATGGCAGCTCGGCTAGGGGCAGCCTTGGTTAGTGTTGGTCTGGCGACGTCCAACTGGAATCCAATTGTGCCGCTTAGTCAATTGTGCCCGCTGACCCACTAGAGCCACCAATTTACACCTTTAAAGAGGCGAAAATATTCCACCAACCATCCTTTCCATGGGACCTCTCCGTGCAAACCGCAGACATTCCTCCAACTCTCTGGCCCGTTCAACCTTCGGCCGAGCGCGCGCCAGGTAAGTCAACTAATTTACTAACAAGACACAAGTTTCAAGTTAGCCCGAGGAGCGTGTTTGCCGCCTCCTGCTTTTGTGGCCAAAGTGCGAGCCGGCAGCACAATGGGCGAGACTTCCATCGATCACGCTCAGGGTTAACAGGCTGGCGGGCGGATAGAGTGGAGGAGGACGGTAGACTTGCGGGCGGCGGCGGTGGCGGCCAACAAGCAGTTGTTGACTCCCAAACTCGAGCGCCGACCCAAACTAGGAGCGAGCGAGTGAACTCAGCCCTGGTTCTCGCCTCTCCCTCTCAGCGCCCGCTTTCAGTGGCAACCGGCAGCGCCGAGAGCAACGCTATCCGGCACCAGGATCGGTATTGTTCATTGGGCTAGAAATGCGCCTTTCGAGCAAGCGCCATTTTCCGCCTCAATTGCTGGCCCGGTGGCGCATCTGCGCTAATTCAAAGGGTCCGGCCCTCTCTCTTGCCCCTCGGCTGGCTCGCTGGCTGGCGGAAACAAAAGTCGCAACTTAAACTGGTCGGCTGACTAGAGTGGAAAATTGGATTAACTTGATTGAATGCGTGTTGAGAGATGGGCCAGTTTTAGCTGGCATAACGAAACCATGGCCATAATCGAACCCTCTGTGTTGCTGCCCGCTTTGCCCATCGAGGAAAAGTGAATAAATGCAAATTAGTCCGCAACCTTCTGGGGCCAAATCCGAGTCGGAAGTCAGGCTGTCTGGTCGGCCGAGTTCGAATGGAGAGTTGCAAGCTGGTTGTTGTTGTTGCTGTTGATGTTTGCGCTTTGGCGGCCATCTAAGTGGCGACATGAGAGCTGACGAGTTGCGGGTCAGCTGAGCGGCAAGTTTGAAGCCAGGGGGCAGCAGGAGCTCTCCAAGAAGCTGCGGCGGCGTCGAAGTCGAACCAAGATGGCCAATTTCGCGGAACTAATTTGCCAGCGCCGCCGCCCACCAGCTCGAGTGCGAGTTCTCGTGAAGAGGCCTCCGTTTGAACCGTGTGATCGATGATCCACATTCGAGGGGCCGACTTTGGCCGCTTCCTCTGCGCCTTCAATCGGCGAACCCGAGCCGAATTCCCCCAGGCGGCCGCTTTTAATTATTGGCGGCTAACTGCTCACCTGAGACTCGAGACCCGAGACTTTGAGGCCCGCAGCCACTTTGCGCCGGTGGCCGCCAGGTGCTCGTCCAGTTCAGTCTGGCCCACGATCACGCTCGGCTTGAGATGGAATTGGGCTTGTGTTGGCGCGGCCGCCGCTTTAATGTGTGACTCGGGGCGATAATTTGATTTTGTGCGCCGCTCAGGTCCGCGGGCCGGCGGCTGCGAGTCAGTTTTGTCGCCATCGTTCATGGTCCTCTGCTTTGAGGAGTGGGAGCCGCGAGCGAGCAGTGCTCCTGCGTGGGCTCGTCGCCAGCGAGACTGGCCGGGGAGCCGCGAGGAGAGAGCGGGGCGCCGAGAGGAGAACCAGAACCAGAGCCAGAGCCAGAGCCAGAGCCAGAGCCAGAAGCAAACCAAACAAACTCGGCCCAAGTGGCCGAAAACGGGCCGAGTTCTGGTTGCGCCATTCAAGCTGGTTCAAACAAGCGGGCACACGATAGTGGGCAACAGTGCGCGCCTTTGCGCTTAGCCAATGACAACCATTAACGCTTGATTAAAGCATCAATGGAGCATTAAGAATTGGCCGGCAAATTTCAACCAACAACTTTGGGGCCAAAGTCGGCGTGTTGTGTTGTTTGAACTAAGATCAAAAAATCTTTCAATCCTAAGGAGCGCGGCCAACGCTTCGCTTGTTACCATTCGAGCGCCGGCGACGTTTAAGCGGCCACTTTGTCAGTTGGAGGGGAGGCGCAAAACGAGTCGATACTCAGCCTCTTCTGTCCCGCTTCAAGCCAACTATCGAGTGGACGCAAACCACAGGCTGCCGAGCTTTGCGGGCGCCTCGCTTGGCTTTGGGGCGGAAAATTAGTCCAGTTTCCTCTCTCTCTCTCCCCCCCGTTGAAGCTTCCCCATACTTTGGAGCTGCGCACTCGAGTCCTTAAATCAATCATCGCTTGGCCGGCGAGCCCTTTCGGGTTCGCGAGCAATTTGCACGGTGAACTATGGCGAGGGTAGCGCCGGCGGCATTCAAATTGATTAGAGCGGGGCCGCCATTGACTCTGGAATTCAGCGCGCCCGAAATGGGACTCACTAGATTTGAGGGGCGGAACAAAAGTGACTCTTAGCGGCGCTTTCGCTCGGCAACATATTGGACCAAATTGGAGCGGGTGTGCAAATAGTTGATCCAGTTTGGCTTCTGTGCGACTTTTCTGACGCCGCCGCCGCCGCCGCCGCCGCCGCCAACTGTCAACTCGAACCAAGTGGCCTGAGAGCAGCAGGCCGAGACGCTTACCTCTGGCGCGGCGAAGGCGGCCGCCAGAGTCAAGTAGCGCGTTTCCGGCGCCGGGCGGGCCGCATAGGTGGCGCCAGCGCCGAGCCCAAAACTCGAACCAGAACGACTCTCTCGCTCTCTATGAATATTGAATACATCACCCCAACCCGCAAAGCAAACGCAAACTCAAACGCAAAGCAAAAAGCGAAATCCCTGAAAGTAGAGCGCAAAAGCGGGAGGAGGACGAGCGAGAGTTGAAATTGTAACCAAGTAGTTTGATTGCTTGGAAGCGGCCGAACGCTAATGATGATTAATGGTGGTGCGCGCGCGCACTCTTATGGGCCGACGACAAATATGATGATTCGCGAAGTTTGCGGCCGGATGTGGGCGCCGATATGCGCGATTTGTCGCCGGCAGCGCGCCTGTTCCTTCCAGAGGCTTGGGTGGGCGCGCGCGGTGGCTCTGGTTTGCGCGAGCGGCGGGGGGCAAGGGGAGCGGAGGGCGGCCCAGTTGGCGCCCTCGGGGGCGCACCGAGGGCCGAGCTGGGCGCCCTGAGAGCGTGCGAGTCCGGGGATTTGCGCCCGCTAAAATGGGCCCAAAACATCCACCACCATGGGCTGTCTTGCATCACGAGCGGCGCCCACCTGGCTGGCCGGTGGTTTAGTCTGGCCGCGCGCGCTTGCTGCCAGGCGGAGCAATTAGGGGGTTAGAGAGCGCTAGCGGGGCCAAATGCCCTGGCCGCGCCCAACTGGCTCCCTGAACATGCAGCTCGGCTCGTGGGCGTTCGAGCGAGCTTTGCGATGAGAAATTAACGCTCGAACACTTGCGCGCCCAAAGCGCGCACTGGACATGGTCACTTTGATACACAAACTTGGCGCACAATCAATCAAAGGGGAGAGTCTGGCGCGCAAGTGGGCTGCAACTGTCGCCGCGCTGGCCCACTCTGCGGCTGGAAGTTAAATGAAATCGATGAGCAGTTTGCGCCATTAGAGGCTTCGTTCGTGAGCCACGCGATGATGACGATCACGTCCGGTTCGGTGCGGCACTGATGCTGGCGCGATCTCGGCGCCGAGCCGAGCCGAGTCGAGAGGAGTCGAGTTGAGTTGAGCAGAGTTGAGCAGAGTTTAGCGGATGTTGGCCGGCCCGAATCCAGCGAGCGCCGCTGAGCTCACGCAAGAGTAAATCTCGGTGACGACAAATGGGCCATCGGAGAACAAACGACGGGATTACTCGAGCCGACTAGCAATGAGTGGGCCATGGCCGCCGCCGCCGCCGCCGCCACTGGCCAAGATTGAGGAGCCAGCTTGGCCAAGCTGCTCCTCTCTCGCCTTTAAGCTCGCCCCTCGGCTTCTTCATGATCCGCAAGTTGGGTTAACTTGCGGTCAGTTTAGTCGGCGCCGCCAATGACTGTTGCCCATTCCTCTTGGCTGGCAACATTGGAAGCGCCAAAATGAGATTACTTTAGATTAACATGATTGATACTGGTATTTCCTGTCGCATTAGTTGGAGGCGGCGCTTGTTTGCGGCGGCGGCGGTGGCGGCGGCGCCAGTTGTTGCCAGTTGGCGGATTGCAGGCTCGTTCTGCGCACCGGCCAAGGTTGTGCACGCTCCAGTCAAGTCTGGTTTGCTTCTGTTCAGTTCAGTTCGGTTTGGCCCAGTTGAGTTGGGCTCAGTTAGCTGGGAGTAGTTTTGAGCGCGTATGTGAGTGCGCGCGCGCAAAAGAGAGCGAGAGGAGGACAATTGGGCCGCTCGATATAGGAGACTCGCTCATTGATTTGCGCAGCTTGCACATTCGGCCAAATTGGTTGCGCAGGGTCGAGTTGCGCCGAGCGCAAACGCGCGCATACAAACTCTGTGCGACCAATCTGGCTAGCGCGCAGCTCAAACCGCAACTCAAGCGGTAGAGCAGAACTGCGCGCGCAAGTGTCCTCCTCGAGCGGAGCTCTTAGCTCGGCCCATTATAGGCTCGCATTTCGGCGCGCCAATTTAGTTCGGCCAAGTGAGTGAGTTTGGTGCGAGAGTTTGTGTGCGCAACTTTGCCAGCTTGCAAGTTGAGTTGAGCTCGCGCCCAAGGAGTCTAGTTGGCCTCTTGTTTGGAGGCTGGAGCGCAAAGATAAACAGGAGGCTCGAGGAGAAGAGTCGATGGGTTTGCGAGGATGGACAAGTTGCTTGTTATTGAGCATCCTCGCCACTTGCCCGCCCTGTTTGGCTCTTGTGTGTGTGTGTGTGCGTTTGCTAGCTTGAAATGGGAGCCAACTTGCCGCCGCCGCCGCCTCCTCCCCTCGCTTAGGCTGCGCCCATCATAATGAGCACTAGCCGGCCCATGCGACTTCTGCCCGCCGAGTGTCATTAGCTGGCTTCCTTTGCTCGTTCGCTAGCTAGCCAGCCAGCCGGTTTGGTGTAATCGAATTTACCTTCGCAGCTTGCAAGCGGATCCATGTAAGCGGCGCGCGAGACTAAGTGGAGCTAAGCGCGCACAATGTTGCTGACATCCGCCCAAGTGACAGTTTGTGTCGCCGCTCGCGAGGGGGGGGAGAACAACGAGCGGCGTATGTTTAGATAAAGTGACAACTAAGTAAACAGATTGGATTAAATTAAATCGACACTCACAATCGTGTTGTCGGCGGCCAGTTGTCGTCGGCGTCGTCGTCGGTTCGAGCGCGGCCGCTTCCACTGTGGACGCGGTCGTCGTGCTCGCTGCCGCCGCCAGTCGTTGTCGCGGGAACAAGAGGAAGAAGAGTTGTCGCTGTTACCTGGCCGCCGAAACAAAGCTGCCCGCAGTTCCCACCGGCGCAAACACTCGAGTGCTGGAAATATTCCCTCTCGCTTCTCCAAAGCCTGCTCGGCCGGATTGTTTATTAGGGCCAGCGGCTGGGTTAAAGCGGAATTCGGCTCTCCTCTCCTCTTGGTGGCCGCTTTGGTCTCGGAGGTTGAGGGTTGTGGGTTGAGGGTTGAAGGTGGAGCTTGGAGGTCGGAGGTTGAGGCAAACAAGTTGCTCGTTAGCTGCTGGGCCGCATTGCTGGGCGGCAGACAATTTGCCGCTAGGAGGCAAATGCGTTGAATTTCAAGCCGGCTTACCGCTGCTCGCGCCGCTTCACCTGGGCCCTTGATTGCTCATTTGGCAGATGATTGGCCGCCGCTCGTGTTTCCCTAAACCAACAACACAGAGCAGTGCCAAACGAAGCGGACTCTCTGCGGCCGAGAGTGGAAGCAGCAGCAGCAGTGGCAGTGGCAGTGGCAACAACAACAACAA
>Ga0209372_1000144_pt1 | contig 54998 bp, 49 predicted proteins | sample AgamicAtPe_FD_187170 | JGI IMG/M metagenome (GOLD analysis project Ga0209372, IMG submission 187170) | Agave microbial communities from Guanajuato, Mexico - At.P.e (SPAdes) (version 2) | ecosystem: Host-associated > Plants > Phyllosphere > Phylloplane/Leaf | place: Guanajuato, Mexico | collected... | reverse complement strand
GGTTTGCGAGTCTTTAATTGAATGCAACAGACGATCTTTTGTAAGGCGATTTGAGACGTTCTTTTTCAAGCCTCTCGATCTCACGCAACAACGAAGCTTTCTCCTTCTCATACTCACTCAGGTAGTCTTGAAATTCTCTCGATGGTTTGTCACCAGCCATACTATCGTTTCCCGACTTTTGATAGGATATCCTATCGCTTGAAGTAACCTCTCTCCTGTACTTCTCGTAGTGAACGCGATTCGTATATTCTACCAACGACAACATGTTGCTTCGGAGAACGAGATCTCTCAATTTGGAGAAGTCGGAATCTAGCTCAACATTCATTCGACCCCATGGATATGCTCTGACTCGCTGACGTTTGCCATTCTCGTTTACAATCTCATTACTAGCCGCGACGGCGATAGGAAGATGATGCTCATCAGACAAGTAAATTTCAATACCGTTCATAGTGATTTGCTGGCGCACCCTCTCTTTAAACGCGAGCTTTTCCGACTTTGTCAAAACATCTGATTTCGCGATTACTGGAATGAGGCAAACTCTATGCTGTAAATGCTTCATTGTTACAAGGTCAAGGGATTTGAGACCATCGCCAGTCGGTGAGATCATGTAGATGCAACAATGGACACGATTATCTGAAATGTCGTTGTACCTGGTTTCCTGAACCCTGAGTTCGTTCTTCAAATATTCTTCGTATCTAGCGTCGATATAATCGACAATCGGACGATAGCTCTCCGATTTGTCGAGCTGGTTATTGAATCCCTTGGATTCGATGATGGTAAGCTTCATTTCGATTGTCTTGTTCTGAGGACGGAACTCTTTAGCACGGAGTGTAACGTTTGTTATATCCCGCTCATGATCAGCCGAATCTCCGTAGTCGAAATCGAAGAGCGAGTTTATCAAGGTAGTTTTTCCGATTCCGGTGGGTCCAACGACTAAAACGTTGAACGATAAACCATGGATTGTGTGACGGGTGGTCACCTGATTCGGTAGGGAGTCAAAACCGCACGAGGACATCCTGTTGAGCGAGATATTCGGTACTAAACACAGATCCCTAACTTGTGATTTCTTTTGTATCTCAGGGGGCTCGAGTTTCAGATGCGAGCTTAGGAAGTTGGGAGTAATATCGTACCATCGGTCAAGACAAACTATCGTTTGCACGTGGGGGACCGAACCAAGAACAAATAGAAAGGAGTGCCTACTTATTTGACCCTGTTTTCTCGCCCAACCAGGGTTCTGTCAGGAGTGCCCAAAAACTCTACGGAAATCACACACAGAGTTTATGCCTCGAACTCCATATTCATCTTCCCGCCAAAATCAGTTGTATTCACTGCTAAGTAACCGAAAATAATGTAAACCCTAGTTCCCCATAGGAATCCCTACACACAAGCCTGTCGAAACTTGCTGGATCTTCCGGAATTAAAAGGCTGATATCTCAAACTCTTTGGATCACTGTGGTCGCAATGCAAACCGAAGTCTTTCGATTCCGATCTTCGATGGGTTAGAACTGGCACTGCCCTCGTGCACCTCCTCATCCCGAAAGTCAGAATTTGGATTTAGATATTAACTGGATTCACCCTCACTTGTCGCGAGTGCATCAATTCTTAGAACAAGGTTGATTCCTCACCTAATCTGAGGGTCGAAAATCACAAAATTTTACTCATAGATTATCCAGGTCAGACCTCTGGACTCTTTCAGGCAGCTATAGATTTTGGGCATACATTGCCCCAATTGCAAAAAACCCCGCCGTGTGCAGTTCGTCCTTCGACCGTATTCTCCAAACAATTCACGGGCGAGGTATGGAAAATTTTAAGTGTACGACGTGTATATGAAATTAAATAAAACCAGATCCGAATCTGGTGCTCTCGCGTCGAATCGAAGCCTGCACAGTAATCTATTGAATCAAGACCATTGGATCAATCTTAGATCTATTATGACTCACTGACAAGAATCCTTGATCCTCGAATCTTGCGAATCAATGCGTTGCGGAATGTGTTGAATCGAAACAACAAATCCCCAACTGTCTGTCATCAGGGCGCTAAATCTCTTTGCTTCGTCTATATTACGGGCTGCTCGTATGAAGGAGGGTAGAAAAGATCATTAACCGTAATCTTCTTAGTCAATCAAATGCCCGGTGATCATGTCAAATCCTAATATCAACGAAGACGCTCAGAGCGGTGGGGAATATTCGGGATCCCAGTCATCAGTGAACGATGGGCCCTCCCAACCTATCGAATCTGCTTTCCCTGATGAGGACGAGGATACTATCACGATGCTTGACGTTATTGAGCAAGAGGATAAACTCGAGGAAGAGGCGTCAGCTGTTCTAGGTAACAGCGACGAGAAGAACTGTACATATCCCAAGGTGAGTCAGATTTTTCACAGAGCCTGATCAGCTATGAATTTAAGCTAACCATCACAAACGTCATCCATGGAATCAGGGTTACATACCTCGACAAGCTCTTTATTCTTGTGCGACTTGCTCGACAGATCCCGATAACCTAGCTGCTGTATGTTTGGCTTGCAGTCTAGAATGCCATGACAATCATGAGGTATATGAACTCTACACTAAGCGAAATTATAGATGCGACTGTGGAAACAGCAAGTTCAAACCGGGTTTCGAATGCAAGTTTGTTGATCGACAACAAAAAAAGTGTGCCCTCAATGAAGAGAACAAATACAACCACAATTTTGTTGGCAGGTACTGTATCTGCGACAAACGGTATCCACCCGATGAGCATGATGACAGCCCCGAGTCAAATGACGAGATGTGGCAGTGCATTGTTTGTGAAGATTGGTACCATAGCAGACACTTGGGAGCCTCAGAACTTCCAACCAAATTCGACGAGATGATCTGTGGGCAATGCGTCGAGACTTTAGAATTTGTCCATTACTATAAGCATTTAGATAAAATCGAGGATTCGAAAAGCTCTGGATCTCCCAACGAAACCACCGACCAAACACTTGACGAAAAAAAATCCTATGCAACGTCTTGTAAAGTTTCTGATATCTCAGAAACAAACAAAGCAGGCGCAAGCATCTCGGATCGCTCGGCTAGCATCCTGAATCGCCCAGAGAAGGGTGGAAATGTTACCTCTGAAAGTGATACGAATGACAGTCAAGCTGAAAATAAGGACCCAAAAGCATCCGCACAAAGCGATGAAGCTATCCATCAAACAAAGGTTAAATGTGTTCTACGGGAATTGATGGCGGACTTTAATACGAGAGCACCGCAGTGTTCCAACTCTTTAAAAAGCCACACTACTGATTCCTCTAAAGCCCCATTGTTTTGGTCGAATTGTAATTGGCGTTCAAAATTGTGCCGCTGTGAAAGTTGCATGGACATGTACAAGGCCAAAAAATGCGAGTATTTGCTTGATGAGAAGGATACTGTTCAGTACTATGAAGCTCAAGGTAAAGCTATTGCTAAAACTAACGGATCACCTTTCGAGAGAGGAATGACTGCCTTGAATCGAATGGATCGTGCTGCTGTGGTTGAGGCCCTACATGGTTATGATGAACTGAAAGCTAACCTCTCTGATTACCTGAGGAAGTTCGCTGACACGAAGAAAATAGTGCGCGAAGAGGACATCCACGAATTCTTTCAACAGCTCAAGTCGAAGAAGAGACAAAAGCTCGAATTCCCTTGATGAGCTACAAGAATCTAGTAAAACCAGGCTGAGAGATAAAGACATCCAATTCTTGTCCACGGGAACTGTCGCGTGTCTTCCATTTCTAGACAAGTTTCAATTTCAAGTTGACAATTTAAACCCAAGTCTTTGCTCGTGCACTGGTTTGCCGACATAATCGCGCAAATTTTCCTTGGTCACCTCCACGCGCTCATGTTGTTTCTCAACAATCTCATAAGCTGTCTTCCTCATTATCTTTTCAATGTGTTTCTGGAGATTTCTGACTCCACTTTCTCTACAATGAATGGCGATCAATTCCTTGAGAGCCTCCTCTGTAATTTGAATGTTGTCTTCCTTCAGCCCTGTCGTTTCTCTAGCCGTAGGAACTAGATACCTTTGAGCGATTGCTAACTTTTCATCGTCCTTATAACCCCCAACCTCTATCATTTCCATACGGTCCTTGAGAGGTTCCGGTATTGAGTCGGTGTAGTTTGCCGTGCAAATGAATAGCACTCGGGAGAGATCGATGGGCACATCTAGGTAATGATCTAGAAAGTTGGAGTTTTGCTCTGGATCAAGAAGCTCGAGGAGTGCAGCGGATGGATCTCCTTGGTAACCATGTCCCATTTTATCAACTTCATCTATTAAGACGAGAGGGTTTTCGGTTTTCGTTCTTTTCAGGCATTGAACCAGCTTTCCGGGCATAGCTCCAACATATGTGCGCCTATGACCTTTTATTTCGGCAACATCGCTCATGCCGCCCACACTGAACCTGTAGAACTCGCGATTTAATGCTTTGGCTATCGATTTGGCAATAGAAGTTTTACCTGTTCCCGGTGGTCCATGGAAGCATAATATCTTTCCTTGGGCACTACCTTTAAGTTGACTTATAGCTATGAATTCGAGTATTCGCTTTTTTATGTCTTGCATTCCATAGTGATCTTCTTCGAGGATTTCCTTGGCTGGCTTGATCTCCAAGTTCTCCTCAGTATTCTTCCCCCAGGGCAAACTTGTCAGCCAATCCAGATAATTTCTGGTCACACTGAATTCGGAAGAATGATTGTCCAACAGAGAGAGTTTACTTAGCTCCTCATCTATTACCGTCATCACAGCTGGTGGTACCGTCAATTCGCTCAAGCGAGCTCGAAATTTTTCTTCGATTGCGTCCTTATCCTCTTTCTCCAATCCGAGTTCTTTCTTTATCACTTTCAACTGTTCGTGTAGCAAGTATTTTCTATGCTGTTGCTTGACTTTTTCCTCAACTTCGATCCTGATCTTAGCTTGAAGCTTGGACAATTCATGCTCTTTTTTCAGTAAGTTTAATGAAAGATACAACCTCTTGAGTATGTCCCTCTCAGCTAAAACTTGCTGCAGCTCGGATGCACTAGCAGCCGTGAGAGATGCACCAAGATCTGCCATATAGATGGGATTATCAACTAATTTGACGCCAGTGTTCAATAGTTGAGCTATCGACTCCTTGTAGAGAGGATTTAGAGTTGTAATATCTCGGATTGTTTGTATGCATTCTTGAATGACGGCTTTCAGTTCTTCAGTCTGTTCATAAGGAAGATGTAGATGGTTTTCGACCTCAACGAGGAGGATTTGATTCTTGCCATTAGCTGTCTCAGAGGCCTCCGGCTCTGGTTTTGGATTCGAACTTTCATCCATCTCTATAGAAGATGTTGATTGCTCAGATATCGGTTCTGTTTCGTTATCACTAATGCCAGAATCCGTAGTGGTTGCCGTTTCTGATGTAGATTGAGAGTCGCCGAACACGTTCGCAAACGACTTGTTCAGTTTGGATCTTGTCTTCTTGAAAAATCTATTTTTCAGTCGATTCCCGTTCAAAATACTGGGTGGTACCGAGATAGACTGAGACGCTATGGGGGCTGGATCTTCAAAGACCTGTCTGACTATCTCAACTCTCCTATGAGCCAATACAATCATCCGTAGCTTATCACCCATATCTTCAACTTCGTGGATTTGAACGAATGTACCAACCTTGTGCAACTCATCTAACCTTTCTACCACCTCGCTCTCATTTGAATCGTCCCTTTTCAAAAAGACACCGGCATATGGCTGACTTAGTCGTATTTTTCTTCTTATGAGCTCCATCAAACTGGGCTGGGTTATTTCCAATAGTTTGATGAATTTCGGAAACACTGGATTCCTTGAGACAGCTATAACAGGTAATATTGGCCATTTATCAGGAATATTTACAGCACTCAAGAGACCGCCTCCTGAGCTCCTACCGTGTCCACCCTGATCTGGCGGCGGCTCTGCAACAACAAGACTACTACTGTATCTCTGGCATGCAAATTGGCATGTGAAGCGGTTATGTAGGAACTATCCGAAAGTCGATGAGGTTTTAGGGGTTTCAGTATACAGGCACTTGATGACGAGCTAGAGGAGAATTGATGGTACTTACAAATCGTCTGCAGCCGTGATAGGCCAACATCTTATCTACGGGGTTGTATTAGATAAAGTATGAACGAAATTCACGAGATTAAATGGGTTTATCTGGCGGGTACGGTTTGCTCGGAGCACGAGGCCAGAGAAAGTTGACCACGTTTTGTCAGCTGCGCACAGTTCGCTCGGTTCACGATCGATATCAACATTGTTTTTCGACTGGCGATTTTTTTCGCGGTTCACCGTTTCTGGTGATTGCTCTGATCTAGACCCCGGAGTTATGATAATATTGATGAAGTGTCTAGTTCCCGAAAAAAAAAAACAAGGAACTAGGTAGGCTAACGGCCTGCGTTTTGGCTCGGTACACAAGGAGAGGTGGATCGTGCGCTTCTGTATCGCTCTGAAATTAGAAAACTAATTCATTTTTATCAGATCTTCTAAGGAAGTGTGAGCCTGCTGGAGACGCCAAGCGTAAATCAATCTGTCCGCCAACAAGATTTGTCTTATTGTACCGAAGTTGTTGGAGGGAAAAAACACCTCCATGGGTCGGTTTCATCACTCGATGGCCCCTTAATCGGAAAACATATGCCCGGGGCACTCTCAGCCATGGAGCTCGTTGTCGGAGCTTGCTGGAGGACAAATGCTGATCATATATCTGGAAAGTTATACACCAGCCTAAGTTGCTCTTCAACCAAACTCTAGAGCCGGTAAATCGGAAGCTGCATTGGGAGTCGTTCTCACGGACCAGCCATTATTGGATATGATCGAGTTTCACTCTAAAGAGGAGATCGAAAGTGATAAAAACAGTTCGTTAAGTGGCTTAGCTTATTTATAGTGATTCTTTGACTAGTGTACACGATATGATGACGATGAGCAATTGGTGACTCAATTCATGACTCAGCCGCAAGAAGCAGCTCAGTGTCGCTATCTCGTCTAAACCTTCTCAATGTCAAGTACCCAAGACCAACCAGCATAACAATTATTGGCAAACAAAAGCAAACGAAAATGACGATCTTGACTAGAGAAGAGAGCATCTGTTCTCTAGGAGCCCCCCCTAGTCCGAAGACGAAACTGAAGTCCGTAAAATTCGTTGAGCTGTAGGAAGTGTCTCTGTTTCCAAATATCAACTCAAATCTGTAAAGTTTGTAGTCCGGTTTCGGTCCAGATTGCGGCTTATACTGGAAAAATTGGTAGAATGGTTGGCTGATGTTTGGTAGCGTCTCAAACGGCATTTGCGCCTCTCGATCGAATACATCGATTGTTCGCGAAATGATCTTTCGACGATCAGCGTATGCCACCTCTTTCCAGTAGAGAAAGCCCAACTTGTCACCGAAAGGAGTGGTATGTCTAGATTCGGAATTTACCGATTGAAACTCACGATCTGACTGAGCATAAATATCAGCTGAGCTGTCGTCCACCTGCTGCGAGCTAGGTGCTAACTCTTGCTTTGTACGGAACTGTAAACTTTTGATTCGGAAAACGCCGGGGGTAAAATCGTCTGCAATGAGTGATTCACTTTCAGTATCCAGGGAGATTTCGCTTGCAGGACTTTGAACTACAACAACGAATGTCATGGCAAGCCGGGTGTTGGCAAAGTTGTCCGGTGGTTTGATGCCATCGACAACTATGACGATGGAAATTGATTGATTGTTGAGCTTAAGATGAGGCTGCTCCTTCTGACGATCAGCTTTGTAATCTCGCGGGATAGCTAATTTGATGAGTATGTTGCCGTCCAAATATTGATGCTTCGGTCGCATCCGTAGATGGGTCTTCAAAAAATCGTCTTTATGGTAGGTCGTTCGCGAGGCTAGATCCCATATGATATGGCCCCAATCAATTACAATTTGCGGTTTCTGGGGGGTCAAGAGGCCGCTTCTGTCGGTATCATCGAAAAGTATTATCTTTTCGATTAGCAAGCCGATCGAAGCATCCTGGGTCACGTCAAAATGAAAACCTGAGGTTTCGTTATGCTCTTTTGTACCCAATAAAATTTCCCAATCGATGTTCAAGTTTGATTCTTGATTGGAACTGGTCGTTATAATCATTGGTGGACCTCCAATGGTAGACCAGATGAAATTGGTCTTATCAGGTGATTCCGGGTTACTTGAAACGACCTGAAAAAGATTTACAGCGGGTTTCTCTGGATCTGAGGACTTGCACTGTGGTATGTGGCAGTCAAGATTGAATTTGACATCTAGGGTGTTCCTGAGACGAGTTTTGGCAGATTTACAATAAAACCCTGCAATAGTAATCTGATACACAAAAACGAAAACTAAAGACTTCGTTAACAATGATGATATTCTGAAAACCGATGGTGAACAGTTTGCTACTTCTGACCAATACTTCATGTCGGAACCACTGAGAGCCTCGACCCGACCCAAGGATTCCACAATTTCATCCGCGTCTTTATGCTGATCCTGATTGGACATCATGTGATTATGGAATGAAATACTATGGCTTACTTTAATTTGTGGTTGTGGATGTTGCTCTCAGAGTGAGGTGAGCATCGGTTTCGGGCAGGATGTCGGGTCAGTGTTGCAACTGGGAAATGATGATCTAATCTTGAATAATTTGTATAAATAATTGTTTGGTAAAATCGTCTATATACCAGCCATCGATCAGTGGGATCAGCACACTTGTGGACTATAACGGATACTAATAAAAAACGAACTGCTCTATATTTACTTAGTCCTGTGATCTTTGGAGTGTTCAATTTAGATTCTCATTCCTCTCTGTTTTTGGATTTTCAGACACTGTGAACTAGTGTCATTTGTTCGAGCCGAATGTGAAATTGTTGTGTTGAGGCTCGCCGAGCGCTGGACCGCCCCGCGAGCGAGCCTTGCGATTGAACCCGTCCTAGGACGAGGAAAGCACATCAAGTAATCACCAAAATAACAAATTTGATATCTAGTATATATAGTTTATATTGCTCTTAATCATGTTCAAAACTTACTACCTAATGTCAGCATTCACCGAACGGAAATCAATGAAAGCATTGGGATTCCATTATATCTGACGAGTATTGTAACGAAAAATTTTATATCATATCCTGGAGAGATATATCGCATGAATGATGGAAACCGAGTTTCTATCCACAACAGGAGATGACATATATGAGGTTGAAAAGATTATCAAGAAACGGCATCACCCAAGCAAGGGGATTCAATACTTTGTCAAATGGCGACACTTTCCAACATCTGATAATACGTGGGAGCCAGCCAGAAACTTCTCTCAAAAATTGATTGATGATTATGAATCTTCGCATAGAAATAAGAAGCATAAACCTTCACCCTCTAAAGTTAACACTAAGTCATTTCCCAGAAGAACTGCAACAACAACAACGGCAACAGCCCAATTAGAAACACCACCAACCTCATCATCAGATCATTTAATGCCCTCATCCTCATCTTCTCTCACATCATCATGCTCATCCTCAGCAACTATTGTTTCAAGTTCAAGCGGGTCATCAACAAATTCTGAATCTCCACAGAGGTTTGTCAAAAGCCGAGCCCCCAAGTTCTCCTCCCGGCGTCGGCAGCAGCAGGCGTTGAGACTACATGTCCAGCAGCAGAAACAGCAACAGAGCTCATCCATCAATGGGCAACAGTTAGCTGTATTCAACCCTGTCGATGGTCATTCTTCGCCCGTCGCTGAAGAGGTTGTTTACGAACCGAAATTGACCAACGAACCTATCATAGTTACTGACGTTACGGCGAAAGATCTCACAGTAACCATAAGCGAATGTAAAACGCCTGATGGTTTCTTTAGCACATGAACATGTACTGATGAATTTATATGAAGTGGCTACTTGAGGGACGGTCAGACCTAAGAGCCGGTTCGGACTAATGCTCGATGAAACTCCCTCTCTCAAGATTCGCATGTCCCCCGAATACCTCTGCATGGCTACATCAGAGCTACGTATCTGAAACTATCTCTAACGAAATAAAAAGCGTTTTTGATTGAATAAAACCTAAGGAGTGACTCTCTTATTGAAGTTTAATTGGATTATATATATAACTGTGTGTATGAGATCATCTTACGATAATTTTCGTATTATCGCCTATAAGCTAAAAACCTTCATCTACTCAAGAGCGACACATACACAGTGCAAGGTTGTAAATGATAAGCTTAAAGTATTAAGACTTGCTTTATCTTTGTCTTACTGTGAATCTCGCCGCATCAATAAATACAAATGCAATCCTCTCGCTATATCGGAGAAAATCTAGTCTTGCCTACCGATCGCATATTGTCAGAATAGTTGCTAAGATTGCAAGGGAATCTTATTGTTGGCGATAAGGGCCCTGTTGTGGTTGAGGGTTCTGATCTATGTGAGGTTGCGAGATTCTCGGTGTCGGCAAGTGGGGCGGATGTAGTCCATGCCTGGAACTGGGTACGGATTGCATGGAACTCTGGCTTCTGTAGGGGGATGTGTGTGGTTGAAAATGTTGATCAGGATAGGCAACACTAGAAGTTGCATCGAGGGAGTGTGGATCTATGATGCCACGATGTTGTTGCGCTTGGGACAAAAGTGGATCGTGAGGGAAATCCTGTTGTAGACCACTTAGGGGTCCCAGTGAAGTTAGAGGGACACTATGCGGCGGGTATTGCGATTGTGTGTGATGCTGATGGCTAGGTGTTTGATGCATTGAACTAGTTCCAAAATGTTGCTGAACCTGATGAGGACGCTTGTGGGACGCTAAGAGTTGTTGCTGTGAATCAATATACTGGCGATAGAGATGGTGCGGAGCAAGAGCTTGTGGTGGTGTTGGCTGGGGTAGATTCATTAACGGCGGAGGTGTTGGTGACCTGCCGCTTTCGTCTGCAGATCCATGATAAAGGTGCTGCTGCTGGTACTGACGGCGGTAATGTTGGGGCGTCATTGCGGATGTTGATTGACGCTGGATCGGATAGCCTGCGAGCTGGTATTGTTGCGTGTGTGCTAGACTGTCCGTGTGCTGGATGCCCGGTGCGTGCTGCAGCTGGGTATAGCAATGATGATGGTGGTGGTGGTGGTGGTGTTTAGGTGGCTGGATTGCCAAATCTGGTTCGTGCATCATGGTTGGCTGGCTGTGATATTGGTGCGGCTGGTTTAAGAGATGATGATGAGATGGTGTCCCTGGTGTTAGTGGCACGGATGCAGCGGGTTGCAAGGGAGATACGGTCTCGACGGAAGGCGCCAAGGCTGAAGTCGACGGATAAGGGTAGTGATGATGCTGGCTTGGCTGATAAGGATGTTGTTGTTGTTGTTGTTGTTGTTGTTGTTGCTGCTGCTGATGCTGAGGGTAGTGTTGCTGATATTTGATTGGAGTTTGCGAAGGTTGCTGAGATCGTGCCCGCTGCTGATCGAGCTGGCTCGACGGCAAATGCGATTGATGAGATGAGGGTTGATGTGGATGAGAAGAATGTTGTGATTGTAGTTGTTGTTGTTGCTGCTGCTGCTGTTGTTGTTGTTGTTGTTGGAGATGATGTTGTGACGAAGTTTGTTGCGGAGCCGGAGAGGAACTTGTGGAGGGTGGTAATGGAATCGCAGGCGAAGTAGAGGCGATCAAACTGGAACGACCAGGAGGATGGATGGCTTTCCAATAGCTCTCAAGGTACTCAGCTAAATGCTCGCAAGCTTCCTCGAGCTGATTCTCATCCAGCACGACATCGAACACCTCATTTGGTAGCTGGATTAATTTTTCGGCCGTGTTCATCTGAACGCTCAATTGACGGGATTGAGCTTTGCCGCGCGATTTTATAAGTCTTTGTAGCACTTTTGGGGAGGAAACTTTGAGGTATACCAATATTGGCGCCAGTGATGTTTTAGCAACTTGTGCAGGATGGTTAATTGTGTCACAATCTAGTGCAACTAGCTGCATAGTTCTAGCTAACTCAAAGATCCTCTCAATTTCGGCAGTAACCTCAGACAAATTTGAGGCGGTTCGACTGTTTGATCTGTCAATCAACCCTTGTCTCTTACCACCAATTGGGTTAGATTGTTCAGCTCTCCTAGCTAAACTGATGTCAGCTGTAACTCTTGTTATTATGATCCTATTCGCAAAACGATGTTTCATAAAATCAAATATAGCTTTTTGCATCATATCTGTAACCTCAAAACCTTTCAAAGATGGTCCAATTAATATCACTGGTCTGATTGAAGGCACTACATCATAGGGTGGCAGGTGTTCAAGTTTCTTGAAAAATTTCCTCTTATCTTTACCAGAAACACCCAGACTGATGGCTGATTTTGTGCCTCTGCCACCAGCATCACTATCATCATCATCTAACCCATTTGATTTACCTGTTTGTGCTTGCTGCAAACGCAAGTTTTCCAATTTAATCGGCGACGGTATAAATCCTATATCACAGCCTTCCTTAACCAAGCGACCAATCCACCAATCATTGTTATACTTCTCTTTAATATGTAAAAAGTCTTTAATGTTGAAGGAGATGGCAAAACCGTGCACCGGACTATCATCGTCGATGTTCGCGTCATAGTTGATATTGGATCTAGCTGCAAAGGCTACAGGCTTTGACCTGGCCCGCTCCAATTGATTTAAGGCAGCCTTCTCAGTTTCTCTTCTTATTGCTTCTCGTTCTTCATCTAGAGATAAATCGGATGATGGTTGACTGTATGAATCAGCTGATTGTTTAGCTGGTATCATAAAATTGCAGATGAATGACGGGATGTTATTATTATCTCGCTTTCACGCCCAATCTCGCACTCGCTCTCGATCCTTCACCAGACGGTTGCCCTGTAGCCTCACTCGAATCGTCCCTCTCGCAAACTTGAGAGGTTGGTTGAGAATTGGTATCGTCAACGACGAGGCCGATCGTGATCCCGATGATGATGATGATATAATCAAATTGGTTTTGGTTTGCATTCGAGCTCATCTATCAACATTAACTAGGACTATTTGCACTTTGAACTGATTGCATAAACATCGATTCAAAAAAATCGGAATAAATTGATGGTTTTCAGGTGATACCGGAAACAAGCCTTGCTTGCAACGGTAACGTTCCTCTTGAAGATTCAGGAATAAGTTCTATACTTGTTTTAGCGATTCTCTAGATGGAGTAATAATCCAATCCTTTAAAAACCGACTAAAAACTAGGGATAATTGTTAAGCTCGAGTACCCCTTCAGTCTAGATCAAATACTCTCCTAGAATCTCTCCTTTCAGTGTAAATATAATTTGTATTCTTTCAATAATAAATAATAGTATGAAGAGATATGGTTTGCGTTTCAAGGGTCAATAATGTGGATGTTGACGATTACATGTGTGTCGCTTGAAAAAGGTTTACTCGAAATCCTCCTCTCTTGTCCATTAATTACGAACATTCAGCGCTTTGAGTCGAAATTGCCATTTCATATAGGTGCTTAAAGCATAATGACGATTGACAATAACTAGCCCGGACTTCAATCAGAGAGACGGAGGATTAATTACAAGAAGTGCGTTCGTTTTGGGTCATTTGATGAAAGAGATTGATATAAGGATATTCGTTTATCATAAAACATCCTCCATTACTTGTATCAAAATTAGACACTCCAATGCAGTTGTCTCGTCAAGAATTGCAGCCTCCAGCTAAGAGTTGAATTGATGCCAAAACATTACTGACGGCCAGTGATTTTGGATGCTCGCACCTCTGAGAGATGGTACATTCTTACAAACTCACCTCCTCTCTCCAATTCTCCCTACCCTTCTCTCTACTGATCGATGTAAACAAACGAACAGCCCACAACTGGTTGCCTGTGGCCGCACTTGCTCCCAAGCTCTCGTCCTCAATCAAGCAAATAGAAGTTCTCGCCCAGTTAGGAGCAGAATATTATTCAAAATTTCATAGGCTTGAATACTGTTGTTTCTGGTATCTAGAGGATTTTTGATTCTTGGTTGTAATTGTTCGCACGGCTGCTTGGGCGCTTGGAGGATCTGAGTTGGTTTCGTTGCAAACGATGATGGATGTAAATATATCAATTTGTTCCCTCAACCAAGTTGAAAGGGTTTAATATAACAGTCTTGATGTTGTGTATATAACAGGAGCAATTATAACAGGCGACGAAGAGGGCGATTCAGTGTATAGAGAGGGAGAGAGAAAGAGAAAGAGGGAGAGAGAGAGAGTGCGAGAGAGAGAGAGAGAGAAAGAGAGAAAGGGAAAGAGAGCAAAAATCAATGAGCGAACGAGATAGATAAAGAGAAGGACAAGGATTGAGAGCGCGAATGGAGCTAGGCGCCCGCTCTTGAGTTTCAGCGCCGATAACTCTCAGTCGCGCGAGAGTAAGCAAACTAGTAAACGAGCGGACGAGTCAGCTAGTCGGCTAGTCGGCCAGCGAGCGAGCGAGCGGGCGGGCGGGCGGGCGGGTAGGCGGGCTGGTGAGCTATCTCGCTCGCTGGCTAGCTAGCTTGCCAACCATCCAGCCCGGCTACCAGGCCTCTGGTTGCCAGTTTGTCTTGCCTAGCTAGCACGATCAGCGGGCTAAACTTCTTCACCCCTCCGCCTCCTCCACCTCCTCCCACCACATATTCCATGCCTTCCAGCGCAGTAACACGACGCAGTTGCGCCGCCAGCGGCCCCGTCAACGGGGCGCCAGGCGTCCGTGCACATTGCATGCGCGGACCCCGGCGGCCGCCTAGCGTCAAACGCGTTCACTAGAGTCCCAACACAATGGACAGGAAGAGGGGACTTCTTCGCCAGCGCTTTGCCAGCCCCCGCGGCCCCCACTTCCTGCGCGGCCAGCGAGCTAGGCGCGCCGCTGGCCACTGTATTGCATTACGCTGGCGCGCGCATCGCCCGCTGTGAGGGGAACCTGGGCAGCAAAAGCACAATAGCGAGCGCCAACCATTCCTCTAAGCAGGAAGGCGACAGTGGGGGCGCCATTGCTGGCTGCCTCTTGGGGCCATGCCATTTTCTCATGCGCCATGAACTCTTTGTGCAACTAATTCTTGAAACATCAGCCGACAGCAAACATGTTGGAACAAGCGCACTAGAGTGCGCACTCCCTGTTTGACCTGAATTCGCTTGAACTCTCAAATGACTAGCGGGTTAAGCGGCGCCGGCTGGCTAGTTGGCCAGCTAAGGCCTGTCCAGTGCAGCGAGGGGCATGGCCTGCTGGACGGGCGGAAAAATGGCCAGTTTGGCGCCACCGAGCGGCCTAGCCGGACGCGCGACTGGCCAGGCGAGCGGGCGGGCGGGCGGGCCATTGAACAGGAAGACACCCGGTCGGCCATACGATCCGCGTCTGGCTCCGAGTGCATTGTGTGCGTCTCGACCAAGCTGCTTGCGAGCTCAGAGACGGACTCTCAGCCGGCCAGGAAGCAGAACAAATACAAACAACCTTTCGTCTCCATCATCCATTTCCTATGGCTCTCAGATTCCCCACTGCTGCCCCCTATTGCCTCGATGATAACTAAACAAACGTCCGCCATAACTTATATTACGGACGGAGGGGAGAGGCTGTGGCGGCTGTAGCGTAGCTGCTGCCAGAATTTATGAGAACGATGCGTTCTGCTGTCGCGCCCATGTAGGCCTAGCTAGCTCTACCTAGCGAGAGCCAGAATTTGCTGGCTTGCGACCAAAGGCTCCGCCCAGAGTGGCTCTGCTTGGCTTCCCGCCCTCAAGTGTAACAACTTCCAGCATGCTACTTTGCTTGGCGATGGAGCGGACGAGAGCGTAGTGCTGTCGGACTCGCAAGAGGGGCGAGGGGAGTGGGCCCGCGACGAGACTTTGAGTGGAGGGGGCAGAACGACGGCCGCCAACTTATCGCCTCAAGATGAGTGCCATCAAACGTGTCAGCGTCTATTGTGTTGACAAAGGCGCTTTTGCTGACGCTCCAGTTGAGCTGCAATCCGCGAGACCATTGCCAGGGGGAGCCAGCTTGTTGGCGACCAGACGTAAGCCTCACGAGCCGATCGTTTATGGAGCTTAAAAGTGCGCCAGCCAGCCTCTGCCCGGCCAATCGGTTCATCCAGGCCGAGCGCCTACTCTAGAACCCAGAATCAATCGCTAGCTGTTCGCTCGCGCAAGCTTGCTACTTTTCTCCAGCCAAGCAAGCTTGGTGGTGATAGTAATAAGCATTGGCTGGCTAACGACAAGCATATAAACATCAAGACAATGGATTCTCAGCCTGGAGCCTCCCTCCAAACTCAATCCGCCTGCACGCCCAACGCAGCTCTCCTCTTGGCATTGGCGCAAGATGGATGGATTGGTTGCCAGCGGTGCGGGCTCCTGCGATGACGAGCCGCCCGTCGCCACAGAAAATGATAACCTAGACGATCAATCGTACCTTCGTGCTCCGAAAGCCAAGCTTCCCAAGTTCAAGCCGGAGCACAAGGCCGTATCGACAGCAAGGCTGCTATCGCCACTGCTTGTTAGATAAGATCCTTTCGCCAAGGCTGAACAGCATCCCGCTCGCAAGCATGATTTCTTCTTGAAAGGCCAAACTTGGCAAGCGCAACCCGTTGTCCACTGGAGTGAAGTTTAAAATCTCCATTACTCTTTGCAACATCTATCGCTCAATTGTTGTGCTGAAATATCCGAGAGAAACAGGACAGAATCTTTGGGAACACCGAGCGCCCTCGCCATTGCTCTAGGCCATCTGAGTCTATGGAAGCAATTTGGTAGCTGCATTTGAACGCGCCCCTCGGTGACAACCGCGCCGCTCGATTGTTGGACTAACTATACCTGTCAACGCCACCCGCCACTATCAGCCGGATGGCGTGCAATCGTCGGAGAGTTTCCTCTTTTTGGACTGATGCTCGACTCAGCTCTCTTAGATTAACCAGGTAGCCTAGTTTTCGCTTGCCCCCGCAAATTTCGCTCGGGCAACCGTCCAACTTGTCACATCTCGTGGGCGCCAGTTATTTGCTTGCACGTCATCAGTTTAGCCCTGCAGTTATGCTTAACATTGGCTCCCGGTGGCCGGCAAATGACAGAGTCATGGCAATTCAATTTATACCATTGTCAATGTTACATTCAACTATAGTAACTGCTTTCATGCTCAAGGACACGCAACCATGTTTTACATAAGCCCTCAGCCTTTGTTGGACAATTCTGACCCAGTGTCGGCCTCTCCCATCGCCTTACTTGTAGGGCGGCCATCAAGATTTTACAGACATACAAGTTTTAGTAGATCGATTCTCGGACTAGACGTGCATCATCTGATTGACTGCTCTTAAACTGCTAATAGAACCATTTCAGTCGCTATTTTAGGGATATGGGAAGAGATATAGGGAGAGAACGCTCAACTTCGTGTTTTGTAAGGATGAACTTCAGGAGATTTTTGTCCGATGATTAGACCTGCTCAAAGAGCACATGGGGGCATCATCAGGTGGGTTAGCCCATGGTTAGTGTTCGACTTGCAGAAATTTAATCAAAGATGACAGCACATGGACCCGACCATAGGGGCTGAGGCAACTCTCTGAATGCAGACAGAGTGGCAGTAAATTGGATGTAGCCTAAAACTAAGTCCGTCCTTGAGTGTCTCCAATTGCGATTGGTATCCCAAGCTGGGCTTTTTTTTAGTTCGGTGTAGTTTTGAAGCTCCTCGTATTTTGTAGCACTACCATTTGAAAAGCTCCTCATATTTTGTATTACTACCATTTGAAAAACTTGTATCCTCTCTTAGAGACTGAGCAACATTATCGTCTGAACTCGTGAATTTGCTTGAGATGTGCCTCTTGCTGATTGCAAGCTACCATCTCTAGGTTTGCGTCAGAACATCTCGGAAAGTTTAGATGGAGCTTGACATTAGTTAGCTAACATGCTCTGCAACTAGTTATAAGCTTCTTGTGAACAATGGTTAACATCCTGATGAAGGTTATTCTAAGAATTTGTCATGGTTCCGTCGGCTAACATGCATATTGAAGAGAACTCTCTTAGAAAGAATGAGGGAAGGTGCTGAGGAAAAGGATAGTGAATTTAATTGTGGAAACCTATACATATCGAATTGTCTCATTTTTGTTGAATGCTACAATCATCATGCATAACGGCAGAGTAGTAACGAGGTGTATCTGATTCGAGATTCGTGGTAGCGGCATCTTGAGGACAATAGTATGAGGAATAAATGTTGCCACTTGAACCGTCAAAGGTTCCTGTGTTCCATGAACCAGCCCAACTTAAACGGTCGGAATCCTCCGTTTGATTCAGTCTAGTGTCACTTGAATGCTTCTGAAGGGCATCGTTATTTTTGAGGAATGTGTTGTCCATATCAATCAAAGATTCTGGTTGGCACAATGAGCCCGGCGCTATCAGACTATGGCTAGTTGAGAGAGTTAAGTCGTCGCCGAAGTCTATGAGAGGTGGCCCATCCTCTTGTTTGTCGGGATTAATCGCCTCAACTGAGCGTGAGCCTTTCAGGCAAGGGGCAGTCAAACTGATTTCGTCCTTCATACGAGGTTGTGGCTCATTACTAAATTTCTTGTACGAATTAAACAGCAAATTGGTTGGTGATGCCGCTTGGCTGGATTCGTTCATTCCGAACAATCTAGAGAGCCGAGATTTTCCTTTACTCTTGCGCAAATCTTGTCGATTTCCTCCCTCCGGTATTTTCGTCACCCTGAGTGCATTAAAATCATCAGGTTGGAGCGGATTTTTGAGATACATCTGATCGATCATCTTTGGGCTACCCCACCTTCCGTTGGGCCCACAATGTCCTGTATGGACAAAACTATTCTTGAGCGGCTTGCTAACAAAGTTTGGATTTCTCTTGGGAGCCAACCAGCGAGTCGAGCATAGTGGAAACCAACCAATCTCAAAGGTTCTTTGATTCTGACCCTTCCACCAGTATTTTTCTGGCTGACCCTCTATCACAAGGATGCGATCGTTGACGTTACAGCTCAGCACTCTACGCGGGGGTTCGCCTTGATTGGATCGGTCATCACAATTTAAATTTGGCGAGCTTGCATCTAGATCTCGATCATATCCCTCCTGGTAGAGATTCGATATTCTTTGAGTAGATCTAACTTCAAGCGGGTAAGAGGTGGACAAGTACTGATAAAGAGTTGAAAAGTTCGGTCTACAAGAAGGTTCAACTTGCCAACATTGCAACAGCGTTTGGTAGACCATGATGGGACAAGCCTCCGGGCATGGTAGTCGTTTCTTCTGAGAGCTTATATTTTCAAGAATCTCATTGAGATTCAAATTCGGCCACGGCTCTTTACCAAAGGAGAACATCTCCCATAGAGTAACTCCGAACATATAAACATCCGATGAGCTACTGAAGTGTTTGAATCTTAGCGATTCTGGGGCGCACCAAGGGTATGGGATCTTTGTTTTCTCGCTCATGATGTAATGATTCTCTTGGTTTGGAATCGCCCGCATGAGTCCCAGATCACCTATGAGTACTTTCTTTCCATGAGTGAGGAATATGTTTCGTGTTGCAAGATCTCGATGGACGAATCTTCTTTTTTCCAAATATTCCATTCCAGATGCTATCTGAACTCCAAAACTGATGAGCTGATATATAGGAGTGCACCCGTTCTCTTTTCTCAGTTTGTCTCTCAGGTTTCCAAATGGAGCAAGCTCAGTCACCATCATCATGGGAGACGATAAGACAACACCATAGAGCTTTATGATATTTGGATGATTCAGCTGATGCATCACGCTTATCTCCTTGACAAATTCGTTAAAAGAAGCACTGGGATCGGTGATGACATCTTTTCGCAAAATTTTCAACGCCACCTCGACCACCCGTCCATTTGGTGCGGTCCATTCGCCTTTTTTAACGAATCCATGGACACCATGTCCAATCTCTTCCTTGATGTGAATGTCTTGCGAGTTGATAAGACAGGTGAGTCGCCCAAAATCGAGATCTGATGATTCATTGTTGATCTGATCCGAATTGGACACATTAGTATTCCTTGAGAACGGATCCTGATCACGTCTATTCCTTCCAGATGAATTGGGTCCCGCTGACGAATTGGTCAGTGGTGCAAGTTTGTTCACTATTTTGTTTTTTAAAGCCGTAACGAAAGACTTTTGCTTCTTTATTGCGGCCAGTAATCTCTTGGCAGCAGGCTTACTCATTCCTAGTTGTATGAGATCTTCTTCGCTTACAAAATCAAAATGAGATATCTTTGTGAGTTGGAGATCATTCGTTAGTTTGGGATAGAATTGTTGCAAGCCAACCTCATCGAGTATTTGCTCCAACCAATCACTAGAGCTGGTCGATTGGATTCTATCCATCATAAGATTGCAGCTAGACCTCACAAGTAGTAGAGGGTACTTTTCCGAAATTAGAGGTTCCTACTGTCATTCGTGGTCATGTTTGGTGCCTTTTGTTTGTTGGTTTGTTCACCATAATGATTTCATGATGATAAATGATACCACAGTTCAAGCTTCGATAGCGGATCGAATAAAACTGGACCAAGATTCTGCCAGTGAATTTGGAGGTTCTTGAACAAGCAATTCAATACTATCTATGTTTAATTTCCCACTTGGTACCTTCAAAGCCTAATCCAAGAGGACAATGACTCCCGACTGGTTCGCGGTCTTGGTGGAACGTAATCTGTGCTGTACTGGCTGAGTTAGTCCGGTTAACCCCCTTAAATATGTACAACACCTAACAGACCTAACCGAGTGTGATGAATTTCTCTCATAGGTGAGTTGTTCGTCCTTCGGCTGGCCTGTAGCCAGGATCCTAGTTTGGGTGAAATCAATAAAAACGCATTGTGGGATCACGGAAATATATGGTCTATGTTTCGACAGAAATATTTCGCGCTCGGTTCGGATGGGGGTTTTGTTCTAACCTCACGCTCCCATGCATTAATATGAGAGAAGGTTATGTTTACCCGAAGCTAGAAACGGTGAAATGTTCTTCATTTATTTTTGTCGTGATGGATCTTGACAAGCATATTCTATCTGCAGATTAGTTTTATTTATTTTAGTCATTTTGGTACATATTGAATAAATATAGCTGCCCTCTGCGGGCTGGTTCCGCGCGTTCTAAAAGACTACGAAGCTCGCTCGGCGCGAACGATACCGCCCACATTCACAACCTTACCCTCCCACTCTCCAGCCCGCCAAGAACATTCGTGTTCCTTGTCAGCTTTGGAGTCACTCGGTCCGAAGGTCTAATTGCTCGTCAGCGAATCCAGAGCCTGAATTAATCGAAAGTGGACGAGAAGAAGTGAACGAGAAGTTATGTTCCAGACTTCTAGGTGAACATGTACGGCTAGGCATCGTGTTTACTAAAACTACTCCATCTTCCACATAGCTTGTCCTTTCGTAGAGCGGAAGGAGATTCCACAATGCAAATCGTTAGACTATGCGGATCGCAAAGCTTCGGTGGATGTAAAGTCGTCCCGGGCTGGTATTATCAGGTTGAATTCGAGATCAAGGGAATGAGCAACTCTGTAACAAGGAGATAGAGCTCTCGATCAACTGCAATTGAATCAGTCGGGCGAGTAGTCTTCCTCTCTGTCATGGAAGAGGCAGTGTTTCAAACTTCAGTATCTCTCTCCATGGTGACTTTGCCCTCTGCCAAGACCGGGAGAAAAGAACAGCGCACACTCATGATTAATGTTCTATGATTTCTGTGTAATATAGACTTAGAATAATGGAAAACAAGTTGGGCAGACTAATAGGCTTGTACGTGGCGGATAGCCTGATGAAGCCTTTCCGGTTGTCGAGGGAATAGCTAGAAATTCCCCTCATTTGTCTGGCAAGAGTTCCAGAGGCAAATCAAGCGAGAGCAATCAGGCTTTTGGTTATTTTTGGCTAGTCGGCTCTATGTTAGGGGATACGAACACTTAAATTGCTGACCAAAAATCTTCTGGCAGAATAAATAAGACAAATTTAAATGGCGCATTGAAACGCTAGCCCGCGCACTCACGACCAGCAACGAAAATAAATAAGAGACGAGGACTCGACGTTACAGAAATAAACACTAGATTTTTCATAGATCTGGAAGATATCGCGACGCTGACAAGACTATAGATAAAGCTTTCTATTGAGAATGACCTTATCAAGGCAGTAGTAGATATTTGTCACCAATTTGAGTATCTCTACCTCAAATCTGTGTCCTCTGTAAAGCACAACTCTAATCAGAGTAAATCTCAACAATCATAAACAAGTAAATAATCATCGACTCCGATTTTGAGATTCCAGGCATCAATAGAGCTCATCGAGTTGTGTAATTATAAAGCAAGAGTAGCAAACAAAAAACACTACCGAAGGAACATTCTGCAGCTTGTCAGCGTAGATTGTTGGGACTTCATTACCCCATTGCTGATATAAAACACTATGCATGGTCGATACATATTCTAGACTATTATATTTTCAAGCGTGAAACAGACATCCGACATTGTGACCAAAATCTACTTATTACAAAACTACTAGGAATCGTTTTTTCATAAGATAATATCAGATCTCGGAATCAAGGAGATCGCTCGAGTCGAACTTCACTTGTGCACCATAGGCAATCTGTAAGGGCACGAGGATTCCCGTGCAACGTTTCATCGTATCAACTAAAGAGCTTGGCATCAGTGATCTGAATTAGTATCAATATACTTAGATGGGTCAGACTTTCTCTACGGAGCCAATAGTCGACAAGGAAACTGAGCGGGAGAAGAATGACACATTCAATGTGGCAGTCTCCACTTGTCAGGGGTGGCGTGTAACCCAGGAGGACAACCACAGCTTGATACTCAATTTACCAGGCGAACATAAAGCAGCCTTCTTCGCCGTCTACGATGGGCACGGTAGTGCCCAAGTATCAAAACATGCCTCCGAGGGCCTTTGGCGGCACTTGGTGGAAAACAAGTTGTACAGTGAAGGGAAATTCAAGGAAGCTCTGGTGGGAGCCTTTCTATCCTTCGATCGTGAGGTTATCGAAACATATAAGAACCATTTGGGCGGAACAACAGCAGTTTGTCTTCTAATTGTCAACAACACGATCTACTGCGCGAATATTGGTGATTCGAGGGCTGTCGCATCAGTAAACTGCCAATGCGTACCATTATCATTCGACCACAAACCTGACAACCCAAACGAGTGCCATAGAATTCTTGCAGCGGGTGGCTGGATCCAGGGTAATCGAGTCAACGGTAATCTTAATTTATCTAGAGCATTCGGAGATTATCATTACAAAGCCAACGAAACTCTGGCTGTAGAACGGCAAATGGTAATACCCTACCCCGATGTTGAGATTGCTGAACTCAATGATGATGTTGATTTTCTCCTGTTGGCTTGTGATGGTATATGGGATGTTCTATCCAATGAAGAGGTTGTTGATTTTGTTATTGCACACATAGAGCAGAGTATGGAGCCAGGTAAAATATGTGAAGAGTTAATTACAAGATGTACCGCATCAAATTACGAGCTTGTGATTGGTTGTGATAACATGACAGTTTTGCTCGTCTGTTATACTCGGGGTAGAAGCTGGGATGAATATTGCACAGATATATTCACAAAAAATACAGAAAGGCTGGGAGTTCACAGGGAACGCATTCTTTATAATAACAATGGAGAAGGTTCTAGGGCCTCAATCGAAAAGTCTTTAGTCGACCTACATCTAGGTTCTGAAGTGGACAAGGATAAATCGCTGTTGGTTCTAGAATCATTATTATCTAGGTCACGAAACGTTGATTCGATAGACAAGAAAGAGCAAGAAGTTCAGAATGATTCCTCAAGCGAAGTTTCTGGCTCAATTGAAGAATGTTATCAAAAGTCCGAGCCAACAACGAACCAGAATGAAGTCAATGAGGAGCAGGAGGAATTGCAAGACCAAAAATGCAGTATTAGGAATAATCAGGACCAGACAGCATCTGATGAGAGCCTAGAAATCAGAGAAGTCACGTCAGAACTAGACCAGGAAGAGAAAAAATCTGATGAGATATGCAAGATTCGCGAGACAGAAACTGGTGCAGAGGTCAACACCTCGAAGGAACAAGAGGAAGTGCTTGAAATAGAGCTTAACACGGAAGGAATCGAAGACGAGTCCTGATAGACTGTTGCTGCCAAAAGTAGTCTCCTAACCAGCCATAAGGTCGATGAATTTAAAGATAAATGAAATGGAACGTGGTCTGCGCATGCTCAACAGAAACACCAAGACAGCCCGAATGATCCCGCAGGTTTTACCACTTCCTTTCCAGAAGACAATCCCTCACATAAGCAACTGTCTCAATGCTAGAAGGCTGGACGCTTGTACTCCAATGGTAGCTTTTGCTGTGTTGGTTGTCTTCGAAGACTGCTCTCTTAGCAACACTCCTAAGTAACTCTCAAGCACTAGAAAGTTGTTCTTCATCCAACCAATTCTGAAGACATTAAATCATAGCAAATAGCATAGTTGTAGTCATGAGAATGAGCGATTCGTCGATGTTGCATGTAAACACGCACAGATGACCATTTAGATTTAGGATTGTGAATGAATTATTCAAATACTTCATCAATGATTTGTGATCATGATTGGAGGCATTGCATGAACGTGGAGATGTTTTTAGAGGAAAGAAGATTGGCCTCATGGGTAGTAATATAGCCGATCACATGAGATCGTTACCTGTAGTTAATGTCATATTTTTGAGAGTAGCATTGGTTGGTTGAACTGTATCATCTATGATTGGCCGTCTACCTAGCTAAGTGTTAAACAACAAACAACGGCGGTAAGCAGGAATCTAGTAGCCAACATGTCTGAACTCATGTGTACTTGTATATGTGAAAATATATAGCCTCCTTACATACTCACACCGTCGAAGTCTGTATCTTTATCCGTTTCAATCAGGGTTGTCGACACTTGTGAGTACTTGTACGCGCATCTGTTTGAGCTAGAGTGAAAGAGAAGGAAAGAGATAGAGGGAGAGAGCCAGGAAAGGATTTGCCAATCTCCACTTATTGACTACTTGTATTGCTCATCGATTGGCCATCCAAGCGGTTCATTATCTTTGACGATCAAAGCATGTGAAAACATCCGATTGATTAGCCTACTGACAAACTGAACGCTCCATTGCCTTGGGATTGAGTAGACGCGTGTTGAGACATTAGAATTGTCAATCTCAATTAGGAATTAGCTGGGCATTTTATATTTTTAACACAAGATTACTCTGATTAGAGTCGATTATTCTTTAGAGCTCGATTCCATCTCGCTTGTTTGATCAAGATTCAGCTGACCTCCAGCGGTAAAGACAACCCTGCGATCAAACTTGGTGCCGTACGTCTCTGCCCGATTGAAATTTTGCAAGCGCCCCAATCGACTGACTTCGAGGTGATACATTCAACCTGCTTAGAGGGAAACGATCAAGGTTTGAATAAGTGAAAGGTTAAAGAATTCCAAGTTGAAGTGAACATGGATGCCAAAGAGTTCAGAAAGTGAGTGGGCTTCCTTCGTGACATTTTTGGACTGAGTTTTGAACAGATTAACTAAAATCGACAATCTCTCCCCTAAACCACCCAGAGCCGCGCATGAGTTGATCGAGTTTGTGATTGATTACGTGGAGAACATACGCGATCGGAGCGTCACGCCCTCTGTGAAGCCAGGCTACCTGCAACCACTTCTACCAGATAGGGCGCCTTATCTTGGCGAGAACTGGGACAAGATAATGCCGGATATTGAGCGATGTATTATGCCAGGTGTAAGTATGCCAGACGTTGCTGCTTATCTTTGGCAACTTGGATGGGAGAGGTTCAGTTTGGGGCTCATTTGGTCCACTTATATGTTCAGCTCGCTTAAGTTGCAAGCTAACCTAGAGACAAGAAGCTCGATGAGAGGCGCCATATAGATTATTCACTGTGGAACTTTCATCGGCCTAGTGAGCTGTCACTTGGAGTTTGGACGGCGTGTTTTAGCCACGCATACTCGAGTAGACTAGGATGGTAGCTTCAAGATAAGAGCGCCATTGTGCCACCATGCAGGCAATCTGCATTCCAGCCCTGGACTCTGCCGATCGCCAGTAAGCGCGCATAGTGACCGCTTGGAGTTGGCTCCAAAGTTAGCTCCTATAAATCAATTCGGACCCTAACAGCAGGTTGTTACTCAACTCGCCCTCATCTGGTCAGCGGACTTTAGATATTCATGTGGCGCAAGAGCCACCGATGATGCCGATATAATGAGGGTCTCACTTTATTGGCGCCCACTTTATTGGCGGGAGGCTCGTTGGAATTCGAACGCGAGCAGCTAGCGCGCGTCGCGAGCGCCGCTAGCAGCTCGCTTAGCTGTTTAGCTAAGCCAGGCATGGGCTGGCTCTCTCGCACCCATACAACTTCATGCTAAATTGAACTGGCCGGATGTAAACTAACTAGCGCACCTCCTCCCTCCGCTTGCAATCCTGCCTCTACTCTCATTAACAATCGATCACTAAATCGTTCCGTGCTGTCCTGATGTCGGACTCAGATGACGCACTGGCATTCGCCTAGATTCCATGCCTTCTTTCCAACTGCTCAATCTTACCCGGCAATACTCGGCGACCTGCTGTCTGGAGCGTTCAGTTGCATTGGTTTTTCTTGGGTAAGTCTGCACGCCAGCATGGGAGGCGCTCGCACGTTAGCTTAGCCTTCCAAGGATAACTTGAAGCCTCAATGTTACGCGCTTCCCCCCATTCAGATTGCGAGTCCAGCTTGCACAGAGCTCGAGATGAAGGTGCTCGATTGGCTCGCGGACATGTTTGGTCTACCGAAGCACTTTAAGTTTTCTGAGTCCGCCTATGGTGGTGGAGTGATCCATGGAGCCGCAAGCGAGGCCACCCTAGTGGCGCTGCTTGCGGCAAGAACGAAGATCCTGACTCAGCTCAGAAAGAGTAGTGAGCAAGATTCGAACAACAATTTGAGCGACGAGTTTACCAGCCGAACATCTGGCATCGAGCGGCTGGTTGGCTACTCGTCAGATTTGGCCCACTCGTCTGTGGAACGAGCCGGCTTACTTGGAGCCACCCAAATCAAACCAATTCAAAGCGATGACGATGGAAGCCTGCGAGGTGATGCGCTTAGAAAACAGATATTGAAGGACAAGGAGATGGGTTTGGTTCCGTTCTTTGTGGTCGCCACCCTTGGAACTACGAGCGTTTGTACTTTTGATAATCTCTATGAGCTAGGCATAGTGTGTCGCGAATTTGATATCTGGCTTCACGTGGATGCTGCCTATGCAGGCAATTCGTTCATATGTCCAGAGTTTAGACACTATTTGCGGGGTATTGAGGTGAGTTGGACTTCCGAATCGACATGGCTGAATTGAGCAACGAGCTAACAAAAGGTCAAAAATTTTTAAAGTTTGCCGACTCGTACGATGTTAATCCGCACAAATGGCTGCAGGTAAACTTCGACTGCTCGACATTCTTCATTCGAGACAGTCGATTATTGGTGGACGCTTTCAATGTTGATCCTCTTTATCTCAAACATGACAAACAAGGCCAAATTCCTGATTATAGGGTGAGTCGTTGCATTGACTTGAGTATGAGAAAATTCGTTCCCATACAAGGAGAAAATCGATTGACTAACATGGAAAACTACCTATCACGATCTATCAAGCATTGGCAAATACCGCTGGGAAGGTAAGCTGGTTTACAGTGCGACTAGCTCGTTAAATGCAATCGAACGATCTTCTGACAACCACGTCGCTGTCACTCTCTTTCTCCGTGACAAAGACGCTTCCGTTCTCTCAAGATTTGGTTTGTCATTAGGTCGCTTGGAGTTGCAGGTTTGCAAGAGTACATAAGAAACGTAAGTTTTGAAACGCCACTGTTAGCTAATCATGTCCTGGAGGGGACCTGTTATGCAACCCAAATGTAGCGTTGACGATTGATTGGTTTGGTATGAGTCAAATTCACCCAGCAACTAGATCAATGATTCGACTTCTGTTTGTTATGAGCGTTAAAATCCAACAAGATTGCTGTCAAGAGTTCGTGGATGTTGAAATGAGTCACGCTGATGGAATCAGATTGTCGAGATTGAACAACTGAACGCTATGAACGATGATCGTGTGACGACTTTTGTCCGCTCAATGACATTCAAATTCACTAACCAACTCCTCTCGCCATCTATTCACGCCAACGATGCTTTTAACGGGCCAACTTTGCACCTTATCATGGCCTAAATTGGACACAATCATTCTCTGGCCTAATGATTGATGCTGTTATGCCTATCGATGAGTAATTTGTTTAATTTAAATAGCACATTGGACTTGCAAAGTACTTTGAGAAACTAGTGCTAGCTGACTCGAGATACGAAGTAACTCATCCTGTAACAATGGGTTTGGTGTGTTTTAGGTTGAAGGTTAGTATCTTAAATCGCATACTTGGACCACTAATCTGCTCTGCTATCGGCCAACTCCACTTTAGGGGCGGGCAAAAGTTGTATTCGACAATCAAATAGGCCGATCATCTCGATAGGCCTTAGACGCTCTCCGAGACGCGCCTCTCACCTCTTTTTCATCGAGACAGCTGGATAGCTAGCTGGCTAGCTATCCAGATGGTAAGCTCGACAAAAGCGAGCGCGCCTATCTAAGTGATCTAAAATCATGTTGCTCTTGATTTGGTTAGCCATTTTAGGAGTATTCTGCGCATGCTAATGAACGGTTTCGATGTTAAAATCATCGTCGAGATGATCAAGTGTTGCGCATGTTCTACCAAGAGTCACATCCTAACAGCTCCATAATCAACTCCCCTACTCAATTAGACTTCAGATCAGCAAAACGAGTTGCTGGTCAAAAAGATCATCGAAGCTAAGAATATATATTTGTGTCCCTCGTCAGTTAAAGGCAAATACATAATACGATTCGCAATTTGTGCTAAATCAACAACCAAGCAAGACATTGAATATTCTTGGAGAGAAATCAGACGCTTAGGGGACCAAGTGCTTATTGAGAGTAACGAAACTAAATTCAAGACAATGGCTTTGCAAAACAACCTCCCACAAAGTATCAAGATCAATGGCAAGATCAATATGCCTGTTTGTTTTAATCGTAGCGCAAGCGAGGTCAGTGTAGTCAATCTACCTAGAATTGATGACCTCACGACAGCATACACCAACTTGCTGCAGGCCGCCGGCGAGGATATCACCCGCGAGGGTCTCTTGAAGACACCTGAACGAGCTGCCAAGGCCTTCCAATTCTTTACAGCCGGCTATCACCAGGATATTCACGGTAAGTTGCAACTTGGACACTCAACACAATAATCACCTGTTGAGGTTAGGCCTTCTGTTAGGTGAATTTAGACATGATCTGACGCTAAAATGTACGTACCATCATATTTCAGAGATTTTAAACAATGCAGTGTTCAAGGAGGATCACGATGAAATGGTTATCGTGAAAGATATAGAGATGTTCTCCCTCTGCGAGCACCATCTTGTTCCATTCATAGGCAAAGTCTCAATCGGCTACCTGCCAACAGGAAAAGTTTTAGGTTTAAGCAAGTTAGCCAGGATAGTTGAGGTCTTCAGTCGAAGATTGCAAGTCCAAGAGAGATTGACGAAGCAGATTGCACAAGCGATGATTGATGCTGTCGAGCCAGCTGGTGTTGGTGTCGTTATTGAGGCAAGACACATGTGCATGGTCATGCGAGGCGTCCAGAAGATAAATGCAAACACCATGACAAGTTGTATGATGGGAGCTTTCCGCGACGATATCAAGACCCGAGAGGAGTTTCTATCACTTGTCAAGGCTTCTTAAATTCGCTTGACACATTGTAGGAAACCGATCGATCGCTGTGGTACGACGATTATCATCAGTGTTTTGTAAAAGAACATCATAAAAACAGAAATCTTTTAAGCAATGTGTCTGACATGAATATTTGTTCAGACCGATGGTCTGATTTCCAGGGTCGAGTCCCTGACTATGACCTTGGTTCGATTCTAGGTTTGCCTCTCTCGATTTAATGCTGTCTGTCCGAGTAACATTGACCATTCGAAACTACAAACTTGCCTATCAAGCGATACCCGTAGGGCAGATGATTGTTAGAGAGATCTAGAATTCGTCCCAAACGTTTAGGCTTGAAAATCTAATCTGTATTGGTAATGTCTTAAGACTTAGACCAGGTTGAATCATCAAAGCCCTCTTTTGTTGCCAAGTTATTTTGTGGACCCTCATCTGTTACCAATCCTGATTGGGGAGTTGGTAATGTCAAGTGTTCGGATCCAATATTTGTTCAATTATGATACTCACCTTACTGCAGCATGCTCGTGACATACTTCTGTATTTATTCATCTTTCCCTCAAGACTATTTTCATAATTTTTCTTATATAAAACATTAAGCTAGTGTCAACCTCCACTACCCGATGGCTGCCATGAGCGCCAGTTTTGATGTGCTTAGTCTCCTATTGAAACCCAGTTCGGCGACCGTGCGGATTTGGAAATAAATAAAAGTGATTTTGGGCGAGTTAGTGCAGACGCACGTGGGCGACACAGTGCCCTTCGTTTAGCTAGGGAAGTTGTGGTAATTGTGGTAATCATAAGGTTTATATTTTTCGTGAGAGATCCTCAGCGCCTTCTGTATAGGCCCTCCAGCGTATGTAAGATCATCATAAGAGGTGGACTGATTTGCAATGGTCCGCGACTGATTCGTTATTCTAGTCAATTCCGGTTATCCTATTAGTGATCGATGAACACACCTTGAACACTCACTACGCCATGCCCGTCAACAATCTATGGATCTATGGTGGCCTACTTGTAGCCATGTCGCCTTACCTACGACAATGCTTTTATGCGCCTTTCCCCATGTGGAAGAAAGATCCCGAACAGATGAGGAAACGAACAGCCATCGTCACAGGAGCCACAGGTAACCTTGGTCAATCTATAGTTCTTCAACTGGTTAAAAATAAGCTGAGGGTCATCATGGCTTGTCGTGATGTAGAGCAGTGTAAAATGATCCGTCGAGAGATAGTTCTCAACACCGGGCACGGTGCCATCGCTTGCCGGCACTTGGATCTAGAAGATATCGATTCCATCAATAAATTCGCAGATGACGTCATAGCGAGCGAACCTCACATTGACATTCTGATAAACAATGCAGGTGTCAAACATGTGAAGGAACGGACGCTCACAAAGTATGGCATCGAGAAAAATTTCTTCGTTAATTTCATTGCCCCTTATTACCTCACTTTCAGACTTATGGACAAGCTGAAAGAGTCAGCCTCACACACTTTTGATAGCCGCATTATCAATATAACAGGTAGTCCAAAGAGGTCCTGGGATGTAGATCTTGATGATATCAACTTCGAGAGGAGGAAATACCATCCCAAGAAGGCTTATTATCAAAGTAAATTGGCGTTGTCGTATTTCACGATATTGCTTGACAAGTTTTGTAGGGAGGACAAGAATTGTGTGTACGTGTTCGGCGCTAGTCCTGGCACTGAACATATCAGCAAATCACTCCATCAGCCCATAAATGCTTGGGAAGAAGTGAGTGAACTCGTAATAAATTACTGGAACGCTAAGCCCTCATGGGTAACCAAAGCGGTTGTCCGTTGCGCAACAGATCCGGGGATGACAGATGATCATAGTGGAAGGCTGTATAGCTATCTATCAGTATCTGTATGGGGCTGGGGAAAGGCTGCTAAGGATGAAATCAAAGCCAAGTTGGTTTGGAATTATGCGGCAAGAGCTTTGCTCAACATCACTAAGGAACAATCTCCCAAGTCGCAGGTGAAAGAGGGTACCTAGTTTGAAACAAATGACGAGGTCTAGCCTTGTTAGGTCGAGGATATATGTAATAACTCAAATTTATGCAACTTTCACCGACGAAAAAGAAAACTCGCCAGAAATTTGTAACGTGTTAATCGTTGAGCATTTTATATGTTTGATTGGATTGAGAAGTTACATTTGACCCCCTTTGCGGGATAATTTTAGCACGAGAGGTGTTGGCATTAGAAGAAGGTTTGATTCTGTTGAATTTGCTGATGCTGAGCAAATGAGATTTGATGTTGCGCGCTGCAAGTCTCTCCAAGTTGCCCATTGATTGGCGCCTGTCCAGTTCCGGTGGGTGACATTTGTTGCTGGATTGATGGTTGAATAATGGAATTCGTCACTGACATGCAGGTGTCCTCATTGACTATATCGATATTGCTCATTATGGGGCTCGTTTGAATTACATTGTGTACTAAGCCGGATTGGCCCTGTAAAGTGTCCGCATAGACCACTGTCGAGTCGTCATTAAGATCAAGACTTGTCAGAATTTGGTTTGATCTGATCTGTTGCTGTTGCTGTTGTATGGCGATGTGTTGAATCTGCTGTTGCTGCTGCTGCTGGTGCTGCTCTTGTATCGTTTGTTGCTGTGTCTCGAATTGTTGGACCTGTTTAGCCTGCCGATATTGTTGCTGGTGAATCGGTTGCTGCTGCTTGATTACTTGGATATGTGTTGCAGGTATGTGCCCACTCATTTGCTCAATTGTGGGCTCCAATTGACCCATTGCGCCGAGCATGGGAGGTCCACTTTGAAGCACGTTATGAACTAAGTTAGGCTGACCCTGGATTGTTTCAGCGTAGACCACCGTCGAGTCCTCATTCAAATCAATCTGGTTCAACAGTTGGCTCGTCTGAATCTGCTGCTGCTGCTGCTGCTGTTGTTGCTGTTGCTGCTGCTGCTGCTGCTGCTGTTGTTGCTGCTGCTGTTGGTGCTGCAAGACCAGCTGATGCTGCATTTGCTGTTCTTGAATTGGATTGTGCGGTTGCTGCTGCTGCTCGAATTGTTGCTGCTGTTGAATTTCCGGTTGGTACTGAGACTGATGGAGCTGTTGGTGCCGCTGCTGTTGCTGGTCATGAATTTGCATTTGGGTGGGTGCAATTCGCTGTGGTTGTTGTGGGGTATCAAACTTCAGTCGGCCATTCTGTTTGTGGACCAAATTTTCAGGTGGCATTACAACATAATGAAAACTGTGAGCCTCCGAAAACTTGCCTCCACTTCGTACTTGCAACTCTACCTCAATCGTATCAGTAGTTCCTGTAAGATCTGGTCCATCATAATCGGGTACCTTGCAGACTAGGTGACTAGAATTCAAGAATTCCTTGTCCGGTTCAACAACCTTCATCCAATCATTTTTCTTATTTCTGAAAACAACCTTTGAGTCTTTGAGGAAGTTTTTGCCGATAATAAATAGTTCAAGGTTATTTCCAACTGCGGCCGCGCGATTGACTGACTTTTTACAAATTTCTGGGGTGCCCAGTGGCTGTGTGCAAATTATTGGAGTGCTAATTGTTTGTAGAACTTCGCCAGTTTCAGGTATCTTGACTCGAAAGACTAACCGACACCGGACAGATCGCTTCCTACTGTTGAGCGCAACCAAGTTTCCATTCTGCAAGAGGGTTTGGCTCTCGGGGACGCCAATACTTTTTGGATTGTCTACAATCAGTGAGTGGCGAGATAGATCGTTCGAATCCTCCGAAGAATCTGGCCTACTCATTGATCCAATACTGTTCTCATCAATTTGCGACGATATGGTATCCCTTCGCTCGAACTTGACGATATCCTGAACGATATTGCCATTCTGTAGAGGGTGATGCTGCTGCTGCGATTGTTGCTGGAGCTGATGCTGTGTCTGGTGCTGATGGTGCAAATTGTGATGGTGATGATGATGGTGGTGGTGATGTAGCTGTTGAGGAGATTGGTGGCCAATTGAGGTAAAAGCCGACTGGTAACTGCGATCGTTGAAATCAATCATCTTAGTCGAGTGATTCAAATTTAGAAGCTTTTGCTCTACGTCAACGTTACGCTCTTTCAAAATACCCACACAATCGATAGTGGCCTGCATGCCATGTTCAGGTAATAAGTTCATCACGATTACAGAGGTTCCCTCCACTTTGCATGCAGTGCATTGGGTTGAATTCTTGCCACTTATTTTGGACGCCTGATAGAAGAGGTGCGGGAGCCCATTGTGCTTATCATGACCAATATAACACTCGAGTTTGATTGGCTGTCTGCTGTAGTAGCCATTTAGTTTCACAATCGGATGTCCCATGCCAGAAATGTCTTTTATGGCGCCCCGACTTCCCTCTGTCAGATAGCGAGCCCGGTGCTGCTCCTCCGGTTGGCTCAGAATAACCAGCTCCATGCGACCGTTTGCCGATTTGTTGTTGTAATAGGGAGTCAATTTGGCTCCAATGGGCGAGAGGCAAGGCGATGAGACCATGTTCGAGGGTGGCTAGGTCAGCTTGACTTGAGGTTTAACAATAGGGCGAACAAGTGGGTTTACTAGCGGCTTTGGTAAGATGGCTATTGGCTCTGTTGCATCACTTGCGTTAAATAGAATGCTGTGGCTGAGAGTTCTCGCTTCGCTTTACCAATACACAATTCTGGTTCCTTGAGGTCGGCGAGGGGGGTGCGGCTTGTGTTCTTGGATCAAGTATTACGCCAGAAAGGTTCAACAACAAGTGGCGATTTTGGGCGCTTGGAGGAGAGAGAGAAAGAGCAGTTGGTTTTATTTATTAACTCTGTCGCGCTTTCTTTATATGCGTGAGAAGGGGAAGAGAGAGTGCGCTATGGTTGGAGGTTCCACCATACATGTGTCTGTCTGGCTTAGCCGCTGACTAAACTATTCTTGGTGCTATTTTATGCCTAGCAGTCGCGCTTAGACCAGATACACTTTGAGCTACGGGAGAAAGTTTGGCGGCGAACCGAGCGCCAGCTAGCCAGCCAGAGGGACCACCACAAACTCCAAACTCTCTTCTCCGCCTCCGCCTCTCTTATGCCACCACTTTGCCCTGATCTGGCCGGAGCTTCTCATTCAGGCATCTTCATGTTCGCCTCTAGCGTCTAGTTGCCAACCTTTCTGTTGCTGTCAGGCTCGTTGGCGCTTAAGTCGCAGGCTAAATTCAGCCTTTAAATCGGATGGCCAATGGTGAGCTCGGCGAGGAGACAGAGCGACGGCTGCCTGGATGCTCGGCTCTCATGGGCCAAGCGAGCGATTTCTCGCCTGAACACAGTAAGCCACTGTGTCAATACTCGATCGATGTATCGCAAACTCTCGATCTAGGCCCAACTCAAACTCTAGCTCCCTCCCTCTCTTGCTCTCGCGTTCCCTGTCTCTGCCTCTGCCTCTGCCTCTGGCTCTCAGTCTCTCGCTCGCGCGCCCGCTTGCCAGATCAGAGGGCAACGCATCTGAATCTGATAATATTTTCCAACGCTGCTCGCTCTGCTGTCATAGGGCCAACAAGGGCGATCAAATTTGCCAATCACGACGATTGTCTTGAGTTTGTTTGTTTATTGTTGACGATTCATGGAGTTGGCACGTTTGGTTTCTATCGGCGCTGCCCTTGTTAGTTTGCGATCCATGCACGGCCAAAATTGTCGCAGTACGAAAGCGCGAATGATCCTGGAAAGGAGACCAGCGCAAACACTAGCGGGCGGACGCAGATAGGGCGAGCAGGCGCGCAAACGAGTGGCAGCGGCGGCGGCCGCGGTAGAGGCAGTAGCGGCTCAACAGGCCGATGGATCTGGCCCTCGCAAGCAGCGAGCGGGCGGGCGAGCGGGCGGACGAGCAAGAGCTGCGCCGACCGCCAGACGAGTTCAGCCGCGCTTTGCTCGCCGGCTCGAGTCTGGCCCGAGCCAGCTAGCTCGTTGTGCCGAGTCACTGGCGCACAGTGCAAGTTACACGCGCGCCGCCTAGCTCGCAGGTAGCTCTGAACAACAAGTTCATTGTAGCAAGCAAGCTGAACACGCACACGGACGCGCAACAGCAACCACCACAAGTGGTTGCCATTTCCAGGCTCTAACCAACCCACCTGTGCTAGCGCTAACCCTAGACACTAGCAACCAGTCTAAGCTGCAAGCACTGCTTAGCTCACGGGCCACAGGGCTCTCTGGCCAAATTCATGGCCGACTATTGGGCGCTGACGATGATAGTGTGATATTTGGGACAGTGTTCGCTCTTGCTGCCGCATATCGCCACCCTCTATGTTGGGCGCTACCTAGCCGCCTATCGAGCCCACTCCTGCTACTCGCCCCCTCCTCTTCCCTCGGCTAGCCAATCCGACTCGAGCAGCCCGAGCCCGCAGGTTGAAGGGCCGGCGCGAACTCACTTTCGGCTGGTAGCCGGCCTGCTTGCTCGGTGTTTCCATCCTATAAGCTGGAGGCAAAGAGTTGGCATGCGCCCAGCTTGCGAGGATCCATCCGAGTCCAATATGGACGAGTAACGATAAGGATCGGCCGGTCGGATGGCCGATCAGCGAGTCAAGGAAGCAAGGAAGCCAATTGGGATGAGCTTGGCCGGCTGCCGTCTTGCAGGCCAAACGAGTTCCCTGGTGGTTGGAAGCTCTTGGTTGCCGCCGGTTGACCAGGTTAGCCCTGGACGCTGATTGCTCGGCGGGCCAGCTCCAAGGTGGCTCCGTTTGAAGATGGCGACAATTTCTCATTAGCGCCCCTAACTAAGTCGAGCCAGCTAGTCTGGCTAGCTGGGCAAACGCGGCCACCGTCGTGCAAAGGACTGGAAACAAAGGATCAGATGGTGAGCACAAGTGCGATCAACTAAGACCCCCTTGTTGAGAGCACGCGCTTAACGTTTGACTCTCGATATCTAGACAACTCTCGAGCCCATTTGTCGCCTTGGTTAGGCTTGCGCGTTGGCCGGCTGATACACTAACTAGGTTAGCAAAATTGTAACGTTATAAGCACACACACATGCACTGACAAGCTAATGCTCCGCTCAATGCGCTAGGCAAATAATGAGATATGTCTGGCTTAGAGTGAACTGTTGAAGGCTTGCAACGTTTAGGGTGACAACAAAAGTTCAATCAAATCCGTTGACTTTATCTCGCGTTCGCTTTGCGGGCCACCTATAAGTCACTGGCTATGTGTCGTTGGCGTTAGCATTTGGCTAGCAAGAGTTGAATGGTCGGCCAAGTTCCGAGTCGTCACCGTCGGCCGGCTCGATTCTGGAACTAGCGAAGGTGGCGGCCATTGCGATGCAAAGGGTGTCAGGGCAAATCTGCGGATGCTCGGCGGCACTGAGTTTGGCTCTGGTTGCTATGATTCATACCGTCACTCGTGGGATGAAAAGCGCAACAAGTGAGCTAAAGAAACTAATGACTCTGGTTCTAGTGCAGATGTTGTTGTTGTTGTTTTAGGCCAGGGCAAACATACGGCTCCAAACCCGTTAGTCCGAATCATTGAGCAGAGTTTTCTAAATGTCATTTTGTTGCTGGATTAGTGCTGGTATCCTAAAACAAAACTGAAGAATTTACCTGTTTTTCAGTTGTTTACGATCATGATTTGTGCAGTCAATTTCGGTTTAACTGTTTAATTGAATCAAGCGAGCGCTACCCTTGAAAAATAGCATTTCATTGGAAATTAATTCCTCGATTCCGGCTCATCCATTTACTGCATGACAATATTGTCACCATTTGCCCTGCCTGAACACCACCACCACCATCGTCGTCCTCGCCGTCACTATTCACTAAGCCTTCAATTTTTCTTTGAACGCGATTCGAATAACAAGCGACAAAGATCCTCACAGTCAAGGGGCCTAAATTCATTCACGATCAACAGAGAGGCCCTAGTTCTTCTACTGGAAGCAGCTTAAGCGGTTACCTGGCCTGAGTGAAATCTTATAAACCAATCTGTTCTCCCATCAACTTGTAACCCAAGAGCTTGAGAGCAACCGAACAGGAACAGTTGTTGAACTTTACCGGAATACAATTTGGCCGATGGGCTTGATTCATGCGCTTAAAGCCCAATTTGGCTTGCAAAGCTCCTCATTCACTCTCCGTTCCTAATGGAAAGTGAAAATTGATCAACGATGAACAGAGGTATCAATCTCGCGCCCATGAAGAAAAGCTAAGGCAGGCTGATCATTTTAGAAACCCGACCACCTGCGCACCCGCTACCAAATAACCCGCTCCTCCAACTCTCCCTTGTTGCCTCCCGTATCTATACTCACAATCAAGGTTGTGAACATTTAGTTATGCTAATAAATTAATTAATAGCATTATTATCGAACCTCCGCTAGAATCGGCAACAAGATCACCTCTAGCTGCTACCAAGATCGAGGTGGCGCCATCGATTGTCGTCCTCCCCCATCCCCTTTGAGAGCCAAATTTAGGCTCCACTATAACTAGCTAGCTTCTCTCATGATCATTAAACTTCTTGATCACGAGGATACCTGATGGAAGGCGAAATGCTAACTTGTTTCGCGCGCCTCTCATTTCAAACCTCCCCGACCATCGGCCACTCCCCCTTGGTATAACTACGAAAAAATTTGCTATACGTTAAAACTACCTCCTCAACTTTTGAATCAAATTAGCAGTCGAGCTCTCTTCTCATTCAAACACATCACAAGCCAGAAAGCTAGTTATAATTATGCAATTATAACTTGAGATCTTTGCTAGCAACCTCTTTTAGCGCATCATACTTTGTTACCACCAACAACCACCATCACTGACCCAAGATTTCAACTATCCAAAATTGGTGGAAGCATTTTGTGGAGAGCTGCAGCTTTATGACGATTCCGAACGAGTTATTTTCAATAGAAGGTAACTTGATGAACTTGGAAGTTGTAAATCAAGAGAAACAAGGAGCTACATAACTGCAGCTAGCATACCTGTCGTATTCAGCCAGTCAGTCGGCAGGTTAGCTAGTTTTGTCAGTCAGAGTTTGTTGGTATCAAGACTAATGGGCCCAGTGACGTTGGAGCGATACAACTTTTGAACTAACATGTAGGCAGCTGGCGACTCCAGTCTGTCTTGCACATTTCGAGTGGTTCAAATTCGAGCCCGCAAAGTGGCACCGATTGAACCTGGGAGCTTGAGATTGTTGAAGGCTCTTCAATAGGATCAGTCAACATGCGCTCGGTAGCTCATATGGACGTCGTTATCCAAAACAACCAATCGTATCAACTGGGCGACCAAGCTCGCTATAAAGAATGTTTCTCCACAAGCAGGATGAGAGATGGGATCGCAAGTTTGGCCTGACAACTTGTTGGAGAGAGAGAGAGAGAGAGAGAGAGAGAGAGAGAGAGAGAGAGAGAGAGAGAGAGAGAGAGAGAGAGAGAGAGAGAGAGAGAGAGAGAGAGAGAGAGAGAGAGAGAGAGCTAACAGATTGTTGCTCGACAGGAAAGCAGAGAGATTCCAAGGGAACATTCTAGGTTAGAATGGTCGATCAGAGCAACTGTCTTCACGTTTGTGATAACTGTAGACGACTGAACCTTATATTGATTGTGGCGGTATGGTGGCTTTGCAATGGAAACAGACTTGTAAAAGAAAGTCACGAATGCTCATTGTGGCCATCGCGAAAGCTTGAAGCATAAGCTAGACGACCGATATTATCTCAGCAAATTTTCTAGCAACTATTTGACCTGCTAAATAACTCCAATGAGCTAGGGAGGAAGCTATTATTTCTAACTATCGGCATTGTTCATTTTCGCCTCGTTTGTCACATCCACGGTCAACACTTACACTAATATTTCGTACAATCAGCTCGTCCGTCGTTTTCATACAATGACTCTTATCATACATCTGCTTGAATAGGCGCCGGCAACAAGCTACTTCGCCCCTAGCCATGCGTCTGACTATGTTAGTCGGATAGTTGGACAGCAATCGGTCTACAGATATATCGATCACTATGCGACCCTCGGTGCGTCCTCACTCGAGTGGACGCCCAACAAACAAGGGTCCTAAGTTACGCAATTGATAGTTGCAATGCGGCTCCTAATGGCGCCAAGATTCTACTCGGATAACTGAATTTGAGCTGCCAATCTAACTGCTGCGCAACTGTCATCCTCCCAATCTTCTTAGTCCACGAGTTCACCAAACTTTCACTGGATTGTGTGGACAGTCTAACATAGTACAAAAACTACCCACGAAACACTATCACTAGCATGCAAACCTCTATAATGAGCACATGCGGAGTTAGACTTTTACACGTTAGCCTCAGACTTGTCATCCAGTCTACGTGCATCCGATATCGTCCGGCTAAATGAGAGTTTGTAGATGAAAATTTTTCCTCCTCTGAAATTGGTTCACGTATGGAGCGCTAGCCACTGAGGCAGACTCGCGCAAGCTAGGTGCCGCATCTAGTGTTTTGGTAACACCAGGCGAAACTCAGGCCGCTGGATGCTGACGTTCTTATCTTTTGGACGACATTATCGATTTGATGCGCCCAGAGAGTGATTTGGGCGTCTCGTTTTTTGGCCTTGTCATTCGAGGGGATGCAACTCATAAAAGTGGGCGATGAAGCCGCTCATATTTTGCAGATAAGCGACAACATTCAATCACAAATAAACCCACCAGCTTCTCTCTGATATTGATATCCTAACAACCGTGAACTTCAAAATGATGGCCGCTTGAAAAAGCCCTAGATGTGACGTCTAAATCGGACGTATTGGTCTCATGTTTGCGACGCCACCTATATTCTCAAAATCGTAAATCGGTCTGTCAAGATCATGGCAGTCACATTCAGCAAACGGTGACGTGGAAGGGGAAAAGAGAACGTAACCGAGAATCGAACCCAAGAACACCCAGAGTTAAACAATCTTGTTTGCAACGACAGATTAGAACTTTCTCGCTACACATGTCTCAAATCCGCAATTGCGTCTGATTATTTGCTTCGGGTTTTGTTTCATAGGTGGTCCAGATGATAGGACATGTGGATTCAAGCCTGATGCAGCTAACAGGTGAACATGAATTTAACTAGATGGATTTTTGTTGGCTCGGACCTGAAACCAAAATCGTCAACTTCCCCTCTTGGCAGGCGGAGGGTGTAAGGGGCGAGTGATAGATCTATCGGTGGTTTGTGAGATTAACCTGATCGCTCTGTTTATCTATTAGAGGAAAACTCGATCAGCGTTGCAACTTTGGCGAAAGATTTTCGCTTAAGCCTCACTAGACTTGTCTAGTTCGAGTGAAACATCTCTGGTCAATACTTCCTTACCAACGACATATTCCTCCCGTGACTCGTGTCTGATTGGGTGCCTGTGACACAACTCAGCACACTCTCAATACTTGTAATCCAGCATCGAGCATAATTAGCGCTTTAAATCTCGTTATCCATCATGGAGCTAGATCCCAATCGAAATGACAGATGGGCCTAAAAAGTATGATTTCACACTCTTCCTCAGCGAGAGGTCCTAAATTTGCTCTATTCATGCGTCAGCCGGTAGTTCAGTTTCGAACGAACCCGAGCACGGTTCGATTCACAGTCCATGAGGGCATTGCGACGATAAGCTTACTTTCCTGATGATGTGCAAAGACAAAATCTTTATAGTCCTGCAAAAGATCACAGATGCAAAGATCTCGGTATCCTCAATCAAGTGAACACCAACAGCTTGGAGCCTCCGACCTCTGGCAGCTAGCAATGTGATCAGACAATTCTAGGTTGCTCGGACATGGAGGTTGGGGAAGTATTTGGCAAGTTCCATAGTCTCCAGGAGGCTTGGACGCGGAAGACGTCCTGTCTGTCCATCTAGTATTGACTTGATACGAGAAAGGTTGGCGGGGGTGGCCAGTGCACGTATGTAGGTGCATTGTAAGCATCGGCTCACATTGGATCCTCCAACTGGCGCATGTTTACACCCGGAGTGGTCAGAGACGAGCTGACCCTTGGCGTATGCAATGAGTTTCCAGGTTCCGATTGAGGGAGCGCTAGTTTTATCTGGCGGCAGGTGGCGCATTGGTCGGGAGCTGCTTGCGTCGCCTGTCGGACTAGGAAGTAAGTGAGCTTGTTTGTGTCGGACCGAATGAGTTGGCCAAGCTGGAGCTCTTGCAAGGGCGCCGCCGCCGCTGGTTTTCACAACGTCCGGCCTCTTTTGAATGGCGAGCGGTCATGGGTCGCGCTGGACAGCGTTTGAATGGTTGGAGGGAAGAGGAGAGGGCGAAGGAGGAGGAGCTGCCGCTGCTAAATGAGAGCACATGGCCGCTGGTGGGTTACATTCCTTGGAACTGGGCGGAGGTGGCATCTGAATAGGATTTGGCCAACGAACCCGCTCGCTGGCCCACTCGTTTTCGCGGCTCCATTTGGGTTTGGACGAGGAGGGGAAAGTTCGCGTATGGAGAATTGGAGTAAAACGTGCGGCTGGCGCTTGTTGCTAGTGTTTGTGTGTCTGCTTGTGAGAGTGTAACGAGTTTGTTTAAAGATAACCGAGAGTTTGTCGGCCAATAAAAGAAACGGAACCAAGTGGCGAGCCTTTTGAACTCTGTGGCCTCGGACTGTGCGCGCGTGTTCGCCTGGTTTGCCTGCTGGCCGCCGACCGTTGGTCAATGGGCCCAACCAATGGGGCCGCCTGGTGCACGTGGTTCATGTGGGCGCTTTTGCAGCCATCTCAGCCTTCAATTTAGTTTCAGCTCAAGACTGGCCCAACACTCCAAGGCGGCAGCATCGACCATCTTGAACCTTTCGTTCGTCCGCTCATTGTGCGGAAGGGAAAGGTGAACTTTGTTGGGCTGGATGATGTATTGGATGTACTGGATGCGTTGTTGGGTGTTGGTTTGTCATTGGAGATGGCCGAAGCGAGTCGCCTCTCGAGCTCTGGACCTGTGTTTGAGCGCCCCTCGTGGCCAAGAGGCGAGTACGACGCTGGAGGCGGAGGAGGATTTTTAATTAAAAATTTTTACCTTTGCATATAATAAAAGATGGCATCTTTTTAGTTGGCCGAAATTGCGGGGCAGCGCGCGATTTTCGGGCGCCATATTTGCTTGGCATTAGCGTCATCTGGCTACGCGTTTGTTGCTGACAACTTGTTGAATCCCGCCGGCGATAATATTGGCGACACAGAGCTCAAGCGAGACGAGAGCCAAGCGAGTGCAGCGGGCCGCCGGTAATGATGAGCCAGCTCTTCATTGCCTCCTCCTCCTCCTCCTTCTCCCTGGAATGGTCGTCAGTGGCCGCCGCTGGCCTCGTCTGCTGCGACACATGCAAAGTATCTGGGGCCAGCTGAGGTGGCAGCCAGAGGCGGATTTGAATTCGTTGGCGCTGATTGGTATGCTGTTGGGATTTCGCTTCGCTTTGGGCTTAGTTTGGGGTTAGTGGCGGCGGCAGGGGGAGGCTGGTGGCGGAATCCATTGTAGCCGGTGCCAGTGCACATTGTTTGACCGCCAACTCCTCTCCCTCCTCTCCACCTCTGCCGCCGGCCAACTGGACAACTCGGCCGCCGCCACTGGCAGCCCCTCTGCCCTCGCGCGCCGAACCCAACTGGGCCGCCCGCGTCTGTTTGCTTTTCCAATCCGGAACCAGCTCGGCCCGCCGGCCGCCGGCCACTGGCAGCCCTCAGCTCGCGGCTCAGGCGCGAGAATGCGGATGCGGCCGATTAAGCCTCCTCTCATAACCATTGAACCCTCGCCTCTCGGCCGCCGAGTGTCGCCAAGTGTCTGGGCTCAGCTCGCGACCCTTGGCACCAGGCGAGCGGCCGCCGAGCAACACAACGTGCTTGTGCAACTGGCGGCGCTGCACCTGTCGGCCGGCGCGCTGGGCTTGCGGGCGCCGCGGTGGCCTCGTCGACGCCAGCACCAACACTGGCGCCGTCGGCCCGGCTCGGCTGCCAGTGTGTCTGTGTGTCAGTGTGTCTCGATGGCAAACGTAGCTGGTGGGCGCCGGCCGGCCGCGGCTGCGGCGGCGGCAGCAGCAGCAGCGGGCCGGCCGCTTGCGGCTCGCGGCCAGCGGACAAGAGTCGGCCGGCCGAGCATGCGCAGCGGCCGCGCTGGCCAACTGCGCAAAGTTCGCTTCTCCTCTCTCTCTCTCCTCCTCCCTCTGCCTCTCCTCCTCCTCCTCCTCCTCCTCCTCCTTCTCCTCCTCCTCAGACTCGGGCTCAAACTCCAACTCTGGCGCTCCTTCCATCGCCTCCCAATTCGGCGGCCCGTCCAACGCTCGCCGCCGTCTCGCAGCCAACCGGCTTCGACTTGGGCCGGCCGAGCGCGCCAGCCGCCTGCTCGTCCTTCTTCGCCACTGCAGTTTGCAGCCAGCCTTTGCCGCCGCAACAAGCTCAGCCCTTTCTCCCGCGATCGCAGCTCTGTCGAGCCTTGAATCGAGCGAGCCGAGAGCCGAGTGAGTGAGAGAAGGAGAGAGAGAGAGAGAGAAAGAGGTAGAGTGGGACAGAGTGGAGAGCGCGCGCGAGCTTGACGGGGCAAAGTTGCGTTTTGCGAACAAACGCTCGGCGACACCAGAGCGTTTGAGCCTGTTAAAAGGGAAATCAAGTTTGCTGCTTTCGGTTGCTGTTGCAGTGGGAGAAGTGAGCGAGCTGAGAGAGGAGAGAATGCGAGCGCAGGGCTGACGAATTGTGGCGAACTGCAAAACCGCGAACCTCACACGAGCACGCGCTCTCCTTGCGCCGCAACTCTATCGCGCTCACACGCACATCAAGCGAGCAAGGCGCAGCAAGCGAGCGAGCGAGCGAACGAACGAACGAGCTAGCGAACGGCAAGCAAGATGCAAATCACGCTCAAAGTTGAGAACTTGTGCGTCAAGCTGACTGAGCCGCCGCGCCAAGTGCTCAACTCCATCTGCGCCCACGTGAAGCCTGGCCAAGTTTTGGGTAAGTCTTTGGTTGTGCGCGAGCGAACGAGAGGCGAGCTCGCGAACGTTTGGGTGCCAGACGGCAGAGCGCGCGGCTCGTCCGCTAGCAGCGCGCAGCAAGCGGGAGGGCCGCCTGTTGCGCGTCGCCGAGCCAGCAACTAGGCCGCCGCCGCCGCCGCAAAGTCTCACGAGTCGCGGCACAAGCGGGCCGACCCACGCACCCAGTTTGTTCGCTCGACGGCGGCGAAGGCAACTCTGGCTCCCCTCGCGCAAACAATTGGCCAAATCCAGGTCAGCGCAACTGGGCGAGCGCGCTGGCTTTGGGCCGCTTCTCTGCGCGCAACAAGCGACCCAGTTGTGGGAGGAGAAGATGGGCCCATTTCCACGCTCGCGCAACCAGCGCCCAGGATGCGACGCAACAGCCGCGCGTCGGCCGGTTTTGGTTGCGCCTGCTGCACGCGCAACAGGATGTTGCGAGGGCGCCGGCAACACATGGCGGCGCCTGATGCGGCCGCCATGTGTCTCGCTCGCCCGCTCGCTCACACCGCCGGCCGCCCACACTATCGAGGCCAACAACTAACCCAAATCTCCTCTCTCTCCCTCTCGCCTCGCGCAATCCGCCATCTCGTCCAACGCACACGCCGCTTGTCGCGCGCCTCCCAATTGAATTGCACCGATCGACAGCTGTTATGGGTCCATCTGGGTGAGTTTTGCCGTTGCGAGTGGGCGACCAGCTCAGCGCCAGGCGCCAACACTGGGGCCTCCAACTAACCCAAATCTCGCCCCTCCTCCTCCTCCTCCTTCTCCTTCGCAAACCAGGAGCGGCAAAACAACGCTCCTCTCCGCTTTGAGCGGCCGCCTAAAGTCGAGCGGCCGAATCCTCCTGAATGGGAGCCAATTGAACAAGTCGCTGCGAAGACAAATCTGCTACGTCCTCCAAAACGACGTCTTCTTCTCGAATCTAACGCTGCGCCAGACGCTCGTCTACGCGGCCATGCTTCGTCTCCCCGACTCAATGTCGCACGAGCACAAAATGCGCCAGGTCGACCAGGTCATAGAGGCGCTAGATCTTAAGTCCTGCCAGAACACCATCATTGGCGACTCGATGCGGCGCGGCCTGTCTGGCGGCGAAAAGAAACGCTGCTCAATAGCTTGCGAGCTCCTCTCAAATCCGGCAGTCATGATGCTCGACGAGCCAACCTCCTCGCTCGACTCCTGCACGGCGCTCAGTTTGGTCAAGCTGCTTAAGCAGTACGCAATGAAGGAGCAGAAGACAATCATCATCTCAATCCACCAACCTTCATCGCAAATTTTCTACCTATTCGACAAGCTGCTCCTTCTGAGCAGAGGCCAGATGATGTACTTTGGCTCCATCCAACAGGTGCTACCCTACTTCCAACACTTCAACTATCATATGCAACATCTCAGCTACAATCCGGCCGACTTCCTCATGGAGGTCATCAAGAGTGTCGATGAGAAGGAATTGACTAAACTCGCGCAAGAGGCTCGCGAGTGTTACTTTTCGATCTACAAGCGAAACTCTCTCGAGAACAACATGTCGCTCGTTAGTGGCACCACGCACTCTTCTCCGAATGGTAAAGCTGGCAACCAGTTGCAGCATCAATTTGTCTCGCCCCATGAGCTCACCAAACCAAACAACCATCACCTCCAAACCAACAACAACAACAGCTGCCACAACAACATTCCACAACACCAAAACAACAACAACACCACTAACAGTAACCAACATCACCAGCTCCAAATGCAACTGGACCAACACCATCACCATCATCATCTGAATCACAATCACCATCATCATGAAACTGGACACGACGACCTCAGCTCCTCAATCCACAGCAGCTGGTCCAAGATTTATATTTACGATGACCACGATGATGGTTATAGCTACGATGAGGACTACGGAGATCAATGTTGCAAAGAGAACAAGTGGCCGTCTAGTTTTACAACACAACTCTACGCACTAACATCACGTAACTTTATCGATGGAAAAGCGCGAATGCTAAGCAAATTGAATTGGGTACAAACGCTTGGTTTAGCTCTAATTGCGGGCGCCATCTGGTTCCAAGTTAAAAGAACCGAAGAGACTTTGACCGATATCAAAGGTTGGATGTATTTTTCAACCATGTATTGGATGATGTTTGCCCTATTCAACGCCATGACATCGTTTCCAGCCGAATGTCAAGTGATCAACAAAGAACGTAAGTATAAAGCTCCACTACTCGCAGCGTCCGGCAGCCCACTCACGTTCAGGCTCACTCAGCGGCCCAACAAACAAAACAACGCCTCCCCCATGACCACCCGAAACCAGATGAGGGCCCTGACCCAGGTGCACCTGTTCCTCGGTCTGCCCGTTTGTCTGGAGTCTCTTCCTCCATCCCGCGCAGCTGAGTCCGCCTTGGAGAAGTCATTTTAGGACTGCATACAAGCACGCATTCGTGTGCCGCTCATCCAGCCAAACCTCTATCGCTCGGCCCATCTCTCCGCCACCAGCGTTATCAGCTGAATTTCAAGATGGATCTCTGAGCGAGACTACATGCATTAGTACCGTAGCGGAGGAGCTGCCTTTGCACCACACTGCTCACCAGTTTCATGATGATGATGATGATGATTGCCGAATGCGCCGACCAACCGATGCAACTCGGCCCACTGAAAGACCCCAACTTTAGTGCTATTAGTTTGAGATGGCTCCCAAACTGACGCAGAGCTTCTTCTCTCAGCTCCACTGGATGGACGAACCTAATCTTGCTAACGCCACTAAAGGTGGTCAATCTGTTGCCGTTTGCAGCCATCTTTTTGTTGCGACCGGTAGGTCTTATCCAAGTATGATGCAGGCGCGCTGCAAAGAACAAAGGCCCTCCCTTGACAGGAGAAAATCGCATTTTTGATTGCGCAATCGCGCCCCACTCTTGCTTCAAGGTTCACTCTCCTAGCCATCGGAGGCTCGAAACTTAGGAAGAACCTGTAAGCCCGGGATTCTCAGTTAAATCCGCTATGCGTTGTAACAAGCAGTCCGATGCGGCCGCGGCCGCGGACCAAGATCAAGCGAAGCCGCTTCAAGCGGTTACGCAACCAGGCCCTTGCTGGGCAATATTCTCATTGCTTCCCAAAGCCAGCAGTGGGAGGAGTGGTCCAATTCTCTGGCTCTTCAGCTCGAAAATATCCCGAACAAACTGAAAACGCCCAGCAATTAACTAAATCTCTTTTCTAATTTACCTGAACACCAACAGGTCTCGCTGGCTCCTACAGACTGTCGTCATACTATGTGGCTAAAATGATCGGCGAATTGCCGCTTGTCATTGCATTGCCCTCAGCCTTTCACCTGATCTCGTATCCACTACTCGGATACCATAGTTTTTATACCTTCATATGTTTATGGGGATTCGCCATCCTAAAGTAAGTAGAAGACAAATCATGATACGAGTGTTGCAATCGTTGTCAATAATTTCTCCTCTCTGGATCCAAACAAGTGCTATCTAGAAGATAACGAAACAATGATTGCCTCTTTCAAGGTTAGATTTATGATTTTAAAGTTGGAATAATTCCAATTTAATTATAGTCCAGGTGGTTTACACTTCGAGAGTTCTCTGTCATTGAGAGTTGGGTCATCGAACTTGGTTCGCTTTTCCTTTTCTCAAATCATAGAAATGGTAGCTTTGACGCAACAAATCAACAACTGCGAGTCGAAATTTCTAGACTAAACATAAACCCAAGTTTGATTGTGGTGAAATTGAAGTCTCAGCTCAGTCGCTATTTCTCGGCAAACCGATCGAAGGTTAAAAAGCAGAGCGATTGTTGCGATTCTACGAATAAGGTAGCAGAGTTAAAGGGTTATAATGAGTGGAAAGATATGATTGAAACAACCACTGAGAGAGAAAGAGAGCCTTGAGTATTTTTAGTAGGCTACAAATATATACAGTCAGCATAGAGTGTTTGAACCTTGGTCACTCTGGACCAACCTAGTTTAACAGCATATAAGAGACGAATGCAAAAAGCGATGGTCAATCGTGTCTTTCGCTAGCGAGAGCAAAAGTGGCTTACTAGCCTGAGCCAATGATAGCGACTTCAAGGTTGGCTAACGTCTGTAGAGACGCGCACTGGGTCGGTGAAGGTGAACTGAATAGCGACTTAGGTTCGAGAGGAGGAGGAGGAGAATATTCGGGAATGTTTCGGAGGAGATTCCATGCCTCAGAGATCCAGTTGGAGTGAGGAAAAGGTTTCTCGACTAGGAAGTCAGTCGGTCAGTAGTGTTTAACCCCCTTATCTAGATACAGGCTATTCGTACTGCTACCCCTGGCATGGGGAGGAGTCGCACAGGGCGAAGGCTCAAGGTAGTGGCTACCTTAGTTCGAGTTTAGCGGTTTGCCATTTCAGCTTCAGTGCTTTCCCGTTACAATCTTCTAGAAGGAAACTTCAACGGTAAGAGGACTAGCTCGTTGGGCGTTAGAGCAAGACTGCTACGCCATCTTGCTGCCGTTTCCACTCTGAAGCGAGCGGCCACTGGCCACGGTAATGAGGTTGAATACTCCTCGTCCCCTGGTCGCCCTACTGCGTTCCCTGGTAAAGGGATTGCATATGCTGGCCATACTTATAAATATAGTTATTTAGACGGCCTAGCCCGAGCTAGTCCTTACTTCCGTTAGGGGGGGGGGATAAATAGTTGGGCCTGAGCGACTTGTGTCCTATTCAGCTGTGAGACTCAACTCTTGGCAGGCTGTTGTTTCCCTCAGGAAATGAGTCGCCCATGACAAGCATCGGATCAACTTTGTAACTCTTGTTTATAGCCAAGATGATTGGATTCTCTGAATGGGCACAAGCTCCAAGTCAAGGGAATGGTCGCGAGCAGCGAGGGCGAGTCAGCTGGTTGAAGTGCAGGCAAAGTTCACGGGGTTATAAGCCGAGGACAAGCCATAGCGATAAACTAAAACGGCTTTGCCGAAGTCATGATCGGATAAATACCATTCATGAGAACTGTGATCTCGTTTTGCATATCCCGGAAGGCCTAGTAATGGTAGGTTTCTCCGCAATGCAACTGAAGATTCAATTCAAGGGCAGACAATTAGCGGAGCGGTAGTTGCCGAGAGTCCTACCGAGAAGGTCATCGTTCCATTGACCGGCCCTCGTTTGCTTTGTCAACCTCTTTAGACCCGATTTTTGACACAAAAATCGACCGTTCCTGGACAGAAAAAGAGGCTTTCTCAAATTCAACCTTTTTCCCAGATAATCTCAATGCTTTGGCAGCAATTCACTCGGAGAGCTTAATCCGGTTGACCTTAAATGAGGCCAAAATTCCAGCGAGCACCAACTGCGGGATGATGACCGTAGTTCTCTACCACAAGCACCATCGCGAAGTAGACTTGAATAGAGAGGCAGAGAGACGAGAGCACTTGACGCTTGGCTGGCTAATCAGGAGACAAAGAGAATGGTGCGGATAGATAGCAAGACTGGTAGACGAACTGGATTCCCGCTTCTAGGATAGTAGCACAAGTTGCCCACCCTCCTACTCATCCGAACAAGCAGCTCACCTGGTGCCGCCGTCCCAATCTTCGTCATGATCGTCGATGATTTCAGAGGCAAGACGATTCAAAGAAATGCTTGATCGATCATGCAACTTGGTTGGATTCTTCCTATCGATTGTGCTGCGTCCGTGAACGAGAGAGTAGCAATAGCAAGTAGGAACATAACGGTTTATTGCCTTTCGCAATCCAAAGTTGCCCGACTTTTCACTAAGTACAGACCCAAGCAATCTTGTCTGCTTTCATGCATATGTACGTTGCTTCACTGTTTGCATCAAACAACTCCTCTCAACGCAGTGCCCATGGCTTACAAGAATCATGTACTCTGCTACCATGGTTGCTTTCCTTCAAGAATGAAAAGGTGGAGTAGAAGCTTTCAGTTTCGTTTGTGGTCCAAGAGAGGGTTGTTAACGGGGGAGTAGGAGGAATGGTAGGGGTTTAGCAGGGGGCGAGAGATGTGCCGACCGAATGTTCAAGTTTATGAACGATGACGATGACCACGAAGGCAACAATTCTGATGACTAACGTTACTCAATGAGAGAGAGGGAGTAGGGCGAAATGTGCTGGCCTCAGGCCGTCGTTTCAGCCCACATCAGTCTGCTCGTTTTGCTGCCAACCTCCCTAACCGGTCTTCCTGTTTACGCATTGCCATCCTCGCTTCGAACACTAGCTACGCTCTAGATGCGGCCACCTGATGCAAACTTTGCTACCACCTCCCGTCTTTTACCTTCCCCTCGCCATCTCAGATAGTAGGAGCAACTTAGATTGAATATACTTGAAACGACGTGATGCGAAATGCAACTGGAAGTTGGAGCGAAACTGCCGCATATTTAGTGCGCTTGCTCCTCATTTCATTCAACCATTTCTTTTTAGGTCTCGAAGTCAGCATACCTTTCGGTATCATGCTTACAGTTAAATTCACTCTTCACTAATCCGCTTGAATATTCCAAGACTCTAGCAGAATATTCGCACGGCAGCTGGATCGGCGAAGGTTGACTTTCATTCCAGCTGCAATTCAACTAAATGAGCTGCAATGCGGTTGACAACTAAACACTACACAGTTTGGTCGAATTTTCATCTTAAACTTCATCCCATAAGGTCGTGTTTAGCTTTTGAAGTACATCACGACTACGTCAAACTGGAACACTAGATAGAGACAAGATATCTAGTCTCTATCGATCCGTTTTCCTTGGTTCAGCTCAACTCAGCGTGGCGCAATTCAGGCTAGCGGGATTATCGACATTTCAACAGGCGAACTGTGCCGGGAGAAAGGGTTGCTGGCTTGCCCAACTCAGGAAGGGATGGCGGAATGATGGCACAGTGATGAGGCAATACAACTCCGAGCTGTGCCAGAGTCGTTCATTCTAAGCTAACTTCCTGTATTCTCTTGCTTTGCTCCGAAGTAAACCAAATCATGCAACAGGTTTCGATGCAGACTGAGCCATTGTTGTTGTAACTGTCTACGAGCTAGACTGTTGGCGGCGGTGGAGGCAATCGTAGCAAACGAAGAGTGGCTAAAGTGAACCACTAACCCTCTCGCCCGACTTCCACCCCACATTCGACCTCCCTCTCTCCTCCCCCCCCAATCTGCCTGAAGCTCTAACTTCGGGTAGCAAGGTGGCTCGGCCAATTGTATGGCTGGGTAACAACTTTTTGACTTATGCGCTAGTGAGCTAATCAAACTTCCTCTACTGCTGCTTCATCTCAAAGGCCGGCTCAGATAGTAGAGTTGTAGCTTTACTGCCGGGATCAATGACTTGATAACTGCAGTTTACAACAAGCCTTTCTGCACAGGCGTCAATTCTCATATGGACTTTCTAACTAACCTACAATCCACCTCCTCCATCCATCCCGCTTCTGTACCCGCTATTATCGGCTGGACCATCCCTACAATTCATCTTTGATTCATACATCGCTAATCGTCAACTTGGGAACTCCAGCGCCCTGGTCGCACAGAGTGTGGGCATGTTCATTGGGTTCACCTTTAGTAGTCTAGATCTATGCATAACCATTGCAGCGCTCTACTCCACTTCTACGATGCTCTTTGGAGGTTTCTACTCCAACACCATACCGCTTTGGCTCAATTGGCTCCGTTATGGATCAATAGTTTACTACGGATACCTGAACATGCAAATGGTGGAGTTTAGCACTGGGCCCCCAATAAGGTTCGTAAAATTAGAAGCAACTCATTTTTCAGAGACACTGATGCTGAATTATATCTAACTTGCCTTGGCCTACCAACCCAATTATCTTCCACTACCGGTTCAGTTGTGCAATTAAGAACTCGAAATATCCCTCCTGCGCCGGCGGGTTAAGCCAACAAGATCTACAGAACACCACAGCAGTAAGCGGAACTCAAGTTGGCGCGTCATTCGCTAATCAAGCAATTGGTATCACACAAGCGTCAAGGCAGCTCTTGATTCCCGAGAACGAGATCTTGGTCGGTCTTGATCCAATGAATCCTCATGAATTGCCAAATCCGATTTGGTTTAATACTCTTTGTCTACTTGGATTTTTGGTCCTATTTCGTCTGCTAGGGTACGTCGTTCTGCGTATCTATCACAAACCAGCTTGAACAACCTCATATAATTATGAGGCTATGTTCTAAATTCAAAGGTGTGTGCGTATATTTATATGTTCATATTCGACTATAAGCATTCGAGTTAATATACATATATATATATATATATATCTATCGATGCTCGCTTTGAAGGCAAAGTTAGATCCATACCTCCAATTGAAATTTGACCTCTCATATCCATCCCACCCAAGAGGAAGCACTGCCTAAAAGAGTCAAAATTTCCAACCGAATCCCCCAATACTCCAAGCGAGTATCAAATAAGTAACAAGATCGGGCCTTTATCATCTGTGAAAATTTCTGCTATCAACTGTAATCAACAAATCTGAAGCAAAACGACACTCAATTCTGCTTGATGATTAACAGAAAGTATACAATATTGAGGTAGTTCATCATCAAGCTAAGATTATATCCAACTATCTGAAAGCAAGGTAGCCACGAGCAATTCTGTTTCAAGAGCAGTGACAATAAAGCCTTGGTCATCCAATGATACTAAACTCGTGTACGAAAACTGACTGATTCACTGACATATATGACAGCTAGACGAGATTTCCACCGAATCTGGCAAGCTAGTCTTATCTTCTGGAGGTATTACCCACCCTTACTCGAACATCTTTGGCTCGCTTAACTCGTCAGACTGGTCCTCTCGACAGATTTAGAAGCATGTATGGAGGGCAAGAATTGGGAATGCTTCGACCGCCCCACTTCTTTACCGGACATTCAACAGAGAACATCCCATCATCTGCCGCGATGCCACCGCAGTTTACTCGGAGCCCAGTCCGAGGGCACAATACATAGTCATGTATTCAAATGGCAAAGAGTTTGAATGTTCGAGATTAGAGATTGCTGGGCTCTGTTGAGCGATTTCTTGAGCTCTATGATCGTTGCAAATCTCAAAAAACGACACACTCTCTTGTGATCGCACTAGAGATCTCTACAATCTTTATCGTCTGTTTGACAATTGAAATCATTGATCAGATTAGGGATTGCGCCAAAAGAGGTTAGTCTAGCTGACGGAATATATTGAGACTTCGACTGATGCTTCAACAGGTCGCCGCGTAATACCGGAGAACCTACTATTCTCGTCCCACGACAGGTTGCACACCCATAGGTTCACATTCGTGACATTTGATATCTAACAGTTCATCAACTGATACCAACTGAATATTGAAAGAGTCATCAATTCGCTCCCTTAGCTTAACAGCAAGTTTCTTGGTGAGACAACCCGATGGGATGAGTTAGAATCATATTACAGGTTAAACAAAAATTTGTCCGGACAAAGTAAGTTCCATCGTGTCCATTGAAACTGATTACAGATACTTGGTTCACAAACAAGCTGCTATTTTTCACAAATACATCTATTTAATCAATAGAGTTACTCAATGAGCTTCCATTGGCCGTTTGTTCGAATGAATTTGTAACTCCTCCCTGAACAAAACAAGGAGCCTCGGTTATCTTTGAGAAATTTTAAGGCCAGTTTACAATTGATTACATAATTGGGCTTCTCGGAGAGTGGCGAGGTAGATAAGTAATGGAGAAAACTGTTTGTATTAAGGCCCAACAACTGCTGAATTGTGTCATTTGTCAGGGTCCAGTCGTATGGCTCAATTTCGAGTATTTTTGTAAACGGGTTATAGATGGAGTGCATGATAATTGGTGAACGCATTAAGAATCGGAGCCTCCTTATTTCCTCTAATGGACCTTGGAACGTGAAAGATGCCGGTGATATTCTGCCAGTCTTAACATTGCATAGTAGGCCAGTTATACACGGGTAAGGGATATAATCTTGATAATATGTGTTATTTGCACAGATACATGCAGCCTTGAGATGTAGATCGAGGTTTGTTTCATAAAGACACTCTAGCAATTGCATAACAACGTCGATTGAGATATTCCTAGCATCGTCGAATGCGCCGAACAGATAAACTTCGTACTGATATTGGACACTCAGTACCGTCTGATTTACACTGTTCTTGTGAGCCCAGTCTTTGGTGAGCTCGACAACTCCGTCAACAATCTTTGCAAGGCCATCCTTGGTGCCATTGCCATCAAAGTGTCCAGCGCCGGCTGCAAAGGAGCCAGTGTGTCGAACAATAACACCGCAGCAGGTAGTCATGTCATCAATTCCAAGCATGTCGATATTTGGATCGTCAGCCGAAACACAAGCCAACTCTAGTTGGTGGATAAACAAGCAGGGCTCGTGGGCATCGACTGCAATGGAGGGCATTGATATGATATGTCTGGCCTCTATTTGATACTGAGGGTAAGTTTGTATGAAATCCGCCACAGATGACGGCAATTGCATTGGCTGACCCTCGATGAGGAGAGGCATTTCGGGATTTGGAGAGCCTCGGACTATGTTGCAATAAAAATATAATGAATTATTTCGTTATAGTTAAGATGAACGATGTTTCCTCTACTTAATAGTCATGATTGGAAGAGTTTTATTTGTAGAACAAACTCACGACGCTGGCCACGATCGCTGAGATCTTGAAACAGCAAAAACATTCGGGACCAGCTGTCCAAG
>Ga0209372_1000143_pt1 | contig 55041 bp, 33 predicted proteins | sample AgamicAtPe_FD_187170 | JGI IMG/M metagenome (GOLD analysis project Ga0209372, IMG submission 187170) | Agave microbial communities from Guanajuato, Mexico - At.P.e (SPAdes) (version 2) | ecosystem: Host-associated > Plants > Phyllosphere > Phylloplane/Leaf | place: Guanajuato, Mexico | collected... | reverse complement strand
AACCGCGAGCGAGCAATCAGCGGGATAGATGGATTCGGCCGCCGCTCGTTGCAAGGCCGCATTTCCGCCGCCGCCGCCGCCACTGCCCCTCGGCGCCGGACCCTCCAATTGTCCTTGTCTGGCGTGATAGCGCCCAAGCCCACATCTGGCGGCCCCGACGAGGCTGGCCAGCCAGCCAGCATCTCCAAAAGGCTCCTCCAAAAGCACTAAAATTCGCAACAAACTTTTACTGCATCCTCCCAACTTATTGAGTCAATATTATCGGATGAAAACAGAAGATTGTTGTTGCCGCTGGAGTTGGACTTGTGCTGGAGGGGCGGCAGAGGTAGCGGTAGCAGTTGCGGCTAGACTTAGATCGGAAACGCAAGATTGGCTTAGATTTAAATCTGTCCGTCCGTCCATCCGGCCAGCCAACGGACGGGCCAGTTGTCTTCCACTTGTTCATCCTCATTGCGAGCGCTGAGACAAAGCTACTGCAGCAGCCGCCGCCGCCAACGACGACGACGACGAGGACGCTCCAGAAAGGATGGCCAATTTTTCATCCCTCGACTGGCCCTCTTATTGAATTATTCAAAGCCTCCTCGGGCCAACAGGTTGGCTCCCCCTTCTGCTGGATCGTTAGCGAATTTGCTGCCGGGATTTAGCTCCATCATCACGACCCTCCGATTGCTACCGTGCGCTCTGCTCGCCCGCCTCTGCCGCCGCCGCCTCTACCTGAGTGGCCCGCCGGCCAGTTAATTAGCGGCTCCACTTTTGCCGAGCGCCAACATAGTTCACGCGCTCGCCCCCTCCAAGCACGATCTCGCTCCGCCCGGCTCGGCCTCTCTGGGCCGGCCGACTGGCCGACCGACCGACCGACCGACCGACCGACCGACCGACCGGCCGGCCGATCAGGTGGCCGGAAGGGGGCAGGCACCTCGGTCTCGGGCCAGGTGCGTGATTGATCGGAGCGCTCGCAGGCGGCGCCGAGAGCGGCGGGCCGAAGGGGGCTGCTCGCGGCCGAAATTGGAGGCTGTATTGGTGGCGCAATTTGTCTGTTTATTTGCCTCCAATGTTTCAGTCCCAAATCAGACGGGGCTCGTTGATCAAGCTGCGCGAGTTCCATCCTCCGCTCGCCATCAGCAAGTCCACTCGCATTCAACTGGACGAGCTTCGGCTTTGGCCGTCCAATTTGCTCGCAAGCAAACATTTGAAGCAGTTGCAGGGGATCAGTTATTTTCTCATCTTATTTAGCATGCAAGTGAAACATTATTCATCCCTCTCGCATGTTTCCATCAGCCCAAATGGGCGAGCTCATGAGCGGGCGATCAGCGAGCTTGTTGTTCACCTGTTGGTTTTGTTAACTACACACAACCTGATGAGCGCCACCGTTTGCGGCCACCGTGAGCTCGCGCCTAGGGCGGCCAGAGGCAGCCGGCTTGGCGCAAGCGGTCGCCAGACTAAGCGAGCAGCTCAACCCCTCGCGAGAGAGCATCTAGCGGAATTGATGGATCTGAGCCGGCCGGCTGGGTTGGCCGCGCGCCAACCAGCCTGCTCTTGCTGGCCAATCTCGGCCAGTTTGTCCAGGTGGACAAATTTGTACCATTCAGGCAAACACATTGAAGCTCGCAATTCAAGCGGCCGGCCAATCTTCGAAGGCGACACTTGCGCCTGACGCCGCACGAATCGGAACGCCGCAACGAGACAGCTCACTTCAGGCGACAATTTGGGCCCATTTGATCACGCAAAACAGATTTACCTCACCGATCGCCACTCCTCGGCTAGCCTCTACCCATTTGGCGCCAATACGTAATTGCCTCCACGCAAATCGGCCCACTACACTTGGATGCCGGCTAATTCATTCGGCGCCGCAAGCGTCAGGCTTGATTGGATGAGCCAGTCAACAAACTATTTATGGCCTCGCAGAAAAGTAGGGCGCAAATAAAGCTCGCAACTCCACTATCGCAAATGCAATTTCATTTGCCAGCTGCGCCGCCTGGCGAGCCCGACACTAACCAAACGAGCGCCGCCCTCTTGGCAGCCAAGCATCTTCCGGAAGTTGGAGGCGATACGGAGAAGTGGAGGGAGGGAGGAGGAGGAGGAGGCGAATTGGACTTGAGTTGGGCGGCTCGCTCGGCATTGAGCGTGTCAGTTTAAATTGGATCGTTTGTTTAAGGTCCAACATGGGCGCGCAAGTTTAGGGGTGCAGTACCAAGTTTAATCTGTCCATTAATTTTCCTCTCTCAAATTGACCAGCTAGCTTGCCAGCCCGAGCTTGGCTGGCGCCAAACCCTCGTTGTCCAGTCAAATGACAACGCATTCAAGAGTGCACAACTGTGACCTAGACGAGACTCGGCGGGGCGGCCGCCAGGCGGGAGGCGCACAAGGGAGGGATACCTGCACCATTGCTTTGAGGAGAGAGTTGGAATTGAAGGGTTGACTCGATTAGGGATGAGCAGCTGCCTGCTGGATGGAGCCGCAGCCACCGAGGCTCATTTGGTAAGCGCGAGCTTGTTTGTTTGTTGCATACTGGGCTTGGCCGAGCTAGCCGCTTTGGGCGAGAGCTTCAATTTGGTTGCTAGACGAAACATAATTGCCCTCTGCAACGACTTTCAAGGAAACTTTTTCATCACTTTCAATGGCTTGTAAACAAGGCCACTATTTGCTTGGATTTCATTGTTCACTCCAAGAGCGTGGACTTTGTTTCCAGTGTTGGCCAAAGCGAAATCGAGCAGCCTTGGCCCCCAGCTAACTCTCATTGATCCTCTAGACTTGGCTCAGCGAAAGCTCAACTCTGGGCCTCCTTATAAGGGAGCGGCAAACGAGCAGATAACAGACTCGAGTTGCGCTTCCTGGCTAACCGCCGACCACTCGATAGGAGCTCTCGAGTTAATGGTCAGTGTCGGCTGACTGACTGGCTGACTGGCTGGATCTCCCTGGTGTCGTTAGTGTCATCGAGCCAAACGAGCCAGAGTGCGGAAGCAAATCCGATTTCATGTCTCGCTCTCAAATTCGCTCACCTCAATCGAGCGCCCAAATCAACGCCACCTGACAGGTGATTGGCGTCCACGTGCATCGTCGGCTGACAAATGAGGGCACCTAGCTCGCGTTCGGCTGCAATTTGAACCTCCATTTTGGAATTCGCAAACTCTTGCAAACTTTCGCTCAAACTCTCGAATGGCTCTAATGTAATTGTGGATTCTTCCAATCTCAAACCTCGTTTATGTGCGAGATACAACCAGTTTGGCCGAGAGAACTCGTTTTGCTGGTTGAACTCTGCTTTCATAGCCACGAGGTTCGCGGGTCGCGCCGGCCGGATTGTTACGCCTCGGCCGCCTCTTCCGCTGATACTTGAAACTAGTGAAATTCAACACTCGACTATGAGAGCTTAACTTGGACAACTTTGGGCCAATTTTAGTCGCTTGGCCGCCGCTTGCTCCCCCAAATTGAACCAACATTGGCTGGAGGATATCAGTTTTAGAAAGGTGTCGTCAATCAGTCAACTGCAATTGGAAGTGGAAGTCAGCAAACCGTACTCACATCATATTGCCAAGGAAAACGCGTACCAGGTAGACAAATTGTTTCGGGCTGTTTGACTCGAGGTTTCAATGTCGACTGCAACATCCTTAGGTTACAAATGATACAAAGCACAACAAATGCTCCCCGAGCTAGGAGTGTCTTGCACATGAATGACTTTGATAGTTGGTGTTCGTTGTCGTTGAAACTTGGTAGCAATCAAGCCAAGAGCCAGCGGCGAATTTAGTCCGTCCTCAAGCATCCCTCAAGTCTTGTTACAAGGTAAGTAGTTGGTCTGCTTGATAGTCTCAGATGTTCCTCGAGTGAGAGTTATGGAGCAATTGAGCGGGTTAGATCATGTCATAATTGGTTAGCAATTTTTACAATTCAAATGTTGGCGCCATTCTCAAAGCGCATGACCGGTGGATTTTCCGGCATATGAACGCACATCTCAGCGCTGAGGGATAGGAAATTCGCTGCTGCCATGGCCTTGTCCGTTTGCAGCTGGCGCACGAGTATCATACATGTGCTCGAATTACCTCAGCTCTATTCTCAACATCGTGCGCGATATACCGGGCTTTTGTCCACAAGCGATTAAAAAAACCAATCCAATAGAAGACAAATATTAATGACACTGGTCTAAATGCTCTAACACTTGGTGCCCAGCTAGAATCAAATCTCTATTCTTGCTATCAAACCGAGACAAGCATATAGGCGGCAAACATGAAGTTAAACATCTCCAATCCGGCGACCGGTTGTCAAAAACTGATTGAGATTGAGGATGAACGCAAGCTCCGTCCCTTTTTCGACAAGCGTATGGGAGCTGAGGTGTCGGGAGACACTATTGGTGACGAATGGAAGGGATATATCTTCAAAATTACCGGGGGTAACGACAAGCAAGGTTTCCCGATGAAACAGGGTGTTCTCACCAATGGAAGAGTTCGCCTATTACTCAAGGACGGCCATTCTTGTTTTCGCGAGCGCAGAACCGGAGAGAGGAAGCGTAAATCTGTCAGAGGCTGCATCGTCGATTCGAACTTGAGCGTTATCGCGCTGGCAATCCGTAAGAAGGGTGAGTTAAAATTTTGATCCGTTTCAGGTCAACTCAGAGACATACAATCGCTAACATTCCGTACAAATATCACCGATCTTCCTGCAGGAGAAAACGAGATCCCGGGACTCACAGATAGTTCTTTGCCGCGTCGTCTGGGTCCTAAGCGTGCTAGCAAAATTAGGAAATTGTTCAATCTAACTAAGGAAGATGATGTCCGCAAATATGTCGTTAGAAGGCCACTTCCAGTCAAGGAGGGCAAGCCAGCGCCAAAGAAGCCTAGGACTAAGGCGCCAAAGATTCAGCGCCTAATCACACCAAGACGGTTGTATCAGAAGAAGAGGCTTCTTCGTGAGAAGCACCAGCGTGCACAAAAGAGGAAAGAGCAGGCTACCGAGTATGCTCAGCTTCTAGCCCAGAGATATAGGGAGGCTAAGAAGAAGAAGGAGGCCAGAAGGAAGCGTCTGTCTAGTGCTAGAACTCAGAGCACCTCATCCGAGTAACCAGGCTGTTTTGCTCACCAGTATGCATGAAGATACGTTTGGTATTAAACTCATCGATCGTGCATCAGTTTTGATCTAATAACATACAATTTGTCTAATTAATCTACGTAGAAAGGTTTGCACCTCTTTTCGAGTTCTATATGTGTGTTGGTTGATGAAATATAGCGTGTCTGATCCGCAGTGACAAGACTTATCTTTATGAGGCTGTCGTGATGGTCCAGGTCCTTAGCAATGCACCGCCTCCAGGCAGTGCTGAACCGATGACAGGGGACTCAAGACCCCGAAGCTGTACTTCGTGAGAAGTGCGCGAACAAGGCCTCAGTGCTCAGCGAGCCTCATTCTATGCGCGCGTCATCGGCCAGTTTTTCTACTCTGGCAGTCTGGGTCTGGCTCCACAGTGACCGTCACTGAGTGACGAAAACAACAATATTCAAGAAACATTGTATTCTCCGATCCCAAACCAACGGGATCGAGTTCGGCGGTTCGGCCGGCTGCATCACTATTATTAATTGATGCTAGCAGACTTATGATTCATTATTCGACACGACAAGAACATTTCCTGTATGGACCGTTAAATGATTATTATAGACAACAAAATGCCGCACACTTTGACAGTGTCAAACAACGACCAGAATAATCCTGCAAGCGGCCATCATGGAAATCATATTGTCAAAGCTCAGCTGCCCAACCAACAGAGGACCACCGTTAGTATTCCTGCTGGCATGACTATCCGAGAGGCCCTAGGCAAGGCCCTGAAGTTGAGAAAGTTGGAGCCGGATATGTGCACTGTTTTCAGATTGAGCCCACATGGTCAATTCAAGCAGCGCATAGATTGGGATGTAGATGTTGCCATGTTGAAGGGTGACGAAATTGCTGTTGAAACTAAGGATCGAGTGCCTATGCACACCCAACTCTCACATGATTTCGCCAAATCATACCTGACTCTGAGTAAATGTCATTTCTGTCAAGAATTTCTCATGACTGGAATAAGATGCCTTACATGTGGTATTGAGTTCCATCGAAGTTGTTCCAGTTCTGTGCCAAAATTGTGTGAGCCCACCATTGAAAACAGCACCTATTACAGGCATTTGCTGGCACGTTCCACTCGTTTCTCACCAACAAACACACTGACAAACGCTGAATCTCCAACCAACACATCTAGACCCATCAGGCCGCGGGCTCGTAGCGCCGACGAGAATTCCAAGCATAAGTCCAAGTCTCTTAGCCAGGCAGAACAACCGGTGGCTAGCAACAAGAGTGCTCGGGCCAGAGCTCACAACGATCAACATCATGGCACCCAGGCGGGCCCGTGGAATAGTCAGCGCTCAAATGGTCAACAACCTAATCAACTTCAGCCAAACTTCAATTCAAATTCTGTATCAGCCTACAATACTGGCGGTAACTCAACCAAGGTCAGTCCCAGTGACGTTCTCCAAAATCAGCAACAAAACTCAAAAGAGAACCCTCAACATCAGACCTCCACGCACCAGCAAGCATCTAAGCGCGAACTGTTGGAGGAAAAATGGGAGATAGACGGTGATGAGATCACTCGGGAGGAACGCATTGGTCAAGGGAGTTTTGCGACAGTATATAAGGGTAATTGGTTCGGGCCTGTAGCTCTGAAGGAGTTGAACGTGAAAGATCCGACTCCTGCCCAGTTGCAAGACTTCAAGAATGAGGTGGTTGTATTGAAGAAGACGCGGCACGCGAATGTGTTGCTCTTTGTTGGGTATGTCTTGAAACCGGAGTTGATTATTGTCACCCAATGGTGCAAGGGCCGATCCTTATACAAACATTTACATGTTGAGGATAGGAGGGAGTTTACCAACTGCCAAATTCACAACATTGCCATGGGAGTTGCACAGGGTATGGAATATTTGCATGCTAAAACTATCATACATCGTGATCTGAAATCAAACAGTAAGTATCGATTTGCTTCTGAATTGTGTCTATATGATTTCTTGAGCTCTAACAGGATTGTTCACTCTCCAAGATATATTCATACATGATGAAGATGATCTTACAGTAAAGATAGGAGATTTCGGTCTCGCCACATTCAAGACTCGCTGGGAAGGCAATCAGCAAATCTACCATCCAACTGGATCAATTTTGTGGATGGCACCTGAGGTTATCCGCACTAAGCCAGGAGTCAACCCTTTCACCTTCAAGTCCGATGTATACTCATTCGGGATTGTTTTGTATGAGTTACTATCTAGGAAGTTACCTTATTTTGATTTTGAGCATAAGGACGCTTTATTGTTTTTAATAGGCTTGGGAGATCCAGATCGGTCGCCGAAGTTGAATCTCAATGTGATAAAGGATGACAAGCCAGATTATTTGAAAGCGTTGATGTTGAGATGTACAGAGAGAGACCCTGACGATAGGCCGCTATTCACAAGCATAATAAGAGACCTGAAGAAAGTTAAACTATCTGGGATACCAAGATCTGCGAGCGAACCTCTAAGACTAAATGATCTCAACGGATCCGTTGCATTGGATTCTATCAATTATTAAAATCCATATTCGTTGCCATCACGAAATCTCTTTTCCTGACTTTTCATTCGTTTTTGCCTTAACCTTTCTGCCGCCGCTCTCTCTTGTTGTTGACGCCTCAGTTCTATTGTTTCAATCGATAACTCTGGCTCTGGTGGCTGCTCCGCCTCGCTAATGTAGCATCTCAAACGATCCATGCAATCTGCTATATTGAGTGCTTGGAACCTTGTTTTGTCAGATCTGATGGTTAAATACCCATCTTTGTTGATCCTAGATCTATGTAACTCGGCTAATTTACTGCGAGTCTCCGATGGCAACCAATCGGCAGTTTCAACTCTGAAAGAAACACTCACTTTGGTGTTCTTCTTGTTGACATGTTGTCCACCTGGCCCAGAGCTTCTGCAGCTATCAATTATGAGTTTTTTGATTGGTATTATCCCATCAAATCTCTTAATGGCTTGATTCATTGCAACATTGAGCATAGCTTCAAAACAGATTAGCAACGAGAGTGTAATATTGAAACGATGGAAGTTGCCCGCTTTAACAAACTTGCCAAGGGTAAACACTTCAAGACACGTTTTGGCATGCGGAATTTTAGCAAGCAGGTCGCGACACTGGTAATAGCGCACTGTACACCACCTCATGGCTTAGTCGTCGTCCATCCGCTGGACTACCATTTCGCCGTAAGAGCATGGCCAGACTAAGAGTGGTGGTTTATGCAACCTCATCTCGATCAGAGTCAAACAAAAGTCAACATGGGCTCAAAGCTAAGATTAACACTGATTGCATGAACTCTTGATTTTGAGTTCAGCGCTAATCATGCGGCAAACGTCTCCGGGTCGTAGATTGCACTAGGGAAGATGAGTTTAAGCTAAGAATACAGGGTTCTGAGTTAAAAATAACCCATGACTAGTTAAGAGGAATTTGCAAGACCAAGTCCGTGATTATGATGATGACGATCAACTTGTAGTGCCGAAGAACTAGCGACAAATCTGATGGCTGACTTTCACTTCCAACTATAGAAGTGTTTGCGCCCATTCCACAATTGAGCTGTATCCGTCTCTCTTTCTGGTGGCTAAAACGCGCCGGCGTCATGACAGATAATCCAGAGTGGGCTTGTTGCTAGCTTAACCGCAAATCGTGATGATGGATAGCAGTCTAGCTCGAGAGCAGAATCGTAGAGGCTCTACACCCTTGGGGTCAACAATCTGTATTCTAGTGCCAGTTCCAACGAGCTCTGCAAACCTGATTAATCTGCGGCATCTAGAATGGTTATGTATAGCTATTCTATGTCTCTGCCTGACAACGATGACTGATTTTAAATAAAACCTGTCAGAGGATAGTATTCAACTGGTCCGGCTTTGGGGCATGTCAATTTGATGCAATCTGGCTCAGCTACATGGTATATACTTTGGTTTTGAGTCTACGTAGACTCCTGTCGTGGATCTTTAATACCATCGTTTTCGCGCCTCCCATGAGCCAACCTGATATCATCGAGTGTGGTGATCAGATACTCGAGATCAGCAAGCTCGAGTGCGTCATTTGTTCTCAGACTAGTTGGCCACTCGCTGCCATCGTTGGGCCACGACAATCAGCCTAGGCAAACCGACACAAGGAGGAGAGGATGGGGAAATTAAATTTCATGATATTGTTCCGCTTAATTGCATAAGCTGACACGGCCCAGCCAGGATGGCTGAGACCGCAGTGGGCGTGGCTACACCGCCCACTTCTGTCGGGTAAGTGTTGGCGCCAGACTAAGAGAGGCGTGTCTCAGAGATCAGACCTCCCGGAGCCAAATTTCGGATTAGGTTGGTATTTAGCGACTCTCTTGATTGCTCATGCTGAAGGAGGGCGATGCAAACTAAGCACTATACCAAGGATGACATCCGATTGTCGCAATGGGTAGGGCAACTGCAGTTGTGGAGTAGGAGGCAGAAAAGTTGGACGTGAACAAGTGCGCTCTCCAGAGTCCTGCCAACAACTGCTCTGACATGAGCTGAGCAGAACCAACCTGAACTCGCCCGGTCGAAAGGGCTAGCCAGTTCAATCGGGCTAGCGGCCGACTTTGGTTCAATTCGAAGCCTTTTCCTTTCACCAGAGAATTTTAGTTTTTGTGCAAAAGTTTTGATTTATCTGCAGCTCACCAGGTTAAAAGCCTGCGCTTCGGGCGCTGGGCTTCATTTTGTTTCCTAAGTCTAAATTAAAGACTCTTGGGAACACTGCGGCATGACGCCGCATGAGCGACAAGGATTTCAAGTTCAAACTCGATCACCACCAGCCCACTTGAGCCCTCAGCTTGCCGGAGGGCTGTCAGCCGTCGGACACAGCCGTCAGAGTTGGGCTTCTATTGGAGCACCATTGACTTGCGAGAAAGATAGACGATCCTATTCATGCTCTGGCAAGTCAGCTATTTTTGTTCTAAACAGCCCAGAACAAGACAAGCAACACGGACGACGACGACAACAACAATAACAACAACAAAGGCGACCAAGTCGACAAAAGCCTCCTCGCTTGCAAGCTTGTGTCGGCGGATGCTCAAGTGGAGATGGTTGAGCTCTGCTGAGTTAATAATGCTCTGGCTCTCTTTCCATTATGCAAGTGCAGAGTAATAATTGACTTTTATCCCGATTTGGGTGACGCATGATCTGGTGCTGCTGCGGCGGCGGCGGCGGCGGCGGCAAGCTAGCGCGCGCTGGCAAGATTGTTGCAGCCAATGGCTGAGTTTCCTTATATTCAGTGCGAACGTTAATGAACAACTGTCTAGAAGGGCGAGCCCCTGGAGAGTAGTAGAAGTGGCTGATGCTTACCAAGTATTGGGTTGGCAATAACAAAGTTGTTTTTCATTGATTTTGTTTCCTTAGTATCGGCAGCCGAGGGAGCTGGGAGTGCTCCTCATGCTGCCACTGCTGCTGCAACGCGGGTTATGTAACACAAACCTTGCGGTTGTGGCTGAGGCAAGAGCGATGGGCGAGTTCGCTTGGTCGCAAAGGTGGCGGCGGCGGCCTTAAGCGGCAACCAGCCGCCTGGCTAACCGCACGGGTTTGCAGGTGGGCGGGGATCGGGCAAGGAGGAGCGATTTGATGGAGAGCGTCAGCGTCGACGACAGCGCCAGCGATCGAGCTGGCCGGCGCCTGCTCAACGCGCATCAGGCCGACTCGAGCGAGCTTGTTGCTCGTCCTCTTCGTGTTGTCCCCTCCCGCATTGGGCTAGGCCGCTGCACGAAAGGCTCGCTCAGCGCCAGGCCGAGCTGATGCCTGAAAGATAACGAGCGGCAGTAGCAACAAGGGCGCCAAGAGCTGGCCATTGTGGAGCCAACTGTCGCACAACAGAGATGACGCTCAATTTGAATCAAAATTAAATATAGATATTTCCACTTGGGTTCACTGAACAATTCAGCGCGCCATCAATTAATCAAGCAACTCAATTAAATTCATCTGCGCCAACAACAGGCCACCATTGGACGAGCATCGAAACTTAGCTTAGCGCGACAGGAGAGGCTTGCAGGTAGAGTTTAGCAGCATCTTTCGAGCAGCAAAACAATCAAAGCTCGACGTTGACGAACTGTTAGTCCAACAGGAGCGAGAGTTAAGCGAGCAAACAAGCGGTTAGATAGTTTCAGATTGATAGGCAAGTGGAACTCTGTCGGCAAGCTCATTTGTTGGTTGGGCTGCAAATTAAGTCAGTTTGGTCAGGCCCAGCGTTTGGATTTGCTATGGAGGAATAGAATTTACGGGTTGAGCTTCAGTTCGAGAGCCTTTCTTTGGGACGAGCAAACATTATCATATTCAGCAGTCAGTCGTCAACAAACTAATATGACTTCAACGACAACAAACTACGAAATAATTAGCCACTATATCAGCCGAAATCTAATAGAGAATCAAGATTATCAGCCAGTATGTCCCATTGACAGCAGCAACAAGTAATCTTAGCGCCAAGAGAGAAGCTTAGAAACCTTTAAACTGTCAAGTATGGTTGGGTCGGTGGGTCATTTGCCTTGTTTCAAGGACTTGATCGCAGTTTTATTCGAATGTTTTTTAATTATTTCACTTGGTTACCTATCATGCCGCTTCAAATTGATCTCCAACCAAGCAAAGGATCTCAACTCATATCTAACGACGTTTGCCCTACCAATGATAATATTCTTGAACATCGCTCAAATGGAATTTCAAACAATTAATCTATCCTTCTTACTTTGCATGTTAACTGCAAAATTATTCGTATTTATGACAGTTACAATATTAACGCTCACAATTAGTTACCCTTCAAATTTTGGATACGCTGGCTCCCTGTCAATCTTGGCCACGCAATCAAACGATTTTGCGCTCGGTTATCCATTAATCAAGTCACTTTATGGCGAAGCAAAGCCAGAGATGCTAAACTATCTCAGCCTAATGGCGCCGATTCAGTTACTTTTGTTGAATCCACTTGGGATCATGATGTTAGAGTATCATAAATCACAATTGGAGGCAAGCAAAAAGAAAGAAACTGAGTGCCCAAGTCAAGCGTCAGCTTGTCAATTGTGCAACCCAATCCTAGCAAACAAACCAGACAATTTAAGAAGAAGCAAAGGGCTGATCAATGCCAACAAACAAGAACTAAGGCTCAGAAAGCATATGACTCTACCAAAAACGACCAGGAACTCGCTTGCAAGTGGTTTCATCGCGAGTCCTGTTGATATAGATTCCGCAAGCCGAAGGGCTGAATTGGCGGCCGACGAGCAGCTCGCCAAGTGCGCTAGCCAAGCTGACGGCCACACGGCTGTCGGATCCATCGGATATCAGCATAGGAACATAAAGTCTCTAGCGCTTGTTCTACCAGTGCGGACAGCCGAATCCGGAAGTGATAGTGAAGAATCTTTTGATACCATGAATGAACCGTTTGTCAGGAATGGCAACCATCCGAAAGATTTCGGCTCGCCGCCGGATACTAACATTCAGTATGGAATCGATGTGCAACCTGTCTTGCGCGCCAACTCTCCGAATCAAAGATCCCTCGACAATCAACAACCAATAACAGTGAGTGTTATTTCAGGAAGGCGAGGGTCACCGGATATGTTTGAGAACTGTGTCTGTCAGGGCCCAGCTCCAGTCAGCATAGTGGCCCGAGAAAAGAAAATCAACCTCAGTTTCCTTAAGGCTCTTGCAACCAATCCACTTATTATAGCGTCAGTTGTGGCCCTGGTGGTCAATGTCGTCAACGGGCCAGAGCTGCCGAAGTTTGTCACCAGAGTTTCAAATACTATTGCGGCTTCATTTGCCGCACCAGCCCTACTAGTTGTTGGTCTCTCTATGCATGGGAAATTTGAATTATTAATGCGGCACCCAAATGACCTGTTACTTTCATCAATTTTGGTCTTGACAAAGGTTTTGATACTACCAAACCTGATGCGAACTTTAGCTCTCATGATATTACCTAACTACACACCCGCGGAAGAGATCCCATATCTCATTGACTTCTCCTTCCTCTACGGGTTGTTGCCAACGGCCCCGACTGCATGTATCATCGCCAAACAATACGGTGTTCTAGCTAATGTTGTCTCAATCAGCATGCTGTTAAGCACATTCATTTCGGCGCCTTTAATGTTGGCATCGTCTGCGATAATTAACCCATCAACTGTGATCAAGGTCGACGAGATTGAGAGTATCATCTCTCAGACAGTTAAAGTGTCTGGTGTGGTAACTTTGTCATTAGCCTCGTTGACTTTGTATGCGTTCTGGAAGTCGAAAGAACGTATAAATTACATCAATTTGATTAACATGCCAGAGATGGCCTGTCGACGAATCAGAAACAGCATCAAAACCAGTCCAACGCATATATTCCTCTTCCTGTTAACGATAAGCCAAGCAATGGTTGGCATTGGAGCCTTCATTTGGTACTTCGTTGATTCAAGCAGGGCAGACATTCCAGTAATTCATCCCACCAACGTGACAGACGACAATCCTACTCTGGTTGACCCAATAGCCGATCATGATTTAGTCAAAGATACCTGGGCAGATGTCAGTCACTTGGATTTCGGACTCAGAGTGATTTTTAGAGCGCAGTACGTGCTCTCGTCAAGTGGACTGATGTTGGTTCGTTTTGTGATATTGTGCATAATTGTGACCATGACTGCTCGAAGGTTCAGAGGCGATGTGATTGCGCGAAAAGCCTCCTCTCTTTTAGTCAAGATTTATTTAACTCTTTGCGCCTGTCTGGTGATATGGTTGATCTTTGATTCGGAGAAATTGAGACTGTTACCCATTGAGGCAAGCATTCCTAGTCAACCAGTCTCACTCTATGTGCGCTTAATTTACAACATAACCATCTTGATATTAGCCTTGCCACTATTTGCAATGATTATCAGATCCGATAATCGACAGAAGAAATCAATGCTCAAGTCTACGCAAGACTATGACCAAGAGGGTGAAGTTGGTAGCGCGCTTGCGAAGCGTCCATTTGTCAAATCTAGTATATCCATATCAAGCGACTCAAGTTCAGCCTTGACCACTAACACTAACTTGGAATTGAATACGACCACAAACCAAACACCGATAGATACTAACAACAATCAGCAACTTAGCCTGTGCGATTCTCTATCAATTGTCTTGGATTGCAAGCCAAGTGAGATGGGTAGGCAGCGTCCCGCCAGTCCCTTGGAGGATCAAAATATCAACCCTCCAATCAACATGTTTGGCTCGTATGGCGCAATAGTGGCTGGTCAAAGAATCGCCAGTATAAACGAGAGCCAGCCCAATAGATCATATGAAATTGATGAGTCACCAACAAATAGTTACAGCATTCCCACCAGGTGCCTGAATCAAGTACATATAGCAGAGTTCAACAAGTTTTCAATTCTTATAGTGTTCATGTTGGTAGACTCTACACTCAATATGACTTCTATAACTCAAAAGTTGCTTCAAAGCCAGCCCACTGGAACATACAGACAAATCGAAGTAATGGGTGTTGCTTTAGAATTCGGTCAAGGTTTGTTGACGTTCTTAATGTATGGAATGAAGGGTTTGTTCAATTGAGATTAACTGATGGTTTGAGCCCATGTGAGCTGTAGCTATCGCTGCTATTACGCAGGGAATCATTTAGAACTTGGATTAAAATCTTAAACTTGTGATTACACTGCAAACTCTTTCATCACTCTAATGTGAGTCGGGCTATAAATTATTGTCTCTGCACGAGACTGGTTCACTGGTTTCCAAACGGGACATTCTGTCACTCAGATCTAACCTTGTCCTCAATACTTGTTTCTGTTCGATAGTTGACGTATAAGCGATAGACCTTGGGGCTGGGCTAGTCTTAGGGACTTTCAGATTTACAGCAAAACGCGTGATGAACGCGTGCTCGTTAGCGAATAACACGGTCCCTTTTCCTTTTAGAAACTTTCTTCAAGGAATATTGGTTCGCTCATTCTGCAATGAAATAATTTACGCTTAGGGGTTAGGCCTTTACAGGCTTCAAGGTTCCAAATAATCACGATGCCAATCCATTACGTATTCAAGGACTCAAAAACGTCAGACACTGTCGCCAAAGCGTTACTTTTTGTGGCAAAATTTTCAAAAAAGCAAGCGCTTGTCAAGTTCAGCGATTCCTCAGTCAGCATAATATGGGGTGGCTCTCCAAAAACTTATTTCGTTCATGCCGAAGCCACAGCTCTGGATATGTTCAGGAACAGGCAGCAGCTTAGACACTACGGCATAGACCATTGCACAATCATTCAAGTAAACCCCTCCGTTTTAGGCAAGACTCTTAAGGGGGTCACACAAGATCGCGAAGTTTCTGTCTGTGTTATTAGGCCTAATAAAGTCAAGGTCAGTGTAGAATCTGCCGACTCCAGGACGATAGTTCACACCTTTCCATGTGAAACAAAAACACTAGATGACTACAAGTCTATGTTGATAGAGGAAGTTGAGCAGAACGTTTGTCGTTATGATACAAGCTCTTATGTTGATAATATACACCGGCTCAAGCACATAGTGGACAGCTTTGTCAAATTGAACACTCCTAGAGTCTACATCTGGTCACACGAGTCGGAACAAGGAAATGATCTGAGTATCCATAGTAGAACTCAAGGGTCGAACGTACATGTGAGCTTGTCTGACTTGGAGAGCGGGTTTGATCATCTGGATGACGACGATGGAACTCACGTGCGCCGAAACGACGCGGGTGTCAATGTCGATACTAAACAGCTAGCCTTCTTCCTTACAAGTCTAGCCGCGCAAAAGCGCTCAAAAGTTAGTTTTGAAATTGAACACCTCAAATGCCTCAAAATAACGTTCAATAACGAAGTTTTGCAGGGGGAAAAATTTTACCAATCTTTATTGTTGATACACAGTCTCAAATAGAGTAGTCACAGTTAATAATCACCTGTTCCGTCCGCAGATCTTCAATAACATGGAATAGAAAATTTCCCCAGGTATTTGGGTCTCATTGCTAAATTTGTCAATGAGACCTCTGAGTTCTAGCACTGCGTCCACCTCAAACTGCTTATAAATTGCCTCAATATTCAACTCTCGGTAAACTTTCACGATTGCCTCCTGGTTGTGTTTCTCTCTCCTGGCATAATTTTGTTCCAGAATGACCCTTTGTTTTTCGTTAGCCAGCGAAAGCGCTGTCACTATCGGCCAACAACACTTTCCCTCCTCAATGTCGGTACCGATTTTGCCCATGATTACGGGGTCGCCGAAGCAATCCAAGTAATCATCTTGCACCTGGAAAAGTTTGCCCATTTTTCTAAGTATAACGTCAGCTTTCCGGTGTAAAGATGGATCCAATAGCCCTGAGATGATCATACCCAACCTAACTGGCGCCGAAAAGGAATAAAACGACGTCTTGTAATCTATAATAGCATTGTACTTGTCCGTGGTAAATTTCTCCAAGTCAGGGACCTCGCCAGGCTTGGCACTCGATTTCAGATCTAAACACTGGCCCATAGTTGTGCGTAACATGGTATCGAACAACAAGGTCAACAAGTCTGTGAAATAGGCACAATTGATGAAATGTTTTTTGAGAACATAGAATATAGTTTGTTGCATAAAGAATGAATCATTGATGGCAATGTTGCCGACGTTCTTCTTCAGGTGCCAACACTTTTGGCCCCTCCTGGTCAGAGATTCGTCCATAATGTCGTCAAGGATGAGGAAATGGGTTTGTAGCATTTCTATACACCAGCCCACCATGCGAGCCCGCTCTAGATCAGGCCTTTGCTTGAAGTGCTCTGATAGAATTTTGTGAGTCATAACAACTGCAAGTCCCCTGTTTCGTTTCCCATGAGGTAGATTATAGTAGATTGCTTCACGGAACCAAGCGAGCGCCATGGAGACTTCGTCGGCCTCTGCTCCGCTACTGATATCAACAATATTCAATGAGGTTATGTCGGCAACAAAAGGATCCAGAGCCTCGTTGAAGGCTTCGGTCTCCTCTTGCTCCGTGTTATTGTTTGTGTCCATATTTCTTCAACTTGAGATGCTTTAGTTACTGCCGATTGAAAGAGGAGGAGAGCGAAAGATCTCTCCTTGGTAAAGTTCGATACAACTCCTTCGAAGTTGGATCCACGAATGACGGTATGGAGACAGAGCAACAAAGTTTTGAGGTTCACTCCCGCTCGAGTCTCCGAGACAACTTATCTCTGGCTTGGATAAGTTCTCAGACTGTTTGAGGGGAGTCGTCGCGAGGAGCTGTTTAGCTGGCAAATCTAGTGCCTTGGTGAGTTTCGCTTGAGGAGGTTATATTGGCCAAAAGGCAACCAATCAACCAGAGTGGATATAACGCTAGAGGGTTGAGTCATTAATATGTGTGATTTTTGTAAGAAGAACTTATGCTCCGCCCACTTTTTCTGTCTTGAGACTTTCGAAGGGTTGAGTGTTGTATGTAGCTATTCATTTAGTTTGGATTCCAGGTTTCTCGCGGATGACCTTAGGGAATGGACCGTTTAGAAAGTGGGCTAGGGGGGCAGGTGAGCTGAGATCGGCAACAAAATAAATTAAGTCTCCTCTCCTTTAAGAGGGGCACCCTCGTTTGGGATCAATGAAAGCTCGCACAAACCCACACACACTGACGAAGGGAGAGAGCACAGATGCACAGCCGGGCGTCAGATTTTCACAATCACGGGTGCCGCAAAATGCATTCAGCACAAGCGGCGCGCCTGTCGGGGACGCGAGCGAGCAGTGGGCGTGTGTGTGTGTGGAAGCGAAAGCCAAGCCACGTATGTTGTGGTCCAAATGTCCCATTGTCATGACGGGCGAGCAGACAGGAGCGCACAGCTCCATGGTTGGGAGCGAGCGGGCGAGCAAGCTACGCATGAGACGATATTGAATCGCTTGATGCGCATCCCAGGCCCTTCCAGTCTCTTAATCTGACATTGAACTACCCTTGCGCGCACAGTGCAATGTATTTTGTAAATCCTTGAGTTAGCTAGGCAAGGGTTTGAACCCGACGCTGGCCGGCGTTTTGCGAGCAAGAGTGGCGCTCGAAGGCTCCTTAGACGGGTCACCCTCAGCCGGGCTCCTCTGTCTTGAATTGGAGCACATGGCCGGGGTTGGCGGCCGCATACTGAGCGCGGCCAGCGTTGGAGGGCGCAGAAAATACTCTTGCAGCAATATTGTTGGCACAAGAGCAGGCGGCGAATGCGCGTACGAGTTTCCCCACGTGAGCCATCGGGTGGCTGCATTTCGCGGGCCATTTTGCCGGTTGGTGCGTTTTGTTTTCTAGGCTCTCGCGGCCACAATGTTGGCCGGCCAGACGTCCATGGCCGACATGTGCGGCTCAGCCGCCGAGCACACCAATGTGGCGGCCCGCTAAGAGCCAGCACAGCTGGTCCATAGATGACGCCGCCGGCTAACAAGCCGCTCTCAATCCGAAACTTAACCGGTTCTCTCTCCCTCTCTATTGAGCGAGCCATCTCTCCACCTTGCTAGCCCCCCACAGGTTAACTTGCGGTCACGAGAGTGTGGCCACCGCGGCTGCGTTTAGATTGCAAACTCTCGCCTCATCCATCTTCGCTATGGCGCTCCATCCGCCCGACCTGGATCTCTAATTAGAATTCAGCCTCAGGAGTTATAGCCGAGGAGAGCGCGACCGAGCCCGAGGTCGAGTGGGCCAACTTTCATCCCTGGCGCTGGTCTTCGCAGTTCGAGAGGCTCAGCTGCGAGCATCATCGGGCCAAGTTTTGAGTTGGCGCGGCGGCGGCGGCCGCCGGCGCAAAGCTAGCGCATCCCCCATATTGAGACCGGTTTCTCGCTCAATTTGGGTCATAACATTGTGCATATTGACAATGATCCCAATCGGGTCGGCAACTTTTGCGGGCTCGCCGATTGGCGGCGGCGGCGATGAGTGGCCATATCTGGCTGCTTGCCGGTCGAAGGCAGCGAGTTGTAACCAGAGTGCAGAGGCGCGCTTGGCCTGCTCGAAGCGCACGATATAAAGCCGGCAAAGGGCTGGCTATCGCGCAACTGATGGATGTTTGTTCAATCCATGCACACAAACGCACATCTACCTGGACCATCAAACAAGCGCAGATTCGGTCACTCCAACTGGTCTGCCGGCGATCCCTTTAATGGCGCCAGTCTGGCCGCCGGAGACGCGGGCACTCGGCCTGCCAGCTTGAGTCGTCTCGTCTGTTTGGTTGGCCTCGCAAGTCGCAGGTAAGCGCTTGTGTCCAACATGTTATCGCGAGGCTAAGAAATAATTGCTCCATTCGGTTAGCCCCCTGACCCGCGCTCCGCCTCCTCCCTCTGCGGCCAGAGCTTACTCCAAGTGCTCGGCCTAACACCGCTTTCCAAAACAGTCTGAGCTGGCTAATCTGGGCACACAATTTTATCCACCAAAGGCGGCCGCCTTTCCTGTTGCCACCAACACGACCCTTGCTCGTCATCGCTCTACCTCAGCGGCCACCAATTCCGCTAATGAGCAACGCGCGCCCTCGTCTTGCCTATTGGCTGCTGTAAAGCAAACGCACAAGTGTAACACATTACCTGAAATTAATCAACTTGATTGCGTCCCGATCTCTATCCATCTAATCGAATGGCTGCCGGCTTTCGGTGCCGCACGCTGATCCCCGACTAGTCCGAGGTGGCGCCAACTGAGACCGGAGACGACCTTCACACTGGAGCCAGCTGAGCGGCGGAGGGATCGCGACCAAGCTGACGCGCAAACCCTCGAGCGCCCCTCCGCGGCCAACCCCAACACCAAAGCGCAGGTATGCAAATGCGAGACTAAAGCCAAGGAAACAGCTGCGCCGAGCTCGGCTGTTGGCCAAGATCCGCCAACTGTAACTGGCCAAATCAAACCACTCCCCTTTATATTACGACTTGCTAACCGGATACTGGCCAACAATGGGCCCAGCGCCAACGTGCTCGCCGAGTCGGCCAGTTAATTCTCCCCACTAATTCAATCCTGACAGCCAACTTGCTCGCTCGCTCGCCAACCCTCTCTAGCCAATATTACTATTATTGTTATTATCTCAAATTCGCTACCTCAGATCCAGTGGGCTGATCTTGGTTTTGAGCAGCCAAGTTAGTCGGCCACTAAGCCTGCTCTGCAGAGATTGTTGTTGTTGTTGTTGTTGTCGTCGTCGTCGCCGGGAGAGAGTTTAAACCCTCTGCGAGCGTCGCCGGAAGCTCGCTTATCGGAAACAGAGTGTAAATTCCCCCGCTTCCGTTCGTGACAGGGGCTAGGAGGAAATCTGAGCAACTTTGCATTGAAACCAATCCGCGATAAAGCTCAAGCAGTGCACCGTCGATCAATACTTGTTTTTCTAATAAAGTTTACACGCTAGACTGGCGACCTTACCGAGTATCTGCATCCCTTTCGAGCTTTCTGTGTGAGTGGTTGCTTGCATTTCGATAGCAGGCAGAAACTACTTATTTGGCAACATGATAAGCGATGGCCAAAATGTCGTAGCGAGAGAGCGAGAAATTGGCCGGTGACGCCAACCACCTGCTTTGGCATCTGCCCTTCGTCTCAGCTCGTGAATACTGTCTCTCCGTCATCTAAAGCGATTGCAGTTTCTAGAATTCACCAAATTCTATCCTTTGGGTGGATTAATTTGAGCTTAACTTGAGTTTGCGGTCCAGCAATCTCGCTTATGATTTGTACTCCAGCCACAAAGACGGCGCTTTGAAGGAGAGCCAAATAGAGACCTCAACATTAGCATATAATGAAAGCGCTACATTTAATTTTTCGCCAGACGCAGACATGTTTAGTTCATCATTGGTCTCAGCAGTCGGGTTTGTGGAGCGAAACTGGCGTCATTCTTCGCTAGCTGCTGGGCTCATCACCAGACGGAATGCACCTTATCTGGCCCTCCAACGTTGTGCAGGGCTTTAGCTTGAAGGCTTCTGCACAATTTGTGGAAGTTTCTTGTCAGGCTGTGCGAGAACGCGTAGCAACGGGTCCATCTCGACACGACACCATTCGCTCTGCCCCTAGAGCTCGAGAGATCTCAAGTAGCTACGTGAGAGTGAGAATGGCTTTGTAGCTCCGCTTTGACACCATGATGTGTATAAGACAGCGGGCCCGAACTTCAATCCGAAGGCTGACTGGCTCAGCCAGCTTGTCAGCTCAATTTTACGCTCCGACGGCCCCCAAATGATGAACCTTATGAGCTAGCTTCGATGGTCTTGGTGGCCATTGCCTAAGCTAGCTCTCTCGATCCAGACCGAGCTGCTCTTGTTGGCCACTGTTGCTGTTTGAATTTTGGGCCCATGTTGGCTTTGTTCGGCCTCTAGCTGGCGGAAAATAAGTGTTTGATTAAAAAAGCGTGACAAGTTGATCTGTTTTCGCATGTCATGCTGGCCCAATCTCTGGCTTTGGGTTGAGGTAGATTTTCCAGTTATACAAATGCCAGTACGTGCGAGATTGGTTTGAAAAGCGCGCGCTGATAGATGCACGAAGGGGTGGATTCTGTTGAATTCAGGGCTACGTCACGCTGGCTTTTCTCTCTGTCACCAAACACTTTTGCGCACCTGTCCACCAAGTTTGGGGCCTCGGCAAGCAATCAGTCGGCCAACTATAACAAGCAGACATCGGGCGACCATGATGAGATCAAAAAACAGAAGCCGATGCGGAATCCAACAATGTTATTATTTGTAGGAACAAAGCCGCAACTGTTTGCTGATCCTAGTGAGCAAGGGCGAGAGGGGCGCCCGCCTGTTCGAGCACCAGCCAGCTTGTAGGACTTTGCTGAGTGGCTTTGACGACAGCCCATGTCACAATTTGAGCCTTTCCTCTCTGGACTCAGGTCCAAATAAACCGAAAGTCGCGCAATCCATGTATCTTGGGCGCAGAGCCGGGATCGACAGATAGATCCCGATAGCGCCACCGTCGGGGCAGCATATTGGGCCCTAGGCTAACTGGCTGGCCCGTGCTCCACTGCTATGTCCTTCCTGTTCCGGTGAGCTAACCGATCGGAGTGACCTAGAGAATGGGACGGACCGTTGGCAGCAAGCGCGACAACGTTATTATTGGATTTGTTGAACGGACTTTTGCGCGCTAAGCCTCAGGGACAAGGGTTGATTGACTAAAAATCACTCGCCAGAGGATTGCTGGTCCACCAGCGTGCTACGTCAGCTAGCTGCACCAGCCTCCGCCGCCTACCCGCTCTCGTTTGTCCGCTTCCCTAAAACAATCCCAAGCCAGCTCGACAATGGCAATCGCGCTGCTTCCACCGGACCAGAGTTGTTTGGCCGCCAATTTAATTTTGAGCCTAAAGCCGATGATCAAAGCAGCCTGAGGTGGAGGAGGCAGGCAGGCTAGCGTGTCTCATGGCTCACATTACACCTCTGCCTTCCTCGCCGCCCTTGTGTCTTCTCTATGAATGAGGCCAAACCATCATTGGATAAGATTTTATGTCAATCTTAGCGGCTACTGACCGTCCTACTGCTCGGAAGCCTCATTCTCACGACTAAACCTGGCAAGTCCGGCAAAGTTGGAGGCGCCAACGAGCAGCATGGCCGCTGCCAACAAAACCATGACATCGAGTAGGCACGAACAAATATAGTGCCACCCAAACCGACATATCCTCCCGCTAGCTTGCCAGAATCTAATCTACTAATTGCCAATTAATTTGCTTTGCCGGCCCCGTTCAAGCTGACAGGGACAAACGAGTTCCCAAACGCTTCAAGCCCCAAGTGTCTACTTCACAGGCAACGGGTCTAGGTTTCAAGCAGCTCGCTCGCTAGCGGTTGCTATGCCTCCACTAGTATAGTCCCTTTCCAACGCCAAGCTAGCATCATGAAAATCTAACCGATAACTACGTGCAAAATCATTAGTTCTATCGATTCCCCACCTCTTTAAAGAGCATCGATTCCTGTCAGCTAGTTTAGCTCAGTCCGCGCCAGTCCATCTCCTTGCTGCCACAATAGCGGCGAACACCAACCAGACAAGCGCCAGCTATATGGCCACACGAGTTGCCAAGTTCGAGGGCACCTAGCGACTTGAATAAAAACCTCTGCCCGCGACAGAAATGAACTCCCACGATGAAAGTCGCTCTAGTGCGCATTCTCAGTACGAGAGTGGCCCGCAAACCTTGGTGGGGATGCCTCTCCTCAGTCTCGTCGGCCCAGATCCTCTCAGTGTGTCTAGATGTATTTTATGGCAGAGGGTTGGAGAAAGAGAGAGAGAGAGAGAGACAGTTGGGCATAAGCGATCCGAGTTAGCCAATTCAGTCTAGTTGCCGGCGCCTTCAGATGGACCGTCAAAGTGGCACAAGCGACAAGTTCTTGCTCCATTTGCCTATGGACCGAGCCAATGCACCAGTAACAACCTCCAACTAGATGGATAAGTCACAATTTCGGGTTCCTATGAGACGGCGGAGACCAAAGGCTCGGCAAGATGAAGTTAGCGAGAAGAAAGGGAGGCCAACTAGATGAGAGATTTGCAAGTCGAATTAGTCGCATTTGAATCAGTGCGAGAGGGAGAGAGAAAGTGAGGGACCAACCAAGCGAGGGTAGTTGGGCGATTAGAGGAACAAGCGAGGGAGAAGGAGAATCTCGCTCGGGTGGGCAATCAAGATTCTCAGTTGCTCATTTGCACGTTCGAGGCTCACCTGGCAGGTGTGAGGAGGTCGCGATACAAAAACAAGCACTTAGCCTGCGAGACAATAGAGGCCAATTGAGTTAAAGCGCTCGATAGGCGATCTTCACGCCAGGGGGCGAGAGGCTTTGCATGAGTGAAGGCTTAAGCTGGCAAGGGTCAGCAGTTGGTGGGAGGTCTAGCCGGTTTGGTCGGCGCCATCAAACAAGTACAGGTGTGCCTTTTGGGGGCCCAAGACGACGGCTCGAATCCAGCTGGTTAAGGTTTCCTCATAGAACGTGCGTGCGATCGGTTTGTGAGAGGCGTGAGAGAGAGAGAGAGATTTGCACAATTCTCAGACACCAAAGCTTGAACTGAAAATTTGTAGCCAGTAGTCGGCAGCTCACCTAGCCGACTGCAGACCGAATCAGGGTGCTAATAAGCATCCGAGTTTTGCTCGACATGTAAGTAAGAATTGGCAGCTGAATTGGCGCCGGACGCTGATTGAGCCCAGCATAGCCGATCTCGACATCTTTTGTTGTCGTGGCTCGTAAATCATTCTGGCTTAGCGCACCAGGATGTCAACAATCCGCGTTAACCGCCCACTTCCAGAGAGAGAGAGAGAGAGAGAGAAAGTGAACAACCCGCCCACAGGCTTCCTTCCTCCTCAAGGCTACTCAGTTGAGATTATGGCTAGTGACCGAAGCAAAGTTGCATCCATTGAGTACCTAGCGGCCTACTAGAATTCACTTGTGCGCCAAGTCTGTGAGAATCATAGCTAGCACTGGGCTAGTTAGCGAGCTCACTTGAATCCTCGCTCAAGGGATGCCTTCAAGCCAGGAGGCTCCTAGAGAGCTCTCTAGATGATTGATGGTTTTCAATCGGCCAGCATGTGATGACTAACTTGCTGAAAACTGTCTATCGTCGCTAAAATGCCCCAAACAGCCGCCAAATTCGAGTGGAACTGAAAGTTTTTCAGAGCCTGAGAGGCCAATTACCGTTTGATTGGTCTGGGGCTAGTTTGTAGAGGCTTAAACGTGGCTCACCTGATCTGAGGGCTATTCTACTAGCTCAGAGACGCGACTAAACTAATTTGGTATGATCCGTTTCAACCTGGTGCGTATTTTTAGCCTTTTGCTCGACTAGAGCAGCAGTAGTCGGCTATTTTCCGCCTGATTGCAGCCCTAAACCGTCGGACGATCCAGCTAGTGACTTTTGGGAACATCTAGACGTGAGCACCAATGACGGTGCTCTCCAAATTCTAACGATCAGATCGGCGAGATAACAACTGGCGCCGGATCTGCCAGCTCAAGGGATAATTTCAGGCCCCTTGTCTAGATGGTCATGATGTAGATGAGGCGACACAATAAAAGTTTTTGTTGTGGTATTGACTCTTGCGCAATTGTTAGTTTGGATATTATTGCGGCAGACGGTTAGACTGTCGATAGCAACCATGAGCACCTCAATGGGACTGACACAATCGGCCTACTCTTTGGGGTCCAGCGAGTTTATAGTAGAGCCGATAGTCCTTTGCTCGCGTGATCCTCACCGACTGACCTCGCAACTAGCTTTTATCTGAATGCATAGTCCAGTAGACAAGTGTCTGATCGTTTTAGTATCAGAATGTCTCTGATTAAGAGCTGGCAGAATATTCCAGGTGCTTTGCAGAGAATCGAAAACAAACTAAGCGATGCCGCCTATTAGAATTGAGAGGCTCGACTTCTGGCTCGAGATTAAGCCAGTCAAATTGTTCCAATTGGAGGAATTACATGTAACTAGTCTCGTAACGGATGTCCAGCAGCACGTTTGTTCCCACCACCAAACAACCACTGCTACATGGCGACACGTCGCACTCGCTCGATAACCCGGCAAGCCTCGTCACAGGAAGTCAGCCGTCATGGCCACAAGCCGACATGGACGAGCAGCTTGACTGGCCAACATATAAAGCTAGTCCCTCAGATTAATTGAAAGCCTTCTATCGCCCTGGCACCAAATTAATGCCCTAAACTAGGCACCTCCTTCTGACGATTGAAAGTCGAATTCAAATTTGATTCACTTTTCATTGGCGAGCTTCTCACTGAGCCCTAGTCTCGGGGGTTCAAGAACTGCCTACCTAACTGTCAGCAAAGCCGAGCTATCCGAGCAAAACCACCCGCTCACTCACCATCTTGGCAAGGCCTGTGGCCCTTCAACTCCCTAGCCCCTGTAGCACTTAAGAGCTTTCCAAGTAAACTCAGACTGAAATTTACTCCCCAGTCCATCATAATTTATCGTCCACCATCTGTCAAATGCTTCTGACAACAAGCCTTGGCTCGGCAATAAGAGCAAATTCAACCAACTTACCATTGGTCGCTTTCGTAGGATCGATCGCGTCAAGGCAAGATGGCATCGAGGGAACTTGATGGGCAATGAGTCACTCTAGCTGTCTCGCTTTAGAGCCAGGTGAGCTCAGTAACTCGACTAGTCCGATTGCTTGCTCGGCAGAATAAAAAGCAATTGGTCCGAATTCGATCTTGGCATTCAAACTTTGCCCCTGCCGTGGACCCACAAACCCTTCAAAATTTCGCTTTAGGTCCATCAACAAAGGCTCTTCTCCGAGAGTTGTTGGCGGAGAGGCAAAAACAGCCGCTCAAGCTCGAATATGATCTTCCGCAGACTTCGCGAGGTTGAGCGAGTTTCTAAGCTATACAAATCGTCCTCTCTAATTGAGAGCCCTCAAGTAGCAAGCCTTTTGCGTCCAACGGGCTCCTAGACTCTCATGGCTCCAATAACTCATCCAAGACACTCCCATTATCCATTAATTTCGCTGCTTTTGAATTTAGCAAGTTATCTATCATAAACCGTCCCAGTCTAGCATAGAGCGAAGAGGTCTTGATTGAGTAAACATTCAATTCTCATTGAATGTGCGGTAAACCTTGAATTCTAGTTTTCTGAGATGAGCAGTTGTGGTTCATAAATTTTGAACTTTGGGGTATAGAATTTAGATGATATAAGATAGGAGAGTTAGTTGCGCAAAACGTCTACTTAGTATCTTGGCTCCATGTCAGATTATTAGGCAAGACTCAAAGCTACTCTTTGTTCTGGCTCACCTAGCTCAATGATCTCGTCGACATCTCTATCCTCCGCTGGGGTCCCTAGAAAGATGGATCACATCGCCTAGCTTGCTGACGTCGCTGAAGCAATGTGCACACGCTTAAATTGATCTCGACAATTAGCAGCCCTCAAGGGGAGCCGGAAGCTAGACAAGCTCTGGCAGGCAACTCGCAGCATAGCTGGAGGAGTTTCAAGAGCATCGCTCTGATTGAAGCTAGTCGATCCAGTTTGTCGCTCTGGCTGAGGCTCAAATCAGAGCTCTGAGCCATTTGCTGACGAGGAAGCTGCCTAGTCCTTTAGCTCTCTCGTGGTAGCAGTTTCAAGTAGTCCCGACGGAGCTGACTCACTAGGCTTCCAGATCTGAGCTGCAACTCGAGCTCGACCGCCCGATTGTGTGAGAGGGGACGAAACAAACTTTCAGCGAGTAGCCTTTCTGACGCCGATGATGGCGTGATACATTTTAGAGCTCAAGAGCAGCATAATGAACCTTATACATCTGATTTCGCAAGTATCTTTCCATTTGTATTGAGCTTCGGTAACGGCAATAAAAAAGCGCCAGAATATTCTCACAAAGCTTTGAGCCAATCGAAATCTCATGAACACCAAGTTGCGTAACTGAAAGGAAGCTGCCGATTGTAAACACGGCCATCTTGGCTGACCAAAGCTCGCACAATCCGACCGCGCAAGCTTGCGATTGCGATTGCGCTCAGCTAGACAGATTAAAGGCGAGCGAAGCGATAATCATTTCCGTCTTGGGCGCCCAAAACACCGAAACTTGCTTGTGTCCGAGTGCTGGCCTCGCTCGGTCCTCTGGGTTTGGCTTGGTGGCGCTCTTTTTGGGGGTGGAGCGGGGAGAGCCGTGAGGTCTTGGAAATGGCCGATGAATGTTTAAATAAGCGCTTAAGCTTAATGGCCACTAACAAAGCCAGCGCGGCAAGTTAAACTTGTCGAGTGGACGAGAAGCCTAGGAATGGTTGATTCTGTTGGCGCAGGCAAAGGCGTTTGCTTTTGCCACATGACGACCACAAGCTCGGTGGCCAGCGGCCAACGGGCGGAGGGGGCAAATATGGGTCAGATATTTCATCGATTATTCTTCCAGGCTTGATTTTGAGGTTCGGACTTTGGGCACCGGAAACTGGGCCAGCTCAAACGGAACGAATGGCCATTAATTAAGCAGCTGCTTGGCTTTCAATTGCACCATAATGTGCCCGCCAGTGCTGACTACAGCTACTGCTGGCCAGCTTTTGGAATGGGCCCCAAGGTTGGCATCCCTTGCGACGTCCGTTTCGCCCGAGATGGGCAAACTGGGACTGTTACGCGCGTAAAAAGCCAGAATGCCAGCCGGCTGGTGGTTTCATTTTGTTTTGTCGCTGCTCAGTCTTCGGGGAAGACGAGTCAGTGGGCAAAATTGATACAAGTCTAGTGCTCGCAAGTAATGGCGAGAAACAGAATGAAGCAGATGCCACCATCGACATTCGTCGTCCTCTGCATAATTGGGACCATGGAGACATCCGGAAAGCAGGCTAGCGTGATGGGGCCAACATTGTTGTAACTCCAACAAAACCGGCCTGGCTGACTCGCCCATCACAACTATTATCCTCTCATTGGACTTGCGATGGCGGTGAGAAGATGCATGGATGGAAATCTGTGCAATTGCCTAACCCAAGGCGGGTGAGGTCAAACGTCTCGTGTGGGTGAGGCTGGATTGGTGTGGTAGGTGCCTATTGGTGGCGAAAATAGTGCTACCTCCAATATTGCAGATTGCGACAACATGGCATCGCTGGCCAACGTAAGTCCTGTTTTCTTTCCCCCTTTTCGGCTCCATTCAAGCGCTTACAAGCTGGTAGAAAAGCAATAGATGCTCGGCGACACCAAATTTGCGCTACGCAGCCATTTTTCATCAAACAAAGGCTAACAACAAACGATGCGAAAGGCCGAGCCAGCCCATCCATTGTGCTTTAATTTGATCGCATTTGCCAGTCACAAGCGGCCCCTTACTCCAATTCGAGCGAAATTTTTGCCTCTTTCACTCTTCCAAAGAAGAAGTTCATCTGTAAACATGAACTTGCCTCGTTCGGCCTCAGCTGCAAGTCGGTTGGCCCCATCCTACGTTAGGCCCACCTCTAATTCGTCGAGGCCCGTCCGATTGGCTAAACTGAGCTCCTTGTATGAAGGCCGAGACTTATTATCAAACTAGATGGCGGGCAGCCGTGTTCTTATGACCGCCACTGCCGCTACTGTTGCGGAACATTTGGCGAAACAACGTGTCCCAATTGACCGCCTCTCGAATCGAAAGGGTTAGTTGCTCACGCAACGCGATTGGTCCGGACGGGGCCTACGACTATCTTTGCAAGACGTGCCAGGAAGCACGACTAAGGTCACTACCCTTTGGCCAGCTACAGAGGGAGTTGGCTAGGGCCTAGTAGTAGCACTTCCGCATTGTCATTGATGAGCCTCATTTGATAGGCTAGTCCCAATCGCTCAGATGGCTAGCAGGCTAGTTCAAGTTTCTGGCCAAGCGGAGCAAAATCAATTTCGAAAATTAAGTCTGCATCCCGTGCTTCTCGGCGCCTAAAGCAGAAAAATCACGCCCACCTAGTGACAGTTGCCTGGAGCAGAGTAGCGAGCCCTATCCATGCTTCTGAGCTACACGTACTATTAGCTTTAACTAGCGGCAGTGAACAATGACTTTGAATTATTATTATTGTCGCATTAGGGTCCATTCGGGGCACAACTGTTCAGCTTTTGCCCTCTTCCCTCGGTTCTTCCGACAGCTCAGTTATCTAAGACCCAGGACAGGGTTTGATGAAGGGACGTGAGCACACTTGCATACTGTGTGTAGATGAATGTCACGCAGGGGTTAGCTTGGAATCTGGTTTAGTTGGTATCTAGGCCTTTACATCTACCTTCCAGCTACAATACTATCTCTCTGAGGGCCCAGAAACATTGCTCGCTAGCTCGCTCGCGGGCCAACACTTGAACTGTCTTATTGTGAGCCGGCAACGTTCGAGTGCTCGTTACGCTAAATTGGTGATTCAGATAGGGACACACTTTTGACTTTGCTCAAATTGTATGGAACAGTGATAGGGGCTCCTGTGCTCCTGCTTCATGTTATCTGGCAAAACAATCGCAAACTTCCAGTGTGGCGAGGGAGTCTCACGGAAGCGTAAAAGCTTGGATTGAGAAGGCGCTTTGAGAAAGCAGACAAACAAAAGCGTTTGCAATGGTCGAGCGGCCCTTTGTGGAGATTTTCAGGGGTCACCGGAAGCGTCGGTGGCTATCATATTTGCGAGCAAGCTCATCTAGCATTGTCTTGCCGACTTAGATTACCAGTGAATCTTGAGCTGGCTTGTTAGTTTAGGTGAGGAATAGAGGTGGCAGAGTGAGGCTGCGAGTCAAGTGTATTCGGCGTCAGCTCGAGGGGATGGATGCCTCTGAGTCAGGTTGGCTTGGAAAGCTGTAAGCGGCGTTGGCGACAAAGTGAAGGCACATTATTCTCGGGACCAAACTGCGTCCCTGTAAGACCGCTTATTGTTCTTCTTTACCGTCAATCTTAGCACTGGCGGGTGGTCGAGAGACCTTGAAGGATCCTGATCGTAGATTGGCTGGGCGAAGGTCGGAACGATGTGTACGTGTATGAGTAGACTGGTTATTTAATAGGTTCGACCAAAATTTCCACGCTCCAACTATACTCTCGTTCTCACCACCAAGTTTTGTCCTCCTCTATCAGCGATGAGTTTAACCTCTAGCGGAGTTTGTTGAAGCAGCTAGCGACCACCTTTACAACAACGACTTGGGGACGACGACACATTAGTGCCTGTGTATATGAACGTACTATGCTTAATAGATCAGCCACATTGTGTTTATGATCTAACGAGCTCTCGCACCATCCGCCGGAGCCTAGCTTGAAGAGGACACTCTTCGCCATATACAATGTGATGGCTTGGACTCAGCAGTTGGTGCGAAATCTCACCCTTAGTGGTGCATTACGGAAAGATCGGAATGACTGCCAGTCGAGCGAAAAACTTAACTCTGATGAGAACAGTAACGCCGCCTAACGGTCGCAAATACGACTAATCTAATCTAACCTAACCTAATTGATTCCTGACTTCCGTTATAACTCTTCACAGTGATCGATATCTTGAACTCATACTATCTCCAAATAAGATGCTACAAATATTCGAACAATAAAACAAGCAACATGGATCGTACCAATGAAACCGACTTGAGGCTAATCGATAGTTCAACCATGAACGTTAGTCAAGATACAACCCTGAACAGTATTCCCTATAATACGCTTACTCGCAATGAGCAGGATATGATCGTTAACGTGACAAGAGAATATCCGTTCAATTATGCCACCATCATGTTCGGTTATATAATGCCGTTTGTTCTGGTTCTAACCCTCGTAACTAACACACTTGTTGTTATGGTTCTAGCTCAGAAGCACATGCGAACTCCAACAAATATTGTACTATTCACGATGGCTATAGTGGATCTGATGACGCTACTGTCGCCGTCACCATGGTATATTTACATTTATACTCTAGGATTCCATGATAAGTTCCTGTATCCGCCCACGGCCTGTTATGCTCACCACTTTATGACCGACGTGATTCCAGTTTTCTTTCATACTTCAAGCATTTGGTTGGCATTGTTGCTTGCAAGTCAGCGCTATATATACGTTTGCCATCCAACCTTGGCTCGGACATGGTAAGTTATTTCGCTCTAAATCCAAACTTTGCATGACTTTCAGCCTCACTAAACTGATTAGCATGATACATTTCTGAATCAGGTGCACAGTTCCACGAGTCAGGAAAGCGATAATAATAATACTCGTCACTGCCTTCCTCCATCAACTAACGAGATTCTTCGATAATACATTTGTGTCCGTCTATATTAAGCACGACCAAGGCTACGATTTTGCTTGCAAGTATGAGATCTCCGATTGGGTTCACAAATTGGACATTGCTCTCTATTATACAACCTATTACACGTTTAGAATATTATTTGTATTTATTATACCTTGCGTAGCCCTAATAACCCTGAATTGCTTATTATTTAGAGCTTTAAGACGAGCAGAGAACAAGAGAACCGAATTGCTGCGCACAAAATTCAAACTTGTCGACGCAAACCAATGCAGTGTCACTGGTTTGGATGTTAAAAGGTCAAGTTTCGCGAACACTGATGAGCGTCCAACCAATATTGAATCCACTAGTGGCTTATGCATGGATCAGGGGAGAAATTACACAGAGATGTTGGGAAGTTCAAATTTGCATCAATTGGAGATATCAACTCATCATGTTGAAGGTGGCCCCAATAAGAGTAGGTTCTTCATTGCTTCTTTCAGAGCCAAAGCGAAGCGCAATTCTGGCTCCTGTTTGGTAGAGAAAAAGTCAGATCAGCTAGATAATTCTGGTAGACAACTGCTAGACGGGAATAAATATAGTTTCTCGACATTCGATGAAAGAGGACGTCGAGATTCAATCGAGAGCTCCAATCAAGATACGATCCTCGAAACGGAGCTCAAGGGTCGAGACGATTCGCGTGATAGCTGCTCAGTAACAACAACACACTCAAAAGATATAGTGTGCCAGTCAAGGTTGAAAAGATCCAGAGCTCATAGGCAGGCTATGATCGGTTGCAATTTACCCAAACAGGACAGTCTGAAAGAAGATATCAGCTGCAGCAAAGAGATCGAGGGCGAGTACGAGTGTGCCGAATGTGCTGCTTGCGAAAGAAACCAGAGACTCGACTACCGACGTTGCTCAATTGCAACAACCGAGGGCGCCACTGGCGATCCATTGCATCACGCAACATCCCAGTGCTCGTCCTTGATTGGCGGTGCCACCAACACCACCACAAACGAGGATGTTTCAAGCTGCGCGCCAAACCAGAATGTCTCCTCGAACATGTACATGGCTCACGATGGAACGCTCGAAGCCATCGAGGCAACTTCGCTAAGAGAGGAGGATGGACTAACGGACGAGATAGAGCAGCACAGGCTTAGTTGTTCCGGAAGAAAGTATGAGTTTGGCGCGAAGGAGACCAGATTGGCCAGGATTGGGGCATGCAAGTTGTCGAGGATTTGCAGTGAGGATAGCCGCCTAACTTGCGGTTGTTCATCCGCACTGAAAGACTCTGTTAGCGGCAGGAATGGCGAGCAGCGGCGCAGAGCCAGCCATCGAAATGAATTTTGCACCATGAGCAACTGCCAGTCGCCCTTGGATGGGTTTGTGGGCTCTCATGTTGGCGAGTGCTCCAATCCTAAGTGTGCAGAATCCAGCAGCAAATCAGATCCATGCGTCGATTGCAACAACGGGGCTAGAATGAGCGCGAGGAGCCGGCTAGAAGGTAAGCTCGCTGGACTAACGAGCCGATTTGTGTATGAGCCGGTGAATGGCAACAGGGATTCAAATGCTGATTTGCCCTTGAGCGCAGCCACAGCCCGAACAACGGCCACAACTGCAACCACTGCAACAACCCTCTTTTCTGCCACAAACAACTCCCTTGGATCCCTACTCCAAGTGCGCGGCCTTGCAGCAAGCAAAGACAAGCAACGCGAGCCCCAGGCTCAGCTCAAGAGCCCTATCTCGCTTGCTAGCACTTCCGGACGGGGTAGCGCACCTGCCATGATGCGCGGCTCAAATCCGCCCCCAGTGATCATATCGAATACCCTTGGCGCAGGTAGCTCAGCCTCAATCAGAACTATGGACAGCAATCGAACCACACTGATGCTAATTGTTGTAGTCACGGTCTTTCTGATGGTCGAGGTTCCAGTCGCAATAGTAACCATTTTGCATGTCGTCTTAAACTCTTTTGACGTTTTTAGGGATGTTGAATTTGGATCCTCGCTCAATTATATCAAATTGTTCACCAATTTCTTCATCATGATTAGTTACTCGGTCAATTTTACAATCTATTGCAGTATGTCAAAGAAGTTTCGCGAAACATTCAGGGATCTATTTTTATGCGGCAAACGAGCTAAAAGGAAGCGAGCACATAGGTTATTGTGTCAAGAGCAACAGCAACAACAACAGCACAGCCAATACAATCAGCATATGTTGGATCCGCAGGATAGTCACCTAGGACAGAGCTATCAATCCTCTGCTGTTGGACAGGTCGCTCAAAACGACCTCACAACCTTGGGCGGTGGCGCAAACCAAAACACTGGACTATCGAGGTACTTTCATTGCAGGAAAAATAGCAGCCAACAGAGGGAGTGCGAGCTATGAAATTGTTGAGATACAATGTTTTTGATATATAAATCCGGGATTCGCCACGATGATAAGAAAGAATTAGCGCAACACTGCTTGCTGCTCCGTTGTTGGCAGCAGACTAAGTTGTTGGCATTGGGATAGACCGTTGAGAGAGGGAGGTTTGTTGCTTGATATACAAGTGAGATCTGAAAATAGAGGCCGGCAAATAAATCGGAACCACTAATTTAATCAATTGATATTCTCGCTTTCGTTCATTATCCAAGGGGAGATCCAGCGTGAACGAGGGCCAACAATGGAAAAGAGATGCACCACTCACGTCCCTCTACAAGTAGCCGGCTAAATATGGCCAGAGTGCCATTTACGACCGCCGTCTGCCGCCATGGTCTGCGGGCCCAACCATGGCGGCCGCAGGCAAACCATTCGAACCAGTCGGTTTGCGTTCGAGTGTGGGCGTCAGATTGTCTGGCAAACTTGGATCCCTTTTGACAGCTCGTTCGAAGACCCCAAAGTTGTCTCTGCCTCTTTCTCCTCCTCTCACTCTGCATCTGAGGCGAAATAATAATCCCAAACTCAGCCGGATCAAGAACGCGCACTTGTCTCAATACGAGTGTCTCCAATGGGCCGTTTTGTACACTTTATCCATTTATATCGCCCGCTTTGAATGCTAATCAATTTGCTAGCATTCTCCTCGCGCGTCCGCTGCCTCCCGGAGGCCGCGTATCAACCACAAGGCGGAGAGGGGCGCGCATCTATTATTATTATTATGATTAGCGCCGTAACCCTTGGCACCGTGAGGGCGCTGGAAGGCTCGTTTAGGAAGCAGAGGCGTCGTCTGTGGACCGCTGGCTTGCGGATGATGCGATAGATAAACAAGTTTGTTCTGTCATCTCTCCCCCCATCTGAGGCCGCTAATTTCGCGTTTCCTCTCTCGAGCGCCAGTCTACTTGGTTTCGGGTCGGGGACTCAAGTTGTCACCTTTCCCTCCGGTTGTCATGCACTTGTCACTCGAGCCGCAAGCTGCTATAAACCTCTCGAGAGACTAGCGCCAAATCCGAAACGGAACTCGATCGCAATCGGAAATTTCAGGTTTATGGTGCAGACAACGCGAAGAGATGGTTGCACTTGAATATAAATGAGCGCCAAACAATCGCCCTTCTCTGGCATCCCTAGGCAAACCCAAACTCCTCCCTCTAGTCAATAGCCTCAAGCTTTCGCCATATTGGCCGGCCCACTTGTCTCTGAATTTGGCCAGCTAAGCTCAACTTGCCCCAACCGATCGCTGCGGGAAACGTAAGCCAACTCATTGTTGGCACTTTCCCCAAAGCTAACCAACTATAGCTATGGGCGAGAAACTTTAGAGAGTAAATAATTCATTCATCAACTTTCTATCTATCCAAAGGCCAATGGATGGCGAAACCATCGGCAATGGGGGAGCCGCTGGGGTTCAAGTTTGGTGTGGCTGTTTATGTTTATGTTGCTGCGGTTGCTATCGTGGTCGTTGATGTTGTGATTTAAACAGCCGCACGAACTCACGCCGGAAACCAACCTATATAGGAGAGGTTTCCCGAACTAACTTCCTTATTTACCATCCAAGGGTTTGCGCTCGATGTTGTTCACATTGAACAGCTCGAAACATGCTACAGCAAACGATTGTTGCTCCATCCCCCGCCGGCCAACTTCGCTTCTATGACTTTTGTCGGCCAACTAGCGGTCGCTAGATTGGTCACACAAATTTGGATATTAGTGCACAATCAGTTGAAGTTGACCAATCGCATTACCAACGTATTCAACAGCTCCCCTTTCGTTTGGAACTCTGGTGGTCTTCTCTGGAATTGTTAATTCTGTTTATGTAGCCGGCAATCGTCGGTGGATACGTAACTCAGTTAACTGTTTTCCCCACCCTCTTGTGTGCAAGAACATTCAAAAGCTGGACCTAAGCCCTCCTCGTTGTATTCTCCTCCTCTGACGAATTAATAAAGCGTTCCGTCAGAGAGACTGCAAAGGACACTGGCTACCACCCAGCCTACCATAGAGCACGCCCAACGGTTTAAACTTAGCGCGTTTCTGAATTGCGCGCTCCATTATGCGCGACGAGCAAGATTTCCTATGCCACGGAGTTGGATTGAATTAGGAAGACGAACCCTCACAACCACACGATAACAGCACCCAATCCATTCTTCCATATGTAAAACTACACTTGTAGTTGCTCCATATTCATTCATACACAAATCTGCGTGCCACTAACTCAGTTCATCTCTCTTCCTCGAGCAATCAATCCGGATATCGCATACGACTTGATCTAAGTGTTGGAATGAGGAACAATTCACAAAATTGGCTACACACGGTTTGTATACATTTTCTCCATATCCTAAATCCGAATTAGAGTGAAACCTAGTCTCTTTGCGCCTATTCTAACCGAGATCAGGCCCAGTTAGAGAGTTGGCCCTATAGCCCGGGCGCCCAGAAATCTCATGCGCCACGACGAGTTAGTGCAATGATATCTGGCACAAGAGACGTGATCTAGCGTTGGGAATGTTTCAATTGCTTCGTCTATGTCTTGATTACTCGGGGAGGATTTCATCGTTGTTGCTCTTTTGATAGTATCATGCTCGCCGACCGGATTCAAGGATCCAGTCGAAGCTACATAGAATTAGGCTACTGAAGCCCGCGAGGCTTTACTTGATTGGGCCGCTAGCCCTAAATTGCCCCAAGGTTTCACCTAGTTGAAGTCCGTATAAACTGAACGGGCACAAACTGAACATTCCCAACTATTGCTTGATAATCTGTGAGTGTAAATCTGGCTCATCAAATCAGTGAAAACAATGCCCACAAATTTGTAAGAGAAGCTCTAGCACAAACTGAACATCGTCATGCTCTCACAAACCATCTAAAATGAAGCAAGAACCTAGTAGACTGAGTGGCGACAGCTGAAACTGCCTTGTGCTATGGATAAAGTCGAGTGGATCCGCATATTGCACATCAACTTCAGCAGACCCCTGAATTCAAACTCAAAATATGTACGTCTACCGAACAAACTGACTAGAAATGGATCTGGACATGGAATGTTTGCCGAAACAGTTCCCAGTTGGCCCTGTGATGTGGTCAAGCCTAAATTCACGGCCTCTCTCGTCTCGATCAAACTACTACTGTGTTTTTTCAGGCTTGTTGCCACGCCAGAGTGTTGGCTCAATTTGTCAATGAGCTTATATGGTGGACCAATAAACAGAGGGAATAAAATAAAATTTCTCATCACAGAGTCAATGGGAGAGGGATTAATTTCTTACTCTCCTCAAGAGCCGAAACCCTGAAAGTCGCCTGTTTTGCAAAGGTCAGTTTTAATGTGTGCCTCCTCTCACCTCAAAGGTGGACCTGTGGCTGGGTATAATAAAACGAGTTTTTTTGTCAATGCTGAGTCCGAACAGGGTCTCAAGTCCGAAGACAATTGACACTGATTAAACCTGATATTCTTGTTACAATGTATTGCAGTTGTCGGCAGGCTACAAGAGAAAAACAACCTCCCAGCAGGTGACTATGACCAAACTGACAAGTTTGTCGGCAACGACAAGAGAGGCAGAGGAAAGGCAAGAGAAGAGAAGAGAAGAGAGACTATCCAGGTGTTTGCAATTGTTTCTAGGCTCGGACTGGATGTTGCGCTTAAAAGTGAGCAAGTTGGTCACCGGTAGTTGAACAATTACCATGATCAAATATTTGATCAATGAAAATTGTGCTTACTGGCAGTAGAGCCGTATAGGCTTCTATTAAGCGCTCACCTGACTGCATGTTAGTTCAAACATTGATTGAGTCAACTTGGACCATTGTCAGTTGTCTCAGCACAATCAGCAAACTTTCTTCAAAATTTTCTGATGAAAATCAAGCACACTTGAGCTATCGATTGGCACGATTCACTTTGTTAGCAGGAAAGCGCTTCTCTTTCCCCAAGTACAACCAATCAACTACTTTGCTTCGTTTCGTTGCGAAAGAATAGGTGAGGAGGAAAATTGAAGTGCACTCGAGTTTGACGGACTGATAGAACAGGATCACATTTTTCATCTTACGTTGCCGGTTGCATATGGCTATGCTCGACGCAACGACAACTGTACGAGGAAAACTCAATTTCCCGAGATGAAATGCTGAACCTGGAATCATATCCATCTTGATCAAGGCAGCTTAGTTTGGTGGTCTAGGGGGTCCATACTATACCTTTCGGAGTATGATTCGTTGTCGACAAATGCACAAAAGTTGTGCGAAAAAATCTTATACAATTCTGTTGCCTGAATCAATAGCTATATGTGTGTATATATGTAAACGAAGAAACCACAAACTTTCAAGTTCCTACCCCTGAACAAATAATAATAAAATCTGTCGACGCCAGCTGATGATTTCTCAACCACAAACTGACTTTTCGAGTGACTGGGCTAAAAATGAATTTGTACACTGGAGAGCCAAACGTCGGGAGGATTTGTATTAAAATCACTCGACTTGTTCGCTGCAACAGCCTCTAATTGACACCAGTTTGTTAACTTTCAAACAATACGTTTCTAAACTCAAGTTTCTAAACGTATTCGAAGGTAAATAATCGAGCCAATTTCTCTGTGCCCATGCGCTTCTGAGTGACTAAATTCGAAGCTGAAAAGGCGGACTCGAGCAGGCTGAGCCTTGTCTCGAAGTTGCAGAGCCAAATGCAAAACCAGCGCGCCTCTCAAGCACAGAATTAGAACCTATAAAGGGAGCGTCAAAGTGAATGCGCACGCAGATGGCCAGCGAACTTTCATAAACGCTCGTTCAACGCACAATTTATTTACCAAGTAGCCGAAATTGTGAGTTTCTTATTCAGTCTGTTTCTCAGAGCTCATAGTTACAATTCAGATATGTTTAGGAGGCTTGAATCCAGGCTCTTCTTTGACGATAAAAAACTTCAAGACTAGATGGCTAGCAGCGATCAGCAAGTATCACAGCAAGCGCAACAATGCTCCAGCGGGCGATCAACACCCCTGAGTGTTACATCTCCGGCCGCTCGGCGGCCTAAGTGTGCCAGATGCAGGAATCATGGCATCATCAGCTGGTTGAAGGGTCACAAGAGGCATTGTAAATTTAAGGATTGTTTTTGCGCCAAATGTAACCTAATTGCGGAGCGCCAACGCATAATGGCCCAGCAGGTTGCCCTGAAGAGACAGCAGGCGCATGAGGATGCTCGAGCCATGAGTCTGCAGGAGTTCGTCACAGGGAAGCCCCTACCTGATTCATATTTGCCACCTGGGCCAATATTCGGCATGGTGGTCACAGAGCCTAAACCAAAACGAGGAGACCAAGCTTCATCGGCAATAGTTTCTCCGGACAATCAAGTTTCTCGCTCTCCACCTGAAGCGAGCCATCTCAAAAGGTCATCTACATCAAGTAACACTCCTGCAACTAAGCTCCAACGGATCAATTCGACTCCTCCAACTCGCTCCATCACCCAATACACTGATGAATCAACACCCTCGCCTCCCCTCCAGCAGACTATAGCTGTTGACGATAGACATGAGTTGATTTCGCATTGCCAACGTCCTCGAGCCTATTATCCGACGATTTTGAGCCAGGCTGCAGCTGTAGGTTATCCTGGTGTTACCGACGCCCAACAACTGGTCACAGCGTCTCAAATTTTTGCCTCCCAGTTCGCTGCACAGATGGCCTCTCTGAAACATTTGCCTGTGTCGAGATCGTTAGCAGCACAAGCGTCACAATCTTCTACATCGAACATGTCCAAAATCCAACAGAACCAGCAACATCCACTGCAGACAGAACGACCCAATGAATTTGTATGGCGTCCCTTCCTGTAATGCAACCAATTTTCCTCTACTTAGCAGCCCCCAAAGAACAGCAATTATGTAACTGACATTTGTTCTAGCTACCAATAAACTGGAGGCGTATTTGTGAACACACCATATTGCAGCATTTGCAGGAGCTTAGTTGCCCCACAATTCAAAAATAGATCATGCTACTTGCGAGCAATGTGAGTGGTGATATGACAGTCTAATAGACATCCATCATTCACCTCCGACTAGACATCATAGCCGATATGTTGGCGGGTGCCGCACAAACGGTTCATGAACCACCTTTGCGGATTCTAGCAATTCGATTTGTTGATTTGGATGTAGGTCTTTCAATCTAGGGACACGTATCGCTCGGCCGATTCAGAGAAATTATATTGTATATCTATTAGGAATCCATGGAACCGTTCAGGAGTTGTTTAGATGGTAATGAAGTAGCTAAGAATGAGCGCAAGCGTTACTCAAGAGACGAACTGTTCAAGCTCGCTAAGTTGATGAGTGCAGATACAACTATTTTAGAGAATTTGTCAAGATATGAGTCCTCTGAATTCGCTCAACATCACATGAATGGGGTGTGTCCGAGTTCAGACGATTCCGAATATCAACGACGACTGATCGGCTCTACTATGGGTTTGGGAAATCAGACCTCAGAATTCGGTTCAAACTATACAAGTTTGATTGAGTATAGTGGTAGAGCCAATTCAGGAAGGGATCGTTGTCGAGCATCTCTATCGCGAATGACTTCGAGCCCAATTATTAAGTATAATCAGAAAGATCGCCTTCGTGTATCACTTAAAAGCAATTTGAACGATGAAAATCAGACAGAAATGGCCGAGTCTGGTCAAACTAAATCGCAACTGGGTGCAAGGCAGCAAAAACAGGCTCTCTCTGGAACGATGAGTCATAATACTTGGTTTCATAAGTATCAGCCACAGTCTGTCAATAGACCAACAACTTTGTTTGGACCATTAAGACGAGAGGTTTCGCATCAATCGAGCACACAAGCTTCCGAAGAACCTCTCAGCCTTCCATATGTAACAAACTATAGTCAACTCGCAGGTTATATGCCCAGTTCGGCATCGTCAGTCATCAAGAGTCTAAATTCCACTGATAGAGCTCAATATTGTGCATCAAACGAAATGAATGATGAAGATGAATTCGATATTAGCAACCTTCTAAGCATTACAGTCCTATCAGACATAAAAACAATGAAACAGGACGCATCGAGCGGCGAGCGTCGGAAACCCACTCAGGCCAGGTACTTGGCCAGAGGAAGGTCTCAAAATTTCCATGTGAAACCATTGACTCGTGCGAAAACTACTGCTGAGTTCACAACGAGAGGTAGATCCAAACACGACATCGAGAGTATTTACCCGTCTAACGACCACTATATGCGAACTCAATTCTATGAGGCACCTCTACCGAGTAAGTTTAATCTATCGCAATACAACTCGAACGACCTCCGGAAGGTGGCGCCTATCGTGAGTCAGGTTACGAAGCGCGGGATCAACGAACCTATGGATGAGAGTACAGCTCAAATCATCGAATCATTCAAATCACAGGTAAGAGCAAGAGCTAAGGAACTAGGCCCAGGTGTGGCTAAAGACGGATCAAACGTGAAACCTCATGAAAGCTCGCATTGCTCAGTTATATCCGCGAATAGAAAAGAGGAAAATGGGTCCAATGATCCGAGCACCAATGGAGATAGTCTTACCAACACTCGTGGATCTTCAGCTGACAGATCTTTGCCACAAAAGGTACCTGAGATAACTGGCGATTATGAAAGCTCCGAGCTGGGTATCTCAGGTCCATCCGGATCTGAAAAACTAGTGACCAAACGAGTTTCGAACATTCCGAGATTGATCGCTCTGCATAAGAAAAGTGTTAGAATTGAAGAGCGAGACAAAGATGACTTCATTCTTACGACTGCTGGTTCGAATCCGAGTAAAACTAACATTGCTGGTAAAATAATCTCCCAATACAGACAGTTAAGGGGCAAAAGTCTAGATGAAGAAATACGAGAGGCCTCTTGAGAATAGCTGAATCATAAATCTTGCTTGCCATTAACTTATTGATTCCCAAGTATCAATTGATCAAACCTAATCGATTTGTTTATGATATAACTCTCCTCATGGTTATCTAGCAGCAAAATGGATCAGGTTATTAGTAACAAATTTAAATCGCCTTGGAGCAAGATATGGAATGTATACGATTGGAGAAGGCGGAAACCTCTGACTGAACCAAGAGCAGGATATCACCGAGCGGGAGCTCTTTCACCGTCGAAGCTCGCGCCACTTGAGGTCAGATGGCATCTCGAGCTCTGCTCTGTGATCTCGAGTACTGAAGCAGCAGTACGGATTAAGAGAACGTGTCGAGCTCATAGTGATTGTTGCAGCCATTTTTGTGCACCCGGAAGCCATTAAAGCGCCTCAATATCAACCAGCTTTGTGTTACTGAAAAGAGTCTCATTCTGACTTAGAAACCTGTTCAAGTCAGAGACTTCGCTTTGACACTTTCGGGCCTAAATATTGAAAAATCTCGGTCGATGAATTGCATTAGTCGTAGGGAGGATTACTGGAAATTCTATTTAACTCTGATCCTCTTTTGGCTTTGAGTGAAGAGCTAAGCTACATTGGGTAGTCGACAAGGATCAAATCAATTAGTCTTCTCCGCAGTCCGATAATCCTTTATTATTTTAGCCATGGATTTTTTGCTGAGATAAGAAGCGCAATAGTTTCGGTAGAAATCAGCCACGATAAGTCGAGCCAATTTCAGCTGACTGATCATGAACTAGTCTGCGTTGAACCTGAATGCCAGCCGTTCTCGATTCTAAACGAAAGAAGTCTAAACTCGGAATGTTTGACTGGGCGCAGGACTGAGCGGATAAAATTGGACAGCAAAAACCAAGTTAGATTGAAGATTAGTGATCAAGTTAGCAAGGATTTCGGTCCAGGTACTACAAGCGATCTTACGCGAAATAAACTAAGGCACAGGTTCATGAACTGAGAGCTGCTCTCACTGACCAGTGGGCAGCTTGATCCCTCTGGCTAAAGAGCTTCGCTCCCATCTTGCCACGCTTGCTACCTAGCTTTGCAAACTTGAACCCGTATGAAATGAACCAATAAAGCATAATGCAAATCTAGTTCCAAGCAAACGATCGGCAGCCTAGCCGTGCCTAAATTAGAAAGTAAACTTGTCCATGTGTATGTGTAGAGGGGGACGGAAGCAGGGGAGTAGAGATCAAGTCAATGGATATGGAGGGAACGACTATTCATGAGGCCATGAACTTGGTGGGTGAGATACAAGACACATGTTTGCAAACCTGGCGAACGGCTTTCTATAATCCATCAAAACCGCTCCATACTTTTGAAATCATCGTCAGTGAGCATGCAATTTCTCCATTATGAAAAATGGGAGAGCTACCCCTATTTGAGGAACACGATTAACCCGCCCGAGCCAAGTTTCAGATTTGATGATGTTCAAATGCAGATAGGAAGGAGCCCCAGCAAGTCTCGGCTTTCGAGTTTCGAAGCGATAAGCTATATCCTTTTCGTGAAAACGGAGCCAAGTCTGGGTGAGAGTAACATTCCATTGAGAGGACTTAATTTACTCGCGCCAACTTTTGTTGAGGGAAAAAAGCTCGTGTTAGTTTTCTGAGATGGTGCAAGTTGCCTTCTCATGATCGAGATTCTGATAAAATAGCATGGGGCTTCCTCATGACACTGATCAAAGAGATACCTGCCATATCCCTAACAAGCCCAATGCTGGCTTCACTCCATGCAAGATACCGAATATTGCCAGACACCTCTCTCGTCTGGTAGAACGAAGTAAGGAGGATCGCAGTCGAGGGTGAGGGATAATATGGCATATCCGATAGCTTGCCTGTATCTAAGGGCAGATGCAAAAAGCTTGCCGGGTAAGGCTTATATAAGTTTCACTTGAATATGAGGATGCAACTTCAAAACCGTGGAGGTTTGGGCGATTATTTTTATCGGAATCCAAACTCAGCTTTATAACTTGAAACACGTCCGATGGTCTAGACAGATAGCTTTGCAAAAGAATCCGCCCACAATAGAGGCGAAATTTACAAGTTCCAGTCCCTATTGCGTGGTAGTAAAAGGTTGGCCAGCGTTTCTTTGTAAACGCTGGGTTCGAGCGCTAAACAGGTTGCATATCTTCTCGTTCATTCCCCCTACCTTTGATCCAACCAAATCAGTGAACATCTCTGGTTCAGATGTTTCCCCTGCCACTTGCAGCTTCAATTGCAAAAGTTACACTATCGTTGATAGAAAAGTGTAGCAGGCTAATTTCAAGCTAATTGAGCGGCAGATATTTTGCTTATTGGACCAAGCAGAGGTAATTTTGGTCAGCTTGCAGTTCGCCAAACTTAAAAATTTACCTGTGATCTAATTGAAGCCACGTGATCACAAGATGGAGCACGAAGAGACTGCCTTAGTGAGGGAACTTCGAGAGAATTGCAGATTGGACCAGAATTCGCAAGCCCACCCTTGCAAGAACAATAATGACGAAGACTTTGAGAACGAATATACAATTGACACAATCAACGCTCAGAGCCAGAGTGGGAGAATAAGTGGCGGAAGTGATGAGTCCGCCTTCTTGTCTGGCTCGGAGGCCGATTTATCGAGCGATGCGCACCTGTCATCAGGTAGATCATCAGCGATCAATCGCGAATCGTCGCCAGAGAATCAATCTTTGAGCGAAATCAAACTATTGAACTCAAACTCTAATCTTATTCCTGAGGCTGAGACAGTGTCTGCGATCATTGATGAGGTTAGGGTTAAATTTTTGGATAGCATCAAGAAGGATACGGAGTCAGAGAAGCTGTACGATGTGTCAGATGTCAAGGAGTTAGATAAGCCCCTGGAACCAGCAGGCCAACAAGAACAGGGTCTAGCGTTTAGGTTGATAAGTAGATTCTTGAATCTCAAGAAAATTTCAGCCAAGGGCCTGGAGTCAAGGGAGAAAGAGATCGATGAGGCACTTGAAAATCTAAAAGAGCTGCTCAAGTTTCGTCACCACTACCAGCTCTCGACCGTTTTGCCCGATCAATTTTCGAGGGAGTTCTATATTCTCAGCGGCATGTTCCCTTTTGGCCATGATAGGCAAAATATCCCAGTATTATACCTGAGGGCTCGCATTCACCGCCGCTGGTCTCGCGGATTGGACGAATCGTTTAGACGTTACGTAGCTTGGCAGGTTAATCAAATGACAAAATCATATTCGGGAGCTCGAATCGAAAAATCGATCGGTTTAGATGGCATTGCAAAGGATGGATCATTTGGAATTTGCTTTGACTGTCTCCATGTGAGCTATTCTTGTCTTGACATGGACTTTTTAAGGTTTTTAGTGCGAGTTCTAGTTCAACACTATCCAACTTATTGCCGTTACTCCCTGTGTGTCGATTTGCCTTGGTTATTCCGCTCAGTTTGGAAGCTTGTCAGGAGTTGGCTACCTGAGGAAGCACAAAACACTGTCCAACTAATTACGGCAAAGGAGTTGACAAATTATATTGCAGAGGATCAAATACCGAATTGTATTACCTTTAATGATCTAAAGAGAGATGACAAGCCAGCGAGTGGAAAACACAAGCTGCCCGAAAATTGGGATTCAATTAAGGCAATCGATGACTTAGCGAATGATTTGAATATGGGACAGAACGAGATCAAACAATTCAAAAGCCATGTCGAAAAAGTTCGCAAAGAATACGAGCAGCTTGGCGCTCTCTAGTGATGATGGAACGGAACTAGATTACGTCGAATCGATCGGGACATAAGTTTTTGACTTTTGCTAAGCATCTCTCTAGAGATTTACTAGACTAGAGGTTTACTATCAATTGAAGATATATATATATATATAGTATCACAATCACAACAATGCGCGTCACTAGCGCCGAAAACCAAGTCACCACAGTGAATCTACCATATCACAGCGCTCTCCTAAGTCTCTTTGGTCCCTGTCTGGGCCACTGGTTCCTGAGTTTCTAATTCGCTATTCGACTCAATTGTTGTGAGAGACGAACGCTTGGAGTTTAGTCTGATACAACGTGGACAGTTTCTTTTCTTCCGATGGAAACAGTTCTTGTGATAAACTGTGTTACACTTCGAACAAGCGGTGCTATTCTTTGAAAAGGGGTACAAGACATCGTGTGGGTCTTTGCAAAGCTCGCAGTAGTATCCTTTACCTCGGCAAGATTCACAATTTTTCACAATATGACTCTCTAAATTATACTGCAACTGATCCAACAGTTCGTGAACTTGATCGATATCGTACAGATCGTTCAATGTGAAGAAGTTTAATAAATCACCGCTCAAAAAGTGCTTCGGTACTTGTATCAGATTAGGCTTATTTGGTTGACCACAGACCTCCAGGTACTTGAGCATCGATTGAATCCGCTCGCGAATCTTCTTGATCTCGACCAATTTGTCGATGAATCCGTATAACATTGAATTGATTTGAAACAAATTAAATAATACCGGTTTTGTGCGCAATAAACATATTTTCTGTAGAGAGGTCTTTGATACAGGCTTCGGAGTAAAGTCCCAGCTTCTCAACACGCGTGCTGGTATCGGCATTAGTTCGGATCCTGTATGACACCGGTAGCAATAGTATCTTCCATCGTAATGACACAGTCTAGACGAATTTAAATCGATATCTTTACCACAGTCTACACAGGTAAAAGCCTGTGCATGGAGTCCGATCTCTGGACAAATTTGCATGATCAGTAAGTCTGTCTTGAACAAATGTGGATCATTTTGCAACCTCTTGCTAGTAAAATGTATATCATTGGCACCACTAGAAACTCTATCTGACATGCTGGATGAGGATTGAAGAGAGGATTCGATGTCAGATGAACTTGGTACCCTACTCGACTTGCTCAAGACAGATCGCTCTCTGTCGACTCGGCGTCTCTCCTGCGCCTCCAGTAATTGATCTGCTACGATAAATTCATCTTGATCGATGTCCAAACACTCTAATAGCAGCGAGGGACAACTCCGGCCATCATCAAATGAATCTTGATTCACCTGATGGAGACAATATTCGCAGGTTAGCGTTCCACTCAGGATGAAACTCGTGGCTCTGGCAGGGAGAATAGATTGCGCCAAAGGTTTCATGGCATTAGCCGTTATTTGGATGGGCGAAGTGATAAATCGGGATGATACGACTGCGCTTATGTATGGTGACAAGTCAGCCAGATATCCGGGGGACTGGTACAAGGAGGACTTTACAAATCTGTGTCCGTTGCACATGACGTCCGATGACATTTAGCTCGCAACAGTTCGATTTGATATGTGCAAAGTGGAAGTGAGTTTCATAGTATCTGCTCCTCGAATGAATAGACCCTGGTGTCCAGATGATCTGGTCTCTTCATGACCGGTAGAAAATAACTCTAAATTGAACGAAACAAGAGTAGGAGTCCATTACTGAGTCTTATAGTATTCTATTATTTATTTCTATTTATTTTAGTCGTTTTTTAGTCTTATTTATTTTAGTCGTTTTGGTACATACTATTCTTGAAAAGCTTGGAATGTAGACTTCTCCATTGCTTCTAGTGATGATACTCAACGAGAACATTCATAGACTCTATGATATAATGCAAATAGATGTTTGTGTGTACTGCCGACGATATTCACGCCTTTGCGGCATTTTTCATGTTCTGAGCATCTATCCGATGAGCGATCACTGAAACGAACTAGCTGCGAGGAAACAGGTCTTTTTGGTTGAGGCCATTTTCCCAATCAAATTTCAAAGTCATGCAGTGAGGGACTCGATATTTTATTCCGATGCAACCCCATCCAATATACCAGTCGAGGACGACCATCTCTAACCCATCGGGTGAATCAGTCGAAGACTCATTCGCATCAAGCTGAACCATCGTCAGTGATATCTTATTCTCTATGGCCGACGTCATGGTTTTGTTCGGGTCCGGTGGCCATTCATCTGAGATGATGATGCTAATCCAAAATGCAAACTTGTCGAAAAGAATGGATCTCAAGGAAATAAACAGGTTGATTTGCGTTGTGAGCGAAGATGACAAATTGATAGGCGAAAAGATGAAACACGAATTTAGAGAGCTGAGGTCTAATAATAAATTGGAAACTGTGGCACTGCGGAGAGGTCGAAAGGTAGGCCAATCATATTTAACATCTATCTGGACGACTATTGTGAGCATAATCCACTCGATAAATCTGATTCTCACCTACAAACCAAAACTATGTTTGACCAATGGTCCTGCTGTGGGAGTAACCATGGCAGTTGCGATTCGTTGTTTACAATTAGCCACATGTTGTTTAGGTTATAGTTGCCAAATATTGTACATAGAGAGTTTCTGTCGGACGAAAACTCTCTCACTATCAGGAAAGCTAATTTATCATCTCAGGCTGGCAGATCAGTTCTATGTTCAGTGGCCGGAGCTAAGTGCACGGTATGGGAGGGCTCGTTATGAAGGTATTCTAGTTTAAACACTCAGAACGACAGGATCGTGAGACCTAAACAATCACGACAATGGTGCGTCCGACCCTGCCAAAGGAATCGCTCAAGATCGTTCTAGGCACCAATCAGAGGAGTATCTTTCAGTTCCTGTAAGTCGACTCTCAGCTTTTCTAGAACTGAGTCTCTGAAGTAGATTCGATCATCATCGGCTGCTGTATGTCTTTCAATGTTGAACCAAACTCCTGGAGGTGTTGTCATATTGATTATATCAATTAAAAGGGAAAGTTTGGTAACATATGCGTCCTTCATCTGAAGATTTCTCTCGTAGATCTTCAAGTTATAGGCGCTCTGCACTACAGTTGAATTATTGTCTAGATTTTCCACCTTAAGCTCTTGATGAGGCACAGACCATGCCTTAGTGATCTGAATGTCCATCTTCCTGATGGTTTTGTGCAAATAACTCTGATATTTTTCCAAGACAACAAAGTCGTATCCTCTGAGCTTCAAGTTTAATAAATCATAGAGACCGATCTTAGACTTAACAGGAACTGGTGGTAGGCTAGGGCAGTGCACCAGCCGGACTAGCGTTAGGAGCATGTCGAGGTTATTGTAAGAGTTCGAAGTCTAAAGTGTTTTGGTTCAATGTTATTTGGTCTTTAAATATGGTCTGTACCAGCCCGTCGGCTCACAATTGCAGACTGTCCTGGATGGGAAGCGGGCCAGGTTGCTACGGGAGTTTGCGTGTTAATTTTGGGATTCTCAGGTGGGCGCGTCACTCCCGATCCAGCCTTTCCCATAGTCATGGAAGTTCCAGTCCCTCGTTCGAGGTTTTCTTTTTTCTCGGCAGCTTTTTCAGGTTTCCAGTTAGTTGTCTGCACGCGCGATGGTCGCGTACGCCCCCAAGATGATAATTCTTTCGAGACAAATTATAAATTCTCATCATCCAATTTTGGCCCATTGATGTGACCTGCAAGATGCATCGTCCGACTAAATCGAGAAAACCGTTCTCTCCTACAGTCAGCATAATTATAGAGTTCCCTCATGGAGCTTGAAAGAACCATCTCAATAGAACCTATTCTATTGCCCTCTCCACCGCCAGGTCTCCACAAGCAGCCCAGTCTAACCCTTGACGAATTCTTCTTAATTGACACTAACTTCACTGTCCAAGCGATCCAATCCCTAGACTCCTCTAGGACTAATATGACGATTTCTGAAGCTTGTCAGAGTATGCGTGTTCCTTTGGGCGAGCGCGATGATTCCTATTGCTTTCGATTGAGTATTTCATGCAAGAAAGAGCTGGATGAGGACTTTCGTTCGCCAAAGATGGTCCAGAAGGTCGATATGTATGGTTTATTTTGGCCAGTTAAAGATGCCTCGGTATACCTCAAGGAAGAGAATAGACTCTTCTATGCCTTTCAAAGTGGCTACGAATCACAACCCCACTCCGTTTATGGAGGGATGTCAGAGTGGCTACAAGTGATATCTGGAGAGATTGAGCTGACCCTTATAAAGCCCACTAAATTGAACCTAACTAAGTATTCGTCCTGGGAACCTCCAGAACAGTTCAAACCCGAAGTCAACACCACCATAATCCACACCCTGGTATCTGATTCGTTTATTGTTATACCCTGCGGCTGGATCAGGATCTTCAAGGCTAACCAAGACACTTGTGCACTAGCTGGAAGATTTCTCAACGTCAGAAGTCTGGCAGCACAGTTGGATTGTCTTGCTAGAGATATCATAAACACGAATGGCAAATACGCGTCTAAAAGGGATGTTGAAATCAGATGCTTATATTGGATTACTATCGCAAGATTACTCGATGACCATATGGAGCGGTCGGCCAAAAGAGAACGAGGTGATACCGTTAATGAAGAGATGGAAGAATCAATGCTCTCATCTCTCAATGTTAAGACCTTGGAATTGTTGAAGCGAACTCTCACAGATTGGAGGGCGAAGCACAAGTCAATTTGCACACCTATGAATTTGTACGCTCCGTCGGGGATTCAGCTATCTTTAATTGTTACTGACTTGACAAATTATATCAAATCTCGGTCAACACCCAGAAAACCTCTCTAGGGCTTGATAGACTCTGTCGATATCCTCCCGGATTAGGTATCCATTAACTACCAAACGGATCGACGCGACAGGAACAGTCATCTCCTCTTCCTCAATATAGCGTGATACTGAGAGAGCTATGTGCTCCTCAGCCAAAATATTATGACAAATGTTGTCCAACAATTTCTCATCCTCTTTATTGTAGACCGTCTTGTGTAGGGGATTCGTTGAACTTGGGACCAACAATTTGATTGGTGACAGCGGATGCGATATGTTTTTCAATTTTGTCAGTCTACCCAATACCTCTTGCGCATACTCGTACATTCCATGAGCATTCTTAACGATTGATTGATCATCGCAAATCAGCTTCAAAGACTCGAGGGCAACTCGAGCTTGGAAAGGGGGGAGTGAGGCTGAGAAGCAGTACCCAGAACCAGCCAGTCGCTGATGGTCAATGACGTAAGTGGAACCAGCGCAGAAGCCTCCGTAGGCGCTGAGAGCATTTTCCAATGAAGCCATTATCAGGTCTATGTCATTGATGTCCACGTTGAAGTGTTGTGATACACCTTTGCCCTCAGATCCGAGGACACCGAAGGATCTCGACTCATCTATAAACAATCGAATCTTGAATCTCTTCTTGAGCTCAATCAGCTCCCTTAAAGGACAGATGTCTCCCCTCGATGCGTATATGCCTTCGACAATCAGGAATGTACGTTGTTTCTTAGTCGTCCCAAAGCGTTTGACCTGGTCTTGGATTGACTCCTCGATCAATTGTTCCAAGTGCTTCGTATCATTGTGCTTGAATTTGATCACTTTGCTCTTAGAAGCTATCACCCCTTGTTGAATGGCAAAGTTCGAGCAGTCGTCGACAAATATGATATCTGATGGCTTTGCATACGCAGGTATTGCCGAAGCTATTGTTGAAAAGCCAAATGAATACAAGACAGCTTCTTGGACATTTAAAAACTCAGCCAACTCTTTCTCTAGCTCTAAATGTACATCCATGGTGCCATAGAACGCCCTCGGTCCACATGAGCCGACGCCATATTTTCGTAATGCCTGAATGGCTGATTGTTCCAGTCTTTGATTTCCAGTCAAACCGAGGTAGTTGTTCGTGCCAAAATTGAGGCACTCGACTCCGTCTATCGTTATAAATCTTCCTGGTTTTGAGGTGATCACGTGAGGATTGAGAACGTGTTGATATTCCTCTGCAGCAACCTCGGGAACAAGTGGCTCTGGGGTCCATGATTCAAGAAAATGACGCTCCTCTAGCGGAGATGATGATCTGGATAAATCCATCTATAATTGCTTATATGGATTCTCGCTAGAGCTCAGGATGCTTGTATTAAAAGTTAGATGCCATTTGAATGACCAAATCGAGCAATACTTATTGGCAGTATTATGTAGTGGTAGTGGGTGTAATAAAATGGGTTTATTGTCCCAGTTCTGAGCACGAGGTTATCTAGTTTGAGTTAAAGGATTGCAGACAAGATTCGATGTTGAAATTTGCAAGCGCATGTTTGATTCAAACAACCGATATGGAATGTGGCGCGATCATCTCCCATTTATTTGGACCTGAGTCATAAAGCCTCAAATGTCGTGCAGCTCTCATCGGATCAGCAAACACTTTCGTTTAATTGAAGGGTCGAAAATAAGTGTACGATCAAACTATCACAAGCTAGCTAAGTACGAATCCTCAATTTTGTCTCTGTATCGAAAATCTTTGTACAAAGCGTTCCAATTGGTTATCGCTATTTTGCTTCAGGTCCGATCAGAACTAAGAACGGAGCTGTATGATCCTAATCTAGACCTTTGTTAATGTCTCATCATCTTATGAGTCATGATCGATCCATACTCAATGAGTGCTCGGAATGAGTGTGCTGGAGACTCGATGAACCTAGAAACACGATTGGATCCCAATCGAGACGAGATTTTCATTTCCGCTTATAGTTGAAGGTTCAGATTTCGAAAATCTTGCGATTGCCACGGAAAGAAACTGATCGAGGCTGAAACCTGTAACATCTAATTATATGCAGAAGCTGGCAATGATTTAAATTTGTCACCAGATAGAAGAGAAACGATGGTTATATGGGAGACTTGAAAGATCCGTGCCTACACCTGTTGACTCGAGCTGTATATCTGAATTAGTTCCTTGACCAGCTACAGCTGATTACTGTTTGCGTTTGCAAGTAGATACCAACTTCTATCCAGATAGCTCAGGTCTCGGTAACGTACTGTGCCTGTCTGCACGGTTCGCAAGACATTCTGCTAGAGGCATTGGCAGACCAAAAGCTAGTTGAATGGCTCAAACTGAATTTTGCCAAAGTAAGTCGTTAAAAACTGCCTCCACACACTCCAAATCCTGGCCAACGACCAATACTCTCCCGTTTGTTAGCTACCAACTCAAGAATAGGGTAGAGCAGTTTCGAAGTGGAGATAGAAACCTTGTGGATCCAATGAACCGTTCTCATACCATGGCTTTGAATTCCAATTTTGCCGGTAGCCAATAGCTTACAATGAAAGCACTGGTTTGGTATTGTCTCGCACTATTTGGCTTCCATACTGCTAGTTTCACTAAAGCTGAACGAAGAAAAGTATTGTGTTGCAGTTGAAAGTGGAGTCGCACCGATCTATTACTCGGTCTGTTGGACTCCAAGCTCGGTAGCGGTGGGTTCGGCAAGGCGTCAACCGCTCGGTTCACTAACCATGGAGCTCAATGCCGTAAAGATGGCCCTGACAGCAATGCCATGTTGTTGACTAGGGCCAGCATTGACTTCCAAATGGCAAACACAATGGTAGAGACAGTGGCCTCAATTAGCGCGTCACAATGTAGATCCAGATCAATATCGAGCTCTAGTTGCGAACCATTGACATTTGTGCTCGTCTAGACTGTACTCATCCGCGAGCCGATATTCATCGTTCAAACTAGAATTGAATCAACAAGTTGTAATGAACATAAGTCCGATGATTGATGTGTCAAGCTGGCGATGGTTGAATTAAGAGCGCGGTAAGGCAGGTTTAGAAACAGCGAGAAACCTCCGATCGCCACTTGCAAGCTAATAAGGAATCAGATGCTTAGAGTTGGATGGATGCGAATTGTAACATTACGCCAGATGATCGGCCGCCACTAGCGAGATCTAAACCAGAGATGATTAGCAATGGCTCAAGATCTAAGCTCTCTATTACGATTGGAAAAACCGTTATTTTCATGACCATTGTGAGCTTCCTATTTGTGGGCCTCTTCATAAATCTCATTCAATTAATCTTGACCTTCACAATCAAGTTTAGTGATAATCAGAAATGGCGAACCGCGCACAAGATCCTGAATGGTCAACTAGTCTATATTTTGTTCTCGCCACCAATATGTTTAATCTACTATTGGTCTAACGCAACAGTAAACATCCAATTGGCGGACAAAAATTTGATCGAAGATGCTAAAAAGCCTCTCGTTGGAATCATGATCCCCAATCACTCTTACGAGCTCGACTATATGATTTGTTTCGTGCTAGCAGATCAACTTGGCAACCTAGGCGCCTACAAGTCGTTCTCAAAAAAGGAGTTGAAATACTTGCCAATTGTTGGTTGGTCCATGTGGATGTCAGATATAATATTTGTGGAACGAAATTGGGAACAAGATCGGAAGGGTCTTGCACGAAAGTTGGACCAACTTCTGGACTATGAGCAGACGTTGCTGGGCCTCTTTGCCGAAGGAACGAGATGGACGCCCGACAAGCACGAGGCTTCGACGAGATTTGCACGATCTCGAGGTTTAGAGCCCCTAAAATATCACCTAACTCCTCGTCCAAGAGGTTTCAACTACACGGTTAGACACTTCTTGAGACACGTTGCGAACAAAAGGATTGACGAAAACATTTTTAGATTGTTCAGTCTCCAGATTGTTATGCCCGATCGTCCGAATTTTAGAGACTTCTTGAACGGTCAGCAACTAAGAGCTGATGTTTACTGCGAGGAAGTGATTATTAGTCCGGAGCTTAAGAGTGAAGTTCTAGCCTCGAAAGATGAGGACGACTGCCCGGGTTTAACAAAGCTTTTGCACGATATTTACAAGAGGAAGGACACCTTGGTCGACAGTTACAAGGAAAATGGCGATAGATTCATTGTTGACCCAGAGAGAGGGGGGCCATTTCCGTTCAAGCGGGGTAAACTCGCCCCCGCAATCTGGTTCATTGGCTTCTGCTTCACCTATTCCGTATTATCCTATTTGGCTGTGACAGTTTTTTTCAACTCTGTGATCTTCTGGTCGGTGCTGACCAGTTTTATTGGATGTTGTGCATGGATGCTCAAAAAGATCGAGCATGAAAGTAGAGCTAAAAGTTTGACCCGATCTGATACTAGCACCCTGAGCGCGGGATACCATAGTGACCACGGGGATCGAGAGCCGACAAAATGTCGCCTAAGGTGTCCTTGAATAAAATGCGTTACTTGCTCAAAGATATCGCCAGTTCAGGTCTTGGAGTCTGATAGTTTTCTTTTGGCAAGTTTGTTTGGATGAGGACGAAATTGGCGAGTCATTCCTATTTCGTCAATACCGGTTCAGCTCGTGGCGCGAATCTGGAACAGAGACTAACGAGCGAACAACTGGGATCATGAAAAGTTGTGCAATTCTCGGTATCGATTGCGGCTCGTACATGTCGCTTGACAAACTGTCGTGATTGTTTCACGGGCTTTCGTCTAAAAAATCCATTGTCGAGCTAGTTAGGATTCAACAAACAGTCAGAGTGCCGACAGGATGCCGCTGCAATCCTTATTTATAACAGGTCTCGTTGTGAAACGGGATGACAAGGCAAAACTGGTCGTGGTTTAGCTCGGAGTCCGGACAGATCAGGCTAGTTGCTTTCGTAGAGAGC
>Ga0209372_1000140_pt1 | contig 55230 bp, 29 predicted proteins | sample AgamicAtPe_FD_187170 | JGI IMG/M metagenome (GOLD analysis project Ga0209372, IMG submission 187170) | Agave microbial communities from Guanajuato, Mexico - At.P.e (SPAdes) (version 2) | ecosystem: Host-associated > Plants > Phyllosphere > Phylloplane/Leaf | place: Guanajuato, Mexico | collected... | reverse complement strand
ATTGCGATTGTTGCCGATCAAAACTGGTCTGAAATCGGTCGCTCGGTATGTCAAGGTTGGCTCCCCGTGCTATTGTGGTAACTCTGCTTGGTTCAGAGCTGGTATCAATTCGTGTCCAGCCTATGGAGTAGCCTTCAGAGTCAGCCAGCTTACACTTGAGCTCGATATCATCCCCGATATTGACTATTTGATCTTTTGTTATAAATGTTATGCTTGGACTCGCTCTGACAATTTGGCCGCGGCTGATGATAGAGGCAATCGTAATAAATGCAAAAGTGATACATGGAAGCCCATGCGAAGGTAACTTGGGTGGCAGTGCATGTTTTAGGTGTGTCATGGTATTCGCTCGGGTTGTAAAAGTGTGTATATCCTCATTAAAAAATTAAATCAAACATATTCCTCGTGCGATCCGCCGATCCGTCCCGACAACAGATCAGTTCCAATGATTCACTTCGACCGACACGAATCAAATTGACGCAAATTGTGTCCGTTAGAACTTGATAAACAAATGGAGTCACAACACTGCCCCTTTCTGCACCTTTCTGCCGCACCCCAACAGGTGGGCGCGGTGGCACAATTTCAGAATTAGTGTGGCAAACGCGGTAAAATTATTACGCTGCAAGCGCACTATTTTCATCATGAATCAACTACTTGTTTTAACCTGTCCGGCGCTACTGAGAGGCCAAGGGCAGATATAAGCATGTTTGCCGCTCAAAAACTTTATTTCTGGCCTCAGCACATAGTATGCACTACATCCCCGAATCTAACCAGGATCAATACTCGTGATTCAGACACCTTGTTGCTGGCTCTTGAAACCTTAAAATAGGAAGGCACAGGGTTCTGCATCCAGAGATCGGTGTTAGAGGGTCCTTCGGTGAAGAGCTGTCCACCGGGGTAGAGTAGCCTTTTGCCCGTCTACCACCAACTCAGCAAACCAGAGACGCAGCGGTGAGCCACGCCCTCTAGCCGTTCTTTCACCATAGACTCCGAATGACAAACTAGAGCCGCTCCAAACTGGACCAGTGCGAGCCAGCTGCTGTTGCCTTTGAACTCTCTGCCATCGAATCCAGTCCCAAGAGGACAGGAATCCATTTGAAAGTCGTGAGAACCTAATCAAGGCACGTTACTCGACTATCCAATGCTCATATGTATACATACATGTATAACAGCAGGGGATCGAGCGATGGAATTGACTCGACGAGTTAATGGTGGCAAATTGCATGGCGCCCACTTTTAAGCGCCAATGAACAGTTGGCAAAAGTGAAGAGCAGCTCCATTTCTACCATAATTCAGTGGTTTTAGCAACAAACGATGAAGTTTGTGACGATCGGAGCAGGAAATTGTGGCGCAACCGAACTGGATTGGCCACTCCAAGCGTTGTCACATAGTTTTGCATAATTTTCGTGTCGCTCAAAATTGGGCCGCCGATAAAACGTGCAACTCTCTCGCTAGCATCAGAACCAATGCCTGGCTCCAACCAAACCTCCAACTCCAGCATAAGAGCGCTAATTTGCTCTAGCATTCGAATGGGCGCCTGATTTTGCGCCTATGCCCTCATGAGGGAGGATCTTGTTGCCTGAGCGCTTCCAGTTGGGCCAAGTCCGGCAGGGGCTCCAAGCGCACCAATTCAGTGGAGGCAACCAGCAGAACAAGATGGAGACTGACCAACTGAACCAACTCTTTGGCCAGAGTGCGAGTTGCATCGTCCAGCAGGAGCAGTCACACTCGGTGTCGCACTCGCACTCGCACTCGCAACAACATCTGCTACAGCAGCAACAGGCTCAGGAGAGTCTTGAAAAGAGAAAGAAGAGCAGGTAGGTACCTTGGGCGGCCAAAGATGGCTTGCAAGAGTCTCAAGCTGACCCAAGTTTCTCGCCAAACCAGAACCATGTTCAGCAACTACCAGCTAAACGTGCTCGAGAGCACCTTCCAGCAGTCGCCCTACCCGGACGCTTATACGCGCAAGGAGCTAGCCACCAGGCTCGGCCTGGACGAGACCCGGGTGCAGGTTTGGTTCCAGAATAGGCGCGCAAAGTGGCGCAAGAAAGCCATGCGACCCAACTCGATCAACATGATGGACTTGGTGTGAGGAGCTCATATAGCGGCGCGACTAGCACTCCTCCCTCAGGTTTTCCCTCAAATTTGGCCATATTTTAGCGCGGACTTGCCCATCCAATTCGCTTGCTCGTTCAATAAATAGTTGATCACTCTTGCGCAAGTAGATTCGGTTGCGACGATAGAAGAGCATTATCATTGGATACTGAGATATATACTTCGAGCGACTCAGTACCTGATGTAATACTCATCATTCGACAAACCAACCATCTTCCTTCCTCTCCTCCTTCTGCTTGGTGCGTCCGTTTGCGCTTGGAGCTCTAAATCTAACGCCAAACCCTCGGGCGCCCGGCTGCAAGCAAGCCCTCACTGGATGCAGGACTCATCTGCTTCGTCTCGCCAAGCTAGCCGACGTTTGTGGGTTTTGATGTTTAGTCGGCGACTGCTTGCGGGCGACTATCTTCACCTGGCCGCCAGCCAAACCTATAGACTGGAACTTGAGCAAATCTTAAGTCCCCTCGGCCGCCGCTTGGTCTGCTCCAAGCTTGCGACTGTCCATTGGCGGCCGCGTTGATTGTTTTGCATTGGCGTGCTGGCCCAGTGGCGCCAGCTCAGAAAAGTACGCAACCGCGACCGACTGTTGAGGGCCAGTGCTTGTTGCGGGCTGGTTTAAGCATGTGCATCCGAAATGCGTAGTTCCGAGTGCGAGAGCTCTGAGCATGGCGCTTGCGGCGGGGGCGCCACAGCCGCAGCCAGCACCAGTGCAGCCGCTGCAGCCGTAGGCGCACTATCTATGCTACAGTCGGCGCTCCTCTGCGGCAGCCGGGCGGAATTATACTTTGTTGTGGCTCTCTCGCTCTCGCTCTCTCCCTCTCCGCTCTGTGCGACTCCTCTGAATTTGAATGCCGCGTTGGGCTCGGCCTGCCAACTCGGCCAGCAGCAGCAAGGGTCGCGGCGCCGGCCGCAGCAGCTACCTGGCAGCAAGCTAGCAGTTGCTTGCTAGCTCAGCCATCCGCTTCCACATAGACACAAACGTAGTCATTGAAGACGAGAGATCCTCCTAGCTGGCGCAAGCTGGGCGCTACCCATGGATCAGGAATCCGGCAAAGTTGAGATATCGCCAAGAACTAACTGTTGGAGCCCCAAGCGATGGCGGCGTTCGTGGCCAACAATCCATGCGCAGGTAGCGAGCGCGGGGGTAGCGAGCTGGCCAGCGGGAGGCACTCGCTCGCTCACGGGGGCGCCCAAAATACTAACAGGGCCGCCGACCATCGCTGCTCGCCGAGGTGGGTGATGGAAAAAACACACCGCCAGCGCAAGCGAGAGCCCAGGTGGAACACTTTTGGCCCTAAGCACTTGCCAGCAGGTCGATCGGCCGCAGTCGCAGTCAGCCAAGCGCCAGACTGGGAGGGGAGAGGTAAATAAATATATATATATACATGTATACACATACGGATTGCGCGAGTCTGTCTGGCTCAAGGGGCGGCATTCGTGCGTTGGATGGTGTTAGATCGGCCTTGCCGCTTTTAGCCGGCGCTCGAATCGATAGTTGGCAGTTTGTTGGAGTGCCACCAGCGCGCCAGCGGCGGCTGGAGGCTCTGCGCACATGGAGCCTGGCCGGCGCCCTATAGTGCGCGCGTAATCCAATCCGGCGCCGCCATCCTATAGACTGCGCAGGGCTCCTTTCCGCCGAGCCGTCGGGTCAGCCGCTCGGCTGGCTCGTTGCGCCGTTTAGTGCGCTCGTCAGCGCTCAAGACTGAGGCGCCGCTGGGGCCAGCGTGTAGAGTGTCGATTTCCGGCCCCGCTCGCAGGTAGAGGTGGCCGGCGCCGTTGGAAGTGAGCGAGCTCAAACGCGCCCTCCAAGCGAGCGCCAAGTGCGAGCGAGAGCATCCATCCGTTCAGCCATCAGTCGGCCAGCAAGCGTTTGTGTGCCTTTATAGCGACCACAAACTGATCGGCACTTGTTGAGCTCGCGAGCGCCTCCCTCTCTCTCCCTTTCTGCGTGGGCCCTCTTTGTACAACGGAGCCCATGGCAAACTTTGGGCCGGCTTCAAATTAGCCAGAGCGAGCTTGAGCTAAGGCAAAATGGGCAAAATTGGACTAACCAGTCGCATGCGAGTAGACATCGAGGCCAGATAATCGGCCTGTGCGTTGCAGTGTAAAAACAAAATGGTGGACATGTCGATTTGAAGCGCCGACTGGCCGCGGTGGAGGAGTGGCACTGTTTTGTGCGCGCCGACCAAGCCACTCTACCTCTGATGTGGATCAATGCGGCCGGAAACGAGCAAGCCCAATCGAGCGCCAACTCGGCGCGGCCAGAGATCAATGTTTTCATTTGCCACCTCGGCCAGCTCCAGAACTGGCGCCAGTCGTTGCCGGACAAGAGGGCTGGCCGCAAACATCTTGCTCTCAGCCCGCAGATGGCTCACGTCTAAGCGCCCGTGCGTGTGCGTGTACTTTGGATAGATCGTCGGCCAATCTGCTCTCATTTTTGTGCGCTCCCTCTCCTTTTGAGCTGAACGATGATGATATAACGTCAAACAAGCGGATTCACGCCGACCAATTTGGCTGCCGGCAGTTCAGCCAACACTGTTTGCGCCGCCGACATTGTAAAGTCTCTATCCATCTCTCTTTGCCCCTCATTTCGGCTCCAAACCAAACTGAACTGAACTAAACTAAACTCAATACAACTCAACTCAAACATGGCACACAAGCGCAACTTTACTGCAGCCCTTTGCATGGCCTGTTGAGCAACTAAACCAATTAGCAAACTTTTACTATTTGTTCACCATTTGTTGGCACCACTTGTTGTGTCCACCATTTTGGCATTGCCAAACTTGAAGCCAGTGCAAACAAAGGCAAACGCATGCACAACCATGATGTACGGCCACCAGATAGCCATTGTCCATGTCGGCCATTCTCTCTCTCTTCCTCTCGTTGCTCTCTGCCGCTAGCCTATCGGTCATTGCTATTGGCTGCCTCCACCCTTGTGCCTCCTCATCCACAATGTGCTGACCAAAACACTGTAAGTCCAGCTTGGCGCCAGTTGCATCGGCGACTGAAACGTTTGTCAGTTACGATCTATTCAACAAGCGAGCTCGGACCGATGAGAGGGCCGTCTGCTGCAAGTTGGCGCCAACTTGAGCTAGTTGGCCAAACATAAATTATAATCATACATAGCAGTGTCACCATTTGAAAGGTCTCACTTGGTTTCCTCAAACCAAAATTGGATGGTCAATCTCTGCATCCAACTATGAACTAGTTGGCCAAAAGTTTGTCTCCGAATTGAGTGGAACATTCTCTCTATTCCAAGAGGGTCCTATGAGGCTAAAGCCCGCGCACGAAGCTAGCTGCAAACTTTCTACCGCAAAGTAGAGAGAAAGAAAGATAGAGAGAGAGAGAGAAAAAGCTTGAGTTCTTTCACTCCGAATGGGAGGGATCACCTTGAACTAGTCCGCTCAACTGGGACTCCGGTTGGCTACGCATCTGGCATAAGAGCGGCGAAATTAGCTGTGAAGATGTCACTAAAACCCGAGATTCGAGATTGAACTAACTGACAAGCCGAGCAACGAGGCCAAATCCAAATCAAACTGCGACTAACACTTGGAACGATCGCCACTACCTTGAGTTGAGGCCCAAATAAGAAGAGAAGGCGAAAGAGTCCGACTCAGATTTGTTTTTTGAAGGAAAAGGCGGCAGTGCTCGGGGGATATAAGGCTTGACCAAAAGGCTAGATACAAACAGAAAGCTACACTCTCTGGCTCATCCTTACCGAAGCTTAGGTGATGTGCGTGGCGCGAGGCAGACATGTAGGTTGTCGATAGGAGGCGAGTAGCCAGAGAAATTAAACCTAAAACACCTGCTGTAAACCTGAAACTCTGTGACACAGAGTTGTGCCACTTTCTCTATTGGCTTGTTATGCTGCGCGAGCGAACCGCAGGTAAGCCTTCTATGGTGATGTTATCTGTGCCGAAACTGAGCAGAGACAGCCCATTGTTGGCAGTTTGGGGCTGGCAAACAGCAAATAAGCTTGTTGCCAACGAAATGTGATTTCTATTAATTTCCGATTCAGCTTACATCTCACTGTCTGGGCCGCGAGAGAGTAGATGGTGGCCGTTTCCTCTAGCACCTAAAGTCTGTTTAACTAATGGATGCACATTTGTTGTTTGCATTTGGCACACAGAATTGCCGAAAAATTGTCAGCACATGGACATAACAATCGAGATTTAACTCCCATCGAGACCGAATGAAGGATATCCGATCATTATTTGCGACAACCAAAATATCATCAGGTAACGGGGTTTAATCGTCCTTGGTTGGTGCTTTCGGACCAAGTGCGAGTGCGACTCAATGTGCATGTTCATCTATCTAATTTTCGTCTGTTATCTTGGAGCTACGGTCGGGGACTGTACGGAATTGATAATAAATAGATCAATAGGCCACCCGTTACAACGAGCAATCTGTCAAAGGGCACCTACTACTGACATGTCCGATTCAGAGGGCAACGAACCGCGAGGACGCGCCTCATCCTATGCCTATTTCGTTCAAAAGACCATTGAGGATTTCAAGAGGGAACATCCGAATGAGGACATTGTCTTCTCTGAGCTGTCCAAGAGATGTTCCGAAACTTGGAATAAGATGAGCGATAAGGAGAAGGAGAAGTATGTCAAAATGGCCGACGAGGACTCGAAGAGGTGAGACGCCGTGACCGCCAACCAAAGGAGATGTTACAAGTCGAAGCCTCAAGCACTCGTATGAACACAAGCACAATGAACCTTTGGCGAACGAAGAGCGCGCCATATGTTGTAAAAGTCGCATTGCAAAGAAGCCACGAACAGACATAATTCTGTCCTGTCCAATTCTTAAGCACGTGTACTGCCTTATCTCACTTTTCTGGTCTTGTTTTCTCCAACTTATCAAAATAACATTCCTAACCGTAAAAATCATCCCGGCGAGTGTCAGACTTGTCAATGTCGGTTGCTCAACCGTCCGATTTGTATCTCACAAATCAGTGAGCGAAACGCAACAACGCCTTCTCAAATTAAACAGAATGGCCTCACCGATTAAAACGAAACTAGCCTATGACCCTGTGGCTCATGCAACATGGAAGGAAGGCGAAAGCATACCATATTTAGCACTGGCCCATACTCTCAGGGATATAGAGCAGAATTCTTCACGCCTTAAGATGATTGAGATCCTTTCAAACTTTCTACAGTCAGTCATTTATCTGTCTCCAAAGGAGCTGCCAACTTGTATCTACCTAATGCTTAATCAGTTGGGACCAGCTTATCAGGGCCTGGAACTCGGTCTTGGCGATTCGATCATCATGAAAGCCATCTGCTTGGCTACCGGTAGGCAAGAGAGTCATATCAAGTCTGAACTCAAAGAGAAGGGTGATCTGGGTCTGATTGCAGAAACTAGCAGGGTCAACCAAACGCTTCTTTTCAAGCCAAAACCTCTCACAGTTCAAGTAGTTTTCGAAAGACTGAAAGGCATAGCTGAGATGAAAGGTCAGTCCACTCAGAGCAAGAAAGTTGAGAGGGTCCAATCGCTCATTGTTGCTTGCAGAGAATGTGAGGCCCGTTACATTGTTAGGTCGCTTTCAGGTAAGCTTAGGATTGGCTTAGCCGAACAATCACTGCTTGCGTCGGTGGCCAGGGCCTTCGTTATAGTCGAAAACTATATTAGAAAAGATAAGAATTTCAGCCCAGAGAGTGAAAAATTTAAATCTGAGCTTGAAGCCGCAGCTGAGGCTGTCAAATCAGCCTACAACAGGTTGCCGAACTATGACATTCTCTGCTCTGTTTTATTAGAGAAAGGGATCGATGGCCTCGAAGAAGGCTGCCAATCAATGATCTCAGTCCCTCTCAAACCCATGTTAGCTCAACCTTCGAAGGGTGTCGAAGAGGTGATTAAGAAATTCGGAGAGCATAAATTCACTTGTGAGTTCAAGTATGATGGAGAAAGAGCCCAGATACACCGAAGTGAGTCTGGAAAAAGTTATATATTCAGTAGGAATCAAGAGGATACCGCTGGAAAGTATCCTGATGTTCTCAGAGAGATCGCTGATTATATAAAGCCCGAAACCAAGTCTTTCATATTAGACTGTGAATGCGTCGCTTGGGACGTCCAGGAGAAGCGAATTTTGCCATTCCAAGTCCTAAGTACTCGAAAAAGAAAAACTGTAGATGATGATGAAATCAAGGTCAAAGTTTGTTTATTTGCTTTTGATCTTTTACATTTGAACGACAAATCTCTGATAAAACTGCCTTTACAAGATCGCAGAGAGATTCTTAAGAGGAGCTTCAATGAAACTCCTGGCAAATTCATGTTTGCCCAGTCTCGGGATGTCGATCAATTGGAGGACATTCAAGAGGTGCTAGACGAGGCTGTCAAGAATCAATGCGAGGGACTCATGGTCAAGGCTCTGGATTCGACCTATGAAATAGCCAAGCGGTCGCAGTATTGGCTCAAATTGAAGAAAGACTATCTCGAGGGTGTCGGTGATACGGTGGATGCGGTTGTGATTGGCGCATATTACGGAAAAGGAAAAAGGACAGGCAATTACGGAGGTTTTCTTCTCGCTTGTTATGATGATGAGAACGAACAGTTCCAAACGGTTTGCAAACTTGGTACTGGATTCAAGGACGAGGATCTTGAAGCCCACACAAACTTTCTAAAAGAGCATATGATTGAGAAGCCCAAATCATATTATGTGTATGATGATTCACTCCGACCTGATGTCTGGTTTGAGGCGGTTCAAGTTTGGGAGATAAAATGCGCTGACCTGTCTCTATCACCAGTCCATAGAGCTGCAGTTGGTGTGTTGGAGAGTAAGAAAGGAATCTCTCTAAGATTTCCTCGTTACCTTAGAGTTCGTGATGATAAGAAGCCAGAGGAGGCAACGAGTTCCGCGCAGATTGTTGAGATGTACAACAGCCAAGAGATGTTGCAAAATAATAATACGGAAAACCGATCAGATTAAAACGAAAAATTTATTGCTCTCGGCGCTAAATTTGGGTTATCAACAATGTAGAACCTTATTTCTGTGTAGCTTAGGATCAACATTTGATGTAACTTCCTCAAGAAGTCGCTCCAAAATCGTTTTCTTGGTTGACTCGATCCGCACGGCCATAGCCTCGAGTTTCTCACTTGTCTCTAAGTCAATCTTTTTTGCTATGTCCCCTCTTGACCCCATATGTTCGCTTTCATACTTATTAAATGCGATCTGTCTCTCTGCCTTGAATTGTTCAATCTCAGCTGCAGCCTCTTCCTTGGCTTGCTTAAGTCGCCTGGCCTTGCGTTTTCTTGCCTCGGCCACCTTCTCTGATGCCCGTTTTTCAGCTGTCAATAGTAGCTGAACTTCCTGACTATGTTGGCTAGACATGGTGCTTCAATCCTAAGATTAGAAAGGGAGAAAAAGTGAAATCAATAGAGATCTTTTTAGAATTGAGTCTATATTGGTGGATTAACAATAAAGTTGAGATAGCGAAAACCTTCGGTATGTCTGAAAGCTGTCTTTGCTCATATCTTATGGTGGAAAGTTTCTTGCGGAGCATCATGGAGCGCTGCACGCAAGCGCGCTACACAGTCCTTGAAAGCCCATGCATTACGGTACTGTCTCTTAGATCGAGTGATCCAACATGCGGTCGTACCCCACTTGCAGCACGAGTTCTCGCTACAACCTGGCCCGCACGATCGATCCCGAAATGCGCAATTAGTTTATTGTTAACGGTGAGAAGCTTACCATTGCAGCCGAGACCACAAACGGAGGTCCAGTTTGCTCATAAACATCAATAAATGTTAGCTATACCCGAAGCGCATTTAATTTAGTGCCCATCACTGAATTGCATCCGACTTTCTCTAGTTACGCCGGCCGGCCAAGCACTCGACTCGTTTCTGGCTCTTGAAATCAAAGGATACGAACTCGAACCCCTTGATGCGGTCTCTCTAGCATACATTCAAGCTCACTTAGTCACAACCATGGGACAAAGATGGCTATTCCTATCCAAGTAATAGCAGATTATGGGCACTACCCTTCCGATTCAAAATATTGAATCCAGGGAGTTCTGGTTAACTAGTTAGTGACAGATACTCTCACGTGTACATGTGGATGTCCATCACATGAGCGATACTGCAATCATGGAGGACGAGATCGGCGCATGATTGCACGATACGAGAGCGTCCAACACTCAGACTATGGCTATTCCAAGGTTCAGACAATAGGTCAGCATGACAGGCAGCATTCAAGTTTTTCACGGGCTGACCATATTTGACCATCGCATCGCTTTAGTTGGCCGCTGTCGGTTGTGCTATCGTGAATGACTCTTAGAAACCATTGGAGGCCTTCGCGGCCTGTTCAGACTTCGAGACTAATCTCGGGTTGAGATTGATGTTTGATGGGAGGATGCTGACTCTGGACTAGAAGTTCTCCCATTGATCTACTAAACAAGAAATCAAGCCAGATACAAAGCGACTAGCGAATCAATTTTTTATGACGATCTAAACATTGATTTTATACACTCGGATCTCGTTAGTGGGGAGCATGATTCCATTGTTTCAGGAATCTGTAAGGCTCCAATATCATGGGTGAAGGTGTCGACTTCAATATGCTGGTACCTGTTACGACTGCTCCGAAACTTCCGTCTACCATATCCACAGAGTCGTTTGGATGGCTCTGTTCAGTTGACCATATTGACAGGACCTACACGTTCGCTAGGCTTGAGGATTGGAAAGAGTGAAGCCAGTGAAACTTCCTGTCGTGAACTAACAAATGCAAACTTCACTTTTCCATCAGAGAAGCGGAGAGATAGGAATAAGACTCACTAGATTTCTAAATGTAATTAATGGTCCATAAAAAGATCCAAAGTTCGTTGAAGAGAAAATACGAACTCTGTGGTGATATTTTGATATTGCTGAGGATTAATATAAAGGACATGAAACAATAAATTAAGCCCCTTTCGGTCTTGTGCATATCCAGTTTGATTCGTCTCTAACTATTTGCCTTTGCGGTTTTGAACAGTCCTTGACTGTTATGTGAGAATCTATTAGGGCCAATTTTAATGGCCACTCCTAATCGGTGGTGATGCTCTACTTTCAAAAGTACGTCCCTTGTCCCTGAAACTACATTTGTATAGCCTTCCGGTCGTAGGCCACTTTATCTGGCTCCACTTTTCTATTCTCGACAATACATATAACACCGATCAATATCACTATTTCGATAACGATGCCAACAGTTGGCCAAACAGCTTGGTACTTGTCTTTAACTCGAATCAGGATCACCTTGCTATTTTCGGTAATACCATTAGTTACCTGGCACTTATAATATCGGCGGTGATCTTTGGTGACCCTGTCGATAATAAGAGCATGGCTTGTATGATTGTAAGACTCGGTTCGTATACCATCCTCTCCTGAGATCACATCGTTCATGTCATTTTCGTCAAATTTAGACATATGCCAGCTCACTTTGATGCTAGATTCTGGTACATAGTCATCAGCAACATTGCAGGGGATCTTGAGCGCTCTTCCCTCTTCGATGATGGCCGATCTCAAAGTGCTAGAGTCAATATCAAATTCGTGTATATATGGTTTCGCCCTAACATTGATCATTTTCTCGGTCTCCATATCATCGTGTGGGTTTTTAACTCTACAATAATAGTCGCCCACATCATCGGTTGTTGGAGATTTGATTACAAGAGCATTGCTACTGATCATGTATTTATCTTCTATGGGCTTCATTTCCTCCTCTTGCCTATCTGATGGTTGGGGTTCCCTGTTCGAATACTGTCTCAATCTAAACCAGGAGAATTGCGCCTCTGGGTATTTGGCAATGTTACAACGGAGTACAAGTTCGTGTCCAGGCGTCAAGGCCACTTGATTGGCTTCAACTGTAATTGGCGATCCGGCAACATATAGTCCCAACTGTTCAGTGATTACATTTGCCTGGCCATTTTTATGATGGAGGCTCGCGTCCGAACCGAGTGATAGGACTTGAAGCAACGGATTCAATATTAGTTGATAGCAATGGCACCACAGGAATAGTGCGAGAACGTGTTTGCAAAACATTTGTAATTTTGATGTGGGCCGAAATCTGAGTTCGTGTATACCTAAGTGAGTATAGTGTGTATATGGTTTTTTTTGTGTAAACGTACGGCGTTTTATACAAATTGTCTCCTGCAAGTTACTTGAATAGAATATCGTGATTTCTCGTAAAGAGTGATCTCTAATGTTTGTCTCTAATCGATTGCAATAGTTTTAGTTGCGTAATAGTGCATATAACAACAAATATGTTGGGCGATTTGGTGATATCATAATAATTCTCATTAAACAATTTCCACCTCAAGCGGCAGAGATCCGGAGCTAGAAAACTAGCCACTCCAAATAGATTCAATGTTTGAGTATCTTGGGCAGCATTTTTTCCCCTCAATTTAACTAGGCATCTATAGGGTCGGCTACTTATTTCATCCAACGAGGGAAATAATTCCAGCGAGTGTTGAACATCAACAAGGACTCTGAGATACTGGAAATTAATGTTGAGAGATTCAATTTGAGGTCTTGATGAATAACAAACCCAAAAGGTGGGCGACTCTCGGCTCTCCAGTTGTTATGGGCGCCTAAAATAGCGTTGGTTGCGATGAGCCAGACGAGGCTTGATTATGGGATCCGCGAATGCAGGAGCGCGAACCTTACGCAATTGTTTCTCATTGCCCGCCTACTAATTCCAACTCTTTCCCCGCTCCACGTACAACTGCGGGCGCCGCTCAAAGGGCCTCGTACTTCTGGCCGCCTGTGTCTTAGCGCGCACCGCATAGATGGTTAGAGATATATATATATGTGTCCCACTATCTCTCTATGCGCGAGCTTAGTACACCGGCAGGATAACAATGAGACAGCAGAACTATTGAAAGCGAGCCGGATCTGTCGCCTATCCGTCCACCCATCTATCCAAGCTAAGCACAAGCGTCCGCTGGCCATACTAGAGCTCGAATTCTTACTCGCGCCCTGTTCCAGTCACAATCAGCGGCTTTAGCTAGGGCGGCAACGCTATTGCCTCAAGCTTACGAGAACCGCGACCAGGACATTGAGAGAGAGAGAGAGAGAGAGAGAGAGAGAGAGTGGAGAGATAATTGTTGTTTCTCGGCACCGCTCACTCTTCATATCCTGTCAAAACGCTCTCGCCTCGCTGGCCTCGAAAGAGCGAAAGGGGAACGCAGAGAGCAATTTCGTTCCGATGGTTTGCTTGTTGTTATTTTGGTTGTAGCGGAGTCAGCTGCGGCATTGGACCTCTCGAGGTTGGAGCGCAAGTTTGGCTCAACCTCTCAAATGTTGAAACTCAAACTACAAGTCCAACTGTAGCCCCAACTTCCGACTGCTCTGGCAAATGGCGAGCCTTGCCTGCGCAGCGCCATCAAGCTTGCCGGTGGCACCTTTCTGATGCTCGTCGCCGGCGCGAGCATATGATGGCACGAACGAAGCTAGCGCTGGTGTCGCTTGTAGAGGCTGGAGCGGAAGCGCCAAGAACGGCTGGCAGCCGAGAGTTGGGCGGTGAGCGAGTTGGGCACCTAGAGGAGATTGCGACTTCCAATGCCATGTGTGCGAGCGTTAGGCCGGCGGCCTAAGCTGATGCGCGAGTGCGTTAGTCTAGCGCCACCATTCGGCAGTGTCGATTTCATCAGACGGAATGAAAATTGCTCCACGCCAGCTAGACTCTGCTTGGTTACGTGTCGCGCTCTGACCTGAATTCAACGGGCAAAATAGGACCAAACGAGACGGCGAGAAGATGGTGGGAGCCAAGTGGAGAGACAAAGCGAGCAAGCCGGCCCTTGACTCGCTCGTACGCTCAATGTAAGCTCGCTTGTGTTGGGCAAATCAGCGGAGCTAGCGATTTTGCGCACTGAGCGCGCCAAACTGACCCATCGGCACTAAACATGTTTACTAGACTTCATGTAATAAAATCACAGGAGTTGGAAAAGCTCAAACAAACTGGCTCGCGAATACCATTACTAAGAATTCGAGTCACATTTACACTCCTCCAATTTCTTTCCGCAACTCTTGCAATATGGACTGGTGGAGGTTTTTATCCTCTTGTTTCCCTCCGAGTCCCTATAGGCAACTTTAGTTTGTGTTGTGGTCTTTCCATTCTTTGTCAACCTCTTTGTTTGGCGCAAACGAACCCTCCAATGGGTTTGCTTGTTCCCCTTAATGCCGGCCCGCCTCATCAGCTCCTGTGGATCCATATCCTCGATTGTGGACGGAGTTATGCCAACCTTGTGGTCCTTCTTGTTGACCTTTTCCATGATCGCGGCAGGGCTTGTTTTGCCGCTAGTACGAACAGTGATCCTCTTGTGGTACCTGAACTTGGTGATCTTCTTCTTCTTCTTGTCGCTCTTCGAACCCCTCGAAACATCGCTATTTGACATACTTGGCGCCGACTTTTCGCCTTTCCCACTCTTGCCGCTCGAAGCTGGCGAAACCGAGGCTTGAGATTCATCTTTTGCCTCGATGCTCGCCGGCTTGGAACTTGCAGGCTCATTAGCCGGATGCGCCTTGACCGACATCGGGCTAGCCGAAGGCGATTGACTCGCATCATCTGCGTGCTCCAACTCACCCTCTCCCACCTCGTCCTCGTCGTGAACCGCCCCACTGTCTGCCTGCATTGCAGTTGAGGCAGTTTGAGTTGGCGCCGAATTGGCCTCGGCACCTCGACCAGGTTGCGCGCCCATGCTGGTGGACGATTTCGGGGTACCAGACTTGGGTCCACCACTCATGCCGCCACCTGTGCTGCCGGTAGTCGATTTGGGCGCGCCGCCCATACCAGCACTACCGGCGGATGATTTTGGCGCTCCGGATCCAGCGTTAGCTTGGCCGCCACCTTGACTGCCACCGCTACCACCATCAGCGCCCGTTTTGGGCAACCCAGATACTGACTTCGGGCCGGCGGCTCCATGTGAGCCAGCGGCATTACTCTCAGCATTGGCCCCCGACGGTCCAGTTAGAGGCTTGGATGAGGTTGGCTCGCGAGCGGCTCCACCGCTCAAGTTGCTAGCCATAGGAAGAGCCTTCGAGCCTTGCATGCTCGCCGACTTGGAACCAGGTTGCTTGCCGCCCGATTGGCTGCCTGTGCTCATCGACTTTGGAGCGTTGGTTTCGTTTATGGTTGCTAGCGTGCTCGTATCTTTGACCGACCTCACGATCAATTGGGATGGGGTTGGTGGGTCAGGTATATCAACAAGTTGCGGCGCAACACTGGGCGCCGCACTCGGGTCGCCGGGCCCTGGATCAGCCCCACCACCTGAATTTCGTTGGCTTACATCCTTGGCAGCGATTTTGATCGTCGTTGGAGTCTTGGATTCGTCCTGTTGCGACATAATATAGTGATTGAGGGGCAGCGATATTCAATTGCTTTACCAATGAGAGCCTGACTCCGATACTTTCAGCCACTGAAAACTACTCAAAGCGAACTAATAGTTTCAGAACGAGAAGATGTCAGATAAATCCTAGATATTCTGCAATTGAGATTAAGGATTGAGGGAAGAATTGAGCAATTGGGAGAAGGATTCGCGAGATTAGACAATCGCGTCAAATCTCCAACGAGACAGAAATCGAAAGGTGGAGAGAAAGGATCAAAGAGCTGTACAGGTTCACCCGCGCGCTCATCTAGCTCATAGAGAAACCCACCTGCGTCGTTCGACGATGCGCGCGCTTTGATCACGATCTTTTGATCGGCAAGAAAACATAAAGTCCAGATTGATGGCTCTGGAGCTGAACCTCGCAATAGGGCTCCACCCTAGTTCTAAACCGCACTTTTTGGCCATAGTAGATAAGTTCCAATCTTTATGCGCTCCTTCTACAGACAGGTTGGCGCAGATTCTGGGGGCAACAAGAGGAATCCTCGAGTCAACAGTCCTACCGCACCACCCCCAACCCCTCGACCGAGAGCCAAGGAAGTTCCGGTTAAGGAAGACAGACCAAGGCCATCATCGTATTCTCTGAACCCGTCGCGATCTCCACCAGTGCAGGCCGGCCAAAAGGAAGTCCGCAAAGCTCTCAAGTTCAAAGTAACTTCGCCCACCGCAACTCCAGCTAAACTACCCGAGCGTCCACGCAGAGACCCGGTTAATCGGCGAGCTCACCGAAGAAGACGAAAATTCGCCCACAAAGCTCGAGATCATAAACCTGGATCCTTCCAAAGAAATATCAAGCGACTTCAACAGGCCAGCTTCTTTCGCCGACCCAATCTGGCTCGAGGACAAGCACCTGAGAAAGCCCCCCCAGCGCAGCAGCCTGTCGCCGATAATGTGTCATTGACACCTAGCGGCGCCTCGGATGAGACTGACAGCATTATAACCAGAGCATCAAATACTCCCACAAATTCAGACAAGTTCATGAAGGCCAATAAATCGATACTCAAGGAGAGGGTCGCCAAGAATCTTATTAAGGGCCCCATGCCCATGAACAATGCGTTCAAACGACTGGCACCCATGGCGAGGAAGGCTCAGAGTGCCAAGGAATCAGGACAAACGGAGGCGCAACAAATGCAGCCAATCAGGAGGATCGATAGCAAGACATCAAATTACCAGCTTGTGGTGAAAAAAGCTGAATCCATAATGAATACGAGGCTTTTGAAACGAGATGGTAGGAAGACGCCAGAACAGTACCGGCTGACGGCCATGGCAGCCTCTTCGCCATCGCAACTTTCGCTTGAATCACTATCGGAACATTACAATGTGCCTGATGGGGAATTTAAAACAGCGGACGATGTATTCCATTACAGAGGTTACAGAAAGTTGGGCAAAATTGATGAGGGTGCCTTTGGAATAGTGAGCAAGGCTATCAGATGGTCAGATAAGACGCTGGTTGCCGTTAAAGAGGTGGATCTGCGCAGAAAGCGAGCAAAACGAATCGAGGAGATGAAACGCGAACTCTTCGTACTCCAAAAGGTGGACAATGTTAACGTGGTCAAATTGATAGAGCATTTTATCGTTGGAGAGACCCTTGTGATTGTGATGGAGTTTTGCGCTGGCAGCAACCTCACCACATACCTAAAGGAAACAGCCATCGATGAACAAGAGGCTATGCTGCTATTCAAGCAGATGGCGGCCGCGATTAGGGTGCTACACAAGAAGTGCATCGCGCATAGGGACGTAAAATTGAATAACTTCCTGTTGGATAGCACGAGAAAGGTAGTGAAAGTGGGCGACTTTGGTCTATCAATTGTCTCCTACAAGCCAGCTTACGGAATCTTGATGGCCAAAACATATTGTGGCACTGAGCCCTATATGGCACCCGAATTGCTCAGACGAAATAGCCGGGGCGTTCGCTCCTACAATCCATTATATGCAGACATCTGGTCGCTTGGTGTTTGCCTTTTTGCCATGTTAACAAGAACGTTCCCCTTCAAGATGCAGACTAGCCAGCAAGGTCTGTATCGAGCTCAGACAGCAAATAGGTGGAGATTTCCGAGAAGGTTGCGCGATCAACTGAGCGAAGAAATCAAGGATCTCATCTGGCATATGCTCGATCCGGATCCAGATAGGCGCATAACTATAAACGGAGTTGTTGCTCACCCTTGGCTAAATAACGGCCAACTAGTTGTTCTGTCCTATGACGAGTCGTTTGGAAGCGGGGTAAAGCAAGCAATGTAAGCCATTAGGATAACAAATTTAAATCATGTGATACAATGCTCTTTCATAATTTTGAGCGTCCGCGAACGATGTTTACTGGAAAATCGATTAGGCTCAATAAGGTATAAATTAAATGTAACTTGTCTAATATTGATGGTCCGCAAATGAATTATTTTCCACGCGCTTTCTTGCGAGCCTCCTCATAGCCCTCCATATCTATCTCAAGGCCAATTTCCTCGCCCATCAGACGAGTCAAATCTAGCGGAAAGCCATAGGTATCATAGAGTGTCCAAGCAACACTCCCCGGTATTGTCTTGCTATCGCCCATTCCAGACACTGTCTTTTCGAACAACTTTCTACCTCTCGTCAATGTCTTTAAAAATTGAGCCTCCTCTTTGTTTATCAAATCCATTATGGCTTGTGGGTCTTTTTTCACCTCAGGAAAGACATCACCCAATAGATCAACCACAACATCGACGAGAGATCCAAACATGCCAGGTTTGGCGCCAAGTTTCTCTTGACAGTATCTAGTTGCTCGGCGAAGAATGCGTCGTAAAACATACCCTTGGCCGGTGTTGCTAGGTATACCTCCATCAGCGATTGCAATTGTCAATGTCCTAATATGATCAGCGACAACCCTATAGGCCATATCGATTCCGTCTTCATCATCTTTACCAATCTTGTAGGTGTAAGGTCTGCAACCAGTGCGATCTTGTATGGCCTCAAATATTGGCGTGAAAACATCGGTGTCATAGTTCGATGCCTTGTCCTGCAGGACGGCAACAAGTCTCTCGAAACCTGCTCCAGTGTCCACGTATTTCTGTGGCAAAGGCTCTAGTGATTTGTCAGGCTGCCGGTCGTATTGAATGAAAACTAAGTTCCAAATTTCAATCACCTCAGGATCGTCCATGTTGACCAGTTTAGATGCATCGCGACCGCCTACCTTGTCGAAGTGTAATTCAGTGCAAGGACCACATGGTCCAGTATCACCCATTTCCCAAAAGTTGTCTTTCATGCCAAACGGAAGGACACGCTCAGCGGGTACGCCTATGTCGAGCCAAATATTCTTGCATTCTAGATCGGGTTCTAAGCTTTCCCTCTCGTCCCCTCCGAAATAGGTAACGTAGATTCGTTCAGCAGGGAGCTTGTAAACTTCAGTAAGCAGCTCCCATGCCCAAGAGCAAGCTTCCTTCTTGAAGTAATCGCCGAAAGACCAGTTTCCGAGCATCTCGAAGAAAGTATGATGATAAGTATCCTTGCCGACATCATCCAGATCGTTGTGCTTTCCACCTGCCCTGATGCACTTCTGTGTATTCGTTGCTCTTTTACATTTCGCTAACTCGCTTGTTGGATCTATGGTGCCCAAGAATATCGGCTTGAATTGGTTCATACCGGCATTGGCAAACAGTAGGGTGGGATCGTTCTTTGGTATTACAGGTGAGGACGGAATATGTTTGTGCTCGTACTTTTCGACAAAGAAATCGATGAAGTGCTTCCTCACCGAGGCGCCGTCCATTTTGAATGTGCCTTCAAGTCTTGGTGGTCGAATAAGGTACCTAGATAGGGCTCTAAATCCTTCAGTGAGTTCGATTCAGCCTATAGGGAAGTTGTTAATCAAGATGACAGACACGTCGAATCGCCAAGTATTAGAGCGCAACGTGAGGCCATGCACGTCCACATCATGCATCGAGCGCATATTTTGAATGCTGTGCAATAAACTTGTGCAAACAGTTTCGTTTGATCTTTTACTAATTTTGATCCTAAAATAAAACTGCATTTATTCTGACGACATGCAAATGGAACTCCTCTATTGATACGGAACCGGCCTAGATCGATGATGTCGGACAAGCGTCCTGGCGACGATTATGGAGAAGACGGCGACGACCACGAGATACCCCTCACTGCCGAAGAAAAGCGACAGAAGTATCTTCGAGAGCTTCTCAAGAAGAAAGCAAAACTTTTCGGCGAAGACGATGACGCGGTAAATGCTGAAAAATCTGACCAATCCAAAGTTTGCGATAACCATGACTCTGAACAAAAAGTTACAGAGGATCAGAATTATCGGGTAGGACCAAGTAATCTTAGTGATATGGATCGGCATGTTAGCTTACTCGATCAACATGCGATGCTTAAGAAGCAAGCGGAGCAACTTAAAGAATCGAGGAAGGAGAAACTACGGCGAGAAGAATCTAAGATGCTTGAGACAGTAACCGCGGAGAGGGCTTTAATGGCGGCAGCAGAGCTAGCCAGAGGAATTAGGTATGATAAACCGCTTAGAACAGGTTGGCGGCCACCCTATATCGTGAGGCATAGGGATGAGAGCAAAAATGAAAAGATAAGAAATAAGAACGAGATAATCGTCGAAGGTAAAGCAATTCCGCCTCCGTGCATCACTTTCGAAGAAATGCGACTACCAAAGGCAATCATCAGAGAGCTAAGAAGGCGTGACATCAAAGCGCCTAACTCATTTCAGATGCAAGGCTTACCTGTCCTACTCAGTGGAAGAGATATGGTTGGTATTGCTTCGACTGGGTCTGGAAAAACACTAGTCTTCACTTTACCTCTTCTCATGTTCTGTATTGAACAGGAAGTGGCCTTACCGTTCAGGGAGAATGAAGGGCCTTATGGTTTGATTCTATGTCCGTCGAGAGATCTCGCAGAGCAAACTTATAAAGATATTTGCGGTCTCACTAGTGCGGTAGACCACGATCTCAAGGTTAAAATCCACGTATGTTTGTGCATCGGAGGGGTGTCAAGAAACGATCCTCGAAACTCAATGGTGAGAGGGTGCCATATCATGGTGGCTACTCCAGGTAGACTTCTAGATAATCTGGAAAAGAGGCTTTTCAATTTAGACGTATGTAGATACATGTGCCTCGACGAAGCAGATCGAATGTTGGACAATTTTGAGGAGGAGTTGAGGACAGTATTCACCTACTTCAAATATCAGAGGCAAACCGTATTCTTTTCTGCCACCATGCCTAGAAAGATCCAGAATTTTGCATTGAGTGCCATGGTAGAGCCAGTCACAGTTAACGTTTCAGGTCGAGCAGGTGCTGCGAATAAACAAATTCAACAAGACGTCGAGTACGTTAAACAAGACGCTAAATTATTCCACTTACTTTCGGCGATAGACAAAACTGGTCCACCGGTGATGATTTTCGCGAAAAGACCTCAAGACGTTGATTCAATTCATGAGTACCTTCTACTGAAAGGGCTAAGCGTCGCAGCCATCCATGGTCAGAAGCATCAGGATGAGAGGTCGCAGGCTGTGGATGAATTCCGGGCCAAGAAAAAAGACATTCTAGTTGCAACTGATGTCGCATCGAAGGGACTCGACTTTAAAGATATAAAACATGTGATAAATTTCGACATGCCAGCAGACATCGAAGACTATACTCATAGAATAGGTCGCACCGGTAGAAGAGGTGAAAGAGGTCTAGCTACCACTTTTATAAACAAGCTGGTTGATGAGTCAACCCTGCTGGACTTGAAGGCTCTTCTTCTGGAGGCTGGGCAGAAAGTGCCAACATTTTTGAGCTTGATGCAGTCTGAGGCTGAAAGACTCCTAGATCTGGACGATAGTGAAAAAGGTTGTGCCTATTGTGGTGGTCTTGGTCATCGTATCGGAAATTGTCCAAAGTTGGAGGCAACCCAAGCCAAGCAAACTCAGAGTATTGGTAAGAAGGACTTCTTGGCGAGCGGAGGTGCTGATTGGTAAGATTCCCGAATTCAGGTTTATCCAAATAACAATCAAGAATTCACATACAAGATTATCGACGGTAGCAATTGATGAACTCAAATCATATTGGCGCTATCAACCGCTTGAACTCGAAGTTTCCGCTTCCATCAAATTCGAGAATCAAGTGATGGAACTTTGCTAACTGTTTCACCCTGTGAGAGACGGACAGTAAGGTGCAATTCATCTCCTCGCTCAGGTACTTATAAATCCTTTGTTCGACGTCTATTGCAACCGCAGAAGTGCACTCATCTAGGATGGCAAACTGGGGTCGATGGTAAATCAATCGCGCCAATGCCATCCGTTGCTTCTCACCCCCTGACAGAACGTCTTGCCAATCGTTGATAGAGTCGAATGTGTGCTCACGATCCAATAAATACTTGAGCTCAACTATTCTTAGAATATCGACCAACGCTTCATCATTTACCTTGGAGTTCGTATCTGGAAATATCAACTGACTCCTCAACGAACCAAGAGTCATGTAAGGCTTTTGGCAGATGTAGAAGAGTTGATGTGTCTCAGGTCGGACAAGCTTACCGCTTTCTACTGGCCACAAATCTCCCAAAACTCTGAACAAGCTCGACTTGCCACATCCATTTGGCCCCGAGATTATGACGCTCTGTTTCGGCTTAATTGTAAAGGTAAGATTCCTAACCAAAATGTCTCCATTTGGTGTGCAAAGGGTAACGTTCTTGAAGTCAATCATGGGATTATCTTTATCACAGATCTCGACAACTGGTGGCTCCAGCTCGCTTGCTAGAGCGCTATCCTTCAGCTCTCGTTTCACGGGCTTCGATAGGTACAATTCGTCCATAGAATTCATGAGTGATTTCACGCGCTCAGTGTAGGCAGCCAATTTCGACAGATCTTGGCCGGCAAGGATTACCCGAGTTATTGACTCGGCCAGTTTCATCATCATTCTACCTGAAACATAATATTGGGTTAAACGGTCTTCGCTTGATGATAACGCATAGCGTTCGGAGAAGAATGGGTGAGCGAGCGCAAGATATCCAACTATGGTTGACATATACCTGCCAACTATGTTGTCCATCATGCCTATTTTAAATTTAAACAGTATAGAATCTTCGAGTGAGTCTTTAAGACTATCCAGTGCACTCATCAATGTGAACTTCTCCTTATTATTTCCCTTAAAGAAGGCCACTTCTTCGCTGTTTTGAATCAATCTCGAATGGACAAACCTCAACTGACCCTCAGCCTGGGTTTCCCTGATAATCAAGCCGGAAAGTGGTCTGCGTGCATGAGTTAGGATACTACCAACAATGGCAAGCCAGCCGATCATAATCACCGGAGTTCTGGCGCCCGTGTGACTTGTTGTCATTCTATGTACTAGCAGAACTATATCTAGGATTGGCTTCGACAAGTTGTTGTAAACTTCAACTATGGAGGAACAAAATTTATCCACATCGGCCGTAAGGAGTTGATCGACATTCTGAAATTCTGGATTCTGTGTCAAGCGATAGAAGGTTAGATCGGTCATGTATTTGTCATACAACGATCTAGATATGTTGTATCGTAGCCTAAGACTTAATTTATCCGTAAAAAATCGAATGATATTGTTAACGAAGGCTAGTGTTGGCATTGTGAGAGCAAACGATAAGAGTGTGTATTTCAATTGGTCTGTATTTGCTGTTATAATAGCACTCTCAACTCGAGTCGATATCTGAATATTCCACAGATCCAATAGAGTTCTCAAAATTAAGCCAACGGTGACGCCACAAGTCAGGGCTACGTCTCGGAAACCCATAATAGATCTGAGAATGGTACTTAAGTGCTTGAGCGTCATGGTGAGATCGGGCCTCTTCTTCGATTTTTTATTCTTGGATTTTTGGTCCAGAAACAGAACCCCCTGTTTGGATTGCGACGCTGAGTTCCGCTTGAGAAGTAGATAAGACCAGTAGAGGATAGCTGCCGATGAAGAGGCGATGGCCAGCCGGCTGAACCTCTGGCCTCCGTTTGAGGGGGCCAGTTTTGACAAAACGTGAGTCATGATTCTTGAGCGCCTCCGCTTGATTGAGGTCCAAATCTAGAAACTTGCGCTGCTTCGAACAATCGATATGTTCGGATCGTCTCCACTATGGTATCATTTGAAATTTTTCAATTTTGTCTCACTTTATTTTGCCAAGGTTGATGCCATGAGATTTTCGGTTGATGAGTTGAGCAGAACAATTCAACAGGTACTAGAGACGGTGGTTGAACTTACATTATGAAGGTCCAAGGTGCAGGGCAGAGTCAAGATAAGCGTAAGCTTTAAATGTCGATCCAACCATAGCCTTTGGTTAGCCAAACATGCACTCGCTAATCACATGGCAGGTAGCGAGTAGGCCGTAGTTCTCGTATCACGAACACTGGGAAAGACTTCGCTGCAGAGTGTTTGTGAGCAACCAAAACAAGACTTGATGCAATTAACCATTGCAAACTACGTGTATGCGACGAATAAAGCAGCGTAAGAGCGAAAGCAAATGAATCAACTAATTCACACTCATGAATCCTTTTGGCAAGACCAAGCTCAATGCGCGCCCAGGAGTCAGAGGGGGGGGGGGACGAGACTCGGTTTGATCATCCCCGCAATTTTCCGCGCTCACCTGTGGTTCTGATTTTGAGCTAAAATTCCTCAACAACTTTCGTCGGTCTCGAGATTGCCAAAGCGCGGGATGTACCTTTGATTACATGGCAAGAGAGTCTGTTACGTGGTAAAAACTTGAACAGACTCGTTTAGGGCCGAAATTGTTTATTCTGCAGCTAAACTATCGAGATTGTTTCTCGGTTGAGTTAGAATGAGTAACCCAAGGATGGCTGGCAAATAGATCAAACTAAATCTGAACAATTTCCGAGAGCTGCTGGAATCGGCGTTCTTGTAGAATACCCACGAGAGCTTGATGAATTGTAGATTAAGAGGTAGAGCACAGAGTGTAAATAGACTAGATGTCGAACCGTAGACGGGTAGTAAGCATGTGTATAGGAATAATAAGCCTGAATGTCTGAGTGCAACCCTCTTGCACAAATCTGGATTCACTACAGACATCATGCGGTATCCTGCCCGTGCATACTCGTGTCTAAGATTCCACGATAAAGCGTTGAAATGGGGAAATTGCCATGAGAATAATATCAGAGCCAAGATAACTGAGTTGAAGTTGACATATCCGAGGACGGCTGTTGAGCCCATCATTGGCGGAATAGCGCCAACAATGGAGCCGATCCATGTATTCGCTACATTTGAGCGTTTCATTGGTGTGTAGATGAACGAATAAAGGAGCAAGTTTAATGCTCCCAAGATGGCCGTCAGGTTATTTACACAGCTGGAAAGTAGTACAACTCCAGATATTCCCATCACAGAGGCAAATATCACAGTTTCGAGGGGTGAGACTTGGCCTATGACCAGAGGCCTGATAGCTGTCCGTCTCATTTGTGAGTCATAGGGAGTTTCCAAAAATTGGTTCAAGGCCGCAGCTGACGATGAGCATAAAAAGGTACCTAGAGCGGCCAGCCCAATCACAGGTAGAGATTCTGTAAATGATTGGCAGGCTAGGTATGATCCTGTTAAAGTTGTGGACGTCACAAATCCTGTTAGTCGAATTTTGCTCAACTTTGCGTACTGCTTGATCCTAGAGTCTATCACGAGCTGCGATTTCGATGTTTGCATGGAATTTTGACCTCCAGCCTCATTGTGACTGAGCACCGACGAGATTCTCCAAAGGTTGTTCTGCGCAGCCTTTTGCAAGTGTTTGCTCTTACATAATAAACTCATCACTAGCTCGGTGATTTTGAGTTAAAGCAATTAGGTTTCCTGGAACAAACTGGACACATTTCGTTACTTAAGCGGCTTGCCGCCAGGATTGCATTCGGCAATCAGATGGATGTTTTAGCTTAATTTCGTTCGCGTGCATGCTCGTGCGCTCTGTGGCGCGAAGGCTCAGCGGGCTACAAGGACGCAGCACGAGGGTGCGATTTCCAAGAGTGTTAGATTTTCATCGAGCCACTATTCATCCTGTTTGAACTTATCATACAAGATACAGGTTCACGCGCTTCCTCTCATAAAAGCCAACCATCTCGCACGAGAGCGCTGGACCTCTCCTACTATTAGCTAACTGTGATTGGTCGCATGCTACATGACGATACTATCTTGCCGCTGCATCAGGTTTAACGAGACGCCTTGTTTATCTCAGACGCTAATCCATCTAGTGAGGAGTTGTAAGCAACTTGGATTCTCCCTCCCATTCGCTGTCCCAATGCCTTGTAGTTGGCTCCCTGCCTGCCTGTATATTGACACCCCAAGCCTAAGGCAGAGCGTCCGGCCTACGGGGCGATAGTGAGGCAACTGTCTGGCGGGGGCGATGCAACAAGCCGCATGAGCAGGAGGCTTGAGGTTTGTTGGCTTTGATGCAAGTGCAGCTCGCAGACTTTTGCGCCCGAAGGCTCAGTGAGGCAAACAAGATGGTGACGGCAGACAGAATTAGCTCCATTAGTCTAGGCAACTAGCCAACTGGTAAGACACTGTATTAGCCAACAAGAATGCAGTTGGCGTTCACTGGAATCGTATGTAGCAACAACCTGTGCATGGATTCAGCCTAACTTACAGGTCTCTCCTGCAACTTCATGCGCTTGCTTGGCGCTAGAAGTTTGCGTTCGCTTTCTCAAACCTTAATCCTTCTCCCCTTGGATCCCATAACCAAACTCTCCTATGCGCAGAGGAGGCGAGCGAAAGAGGGCCGGCTGCCGAGTCAACAAGATAGCGAATAAGATTACCACGAGCATTGGGTTTGTTTGCAAACATGAGCTGGCTGTTGGAACGAAGTCGACATCGACGACATTCGTACTGGCGAGGCCCGTGAGCTCAGTTCAATGGGATGATATGAGTGGCCGAGAGTTCGGAGCAACACCTGTGGCTCCAAGTTCTATTGGCTCGATCGAGCAGCCAAGATTGAAAGTGTAGTAGCAACGAGGAGCACTCTTGTTCACTCGTTGAAACCACATCTACTAGACAACCGTATAGTTGATACTCGCTTCAATCAGCCTCAAGAATTGGTTCTTCGAAGTTGGTTGGTCCTAATGTTGCTCGGATCCTCTAGTTGGATGGACTCAGCAGGTAAGATCACAAACTGATCGCAATCATTCGTAACGGAGCATCCTCTCTGAGTTGCTAAAGCCCGTGAGCCACGGGGCGACAGACTAAACTTTCATGCTCCTCCAGCACGAACAACCCTTCATCCTCATCCACGGGTCCAGCCAGACCAACAGCTCATGAGAGTTCCAAAAATTTGTCACCAAATTGCCAAGATCAGAGCCGCGAAGTCCAGCGATCGACCATGTTGCCTGGCGCGAACTCTAACCTGCCATCCATGGAGGTTGAATCAGCATCGCAAGTCGGGACCGAGATAGACGTAAACGTCGCTAGCGATGAGAGCCAACGCGACAATGCGTCGTCTTGTGAGACTCCAGACTCTGAGCAGCCGCAATCGAGCACAAGGCAACCAGATTGTATGTTTGTTGAACAGACAACTGGAGCCGCAATGCCGACAAGCGACGCTCATTCTGGTTCGAGCAACCGGAATTTGAGCAGAGAACCAGAAAAGATTGAAGGAGATCTAGAATCGGCCAGTCACGGTGGCGTCAGGGAAAAGATGAAAGCAATCGGGAGAGCTAATGAGGAGAAACTCGATATTAGAATTGATACACTGACCTCATTATTTTCGCACGTTGATAAAGGTAAGTTGATTTCTTGAGGTCCTTTCGATGGCAAAAGAGCTGCACTAATTTAACACAATCAATTCTCAACTTGAAATCTCCTCAAGCTGAGAGGGAAGTGAATGAAATCAAGAGTTCAGTTTATGAGGAGGAGAGTTCGAGAAGCAGAATAAAAGAGATTTCGCAATTAAATTTCGATAATACATTTGATTTTAGCTATCAGAATAACTGGCAGACACAGGTTGCAGAGGTGGGTAACGATACAGTATATAGAAAGTTCAGCGATTGTCGCAGAAGCGATGGTGAATCAACGCCAGGCGATACACCTCAATTCTTGAGCGAGGAGGAGGAGAATATTCACTCTTTTCACCTAGACCATACTCGGATCACAACACGAGCTGCCCATAATCTGGATACCGAGTTTAGTTGCGGTAAGAGAACACAGGCAAGATATAGATCAAACTCCTCGAGGAGCGAGGATTTCACTGACCAACTGAGCTTGTCTGCACAAAAGCAAACCGATATCATCAAGACGCTTCAAAATATCATACAGAGACGCAGCGAGCTTAAACATATCGACCAACAGTTGTTTGAGATAATGAGTCAAAACATGATTGAACTTGAGCTGGCCATTGGAGCTAATCGTGGACCCTCGAGTGAACGGCTACCAGACTCGCGGCCCCGGCTAGGCTTTGAGCAACACAATTTCGCCTCCCCCACAGATACTGCGCACTCAGCATGGCCACCTGGTCTAGGTTATGGCCATCAAGGTGACTGCATGCCGTCTCGTAGCCAGCAGACTCTGGACGATGCCGTTGATTTAACACAAACAGGACGCAAGGAAGTTTCAGACACGAACACAGGTCATAGTGCAAACTTTGCGCCCAGTGCCGAGCAAATCTGCCCTGGAGGCCCTATGCTACATGGAAACAAACTAAGCGAGGATGGGTGTCAAACGGACAAACCTAGAGATGGAGGCGTCCCTGTTGAGGTTGGGCTTGTTCCGGGGAGGAGGAAATCTTTGAGTGTGAATCTGAAAAAGTCACGTTTACTCGAAGCGCTAGCGCCAACTTACGAGGATGAACAGACAAAGGCAACCAACTCTCAAGCGGCACGAAACTCGAGCAATAGCCCAAGGCTTGCCCATCAACAGGACCAAACGAGCCCTCTGAGTCTACTCAAAAGGTACAGAACGCCGCCGCCGCCTCCAAGCGCTCTAACAAGGACGAGTAAATCGTCAGCTGGCCCGACGTCACCATTGTCATTGCCTAGATCTGCCGCTGATCAAGAGGGCGAGCATCTGCGGGGCGACCATTGTTTGAAGTTCCTACAACACTCGGTTGGATTAATCCCGCAACCACAACAGCAAACAAACAACCAACTTGTTGTCGGCAGTCCAATAGGCTCGCCGGCTCCAGCCCTTGTTACCTCTGGTGCCCTGCTGACCCCGGTAACTGGAGGCGTTCACGCGGCTGCCAGTGATCCTGAAACCTCACATCACAGGCCAAACAACAAGAAATTTAGGTCTCTGTCGTACTCCAGCTTTACAGGCTGGGCGCAACCATCGATCGCTAGCCACAATCATGATTCAGAGCAGATGGGCGCTCGAATCGAGGGCACTAGCGCCTCCGCTGAGGAACTTAGGCGCCAGCGCTTTCGAGACCAGCAGCAACAGTATTGGTTGTCTGAATATGCCAAGCAGCAGGCGAGCGTACCGCCGAGATCGTTATCCTTGCTGGCCAACTCGACTGGCGTGGTGCCCAACTTCGAAGCCGATGCAAACTTGACCAACAATATCGGTTATCGTTCGGGTTATATGCACAACATCACTGCAGATCAAACTGCAGCTTACTTCCTCTCCTCTAGACGTAACAGCGTCCCTATGAACAGAACGATTCCAGTTAGCTTCTCCACGGGTATCCAAAACAACCTCTTTAACCCGAAAATAAACCTGGAATTACTCTGTTCTGGGTCTACCTTCGACGATCATCGGTCAGCGTTGATGGCGGCATCGCACAAGATTGCGTTCAGATGCCATGTTTGCGGTTCCAGATTTGAGGATCGCCATCGACTCCAACAGCACCTCTCTATTCATCTGAATCTGCATCCTAGCTGGTTTGAGGAGAGGACAATCAAAGAAACAATGGCCCAATACGAGTCCAAGCGGGGCGACTATCTCTGTCAAACCTGCAATCTTAGGTTCGATACGACGACTGAATTCGATAAACACATGCAAGTTCATGGAGAGAAGCCGCACCACTGTGATTTGTGCAACCAAGATAACAAAATAGTCAGCTTCCGCTATTATAGACAACTGCTGACGCACTTGAGAAGCCATTGTTTTCTGTACAGCTGCCGTTTTGTGCCAGATTGTAAGCAGACAGCGAATAGAAAAGACTATCTCAAGTTGCATATTCTGAAACATCATCTGAACAATAAGTTACCTGAACAGCATACAATCTGTTGTCAATAGATAAAAGAGACACTTGCGCTCCCTGTTCGAAGGTGCAGCGTCCAGGTTTGAAATGAAAGCTCGTTCCGTTACGAGCTAATCTTCAGTGTTCAAAGGCTTCCCCTGTTGATGGGTGCTAGAAATAGCTGCCAATTACCCTTGAGTGCAGGACGAAACCTGTAGAGAGTATAATAATATAAAACAATGGCCCCTTGGATCTGCAGACCCGTTTTATTATCGATTCTCGATCATGATCTTAGTGGAATTGCAAACTCGCTAACCGAGAGCAGCCTATCACAGTTCAGTTACATTCAAATCTCTTCTAATTGATTATAGCAACACGACACAATCGGATCCTGGAAATGTTGGAAGATTCAAGTCGTGCTTGTCAATTATGCCTCTAGGACAGAATCTGCCACCAAGATAGTGATATTTACCCTTGAAGTGTCGGGCACACATCTTTGGGGCTGTGAGGGATATGAGGCAATCGGGTTCAAGGATGGGAATCCTTAAGGCTGGGTCAACGTTCTTTTGACTCTCTCCGATGTTCGTCATGCCATCTTCAACATGCCAACCTGATGGGATATCAATGCTGACCAGAGGCAAATTGCTACTGCTACTGCTACAACTCGAATGTATTGAGTTCAGGAGACGAGCGAAATCGGCGTTTCTGTTTGGCGGTTTGTATGAGAATCCAAAAATTGCATCGACTACCAAATTTCCCACATCTTCCAGGGGCTGACTAGGCACTTGATTCGTGATATCGATTTCAAACTTTCTGCATTGGGTTAGAAGATTCTGATAGAGTTGTCCTTTGCCGGACTTTAAGTTGATTATCTTGGGTGCGTAGCCGAATAACTTCAAGTGCCGGGCGCAAACTAAGCCGTCGCCCCCGTTGTTGCCTGGTCCGCAGCAAACAATCGGTTTGTTGTACCTCTCCTTCGGGTAACTTCTTGATATAGCTGTTGCAACACTGAGTCCTGCCAGTTCCATTAGCTGATCGACGCTAAAACCGCACTCATCAAACAATTCGCGATCCAACTTGATGGCTTCATCTTGTGATAAATATTTCAGCCCTCCCAAATTTGTCTCAGACTGATTCGAATGTTCCATTTTGAATCTCCTCGGATAGCAAAACAACAGCTGGGTTGGGCGTCTCGGTATTCTAGAGACTGCAAATAGATTGCTGAGATGTCTGGGCGCTCTGGCGAAGGACATGGATGAATCACTGTACCCAACAGATTACAGACCTCGCTCCGATTGCCTGGGTCGCTCTACTGTCTGACGTAGAGCCTTGGAAGTTAGCGTGAGAATCACGCAGCTGAAGCACGCATCACAGTGCGCAAGGTCGTGAGTCACAGGGAGCTTTCGAGAAAAGTCAAAGGGCCACCTAGTCTCGACTCAGACTTCACATTGTGAGATTTACACTCATTCAAAAGGACAACCTCTCTTAAATAACTCTGTTGATCAGATTCTTTAATCGACTTGAACTACTCAACCAAACAACATGCCAGATATTCCTCCAGGAAATGCCGAAAAGGGCAAGAAGATTTTCGTCAGATCGTGTTCGCAATGTCACGTGGTGAATAAGGGCGGCGGGCACAAGCAGGGGCCGAATCTACACGGCTTGTTCGGCCGCAAAACCGGACAAGCCGAAGGCTTCGACTACACCAAGGCAAATATAGACAAGGGCATCACTTGGGGCGAGGAAACCCTCTTCGAGTATCTAGAGAACCCGAAGAAGTATATTCCTGGAACAAAGATGATCTTTGCAGGGCTCAAGAAACCTCAAGACAGGGCCGATCTAATTGCGTATTTGAAGGAGTCGACCGCGTAATTTTCGTATTAAGTTATTGCTGTTATTACGTTCGGAGTTTAGTAGATTAACAAATACTAATTAAAGCAGACCAGATTTCTTGGAATTTTGAAGTAAATGTATCCTTGATTATTGAATTGCCTCCACTCATCTAGGTCAAGGGGAGATTCGTTAGATTAGGTTGCCTAAAGGTTTACGGGATGCACTGGGTTTGCGTTTCTCGAGCTGAACTTACACACGTCGTCGAAAGAACGGGCAGAGTTTAGATCTTGGCCAGGGCTGACCCCTACGCCAGAGGCCGTTGTTGACCCTGTTGTAGGGCTTGAGACCGTAATCGTATCAGCGTCAGGGTCAACGCTACGCGTCTGCCTCCCTAAACTTGTGAAACTCTCTTTTGTTTGCACGTCGTAGGCAGATGATGATGAGTCAGAGGATGTTGATTTAATTAGTTCGAGTCATCGGACAGTGAGTCAAACCTTCGATTGATCCAGTTTCGCGCACAGAGTTGACTGGGTCTACTTACTCCAAGCGTCCGACATGGAATTTGAAAACGAGCTCAGTACCCCTGGGGCGGGGGTGCTCTTCTCCCTCTCATACTCTTTTCCGTATTCGCCCCCATACGGCTTATAGCCATCCTTTGGCTTCTCGTATTCTTTCTCGAACTTCTTTTGCTCGTATTCTGGGCGTTGCGCGAACTCGATTGGTGCTTGTGGTGGCAATTGTATCATTTGGGGCGGAGGTAGGCCCCCAGCCATGTAGTTGTTCAGTATTGGCGGTCCTTGGCCGGTGGCCAAGTCAACCAGGATCACGAGTGCGACGGCTGCGCCTGCTAAATTCATGTTTGTACTTCTTTCAAGTTAATCTAACAAATTCTGATCTGGAGGTTAAATCCAACAAATCACTTCAACTGGTCTTTTTGATCTTACCGAGTAATGAAATTCTATTGAACATAGTGTAATCGATAATAGAGTAATGTATTGTTCCTCTCTGGCAACTCAAGAGAGACCAAATTGGGATTCTGAAGGGAAGATACTATCTATATGCAAGCTATACCTAGGTGTTTTACGTGAATCACGAATGGTTTAGAGGGTGATTCTAACAAGATGAGCTTGATTTTAGAATCATATCCAAATTTGAAAACTCTAAAATCTGTATAAAGGATTAGCAGGCATCGAGAACTAGCACCAAGCAAAAGGGTATGATCAGTGCTCGCTTAGAGAGGCTAGTTAAGGTTTGAGATAATCTATTTTGCATATTGTTCAGTTTGAGAAGCATCAAAGTTTAAAACAAACACCTGTCAAATGGAGCCCAACAGACAGGCATAAAGACTAGAATCTTATCAGTGGATGTTTGTTCAACAGATTAGAACACGCTTTTGCCGAAAGCTTGGCCCGGAAATGGAATTACCATTTGGCGGTCTCAGCAGCTTTTGCGTGCACGAGTGGTCTGGTTTCGTATAGAGAGCGCGTTCAAGGAGGCGCAGGCTTGTTTTGCGAATTGTTGATTTAGGCGAGACGATAGATGGCGACAGTTCATCTCATAACGAGCATTGACCATAATAGCGGACGCTCTATATCCCCAACCGCGAGCTCTTAGCTCGAGCCAGTGACGAATGAGCCAAGATGGCGAACTCAACCATCGCGAGAATCATGCACTAACTTCTAGCGATTTGCGGAGCCAGAGCGAGTGGGATTCGAGTTTTGGACGTAAGATTGCGCCACTGTCTTGAACAAGTAGTCTTAAACAATTGGGAGAAGAGTGGCAACAAGTGTTCGTGAAGCCCTAGAGCCTATCAGACGCGAGCGTCACTCCTGGAATCTTTGCTAGATTCGAGCTGCATCGAAAGATTGAGGAGACGAGCAAACTGTAGGAAAAGCGATGGGCTGCATGGCACGACTGGTGGTCACTTGAATGCCATCTCGTCCATTCATATCCCTCTGATTCCCGTAGATTAAAGTATTTAGAGTGGAATTAGGTGTTTTCGTCATCAGCTGCTTGCTCTCTCTCTCTCTCTCGTCGAGACCATCATTATTGCCTCATGCGCACTCGAGAATGGTTTGGATGAGAGCTGGTCGCAGGTTTGGCGAGACTGCTCAGAATAGAAGACAGCGGAGTTGGCTGCTTGTGACCTCATCCTATCATACCCATAGTGGAACCAAATCAGCAACTGCAGCTTGACACTTGGGGGGAGGGCTTCTCTGTGTCTTGTAAGCGCGTTTTGGCATGGTGGGCACATTGCAAAGTGCATAAAAGAAACAAAGAAACGTTCTTGTACTTTGTCTGCAAGTTCAACAAATTGCATCGCTATCGATTGGATTGGAGGTTGACCTAGGAGCTAATGAGAATGATTTGATGTTTTCGTGGCAAGCGCGCCCCATTTTCGCTTTGGATGACGAATGAGCATACCTGGAGACATGAGCGCCATGACAACGGCAACACTAAATCAACAAGGTAGCTGTAGGCAGTGCAAACTCGTTGGAAGCGGACAGTTTTAATTATAGCCGATGCGAGTAGAGGAAGAAGCTAATCGGCTAGCTACTGGTGGCTTGTCTCCATTTTGACAGTTGCAACTGGACTTAGCTGGGAGACAAGTTGTAAATTGTAGGTTTCGAAACTTGCGCGAGCACACAGAGGAACGCCTGAGATCTAGCGCACCATTTAGGTGGTCGTATAGTGTCAAATTGGAGAGCTGTCGTCTCTGAACGGTGGGCGCACTAGAGGCTCTCTCGATAAAACAGCGCCCAAGGGGAGCTCCAAGTCCACGATGAATGATCAGATCTTTGTTGCAATGAAACGGAATCAGTTGAAGAAAAGGTGGATTTTGGTCCAAGGGCACCGATTGTGAGTAATTTTGTTTACCAACTTTTTTCACACGACGCCGAAGCGAAGAAGCTGCACTAGCTTGAGTGGGGGGAGGGGGGACTTGTTGGCCGCCTATTAGTTAGCGCGTAGCTATCATTCGCGAGTCTACCCTTGAGATCCCTTCAAGCTCGCTCGCTTCAATTCCGAGCAGGTTCAGAGCGACACTTGGCTAGCTTGGTGCCATAGCTTCCATAGCTGGCAACTAGAGGCTAGGGAGAGATATGCGAGAAATATTTGAACTTGGCCGCCGCTTGTAGGACCAAGTATTCTCAACTACGCTCAATGCAAACATGTCCCAGAGCGGGTCTGCTCGCCAAGGTGCAATGGCATCGAAGCAGCCGCGAGACTGCTGCGGATGGAACAGTGAACGAGCTTGACAGTTTCGGACTCGCATGAGTCCCTCGCCTCGTTAGCTTCATCATCCGCATCTGTCCCCTCGGCTGTCTTGTATCCACATATACAACCGAGCAAACGGCTCCAATTTCGCAATCGACAGCGCATTTCAAACCTCTCCACCGACTAAACTCACTGAGACTGGCGACTTTGCGGTGGTTGAGGGAACAGATGGATCTAGAACGGCGGCAGTGGAAGAGAGAGAGAGAGAGAGAGAGAGAGCAAGAGGGAGGGAGCAAGCTTTTAACGATAAGGATCTCTCGGCGGCTAACAAGTGGGGCTAGTTTTGGGGCTTCTAATGTGGGAGCAGAGCTTCTTTGGGGAGGGGGGCTTGTTGTGGCTCCTTAGCGGCCATAAGGTTGACTAATGGTGGACGAGTGATTTTGTAATAAATCATTGTGGCCGAAATTTGAGCTAGAGTTAGTTTGTATGTGGATGGTTATGGAGCATTGAGTTTGAGAGGCGGGACAGATGAAATTTGCGGTCCATGTGAGGTTGGCCTGGCAATGCATACTTGGCGGCAAGAGGCTTGCAACTGCAACCGCGAACGTAAGGCCGAGGGGCGAGGAAAAAATTTGCGCCACTGGCTCAGTGGCCGGCCGGTGGCCAGTCTAGCGTTGGTTTGATCGTCGCAAAGGTGCATTCATTTGCTTGGGGGCGGGCAAGTGGAACAGGTGCGCAAGTTGAAGCGCTCTAAGTAGCCTTGGCTCAGAAATCGGCCGGCGCTAAACTTTGCTCATTCCCTTTCCCTCTGTGGTCGCCAGCCACCTTTTAGCCAGCCAGCCAGCCAGCCAGTCAACCAACCAACCAACGAGCCATTCATTCAACATCTTCGCCAGTTCCGCGCAAGCTAGAACTTCCGCGAGGCTTGAAATCTTCAAGAGCACGCCTAAGATCGCGTTCGATCTCGTTGGCTCAGTTCGAGTGAGCCGCTTGCGCTGGCACGTTGGCCGATACCGGTTGCGGGGTTCGCGTAGAGGGCGCAGGTGAGCTTGGAGTCAGTAGGAGGAGAAGAAGAGCCGCAGAGCAGCGACGAAAGCGCCAGCAACCTGAACAGCTCGCACCAGCCCCAACCAGAACTGGCCACTTAGCGAGGGCTCGCACGCCGGCCCAAGTTAATTTCCATGGCTAAACGTGGCGAGTGCATTTAAAAATAGGTCCCGTCAAGTTTGTGAGCCTGCCAATCAACCAGTTAGTCAGGTGCAACCTAAAGCAAGAAAAGTTCAACACACGATTAGCTGGAGAGCGTTTTTGTTTTCAATATTTCGATCAATCAAGAGAGAACAAGAACAACTCGCGAGTAGAGGGGACAAACAGAAAGACTGGTAAGTAGCTCATCTGGGGTATTGAAGCTTCCTGCATATTTCGGGGGAAGTTTTGAAAACAATTGTGTGAATGATTGGAGCTAGTGGAGAAGTTCGAGCTAGAGGAGACGTTTAAATTGTTTTTCTAACTGAAATGTTGTCAAGTTGGAGAGAATAATAGATTAATTGATAATGTTTGGCAGCCAGGGTGTTGCGAATATAATAATGCCAGGCCATCGAGTAAACTGTCACGTTTAAGGCGGAAGGTTGCGCTCATTGTCATCTCAATTAGCTGGTGTCCCTTTTAACCTCTGCCCGTCGGCCACCTGCGCAAGCCTGTTGTTTGGACCGACAGAGCCACTTCCGAGCAGATGCAAGAGCTCGCTCGCTATTGTTGGCGTTCGGCACCAATATGCTAATTGAGCCGACAATGTTTATTGCACCGACCGAGCGGCCGGCCGGCCGGCCAGCCAGCCAACCAACCGACCGAGCGACTAGCCGGCTAGGCCCGCGTGCTGCTCGCTTGGCCTAGCAAAGTCTGCTTGCTCGCTACAATCACGCAACCATCAGCCAGTTAGATCGGCGCAGCTACCTCTCTCGCCGCCCCCTCCTTCTTGCTTGATTTATACCGCCAGCGTGAATTCACTCCCGTCTCGAGCGGTGCCATTAAAGCTATAGTCTGGGATTTAGCTGTCTAAACGCAACTGCACCAGACACAAGGCCACAAGGAAGCGAAAGTTTGCGTCTAAAGTAGTGGGGTTCAGTTTTAGGATATCGAAGGAGCAAGTAGATCTCACAAGCGAGGGTGTTTTGGGCTGCGGATTGGCTGGGAGAGGTGTGGGTTGATTGTGTTCGAGCAAACTTGGCTGCTGCTCATCGATTATTCAACGCGAAGACAATCACGTTTCACTTAGAGACTTCAAGGCTCAGACTTAGCGAGAGGAGCGAAGAGGGCGCAAGAGTTTTAATCAAATATATAAGTCGCTTTAAAGTGTCTAGCCAAGAGATGACTAGCACCATAGCTGTTCCAAGCGCTTTCTCTCCCCTTTCGCCAGGTTAGTTTACTCGCCGCTTCCCTCCCTTGCTTGTTGTTTGCTCTTTCAAGCTAAATCAAGCTCGCTGATTGAATTTGCCGTGTGGAAGCAAGGGGCTCCAACTTGGGGTAGATCTTCTTCAATTTGGGAAGTGCGGATCTGAGAGCGCTGCTCGTTCAAACAAATCGCTCCCTTGGCCTCTAGGCTGCCGCACCGCCAACAATAGCCAATGATTTGTTTTGCTTACAGTCATTGTCCGTGAGTTCAATCGTCTCAGTAGGCGAGCAACACCTACTAGGCTCCCGAGTGGTCAGCGCTGAGCCTCAAAACAAGCCGATCTGGCTCCAAAGAATCGTCCGTTTGCTCATCAAATTTTTACCCGTTTCGGGTTCGTTGAGACCCCCAAAGTGGGCTGATCCCTCGACTTCTCGATCACAAGACGAGCGGAGGCCACTGAAGTTGCAGTCGATCCAGCTTGTGGGAGGTTGGAACGCTACCGGAACTACTAGCTCGTTCAGCTTGCCAGCGCTTGCAGTAGCGCAAGCAACAAAGGATCATCTCGCTGTTTCTCCTACCCCTCTGACTCGGCAACTTCCCCGCCTTTTAAATCGACTGCTGGCACTGAATCATCGGAGCGGCAACCCTTGGATGTTGCGTTTTATGGACAAATTACGGGCATTGTTCAGCAACTGTTAACTCGACGCAGGTTAACGCAAAGCCACCAGTTTGGAGCTCTGACAAAGTCGTGCAAAACTTGCTTTCGACAAACAAGCGGATGCTCGAATGGTGCAAAAATCAATCCCCGCTCCCCTCAAAACTAGCCGAATGTTGCCACATTTAAACGGAAAATGTCCAATAGCCTTGCTTAGCTTGCAGATTGCTGAAGGTAGAGCCCACTTTTTGCAACAATCATTCAAACAATCGTCACGCGAGCCATAGAACCAACACGCCTCTCGCTTGCAATGAATTGTTTCAGTTGGAAGCCCCCCCAAAAAGGTTCGTATGCCTCTTGCATGGTGGTCTAAATGCTTGCTCAGAATCCAGGCCGCTCTGAGTTCAAACCTATCAAATTCGAACCCATAAATCGCGCGATGCCGAATTTGATGAGCGGCCACAAGTTTGACTCGGCTCGAGCGATCAACAGGTAGCCACCGATGATGGGCATTCTTTGTGGCCAAAGTCTTTTCTGCCCAAGCTCGTTTTGATTCCTCCTTTGGTTGCCATTGGCGGGTTTGCAGTTTTGCTTGAGTCGGTCCGGTCAGTGCTGTCAATGTACACCAGTCACTGGAAACTCCAACTATCAGCAGCCTATCTGCCCTAGAGCCATTTTAGATCTAGCACAAGATCAATGTCAATCTGTCGTCGTTAAATAGGCGCCAGTGACTGGCCCTTCGGGTGCCCTGGCAACGCATTTCTCTCTGCCCTCGCTTGGTTGGTTTCACAATGCCGGTTGACTTGTAATTTGAATACCTCGTGCTTTCTCAGCGAGACGAGCTAGCGGATTGGCTCAGAGAAACTGACCGTCAATCGGATGTTTTCTTATGGCTGCGAGAGAATGTACACACATATACGCACTTCTTTTATTCTCCTTTATCAAATCCTGATTGGCAGCCCGACAATCGAGCTGGATTATCAAATTACATGTTAGGAGCCACTTCTCTGCAACACTTGGTTACAACAAACATTTGCTCATCAAACTCCAATGGCCGGAGAATCTCTGGTGGAGGGTTAACATTTAGTCTCGAGCCATTCAAACTGGATCATCATCGTTCCTCGCTCACCAGACGTGTTTGCCTTTGCTTTTGAGAGACTTGAGCCATCATTTGGTCCGGTGAGACTTAGTTACGCCATTTTTCAATATCAAGTTGGAGCTCCTCATCCCTGAGATGCGCCGCAGAGAATGTTCGCAGCACATTTGTGGGCTCTTCATCTTTCAAGTACTACAAGTGGTTGACAGCAAAACAAGTGCTGATACATCCTATTTAAGATTCTATATTCTTCCCCATTTAGAAAGCCAATCGCTCACAATAATCGCCCGAATTCAGCTCTCGAAAGGCTTAAAAATCTCACTCATATTTAATTCACCACCACGTTACACTTTAGCAGGAACAACTTTTCGCCCCAAGTGCATGGGTTTCATCTAGAGATGTTGGTCCCCAGAAGGAAGGGCCAGCTGCTCAAATTGTTGATTCTGGTACCTCTGAGTCTTCTGCTGGCCACAAGTGTTTACTACCAGTTCTACTATGAGCAGCCAGCAGGCCAGCGGGCCCCATTGCCAAATGGGGCCATATCAGCCCCTTTGATCAGGTTGGAGCTCGAGGACGAGCAGCAGCGGCGGGATAGCTTGCGTGATGAGGATTGGCAAGTGAAGAATAGGAGTTTTGGTGGCCAACTAGTTGGAGTCAACAAGCCAAGGTTTGAGCATAGAAAAAGTGTTGGTGGGCGAATTTCCAACGAGGGTGAGCTAGCATATCGCAAGCTCGATCTGGGTGATTTGCGAGTCAGCGAACACAACCCATCTAGGGACCGCATCTCAGGTGGATATCACAGAGGTGACGAGTTCTCAATGCAATCGGAAAACTCAAATCAAATCTACGATTCGCGCGACAATCAAATATTAGAGCTCGATAGGAAACTGAAACAAGCTGAGACAAGTAGCTTGACAGAAACGCCAGATACTGACAAGCAGTCGCTCTTTATAGAGAAGCAAATCTATGTACAAGCAATGCCATACAGAAGCGCGAACAATGATTCACAGGTGCGCAATGATTCTAAAGAAGCAGATTTATTGAGAGAAGAGGAGGAGGCCGACGCTCAGGATGCTGCCGTGATTCCACCACCAAGCGAACCCAGTGGTCCGGGCGAAATGGGACGTCCAGTGGTGTTGAAGAATTTGACCAAGGAGCAACAGGATCTGGTCAATGTCGGTTGGGAAAACAACGCATTCAACCAGTACATAAGTGATATTATCTCAGTCAATAGAACTTTACCTGATGTTAGGGATCCAAGTTGTAAGAATTTGAACTATACAAACTTGAAGCAATTACCTAAAACGAGCGTTATAATTTGCTTCCATAACGAAGCCTGGTCGGTGCTACTCCGCACAATTCACTCCATTATCAATAGGTCACCAAAACGTTTAGTTAAGGAAATTATCCTTGTTGATGACTTCTCAAACAAACCCCATTTAGGCGAGCAGCTCGAAAATTACATTAAACCTCTCAAGATAGTCAAGATAGTTAGGGCAACAAGACGCGAGGGTTTAATTAGAGCCAGACTCTTGGGCGCTAAAGCAGCTAAGGCGCCAGTGTTGACTTTCCTAGATTCTCATTGTGAATGCGCTGAGGGCTGGTTAGAGCCGCTTTTAGCTCGCATTTATGAGGACAAAAGTGCAGTTGTTTGTCCAGTTATCGATGTGATAAGTGATAAAACGTTCGAGTACCATTACAAGGGCGATGCGGCAGCCGTAAGCGTGGGCGGATTTGACTGGAACTTGCAATTCAATTGGCACAGCGTACCTGAGCGCGAGAAAAAGCGCCGGAAACACCCCTACGACCCCCTGAGATCGCCAACAATGGCGGGCGGCCTGTTCAGCATAGATAGGCAATTTTTCGAGCGCTTAGGCACCTACGATAGTGGATTCGATATTTGGGGCGGCGAAAATCTTGAGCTCTCGTTCAAGACTTGGATGTGCGGCGGAAGTTTGGAAATCTTGCCTTGCTCGCACGTTGGCCACATATTTAGATCAAGGTCGCCATACAAATGGAGAACAGGCGTCAATGTGCTCAGAAGGAATAGCGTTAGATTGGCTGAGGTTTGGATGGATGATTATAAGAAGTACTATTACGATAGAATTGGGCATGATCTTGGCGATTTCGGGGACATAAGTGAGCGTGTAGAATTGCGAAAGAAGCTCAACTGCAAACCATTCTCATACTTTGTCAAAGAAATCTATCCCGAATTGTTCATACCTGGTGAGGCTCTCGCTTATGGTGAGGTCAAGAATCAAGCTGGGGGCGAAATAAAGATGTGCTTGGACTCAGCAGCGAGAAAGACCGATTATCACAAACCCCTTGGGGTGTATCCGTGCCATGGATCAGGCGGCAATCAGTACTGGCTGCTCAGTCGGGATGGCGAAATTAGACGCGATGAAGCCTGCGTCGACTATGCTGGACATGACGTCGTCCTATTCCCTTGCCATGGCTCTGGAGGAAACCAACTATGGTTCTACGACAAAGATACCATGCAAATAAGGCATAGCACGAGCGGCAGATGCATGGAGCTTGCGCGAGATAGGGTACACATTCGAATGTCTGATTGCGACTCGGCGCGTGATGTCCAGAGATGGACGTTTCAGCATTACAATGCAACTTTGGCAGCCAACCAATGATATCAGGCGAATAACTATTAGAAGATGAACCGCCAACATCGCTTCCACTTGCCCTATGTATGTTTCCCTCTGTGATCTAGTAGATTTACTACACTGCTGAACTGGGCATTCTCTCAAAACAAAGGTGAACAAAATCAAAGACAGATTGACATCTCATGTTAAATTGTTGTAAATAAAAATCTCACGTATAACTAATAATTGTGGTTGTATTATCACTTTCAGTATTTCAACAACATAAAGAAATTGTAGCAGAAAATTCCGGGTCTCCATCTCTCTCTCTATCTCTTTTCGTGATGTACCAAGTTCTCACACGCTTGTTTTCATCATCGAGCACTCTTTCGTTTTCCTGCCTCAAAGTTAAATTCCATTTACCATGGAGACAAGTTAGGATATCCAGTAATCTTGTGGGTCTGCGTCATTTAGGTGAATTGAGGACAAGACAGGCAAGAGCACGGTCGCCATTCATAGGATTCTGCGAGCGAGGCCTTTCATTCCCATTCTGTTTTGTGGCACTGGCACAGTGAGCAGACGGATCCTTTAAGCAAAACCACATTGGGCTTACAACTGCGAAAGTGCATAGAATTCGCAGAAAAATAGTTCTTCCAATAGTTTCAAGCTAGGCGTTTGGAGTTTGGCTTTCAGTTACTATTACTCATCGGTTGCAATATTATAAAGATTTCAATCTTTTTCAAAAACCAACTCCAAAACGCCCAGGACAAAGGTGCGACTTTGAATTTAAAACAATCCTCCTTTACTCCTACTATATTGTCCCCAACCTACCTAGACGAAACAAGACTAGACTAATCATACCCTGGCCATGATGGATAACGAAGGCCCCTCCTTACCGACCCCGCCTTCACCTTCACCCTCACCCTCGCCACCTCCGCTCCCATCGGCAGAGGAAAATAATGCTAGTCTTGCCCACGATCAAATAGCTTCAAGCGGTCCGAATTTGGATGAAAATGTAGAACGGACGGCAACACCACTACCCATATCAGATAAAACTGATGATGATAACAACATTTCGAGATGCTACAAGATTCTTAGTGAAATTAAACAGGGAGCTTCTGTTCAGAATCTACAAACAAATACAGAGGATGGTACGGATAATACCCTGGACTCAAATTTTCTCGACCTTATTCACGCTGCAGAAACAGTATTGAATCTAACTCTTGATCGGACTGCCAACGAATCATGTGATACAAAAAAGCTCAATTTCGTAGACTTCTGTGGCCACTTGATATCGCTCACAAATTTCGAGGAATGTAAATACCATGCGATATTCCTTCCATACGTCATCAAATGGATGGACCAGTGTAGGAAGTTTTTGATCGCTAATGACGCCTTTACACGGCAATCAATGCTAGATAGCTCAAGGGAGGGAGTTAAGAACGTTCTTAGTGCAACATGCTGCCTACTCAGTTACTTGAGTAGTATTCTTGATGTGCTGAAATTCACATCCTCTGTATCGGCAGAAAAGCAATCAGTTGAAGATGATCAAAATTATCAAGCCAATTCTCAAATCGATTGGACTGATGAAGGACCATGTTCTAACCTTGGTGACGACGACGAAGATTCACTCGTTGATGATAGTGACGATGAATCGCTTTGCAATAAGTTGTGCACCTTTACATCAACACACAAGCAATTTATAAATCAGCACTGGTACCACTGCCACACTTGCAATATGTCTGATACAGCGGGAGTATGTACCATCTGTGCAAAGGTATGCCACAAAGATCATGATGTATCTTATGCCAAATTTGGTGCTTTCTTCTGTGATTGTGCGGGAAGAGAGAACAGTTCTTGCATTGCTTTAGTGAAACGAACGACCGCAACAACAAGTGGAGAGTTGAACTACGAATCTATCAGCAATTCTATGAGGAGCAAGTACAATGTCAGAGTAAGGAAGCTATGCTCATCTAAATCTAGCTCTGATAGTCATTTGTTGACTGGATCTTTAGAGGCGGCCAGGATAAATCCTTTCGAAAAGATTGCTAACCAGCTAGAACCTCACAAGTCAGAATTATTAGCGATTATATCAAATTCAGACTGCTGTTCGATCATCCAGAGCATCCTTAGTTCTCTAATACCAGCATATGTTAGTTTTGCACACTCTGTGTCCCAGATTGGTCGCATCAGACGAGCAGAGGCTGCATTGAAAGAGTTCCACAATTCAAGGAAGGATACCACCATAGGCTCCAACCCGGCATTTCCGGTTGACTTCTTCGAAGACTTGCAAGTTTTGAACGAAATTGAGTACGGAGGTCAGGATCTATTATCAATCTACAACACCCAACAGATTAAGAATCGTCTGAATTCCTCGGGCATGTACGTTGCCTGTACCAAGCCCCAAGGTTTTTGCATAGATATTCTGAACAATGACCCCAACATGGTGATCTGTGGCATAAGAGTGCATGTTGGAGTACATGAGCTTTCTAAATCACCCTCGAGCATTGAAATCCTAGGAAGAACTATACAAATCCACCCTTTAACACCTCGTTGGTATGATTTACCTCTAACAAGAGAAGAGTCTATACAAGCTGACAAGCGGCTAACTGTAGTGTTCGGTCCCTCAACTGACTCAAGTCGCACCACTTTAGTGGATATGATCAAAGTTTACGGTAAAAGCAAAGAAAGCTTCTCTTGGCCCGAAGATGGAGAAGAGCAAACAATTCCTGCCAATGTAGTCAACGACGACTTGTTTGGTCTATTTCTAGGTCGCGACTCTGGATTTTGCTACCAGAAATTGCTTGCATACTCGATGGAAAGCCTCGAATATTGTTTACACCTAAATCAGTGTCGAAATTTAGATCGCTCACAACTAGAAAAGATAGCCTCTGAACTGTCTACAAGTCTTCTGACAGTGCCCTATCCTCCCCAATTATCGAAAACTATCAAGAGTTTCCTCCTCACAGTGTATACAAATAGGCAGAACTACAAGCAACACCGAGATAGCGCCGCGTTAAATTTTGTCGTGACGAGTTTAATATCCTTCCAACGAGATAACCAAGAGCACCTAGATTGGGAACTATGTTCGAGAGTAATCTCAGTCATGAAATCTCTCTGTCAGTCTGATTTATCTCATCTAGTCAAGATAAATGAGTGCCTAGATCCTTCAACCCTCAAGAAAACCCATGACTATTTGAACCTGAGCCAGGATGAATACAATAGCTATCAAAAAAGGAACAAGTTATTCTCGCTCCTGCACTATGTGAACAACTTAATCCTCAAGCTCGGGGAACAGAAACCTAAAACCATGAATGTCATGTCCGTAACATCACGCAATCTTTTCAACTACGAAGACACTTTGCAGCCGCTCATAGAGTTGATATTCATAGCAAGTCTACATGATTTATCAATCCTGCCCGGCGCTGTTAGGCTTCTTACTATCCATTTTTATCGTGAAGCTGAGCATTCGCTCTTTACTCGGCATACCCTAATCAGACTGTTGCGCAACAAGGGTTTGTATCAAAGCGATGTTCCGAAGAGATCAGTTGCAAAGCCAACCGTTAAAAGGATCGAAACTTGCCCCACGACCAATCCATCCACCCTCAATCCAGCTCCACATCACGCCCATCCTAGAGCCTGCCCGCCCGTCGCTGATCTCAACGCATCTAGCGCACATGATCGCTTCGAACCAATACTCGAGCAAGAGCCTTTAGTTTGCAGTCAGAACTCGTCAATAGCCAGTCAATCCGGCCACGTTTTACGCGGTCAAGCAGATAGCACGCGGCAGGAGAACGAAGATGATATAGCGATTGCTATCGCGCTCAGTTTACAGGATGATTCACAGAACAATTCTGTTACCGACAATGCAGTAACTGCCGCTCCTACCACTTCCGGAAGATCTGATTTGAATCTCTTATCGGACAGAATGCCAAGCGCTGAAGAATTGATGAGTGATACCACAGCATCAGGTGTAGCGTCCGACGAGGAATTATCTACATCGGGATCCAAGCCGGCACAAGTCCAACAAGATTCAACTAATCAATCGATAGATGGTGTACAGACCTCATTAACGCAAGAGGTTGCCAACTCAAGTTGTGATAAAGCCTCATACCAGACCAAGCAAGACCAACAGTATTCTGCTGATGTTAGAACTGAAAAAGACGATCAACAGAGACTCATACAGCACCACGCAATGTTCCTCTATGAACTGATCAACCAACAATACGAACTTGAAGAGGCCGATTTGGACTCCTCTCGTGCTACTATCGGAGCGATCTCCTATTATCATGTGATTCTAATTTTGACACTCGATTTAGAGAGCGAAAACGAGCTCGATCCTGTTGTCCTCAAAGAGCTACTTTCGAATTTGCGTTCAAGACTCATGAGTTTTGCGCTCGATGGAATGTCTGAGAGGAGTGGGAAGACGGAAGTTAAGTTGGTTGTAATGCGTATGTTTTCGATATTGATGTCAAAAATTAGACCTCAGTCTGTAACAAAAGCTTCAATCGTGGAACACAAGCGTAAGTCTCAAGGGATCGAGCTAACCGACTTCGATGTCATTGGGTCTTGTTACAGTGCGCTCAAAGATTTGCTGAACTATTGGAGGTCAACGACCGAATCGGATTCAACTCGCTCCAACAGCTGTATTCTACCCTCTTCAGCAAAGCCAGCAATTCGAACGAATCGTAAGAGATTACCACTCCGGGGCATTTTCTCCCAGTTCGCCGATCTATCACCGTTTTTCTCGCGACAATATGTCAAAGAAAACAGACACGAGTTGTTCGAAGACTATCACCAACTAGTCACGGAAATGGCTCTTAGGATCCCCTACCAGATAAAGAAGATTTCCAACTCCACATCTAAAGACGCTGACCCTATCATCTTCTCAAGCGATTGGTCCACAATCCTTTGTGAGTTTCTCATGATTCCTATTCCGTCGCACATAAAGAAGCACGTGAGGAAGCTCTTAACTTTTATTTGCGGCTCCAAAGATAAGTATCGACAACTGCGCGATTCTCATTTCCTGGACTCTCACATGGCATCAGTCAAGTCTATTTGCGGTTACACAGATGATAATGAAGATGCTTCGAAATCTATATCAACCGAGGAGATAAAAATTACCTGCTTGAATTACGAATCAATGACATCCCTCGTTGAGCACCTGAAATCTTGTATCGAAATTGCTCAGAATAGGTGTATCAATTGGCAAATCTATTGTCTCCTGAAGGATCAAACCCTTCTAGCCTCTCTGATGAAAATAGCTTTGAATTTTGGTGATGACGTATCCTCAATTATATTAGAACTGCTCCAACATGCATTGAATTCTACCCAAGCATCATCTGGGCAAAGTCTAGCTAGTCTGATGGAGGCGCAGATTGTCCAGGCAGGAGCAAGAGAGGAGATCAGCGATCAAACCCTAAAGGACACGCTTACTTCTGAGTCTCTAGGCTCGAATTTAGCTCAGCAGCTCATCAATTCGATCTCAAAACAATTACTGTCCAAGTTTATCCAATGTTTCCTTCTTGAAACCAACCTGACATCTTTACGTTGGCAAGCTCACAGTCTCCTGCACCATCTCTGGTTAAATTCCATGCCGAACCAGCAATTAGGAGTTCTACGACTTATTTGGTCTTTATGGCACAATCTACCTATGTACGGAAGTAAAGCAAGCCAATTCGTCGACTTAATCGGCTATATTACCCTTAAGAGTCCTCAGTGCGGTGTCGAGTATGAAAGAATGTTTTGTCAAGAGGCACTCAATGTCTTGAAGCAGCAAAACGAGTTGCTAATTAATCATCCAAATGCACACATCTATAGCTCAATCCAGGGTTTGGTCGATCTTGATAGTTACTATCTAGAAAGTGAACCATGCCCAGTATGCAACAGCCCGGAAGTGCCATATTCTACTATAAAGCTAGGTTCCATCAAGGTAGACTCACGATTCACAACAACTACGCAGATTGTCAAACTAATCGGAAGTCAAACCATCCAAAGATTTTCCTTGCGAATATCTGATATCAAGCGTAGCAAGATGGTGAAAACAATCAGCGTGTACTACAATAACAGATCGGTTCAGTCAGTTGTTGAGCTCAAGAATAAGACAGGAATCTGGAATCTGGCGCGAAAATACGCGCTTTTGCCTAGCCAGACTGATGTGAAAATCGAATTCACCCTCCCCATAGTTGCTTGTAACCTTATGATAGAATTCAGCGACTTCTATGAGAATTTCCAAGCCTCCTCTGAGACGTTACAATGCCCTAGATGTTCTACATCCGTCCCAGCTAATCCAGGAGTATGCAGTAATTGTGGAGAGAATGTTTTCCAATGTCACAAATGCAGGGCGATTAATTACGATGAAAAAGATCCATTTCTGTGTATTAGCTGCGGATTCTGCAAATACGCCAGGTTTGACATATCTTTGACCGCAAAACCTACCTGTTCTGTTGACCCCATAGAAAACGAGGACGATCGCAAGAAAACTGTCGCAACTATCAGCCACTTGCTCGAGAAGGCAGATAGAGTTTACAAGAACCTCGTCCAAAACAAACCAACGCTGGAGCTTCTCTTGCTGAGAATCCATGAACAAGTTGTGCCAGATTATCAAATTGAAGAGAACACATTGGTATCAGATAGCAACTCATTCTCTATTGGTTCTAGCGTGGTTAATCCTATCCAGCCTAGCTCTCTACAGGCTCAATCAATCGTTGTGGGTTATGCTCCCACATCGGGGCAATCTGCGTTAACATCTAGTGTCAACAAAGCCATACAACATCTCGCGCAGAAATATTGCGTTGAATGTAAGGGTTTATTTGAGGAACTATCAAAGATCACTCACAAAATTTTAGCCTCTAGAAGAGAACTGGTAGAATACGACAATCGACAGCTGAAGACATTTCTGAATGCCGGCTCCTCTATACTAAGCTCGGCCAATATGAGAAAATCTCGAGTTTACTCTTCCCTGACAAGCGGATCTGGTAGATGCTATGGCTGCGCCACCGCCTCTGTCGAACACTGTGTCACAATGTTGAAAGCGCTCTCAACTATTCCCAAGTTACGGACTCAAATATGCGAAAGCGGAATAATCGGTGAACTAGTGAACTTTAATTTGAGAAATGGATCCAGTGCCACAAGTCAGGAAGTTCGCCAACTTTTATGCTCCTTGATTCGTGATGATCTAGCGTCAACGACGATCCTCACTGATCTTTTGATGGGCAAGATTTCCGCCATCAGTCGACAAGACTTCCAGCCTTTTGAGGTGTCCCACATCGTGCGACATGAGATCGCCCTTCTCTCCGTTACACTTGATAGTGACGATAAATGTTGGGAACTCAGATTGAGGTGTCTCATTAAGATTTTTGCATTCGCTTATGAGCTCAAGAACCCTGCAGTGATGGAATGCCTGATCATTCCCTGCTTGAGGCTGCTACTATCAATAATCAAGCCTCCAGCTCCAACAACCCGACGCCATAAAGACAAAAGTCTGGAGAATATTGCCACCGTTCGTTCCGACAAATACAAGAATCGTATTCCACTTCGAGAGTGGTTGAGTAGCTCAGAGTTCATCTTTGAAGACTGGAGAAGGCGAGCAGCACGTCCTGTGAGTTTGGCACAAGGTAACAAACAAATCAAGCCAATAACGTCCATTGTACGCCGGCCTACGAAAGTTCACTATAGATCAAACTATCTTGCTGAAAAGTATGGTAACAGGTGGAGGCTCAAGAGTAGTAAGTACAACAAGATTTGTCAACCAATCGAATCGTTACCAAACGACTGGCTCAAAAGACTTCTATTTAATCGAGCATCCAAAACTGTTCGGCTCATGGCCAAGTCCATAGTTGAAGCCTTGTTTGCTGTCCAGTCCCGAAGAGGAGAGATCATAGATCTTCTTACCTCTTATTTATGTGAGATTGGTCCTGCTGGAGAGTGTGCCCAAGAGTTTTATTATCTTTACAAAAACATAATACTATCGGATCATTGGCGATTCTACCTCGCTCTAAAGGGAGTTCTCATCAAAATCAGTGGTTTTATGGAATTAGAAATTGATAAATTACAAGAACTCGAGGAGACGACCCTCACTTCAAGCCTCTCTCTTGGCTACTCTCTTCGAATGCTGCTTGAATTAATGACAGCGTTTGTGACAGTGCCAAGGATCAGGTCACGTTACAAGACCAAACTCGTGGGCTGTGTACTTAAGGGTTACTTGTCACTCAGGAAGCTTGTTGTCCAACGAACAAAAGTTATCGATGAAACTCAGGAGATGCTGCTGGAACTTCTGGAAGGGATGACAACAGGAAGTGAGAGTGAAACTGCTGCCTTCATCGATGTGTGCGTAGAAGCAATCAAGGATTGCAACGAGAGTGACATAAGGACTCCAGTTTTCATTTTCGAGCGCATCTGTTCAACGATCCACCCAGAGGGAAACATTCACAGCGAATTCTTTGTCAGTTTAGAAAAAGACCCTCAACAAGAGGACTATCTCCAGGGGAGAATGCTTGGTAACCCTTACTCATCGAACGAGCCAGGCATCGGCCCATTGATGAAAGATATCAAGAACAAGATTTGCCAAGATTGCGAGTTACTAGCACTGCTGGAGGATGACTCGAGTATGGAATTACTCGTATCTAACAAGATCATATCATTGGATTTACCTGTTCGCGATGTATTCTATCGTGTTTGGGTGCCCGAGAATCACGAGAGTGACGCTATGCGAATAGTCTATCGTATGAGAGGATTGCTGGGCGATGCAACAGAGGAGTTCATCGAACGTCTAGACTCGCGCGAATGTGAAGAGGTTGACGATGAACAAGCTTACAAAATGGCTAATATCATGAGCAGCTCAGGTGGTTTGGAAATCATGTTGCAACGTTTAAAGCAAATTGACGACTTATCACCTCCGTTCAAGGCCCTACTCGACGTTATTTTGAAACTCTTTGTGCATTGCACCAAGACGAAAAACAACAGGTTGCATTTGATAAGGCCAGAACTGAAGACAGTGGCTACGTTGCTTGATACCTTGAAAATAGCCTTAAATGAAGATGAGTTCCTCAAAGCAGCAGACCTTACCAAGGGGGTTTTCTCAAGTGAAGCCTCTCTGATGCCACCATCAAACAAACAGCATACAACATCTGCACCTGCCCAAAAAACTCAAATCATTGATCAGATTCTACTAATTATCGAAACTATTTCGAGAGAGGCGACAAAGCAGCCTAAACCGGAGTTTGACCGATTTCGTGATGAAACTTGCGGTTCCGTTGAAGATTTGGAATATCTAATGAACGTGGTCCTGATCCTGAACACCAGACTTCCTCATGTCTCTCATAAGATTTTGCAAGCTCTGACATTCCTCACTCTCGGTGATCAGACCAAGATGACCGTTTTGGTGGGCTACTTTGAGAAATCAATATTTAATATGTTATACACTCCAAACACTGATACCCCCATGATTGAGTTGTTTTGCACCATGGTCGGTACGATCGAGCAGAACGAAATAGGAAACCAGCTTAAAGATTATATAGTTTACAAAGAGGTCGTTCGCAAGTGTGCAGGTCATCTAACCAGATGGGAGCAAATTCTCGCTACGCCGCCGGATGGTTCAGCCCTCGATCGACCCGATCTCCGATACGCTCTACGTATTCTCCAAGTTATGAGTCAGGGGCACCCACCGACTCAGATATTTCTCGCAGAACGCTTCATACCGATAATTCATGGACTCGAACAAGTTTCATCAGATGCCCGAGTTGGCTCACTTGCAGAGAGTTTGCTCGAAACCATCAAACAACATCCTTTACTCGCGGAGAAAATCGAGCTAGTTAGAAGGCAGACGAGAGAGCAGAAGAAGAAACTAGCCATGGCTGTCAGAGAGAGGCAGCTTGGAGCTTTGGGTATGAAAGCCAACGAGAGAGGTCAAGTTACTCTGTTCCAACAACAGAGCAAGCTATATCAGCTCTGTCAAGACTTGGCCGAAGATACGGGTCTGATATGTAATATCTGCCGCGAGGGTTACAAGTTTCTACCCACAAAAGTCTTGGGCATTTACACCTACACAAAGCGTTGCATCTTAGACGAGTTTGAGGCGAAACCAAGAAAAACCTATGGTTACACTACTGTGACTCACTTTAACACTATTCATATTGAGTGTCACATGTCAGCCGTGAGGAGCGCTCGGGGTAGGGACGAGTGGGATTCAGCAGCTTTACAGAATGCCAACACTCGATGCAATGGACTTCTCCCGATTTGGGGTCCTCAAGTTCCGGAATCGGCTTACGCGAATGCTCTCGCGAGGCACAACTCATATCTACAGGATAGCACTGGATATAGGAACATAGATTTCGATTTAACTTTACACGACATTCGGTATCTGCTACTACGTTTCGCTCAAGAGAGATCCTTTAGTGAGGATACAGGTGGAGGAGGGCCGCAAAGTAATCTGCATTTGTTGCCGTATTTGATGCAAACTGCTCTTTATGTTTTAAACTCGACTAAGGCTGCAGCAAAGGAGTACAAGTCGGTACTCAGCTATCTTAAAATGGATCCAGATGAAATCTTGAAGAGTTGTTACGATGTTAATAGTCCTTATTATTGGACTTCATTAGCACTTCTCGTTCTACCTCCAGTAATGTGGAAAAAGAAGAGAGTACAGTTCCTCGGAAGGTTGCTTATCTGCAATCATGTCCGGCGAGCTAACATCAGGCCCCCGCCACCAATCAGCGACACTAGAATTAGAGCATACACATACTACAAGTCAGCATTGATATTCTTTGCGTTGATTGATAGCTTCTATGGTCTCGTGTTCAAGAACGCTGTTAGTGATGACAAGTGCAATCAGGAATGGTCAGTTACCTTGGCTGACTATCTGAGACACAACGATCAGATAATTAACGACAATATTGAAGTCCTACTGAATCTATATCAAAACGCACTTTTAACATGCACATCATTGGAAAGCTTTTTTGAGATTGTCAGAGTCGAGGAGATCTCACAACCAAGTGAATTTCTGGCCAAAACCCTGGAATCGGTCTAGAATAGTGATTAAATACTCAAGTGTAACCCCTGTCGTCTCTTTCCCATCAGTGGAAGTCGGATTCAGGGTTACAGTTTTGAATCTGTGTACATTTAATGACAATAATTTGTAATTTAATTATGCGCCGCAACAAGTTTGTGGGGCACAGTGAGTTCCATGAGTAGACGGACAATCTAAGACGCAATTGTCGTCACCGTCAGCAAATGCTCCACCATCAAAGTCGGTGAACTCTGGTTGGATTGTTGTTGAGTGTATACCTTCATTATGGAAAAACTCTTTCACTTTCTCAGCTATTCTCATATAGTCTTGTAGGTTGTGACACCTTATATGAGCAGAGGCGATAATTCTATCGCCTGCCAACTGCCAAACATGGAACTCGTGAACAGCTAACACGCCCTGAATCTCTTGAGTGAGGCGCTTTTGTAAGGAGTCCACCTGGATGTGAGTTGGAACTGTCTGAAGGAGTATCATGGCAGATTCTGTCAATAGAGGCCATGTAGACCTCAAAATCAAGCACACCATTAGAACGCTGAGTATAGGGTCAATATAAAGTCGTATCGACCAGTCCGTATAGAGAACTACGAACCCCGAGATCATCACTATCACGCTACCGAGAGCGTCTGCCATGACGTGCAAAAATACCCCGCGCATATTCATCTGACCGCTTGTAGGGTGCTTCGTCTTCGTCTCATCGTGGTCAGTTTCGAAATTGTCCTCAATACTGTCTCCTCTACAAACTGGATGACTTTCCTCCAGCGGATGATGATCATGTAGTGGATGCGAGTGCTCTTGATGATGATGATGATGGTGGTGGTGATGGTGATGATGAAAATGTCCTCCGTCTTTGAACATCACAAGACCGATAAGATTTATGAACAATCCTAGACCTCCGACAATCAGTATAAGGAAAGGGTCGTGTATGAGATCCGGTTTCATAAATCTCTTGACGGATTCAATTAATATGGAAAAACATAAAGCACACAAGAAGACAGCATTCACCAGGGCCCCTAGTATCTCAGCCCTAGCCCAGCCAAAAGTGTTCTTCGACCATTTTTTTGGTGACATCCTTACACTGATGAAGGCTATAACTAGGGCTATAGCATCACTGAACATATGAAACGAGTCCGCTATCAATGCCATAGAATTTGTTATGTATCCTACCACTATCTCGACTGCGAAGAATATGGTTGTCAATAAAAGCATCGCCGTCAAGCGGCATTGAGCGTTTCCTAAATGCATGTTTGCAGAGAAATCTCTGCCGAGTCTATAGATGAAGATACACTATTTTGGCGAAAGATTTGGGTTGCTGGTCTTGATTGAAATATAAATTATGCTCTTAACGTTCTCGTTCGAATTTAAATTCGAGCGCTGAACTGATTAATTTCCCATTTCGGATGCGTCTATAAACCCGTATAGTGGGTTACCATTGGACTAGTTTTCGTTGATGAAAATGTCCACCGCAGCTGGGTGCTGGTATTTTGAGGCTTCTTCATCCACCTTTGAAACTACCCCACCAGATCTCGGAGTTCTTAATTCGTCATCGAGCAACGTTTGCCCTGATTCGATAGTTCGATCACCAGAATTTGCGGGGGAACTCTCATACTGACCCTGAACCCTTTTTTCGCAGCCAGTGTAAAATCACCAATCCGTTTGCTTACCTCCACTGCCAGAGATTTCACATCAGCAGTTTCAGTCAGATGGCTGGCACGCCTACTGACGGGACTACAGATTGACCGCGTCCCGGCTGGACAGTTTGCACAGACCACGCTCAACACGGGACAAATTCCCGACTACAGTGGAGGAGGGCGGCACTTGCCCGAGCACATCGAGTAGACGCCGGCCAACTTCCTGAGCAGCCTGATTCATTTCATCATCGAATTCTCTATTTGTTCATTTTTTTCACCGCCGATGAAACTGAGATCTCACAAAGAGAGATAGGCCACGGTCTAGCATCGGGTTTCCGATTTGCAAATCGCGAAAATCCATAATCACAAACCAGCCAGTTGGTTACCAAGAGGGATCCTGGTCTCCCTTCCTCCCTCTCTCGCCCCCTATCTCTCAGTCCCTCTCTCTCGTTCGCGCGGTCAGCTGTGCAATGTGTGCGCTAGAAATCTCAATCCATCCACGCAGACTCAAGACCGAAATAAATATTGAAAACTTGACACAACCTTAACAATCACTCGACTACCTACTCAGATCAATCACCCGACTGCAGTAGAACTGGCCTTATTAAAGTTAGAATCACCACACAACTTGTCATGATTGTTAATCGACCCGGCACCAGTCCATCGAGCAGCGTTGTGGTGCCAAGGAACTTCAGACTGCTCGAGGAGCTGGAGCAAGGACAGAAAGGTGTCAGCGATGGAACGATCAGTTGGGGCCTAGAGGATGATAGTGATATGACGCTCAGCAACTGGACTGGTATGATAATTGGTCCACCAAGGACGCCATATGAAAATAGGATGTTCTCACTCAAAATCGAATGCGGGCCAAGCTATCCAGACGAACCGCCGAAGGTTAAATTTATATCCAAAATCAAGATGACAGGAGTGATAGAGAATACCGGTGTCGTTGATAGGAGAGTGGTACCTGTACTTGCGAGGTGGCAAAGGAATTACTCGATAAAAACTGTACTGCAAGAGTTGAGGAAAGCTATGACAGTTAAAGAAAATCAAAAATTCGCCCAACCACCCGAAGGAACAACGAACTAAATTATTCATTATCCACATGTGAACAAATGAATAAAGCTGCGTTTTTAATCTCAAGTCAAGTTGAACACAGAAACAATGTTCTCCTGATTCCAAAAGATTGTCAACATGTCAGTATCTAGTGAGTTCCATCCAAAGACACTTTCGGTTCTGCCCTCCTCTACTTACGTATGAGAAAG
>Ga0209372_1000137_pt1 | contig 55899 bp, 42 predicted proteins | sample AgamicAtPe_FD_187170 | JGI IMG/M metagenome (GOLD analysis project Ga0209372, IMG submission 187170) | Agave microbial communities from Guanajuato, Mexico - At.P.e (SPAdes) (version 2) | ecosystem: Host-associated > Plants > Phyllosphere > Phylloplane/Leaf | place: Guanajuato, Mexico | collected... | reverse complement strand
TGAAGTCCACCCTCGATTTGGGTAGATTTTCTTCGAGTTGTCGGCGTAGTTCTGCCGCTGCCTGCGGGTAGGGGCCTCCCTCTAGAGTCTTCAGGATTAATAGATACACCTCGAGTCGTTGAGGCTCAATGTTGGTGGTGGCGGGATGGTAGTGATGGTGTTCCCTAGATTGGCCGACATGTTCCTCAAATGGGTTCAGATGCTTCGGCTTCGGTTGTGCGCCCGTTATACGCACGAAGCGCAGGGAGGGGAAAGTGTAGGGGTCGGCAGTCTCAGGCAGCTCTCTCCAGCGACCACTCTACCTGAAATTACGAGCATCACTCTTGATGAATTGTTGAAATAAAGAATTTATTGGTTACCAAAAGATAGGCACTTTGGTTTGACGTGAGACTCCAACTATAACTATTTGAAAATGGCCACTGTAAAACCACCACAGATTCTTCAACTAACGCCATCAAGCGAAATAATATTCGAAGGTCCGTTTGATAAAGTCGTAACCGCCTATCTAGAATTAAAGAACCCATCTCAGGAGAGGGTTTGTTTCAAAGTTAAAACAACGGCTCCAAGACGATATTGTGTTCGGCCAAACAGTGGAATCGTTGAACCGGGTTCCAAAAACAGGATTGCAATTATGTTGCAGCCAATCGAATTAGATCTTCAAGCCGAATTAAACAAGCATAAATTTATGGTTCAATCAACAATTATTCAAGGAGGAGGTCAAACTAACCTTGATTCTGTGTGGCAGGAGGCGAAGCCAGGCGACGTGATGGACTCAAAGTTGCGCTGTATCTTTCAAACAGATCCGACGAACAAAAATGTCGCTAGTATGATAAATCCTATCCCAGAAAATGCGACATCGAACCAAGAGGAAGTAACTGGCACTAAGCAAGGCGGTGTCTCTCAATCTGATGAATCGAATAAGAACACCTCCACCAACGTAAATCCCAACCGGAATATTATCGGAGCTTTCGAAGGAACGGAGAAAAGCAAATCACATAAAGGTGACTTCTTGTCGAGATCTTCTGCCCAGGATGGTCCTCTTGGCAAGTCGAGGAACACAACAACACAAGAGGAGGACTCTTTATCGAGGAATTCTTCGCAAATCAACATAAGTGGTGACTACCAAATTGTAATCGTTAGTCTGATTATGCTAATCATCGGAGTGATATTGGGCAAATACATCATCTAATATGATATGTTTTAATACTTCAAGCTCTTATCTTGATAAACACTCTATATCAGTATTCCGCACTTTTGAACATCATTGTTGAACCTTGGCACCGTTGGTCCTCTTTCTCTTAGCCGGATTTCTCTCATTCTGAGACAGACTGTTGAATTGTCCGCCTCTGACGCGCAAATATTTCAGTGTAACTTGGGGCTTCGATTCATTGACAATCCTTTGTCCTAATTGTGTGTCAGAAGTTGTGGGGTAAATAGAGTTTCGATGTTGAGTGTTGATGGTCTTTTGCGAACAACTTGGAGTTTGATGGTAAACTTTAAAATTGTCCTTATTCTGCGCGGGCAAATCCTTAAGAAATTGTTTGGTTGTTCCAGCCATCATTGACGAGCTAACTGGTGATTATGGTGAGAAACGAAACTTGTTGTAGCTAAGTGAGCTATGTTTATGTAGTGGAGGCAGCAAAGTTCATGTGACAACAAGGGATGGTCATGTGAGAGTTGGTTGTCGGTGATAGCTGCCCGTCCTTTCTACCATATGAATCCGGAGACAGTCACCAATTCAAGTACAAAAATGAACGCACCAAAGATCATAAGTAATGTTGCAAAAGAAAACAATCCGAACGCGGCGCATCGGGATATTCCAATTTGGGCCACAGTTGAAGGAGCTATTGAGGATCCTAACCTATCTAGAATGCTGCCAGTGGTGGACTTGTTTTTCCAGCTGTTTTGTAGGCAATGGCGATGATGATTTCTGTTAATTGATCTATCAAAGGATGGATCCTTGTTATTATACGAGGAGACGTCGAACTCTGTGTCAGCTGCGGTTACTCCTGATCCCCTATGCTGTGCGTTAATGCCTGCCGTGCTCATGGTGAGTCCATTGTAAGGGAGCGGCGTTACACTTGTGGCGATGTGAGTTGCCTGGTTACGATCATCACAATCGCTGTAATCGTTGTAAGAATCGTTGACTGTTCTACCAAATGAACCACCTTGATCATCCAGAATCTCGGAAGCACCACTTCCGTTCGTCAAAAGCCTTTCGAATTCTTCCTGTCGCTTGGCGCTTCTCGTCTGGATTGCGGTCGCATTGTAGCCATTAACTCTCCGATTACCCTTGCTATTCTCTCCATACTTATCAAGGCTTGTTGTCTTGTGTTCAAATTCAATCAAACTGGCGAAAGTTGCAGTAAACTGATGCCTACTATTAGCGCCACTATTCACACTATTGTTTAAACAAGAGTTCGCCGGATTACCTGTGCTTTGGGGCTTAGGTAAGCTATCTACTCGCGAGATTGGGTTCCTCTTGATCGCTCCGAAATAACCACTTCCGCTTATGAGATAGTAGTCTTTGGCGCGTTGTAGATGATTTGTGCTTTGATAAGCGCAATTGTAATCATAATTTTCGTCCAACAGTAACGAGAGTCTAGCTCGGCGAAGCCGTCTTGTGAGCGATATCAGGCACATACCAGGGAAAACAAACACATTTATAGCAGCCATTGAGCCTAGAAGTTGTAGAGTAACCGAGATATCGGACGCAAAGGCAGCAAACGCTACCGTTGAAAAGAACCAAAGGGTTGTAATCACGATCCGGCGGGTGCTCTCGCCAGATTTGAACTCCTCTGTAGAAAGCTTTCGAAACTCTCCATACAATCCGTCCAAGGCGCCACGGCCACAGAACATGAGCGGTGGATATGTTGTGATAAACTTGATAACCAATGCTACAATGCCGACCACGACAACAGGATCCTTTGCATCGTAGAGACTCATGATATCCGGGCCGACGTTGGCGCCGAAAGTCAGATAACCATAGGCGCCAACCAAATTGTAGAGGAGAAATAGTATAATCAAACCAGATATTGAAGCCTTCATAAAGTGGCTCATGAATCTTTGTTTCATGCAAGCATAAACGGGGACTATAACTTCGTGAGTTTGATAGGCAAAACAAAGAACCGGTATGATGGCCAAGGGCTCGAACCATTGAACTATCTTTGTGGCAGCTCGATTGTAAGAGAGATTGTTGGTTGAATTTGCTAGTATTGCTTCTTTTGTCACTCTGTTAGCCATCGCAGCTTTTGTTATATCGTCAAGTTTGTAATGCTCATAAACTGTTAGGAAGGCAACATAAAGCATTGCAAACATACCCAGAATGCTAGAATTCATACGGTTAGCGCTTGAGGCCATAGCATGAGATGCAAATTCTCGTCTTGCGAGGGGCTAGTTTGGTACGAAAGGATCTTTCTCTCCCATCTCATCCAAAACTTACCTGGCATGTCTAAGAAAGTCTAATCGTTGAGCATAACACATTGGCCAAATGAATAAGACTGCCGTCGCAAAGATGGTGAACTTTCTGTTCAGAAACCAGCACTCATCTGAGAGTTCGGGCAAAAGTGATTCAAAAATGCGATCGTACTGGTCGCCGATGATGACTAAAAAGGTTATGTTGATCCCATAACAAGTAAGTAGGATGCTGATGGCTGATATCTGTTGCGCTCGTTTTCCGCACATCGATAGTAATACGTCATGATAGTTGTCGTCATGGTTAAAATCTGCACAATAAACTAATATAAACATAGTGCTAGTTATGAAGACTAGTAAAACCTGCACAAGTTGACCCATAGTATTAGCGGGGAAATTTTCTAATTAGACTCATTCGACAATGATCAGTGGCTCTCAAATCGAACTCACAATTTGCATTAGAGATGCGGCCAAGACACCTCCAACCTGATTGTATGCGTAGGGATAGTTGAGCATTCCAGCGCCTAGGGCCGTGTTGACCAAAAGGAAAGCGGCCACTCCCCAGCTGACACCTGTTTGCAGCTCCCCTATTCTGTTGTTTACGAGAGACTCTGAAATTGCAACACTGTCCAAGAGCGGAGTCCTCTCATCTCTCCTCTTCACGCTAGCGGACGCTTGGCTGCCCAATAGAGCGCGCTTAGGGCTATTTCTTGGAGACATCTCTCAACTTGTGACTATCAACTAGTTTGCCTCTAGAAATATGCCTAGTTAGCTTGTTTTGTCGTCTTTTTTCAAGGTTGTGAGTTTCTTCTTATGGTTGTTTCAGCGAGAGGGATAGTTGCTCAAGTAGCCGTCTTCTAGATATTTGCAAAGGTCGCTTACATGTCTTTTAGGGGCTCAACTTGTACTTGCCCATCGTAATGTTTCAATTAAAATCAACCATGTCGATTGGGGAGATTTTAGCTAAATAATTTCAGGATCATGCTGGACTCGGCGCATAAGTGTCTGTATCAACAAGTTTCCTTATTTGGAGGCAAAAAATCCTCATAGTTCATATTGATTTGCTCAAACGTAACTTTAATGGTTATGGTGCACGATGAGTGCGAGAGCCGCCAATTTTAGCTCGTTAAATGCGCATGCTCATACATATCCATCGGTTGCTAGGGGCGACCAGCCACCACTTGGGCCGATGGTCCACCGCTTTGAAGGCACAAGAATTTTCGTAACAATTGGCACCTGTTTCAGGCCCGCCGAGTGCAGTTATTTCGGGCCGGACGTGTTCAAGGCTCAAGGTTGGCCGCAGCAGAAGGATGGCCCTGAACTCATTACGTCAACCAGATGGAAGCACCAAACTGAGCTTGCCATTCTGGAGTTCTGAGTCCAAGAGTGGAGATGGTCATCTGAGACGATTAGCCTGAGACAAAAGAGTTGCCATGACTGTTGGAGGGATTGAGCGAGTGTTCATTTGGAGCCTCCTTGTGAGCTTAGGCAACCTACAAGAACAGGAGGTTGCAGGTCAGGGTGGCGAGATGCCTGATTTCAGGAATAATTGCAACTCGATTCAATTCTATGACAAAACCAAGCTCAGGTGTCGTAACTGCACCGAGTTATTGCGAACGTTTCAACCTAATCTGGACTGGGTTGATCAAGAGGTCGATGCCACAGGCAAGGCAGCGCCAGGTTCACCGGGCTCAAGGCAAGCCCAGAAGTTGTCCGTAATCTCGGCAAACAATAACAAAGATCAACTCTGGCCAGCAGAAGTCAACTTAAATGCTCGAGACAGAGCTGATGTGCTATCGCGTCTCATTAGCGTTGCTGATCAGCAAGATCAGGAGCTCATCGATCAAGAGTTGGCAAATTCTGGATCTATCGAGTTTTCCGATGTTAGCGCAGACACCCTCAAAATGATGAGACAGACTCAAAAGTTGATTGACCATTTTATCAGATCAAGTTACATTGAAAACGAGTTGTTGAACACAATTGATCAGTGTAGGAGGTATGATAACATTAGCGCCTGTCAAATGTGGTCGAATCTATGTGTCATGACCATCTACTCGCACTCTGATAAGCCGCTCTCAACCCAATCACTCTCCGTACCTCTAAACCAAAACCTTGAGTTTTCTGAGCTAAATTTGGGGGGTGAATCGGCGGGCAAAAGCTGGACAAGATGTAGGCAATTCACCTATGAGAGTATTTGCAATAGCTTGAGAGAATCCTTCAAAAGTGAACGGAAATCTAATGCTGAATTGCAGTACATATTTGCCTCCAATGATGAGCCATCTGCAAAAACTGGCTCCTCCCTAGTCTTTAAACCAAACCAACCAATCCAACTACTCGCTTACAGCTACTCACTTGAGGGCAACCTGCTTGGGATTGATCAGTTTGGCTTGGATGATATGGAAAAGTTTTGTTTAATTGCAAGCGGCCACAGAGGGCACGATTTGCACGGTAGTCGTAGTGTTCGCTTGGGCCAGAACGCGCGAGTCAGGTGTCAATTTGATGGGCGCAAGGCTGACCAATTCGCCGTGAAAAACTTCACCGAAACTGTCTTCATCGACCTCTATCTAGGATACTCTGTGAATGGGGCAACGTTTGTGAAGCCCGTCCCCATTTTAATAGAGAATTTGATTTACAACGGCCAAGAAGTAAATAGAAAGTACATCAACGAACCCTCTAGATGGAAGTTGGTTCACCGATTTTTCTTCCACTCAGTGTTAAACTTTGATGGGCAGCAAAAATCTCCAGAATCAATGCCTCACGTGAAAGCTAAATACGAAGATACCATCTTATATGCAAAACGGGCGGTTCTAGATCTGAAATTCAAGCGCCACGAAAGAGGTGCACTTCTAAGCTCAATCCTGTTGACTCTAGACTATGCGCACATATCTAGATCGATGGGAACCGACAATGGCTCAACCTTAGACCAAGAACCCCTGGAATCTCAGGTAACTATTGTTCAGACTCTAATTGATATGCAAGATTACAAGAGAGATTTGGAGCTGCTCTTGACGATAGTCAGTGTCTTGAGCGGTGTTTGGTCGTTAATCAGATGCTACAGTGTTCAAAAGTGTTATGGGATAGTGAGGCTCGATTTAAATTCCCTATTCAGATTCATTGTTATTGGTTGCGACGTCGTGGCCAACTTGTATGCGGTAGTCGTGTTCCTATGTTTAGGATACATCTACCTGATGATCAAATTCCAATCCACAGTTCAGATGCTCGCGCCAGGTGAAGAATTTGAGAGGACCATTCTTACTTTCTTGCAGATAGTATTCATATGCAAGCTCGTCGGCTTTGCTCACAAGATTTTCGTCCATTTGAATATCGATATCTTCTTTGTTGATTGGGAGAAGCCAAAAATGCTTACTTCCGGCCAGATCATCAGCAACCACTTTGCCAATACCAAGAGTCAAGCTGATAAGACGAGCTCGGTCAAGCTTGGAAATTTGAACTCCTCACAGAACATCAGCAATTTGGAGACTTTAGGCCAACAAACGAGCTTCTGGAGACCTTACTCTGTCATCAATAGGTGGCTTCAAATGCAAACAAAGCGACGTCAAAGTCTCACCCTACAGTTGATGCTTTTCGTTGCCCTGTTAGAGCTCTCGAGAGTTGTCTTCATAGCTAACGAAGATTCAAATTGGTCAGATGTTATTCGTGAGAATATTACACGAAATCAATGGCAAAACTCAACAGTAAACCTATTGAACCCAAACACCAGTGCAACGCTCAGGCTCTTGGTGCTGGCCTTTGTGTATTTAGTCTTATCCATGAGCCAGATTTTATACAAGAGGCATCTCTATGAGCCGATGATTAGAAATCGAGCGCATGATTTTGTGGATTTGTGTTCAGTTGCAAATGTGAGCTTGTTTTGTATGTTTTATCCTCGTTTTGGCTACTACATCCATGGTCGCAACGCAAATGGATCTGGAGATTGTGGCTTGGCGGAAATGAACGCCCTATTGGAGCGAGAGGAACAAGATCTATGCTCAAAACGGGGCTTGGAGCCGGACTCGGATCAGCAGACATTTGTGCTCGTTCTACCAAAGATAATCAATGATCATTACAAGAAACTTTTGGTTGGAGATAACATGCCAAGAGTTGGAGCTCCATCCGATCAAATGCAACAATTTAGCCTACAATTGTCGTCTTCCGATCGAAAGTTCGATCATCCGTCAAACAAATTTACCGGCAATAAGTTGGTTAGATCAGTTTTGAGTTCGCCCCTCTCATCGCAATCTAATCCAGCTTTCACCTCAAATCGCGCATTCATTGAGACTATTGTAGCTAGAAACAAAGCGATCAATTTGTTTCTGGCAAACTTTTTGGACCATATTTACAAAGACATCGACTACTCAATCAGGGAGTCGAGGAGATTTGAGAACTTGATGTTTGGTTTCGACTTTGAGGAGGAGCGATTAAATGCCTCGCAGAGTCTAAGTGGATCCCTCAACGCCAGCTTCGATGGCTCACTAAAAGCGGCCACCTTACATTCGGATCATCAGGATGCCTTCACATCGCTTCTTTGGCTTGGCCTAGAGTTTGATCTCATTCTAATGGAGTTGCTCACTGTTTTAGTTATCGATTATTGGTTTGAACTGCCACTCATCGCGACAGCCGCTATTGTTTGGATTCTTCATGGGGCTTTCAAGATAATCTACATTGCATTAGCGCGGCAAAATTTGGTAGATAAAGCTGTGCTGGACGAGAAATTCTTGTTGCGATGATCGGTAGATGGGATACCTGCATGAAGAGATATACTCGTAAAACGCTATGAATCCAGCCTAAAGACCTAGAGGTATCTGAACTCGGTGCACGATCTAGAGCAGTCTCGAATGTGATCAGATGACGCGGATTCGGCAACATGATGCACACTAATTCTGGACTGATTGCTGTTCATCTCTCGAAAAGCTCTTTCAGCATCATGATTCGACTCGGTTGGCGCTACTTCTAGGCTATCATGTGCAATAGCAACAGGTTGTTGTAGAATAACTCGCTCGATATCGCTGATCTCTTGGCGTGACTAGAGCGCCACAACTCAATTAGGCACCTAACTAACATTGGACCTAATTTGCTTTATGATGCTCAACAAACAAGAGATTCTGTATTCTGGTTTCATGCTACACCCGAAACTAACAAAGCAGCGCACCTAGAACTGCGAGGCAAGTTTTGTTTGTTACGTCAACATTGTCCAAATCGAACGTTTCGATCAAAGGTAAATAAAAGATCTATGGACCAGAAATAAACACTAGATCTTGTGCATCGTTTCCAGCATAGTGCATGTTTGATTCCACACTTGATGGTCGTCTCTTTCTGGCTACAATTCAATGTATATTCGCAAGTTAGAAAATTTTAAATCTCAAAATCATGCCAAAGACTAGGTCCCACTTTGATATGGAAGTTGTGGACAGTGTTGAGTTCCAAGGCAAAAGAAACAGCAGCACTCAAACAAGAATCAGAGTTCTGTATCGTCATCCACCATTCTTTGTCGTTTTCATCAGCATTTTTGAACTCTCTGTCTTCGTATATTATGCCTTGAGAGCCTACGAACCTTTATCAATCATTGGCCCAGTGCCATTCAACAGCAAACTCATATACAACCCATACAGGCGCTATGAGTTTTGGCGCTATCTCACCTATATGTTCATCCATGCTGGATACTGGCATATATCGTTTAATCTATTGATCCAAATGGCGGTCGGAATCCCCTTGGAGATAGTGCATGGTTTCAATCCCATTTTCGTAATCTATTTTGGGGGTGTCATCGGTGGAGCTCTTGGCAACTCAATTGCGGACCCACACTCATACCTAGCGGGCGCCTCGGGTGGCTGCTATGCCTTGATTGCGGCACACCTTTCCAATCTAATTATGAACTGGAACGAAATGAAGGGACCTTACTGCAAACTTGTAACCCTAATAACCTTTTGCTGTGCAGACTTTGGAACGGCTATTTATGAGCGTCACTTCAAGATCTCATCAGTTGCCTACAGAACAAGCTACGGAAGTCACCTGGCAGGTGCCCTCAGCGGACTGTTGTTAGGACTAGTCTTTCTACGCAATGTTCGCGTCCATTACTGGGAGAGGGAGGTCGCACGACTAGCGGCCGTGACATGTATAGTTTTATTCGTAAGTTTCCATTGATAGAGATCCTATCAACTCATCCTACCTAACGTTTAATCTATCTCTAACTGTTTTACATAACAAGACTCTAGCCATCGGCTTCAATATTGCGTATCCCACCCACTTTCCGCTGCCGGACTTGAGCGATCTTGTTTGGTCGCAGAGTCCTTTCTCTACGAGTCGAGAATAAGTATCACAGTTTCAAATATCTGGACTGAGCTATGGCAATAAACTAAGATCTCAATGATTGCAGTCCATGAAGTGGGTTGCTACTTCGCTTTGGGTGGCTACTTAGATAAGCCTTTCCTCCAACACTTTAACTATGCGTTCCGCGATGGCCAAAGAGGAAGTCGCTGCAGGGGATGGGCAGTTGCGGAGGTGGAGAACTCGACTGAATTGGGGTCTTAGGCCTGTTTCATAATAGAAATCGTCAATGAGCTCACCGTCGCTTCCAATTGCTTGAGCCCTGATTCCACAGAAATCAGTTTGGATGAGATCCTCGGGTTTTATATTGGGTAATAGCTTCCTAACTCCCTTTGTGAAAAATTCTTTTGATAGGTACTGTCTAAGCTCTAATAGACCTGCCTTTCGGAAATCTCTATTCTTTAACATACGAAAGAGGCCACTGGCTATAAAAATCAGATATATTTGCTTCAAGAACAATTCGTCATCGGGTTTATAATTATAATAACCCAAGCTCGGCAAGGCAGTTGGACCGATCAACACAGAACCATCAATACGTGGAGTTATGTGAACTCCTAGGAAGGGCAGTTTCGGGTTTGGGACTGGGTAAATGTTGGTTTTGATAGATTTCGCCAACTTCTGATCAAGCAGATAATATCTTCCTTTGAATGGGACTATCTTGGGATGGTATTTGTTTCCAGTAGTTAAGGGAAAGAAATCTGAGGAAAGACCTGCGCAATTGATAACAGATTTGGCCCCAATGAAATCGTCTACTCCAGCCTTTTTCAAGTGCAGAGAGTGTCCACCATCCAATATTCCATCCACGATGAACTGAGTGTATATTGTACCATCGTTCCGCCTGAAGTCATCAGCATAAGATAGGGCAACCTTTTGCCAATCAACTATGGCTGTATTAGGTGACCAGATCGCTTCCATGACGTTTGTGCATTCGGGCTGCACGCGCCCTACTTGTCCGGGCGTCAGTAGTTGTACACCTTGAATCCCGCTGACGATGGCGTTATCATGGAGCTTTCTGAGCGTTGCTACCTCTTCCTCATCGGTTGCAATAATCAGTTTACCACACTGGTGGTAGGGCAAACCTTTCTCGAGACAATAGTTCTTCACGAGCTCCGCACCTCTTATGCAGAATCTGCTCTTCAAGGAGAATTTCTTGTAATATATTCCGCAGTGAACAACCCCTGAGTTTCGTTTGCTTTGGTGACTAGCTAGCTCTCTTTCCTTCTCAAGAACGCAGATTCGCAGTTTCGGATGCTTTATTGAGACCCGTCTGGCGATGGCCAAACCTATTATTCCACCGCCAATTATTGCTAGATCGAACTTGGCTATTATGTTGACCATAGCCGCTTCAAACCTGATCAGAAGCGGCTGATCAGGTATAGGATGAATGTCAAGTGGATTGATGGACCGAAGTGACTTGTGCAAACTTGGGAAGACACAATCCACTAGATAACCGCGAGTGTTTGGCTGGACCACTGTTATCTGCGCGTGTGCGTTGTGGATAAAGCGCGTACTTTCAAATTTGAGGCCCCGAAATGCATTTTGCTCATCGATCCTTTCGTTAAGATACCTAGATAAGTGTTCAATGCGACATCGTTACATTGGATACTATAGGCACGAGCGTATTGGTCTGAGTTCATGAGCGGAAGTCTCGTTGTTAACTTTGCTATTCCTGCAACTAATTCTTCGTTGTATGGAAGTGCACCAGACTGTACGTCTTTGACAAACTTTGATATGAGCTTGATCCTATCTTTAAGCATTTTGACAGCACTATACTGAAGTCTTAGATTATCAATGGCCGCTGAAGGTGCAACATCTACATGTGTCATTTTGGCATTGTGTTCCAAGCCGATGATTTCCACATCCTCTGTCGCTATTGTCCAGCCAACTTCTATCAGGCTAAGATCCTCTCCAGCAGGGTTAATTTCAATCACAGGTTCATAGAGGGTTATTGGTAGCTTGCCACTTATCTTCGGATCACTTTCACGTTTGTAAGGATTCAACATGAGGAAAATCGGATTTGGAATAAACTCGCTCATCTGCCTGTGAATCAAGAGGTGTATTTCTTTGGAATACGACTGATTGTTTGCCGGTGTTGTTGAGTACCAACCTATGAGATCAAGATCGGCAAATACTTGTTTCACAAGTGGGATCTTCTTTTGATAAAATTCTCGATCGACGACAAAACTGCTCGGATCTGTGCTACTTGAGGTCATGGTGAAACGTAGTTCGAACGAGTCGACAACTTCAACGGTTTTGTCCGATTTTCTACCGAGAAGAGCACCAACAACGATGTCGGATTGTTGTTGCCGTAATGCTCGAACTCGAGTATGATGCTCTGAGATGCTCATTATGACGGTCGGGTGGATCTGCATGTTTGCCGGTAACTCTATGCTCGTTGGAGACGAAGAACTACCACTATTCGGCGAGTATCTCTAGTTGCGTGGCCACTTATATCAAATAGTAGTGGTCAGTGGTAATCGATTAGGAATGGATGGTCAAGTCTGACAGTCTTGAGTTCATGTAACTACAAAAATTATCAAAGACTTTTGGCTGATAAATTAAAGGGAGTGATAATTAACGGTAACCGACTGCAGACAGACCGAATCATATGTATTCTGTGAACTTCCGTCTTGTGCGAGCTCGCGAGTCGCGACGTGCCCTGCACACACACGAACACAATGCGTTGGCTGTGCCAGGGGTGGAGTACGTTCTCACCCCCGTAAAAGCGAAATGTGACCGCCTCGGATAAAATCACGTTGCAGGCTAATAACCGTTGAATGGCGAAAATATACATAACATAAAACGGCACATTTTTGCTCCGAATCGGGGAGTAATTTAGACGTTTAATATTTAAATGAATGTAACTCCTCGACCAGCCGAGTGGAATAATTAATATTGACTTATCAGCGCGGGGGTCTGGTTATTATTGCAGGTGTGGATCAAATTATGTCTCGTAGAGACAACATGAAGCGCATTTTTGTTGGCAATCTGCCGCCTGACGTGAGGACCAAAGATTTGGAAGATTTATTCTATAAGTTTGGCAAAATTGCCTTCATCGACTTGAAAACCCGACGTGGACCACCATTTGCGTTCGTCGAGTTTTACGATTACCGCGACGCAGAAGAAGCAGTCCGATGCCGTGACGGAAAAGATTTTGACGGTTGCCGGCTTAGAGTTGAATTTCCACGTGGTAGAGAAAGAACCTCAAGATTTAAAAACGGATCTGGATCCAGTAGATCTAGTGCGCCCCAGAGACGTTCAAAATTTCGTGTTAAGGTTAGTGGACTGCCATCATCCGGTAGCTGGCAGGATTTGAAGGATCACATGCGAGAAGTTGGTGAAGTTTGTTTTGCGGATGTATACAAGGGCGGCGAAGGAGTTGTTGAATTTGTCAGTTTTGACGATATGCGCTATGCTATTAAGAAATTAAATAACACCAAATTCAAATCGCACGAAGGTGAATCCTCTTATATTAAACTGAGGGAGGACCTACCAAGTGGAGATTCACGAAGTAGATCAAGAAGTCCAATTGCAACGAGAAGGCGTGGTTCGCCTTCATACTCACCAGTCACCAAGAGACGCGACTCACACTCTCCTTCGCGCTCTCCATCAAGATCTCCAAGGCCCAGAAGAGGCGGCCACCGTTCATCTAAACGAAATCGATCCGGTACGAGAAGCAGATCGCCAACCAAATCAAGATCGCACTCTCGCTCGGTGAGCGGCAGTCCACGTTCTGCTAGAGGCTCCTCTCGTGGCTCTCGCGATCATTCGAGATCCCGTTCAAAATCAATCACACGCTCACCCCGTTATGACAAATCGCCAGCTCGTTCAGACAAACGCTCCAAATCAGACTCGCGTTCACCGTCGCCGGTCAATGTACACAAATCGAAGCGTATCTCTAGTAAAGATAACAACAATAAGAACTCGCGTTCTAGATCGCGTTCCAAATCATCTTCCAGATCAAGTAGGTCACCGAGCGACTCTAAAAGGACTCCCTCAAAGACACCCTCGAGGACGCCTACGCCTGACCGTAATGGCTCACCTGCGAAAAGTTGAAGCTTAGCCTCAAGGCCCATGAACACTGAATGAAACCTATATATTATATCTACTAAATAAAATCTTAATTTTATCGCCGCTTGAATCCGTATTTTTTCCGTTCATAAAAGAGATCTGTTTTGGCGCTGCCTAGGTTCACAATCTTGGGACATCCGTCCCGGTCCTTCTCGAGTAGGGTACATTCTTTACAATAGTAAGCGTCACTAACTCCTGGTCCCCCACAAATGACGCACCTACCCTGGTACGACCCATAGTTACATTCGTCACAAATTCTAACCAGAGTGCATGGTCTGACATATGAGTCGCAGATCACACACCTGCCATCGCACTTCTCACACAATCTCCCAATGGCGACACCCGGTTGTTTTCGGCAAAATATCAAATCTGGATGATGCTTCGCCATCGAGATTTTATTGTTCTAAATGGGATCCGATAATTTTTGACTTGAATGGCATAGATTTCCGACGAAATAGACGTTGGGGCGATATTTATGTGACAGTAGTAATCACAAGAATGGTAGACAGATTAGATTTCAAATTTATATTTGTTCCTCACAACCCACGTGTGTGAACTTCGCTGTCTGACGCAGCCAGAATTCTGACAACCGAAGGGGTCAACTCGAGAGGCTCGGAACAAACATCTAATCTCCTGAAAATTGATATGTCAGTTTCCTGTGACCACTCCAGAAAGGTCCTCTTAGGTTATTAATTATCTATCAGCCTCTCATTACATGTTGATGCCGCTCCAAGAAAAGAGTTCTCAAGTATCCCAAACAAAACCGATAAGACGTTGAAGCCCGCCAACCTGGTCACGTCTACTATGATAACGACAAGCGATGTACTATGATAGAGGAGGCGAAGAATATCAAAACACCCTCTTGATCGCAATACGAAAAGATTAGAATTCAGATGCGATATAGAGGGAGTTTATATGTCTAACAAGACATGTAAGATGAATTTGATGGAAACGCAATTAAAGTATATAGTTTACAGAAGATATTGGTCCCGTCACAACTACGAGCATTCGGGTCGCCGAATTATCGGAAAATGGTCTGAAACTGGTGGGACAGATCTGAAGCTCGGGGTTTATTAGTCATCTAGCTCTTCTAAATACGCTCAACCTCGTGGGTTGTAGCTGCTTTAGGGCTTCTTCAACCCGTTGATTTGTAGCTTCGATATCATGAAGAGTCATAGTTTGACCCTGACTCCTGTGATTGATGGAGCTTATATAATCGTTGTTGTCCGCTCGATGTGCAGTGTTATCCAAATGGTTGCCTTCGGGCTGTTTGATGGGGAGATTGGAGGCTTGAAGTTTATCACGTTTCAGATATTTTATTGTATTAGGTTTACTTGGGCCCTTCCTGCGTTTCAACTTGGTACCCGGTTGGTCATGCAGTTTGTGCTGCTGCTCCAGCTTTTGCCCATCTATATGTGCCAGAGAAAGACTGGCTGCAGTTAAAAGTTTAAATATTAAGGTATTTTTGGTTGGTTCCCGTACAACAGTCACACGGTCGGCTGGCGAGCCTGCTTTTTCCATTAGCTGACCTGAGGTTACTTGGTCGTCAGGATTGGTAGAGTTGCTGAACACAAACTGCTCGAATTCGTACTCGAGCACTAGCTTTCCTGGGCACTTGAAGGCTAAGTAGAGTTCACCTATCGTCATCGATGATTCGTCTTGTCTTGTCCAACCTTGTGCAAGCTTCTTAATTTCAATCATGTGGTTGTGAGGTTTCATAGAACCTCCCTGAACGAAATCCACTTTCGTAGCTTTATTGGCCTCCTCTCGGTCAATGTTTTGATCAACATGAGCCTCCTCAGACGTTCTAAAGATCTTAGTACTTTGATTGGTAGAGAATAAATCATTGGCTTCCTCGCCAGCTGCCTCTTGACCAGCCATCTTAAACCAATCCCCAAGCGTTAAGTTTTTAGGGATGTTGAAATCCACTGTTCGGGTGTTTTGACTGTCTGAATTCTGACTGATCAGTTTGTCAGAGGTTGCGTTTAGGGAAGCTTGCTCTTGTTTAGCTTGAGTGGCAGGTAGCGCCACGTCTATTGCGGCGTTTTCGTCAAAAAGTTCGGGTATGGTACTACTAAGGAGGACCGTGGACGATGGTTGATTTGAATCGGCATCGATGAAAGAGACAACTCGACCACTAAAACTGGATGTCTGGCCACATTCAGATTGGGGTAGAACAAATTGATCGTGAGTATCTTCGCAGGTGGTCCTAGAACTTTCACATCCTTCAAATGAACCCGCTAGGCTTTGTAAAATGTTCAGATGCTTGCGAGCTTGTGCGATGCTTGGTTGATCAGAGGTAGAACTACGCTCCAATAGTATTGACGAATCCGTTTTCAAAAGATTTGAAACACGGGAGCTTGAGGCTATCGCGCCGGTGGAAATATCAAGGTTATCTGATGAGGCCATGCCATCATTCTGGAAGTTTGTTACTGGATTTAGATGGATAGATGTTTCCTTGGATGTATCTATTTTAGAGGATCAGCATGTTTTGAGCAAGTTTCACTAAGTCTTCTGATGTAAGCGTTAAGGCTGAGATCCAAATGATTATCTGGAACGACACGTGTAATGTTCACTTCCTTAAGCTCATGTTTTGTAGAGGGCTTCAGACGCGAACGAAAATGGATATCTCCGAAGCTTGATGTCCGGCCTTGAGCAAGGGCTATTGCATCAGTCGGAACGTTTTGAATATCGAGCCCGGTGGTCAGATTACCAGTGCTATTGGTACCATTTTGAGCATTATGGTTAGATGGGCAATGTCGCTGTTGGAAATCTTCCTGCAATTGAGAACTTGGGGGAACTTTCAACCAGGCATCAACCGCTCTGTTCAACTTATTGTGAGAGATATTCCATTTGTTTCCCAGGAATTCTAGCAAATTAAATTGTCGTTTTTGTATGGAAAGCTTTGCTCTGACTCGAGGGTTTTGAGACATAGACTGAACTTTAAGCCAATCTCTATTTGTAGCCGGATGGAATTCTACAATGATGTCTTTCGGTAGCTCTCTTGAGGTTACGACTTTTACCTTTTCATCAACCCCAATTTCGTCGATTTTCTTCAAGGCTTTGCAGGGTGGTGTCCGTAGGCGGACATTTTTGCTTTTAAATCTCAAAGTTGTGTAACCTTGATGAACTAACTCCTCCAGTAACTTTTTTGTTTTGTTGTTGAACTTGAACCCATGTTTTTTCCATATCTCACCATAGTTTATGAGCAGATGCAACTCTTGGTTAACCTTTTCTACTCGGTCATCTAATTTGCCGAGAAGTTGTGAGATTTTCCGTATAATTTATTATAAAAGTTTCTAATCTGCTCTCTCTTCTTGTCTTCCTCTTTCCTGTCATGTTCTCTCCTCTCTTGGAGATCAATAGATTTGTTCTGCTCAGAGGATCTGCTACCTTTGGCACATTTCTGAGCCATATATTGCTGAATGTTCTGAAAATCTTTACCATGCTCACCAAGAGCCTCGAAGAACAATTTATGGTCGTTGTGAGTCAAAGCTCTAAACTTTATTAATGTCATCACCGGTTGATCCGATCAATTATTTAACAATCGCTCGCAATCCACGCGCACACTGCACAGCTGGCCGCTAGTGCATACAGTTCTCTCTTTTGTAGGCCCCGATGACAGTGGAAATCACAAGAATGGTAGACAGATTAGATTTCAAATTTATATTTGTTCCTCACGACCCACGTGTGTGAACTTCGCTGTCTGACGCAGCCAGAATTCTGACAACCGAAGGGGTCAACTCGAGAGGCTCGGAACAAACATCTAATCTCCTGAAAATTGATATGTCAGTTTCCTGTGACCACTCCAGAAAGGTCCTCTTAGGTTATTAATTATCTATCAGCCTCTCATTACATGTTGATGCCGCTCCAAGAAAAGAGTTCTCAAGTATCCCAAACAAAACCGATAAGACGTTGAAGCCCGCCAACCTGGTCATCAAAATGCCAAATTTCAACGCATTCATGCACCGTCGTAATATCTTTAGGAAAGAGCCCGACTTCAAGAAATTGGCCTGCGAATATCAGGAATTGAAACAATTCATGACAGTAGGATCTAAGAACAAACTCAAGTTCAATTTCAAGAACCCCGATGCCCTACGGGCTTTGACATGCGCTCTTTTGCATCGATATTTCCAAAAAAGGATCATTCTGCCACCTGATAGAATGATACCTGCCGTACCCCAGCGTCTAAATTACATTTGCTGGATTGAAGATCTAGTCAAGCTTGTTGAAACACAAATAGCTGATTTGAATGTTGTTGGCGTTGATATCGGCACGGGTGCTAGTTGCATATTTCCCATCTTAAGTTGTCATAGAAATCCAGCTTGGTCCTTTATTGGAGTCGAGGCGGATGCAAAATCGTTCTCTGTCGCCGTTGAGAATGTACAAAAGAACTTTATGGACGAGAGGATCCGTTTACTCAAGATATCTACCGACGACACCCTCAATGACATACTATGCCTGTCAACCTATCCTGTGACCTTTATCATGTGCAACCCGCCATTCTTCGAGGAAGAATATGGAGTCACGCTGGAAATGAGCGATACAAGTAGCCCGAGTGTTGGTGTAGGCGTTGGTGGAAGACCTAAATCTACATCAAACACAGCAGACAAGATCGAATCGATTGTTAGTGGTGGGGAAATAGCTTTTGTTGGTCACATGCTCGAGCAAAGCCGTCATCTGAAGGAAGAGGTCATAATTTACACATCAATGTTAGGCAAGAAACAAAGTCTCACCCACTTCAAACAGACCCTCTCGAGTTTAAACGAGGATAACTTATCTTGGACGTGGGCAGAATTGTGTCAGGGAAAGACTATACGTTATGCCATAGCTTGGTCTTTCAAGCCGGGCCTTGATCTGACCAGAGCACCTCCCCTCAAACATGGAAAGAACAAGAGCTGGAAGTTCAAATTACTACGTAAGATGCCAAAGAGAGACTGTCAATTAGAGCTTCTCGAGAACAGCGAGTTCCTCAAAAATCTGATAACTCGTGAGCTCATGATTGTGAAAGCTCGAATAACTCGACAGACTCCACAGACGTTCGAGATGATAATCAAGACTAACGATAGAACATGGACCAATCAACGTCGGAAGCGAAGAGAGCAGCTCAACAGGCACAAACACCAAGCTACTTCTACCTCAATTGGCTTCAGTTCATCTAAACTAAACACAACACCAGTAACACCACCCTTATCAGTTCAGGAATTATCCAATCAACTGGACGTGAGTGCTCAAATGATATGTGATAGCGACTCGAGTACCACAAAGGATCCAACAATCTCTCTCGGAGTGGCTAGCGCCTACACGGATATGGAGGATCGTATTGGATCCTCTTTGAGTGTAGAAATGAACGCTGACCCAACAGAGCTTATCACTAGTTCTAATAATCAAACTAATCATCAAACTCAAACACAAAACTCAGAGATCAACGTCCAATCACGTGCTACCAATCCACCATTAATATGTTCAAAAAAACGAAAGAATCCAAGCAGCTGCTCTAGCAGTCCGTCAAGAGTGTGTCCAAGTCCTAATGATGAGCTAACTGACGATGACAACCAGAGCACAGACAGTACCAACAACGACGATCAAAACGATGAAACCATAAACGAGCTAGTGGAGATAAAGCGCATTTGCATCAAGGATAATGACGAAAGCGAGAATATGGATGACATCTATGACTATCTATTGTGTTGTCGCGTATCACTGGCCAGAGTTTGTCATGATCTATACTTTGAGTTGAGATTGGAACATCCGTGCTCGTCGGCGAGCGACGCTTACGACTTGTTTCAATATTTTCGGAACAAACTTTCAGAAAAATAACCCCTAGATACTTAAAGTAGTAAACCAAAGAGGTTGACAACAAAAATTTCCTGGAACCAATCGTTGACGGTTGGAGTTTCAATTGGATCAGGGTGAGCAGGGCTCATCCCGAGCCCTCTTGAAGCTCTATGACCAAAGCGATGCCTTAATCTCCAACCATTAGATCCATTTTGGGCAATCTTCCACAATAAACTCATCAATGAAGGAGCGTACGCAATTAAAGCTGCTCGATTGAAGCGTATCTGAGTAAAGGGGCGTGATCGGCAAGAAATGAGGAAGAGGACAGGAGGGTTGAGGGCTGAAGAAGGCTAGTGTATTTGAAGGAATTGTTGGAAGATGGTATCGTGGAAGTTGGCTCCGTATTAGCGGTCAGCAGTCTAGTTCAGTAGCAGGATGAAACTGCCATCAGCTAGGCAAGCTCAGTTTCATTGCTATTTGATTTCGCCCCAGGGGCATGTGTGCGAATGTAGGAATCGCACAACTTCGGCCATCAGAGACGAAGAGTAAGGATTCTGTGAGGTGGTCTCTCCTGTCTTACACGAGCTTGGGAGATTTATGGGCATCCGGTAGTGGAAGCTGCATCAATTTTTGTTCTCTTTGCCATTTGATATTAGAAAGCGGCTCCCTTTTTTCGGCCCCAAATTGTTCTAGTGCAGAGGCGCTGAACTAAAACTGGGAAACAAAAGGTCCACAGGAACCAAAGAGTAGTAGCATCGACCATTTCTCTTCCTAAGCCAGCTCGCCTCGGCTCGGCTCCACACGCTGTCAAAAGCAGAGCCTAGCTTGGCCCCCTTTCAGCGGCGCCCAGACAGCTAGCGCCAATGGTCAGTTATTAATGACACCGTCCGCTATCAAGTGTCGGGCTTCTTGCCAGCTTGGAGTAAGTCAGGTGGGATTCGCCGGGTTTATAAGTGGTTGAGGATCTGGATTGTCTTTGGGGAACGAGTTTAGCACTTTGGCCTTGCAGTTTGTAAATCATGATGCAGTCGAGTGAAACACTACTTTGACAGCTACTGGCGGGCTTAACTGGATTTCCCAAGCGATCGGACGCGAGACGTGTTGGTGGTAGTTATGGCGGCAGCGGCAGCCCAAAGAGAGATAGCTTGGCGACGAGTTTATTTCGTTGGGGTCGGAGTCGGGTTAGGGGAGTGAGGTTTGAGAGCGCCCGGAGCATTGAAGGATTATCTTAAATGCTCCCCGTATACATCAGATAAATGTGATTTCATTTGGCCAAAGCGAACTGGCTTTCACGAGAACGGCCAACATCTGGTTAATTCAAGCGAGAGCAACTGCAATCGTGCGCCAAGACGTTTCATTATCAAACAGCAGAGGCTTTCCTGGTATAAAATGCCGACACCAGCGCAACTAACCGATTCGCGCAAACCCTCATTGGAGGCTCGAATAGAAAGACAGGTTAAGTTATTCAGTAGTGGCGGCCGTAAGAAGCCGTGGAATTATTGCTGGCTCCAGCGGAGGAGCGCTATTTGCGGCATCAGATGAAAGCTGGATCGAGCGATAAAGCTTTCTCGGAGATTATGTAAAGCAGCTCAATTGATGCCAGTGACGATAACAAGCGCTTTCGCGGCAGCCTCCAAAGGTAGTGCCTCGAGTTTCTGTCCATGACATAACCAAGCGATGATCCGCTTAGCAATTTGAGTTGTTTGTTTCTCGTCGGAGGTTGGTTTTGTTTTAACCTGACGCCGGCTGCTCTCACTGCCACCGCCGCTGATCGTGGAAATTGAATCTGGGCAGATTCAATTTTCATCAAGATAATAGTAATCATCAGTCTCAACGTTGAGCAACGAAGTGGATGAGCGACGAGGGAATGATATGGGCGAAGATTGATGCGCCTTTCGCGGTAACGCAAAATCGAAAGGAATAATTTCGTCAGCTGGAGCAAGATGACTAGTCCTGGCAAGTTCAGGTAAATGTCGCTCGCTAGAGAGCGACGAGATTTAAGTGAGGGCCAATTGATGAAACTGGTTTTGTTTGAATTCGGTTGCCAATTGTCTGTTGTTTTTGCTTGAAATGTCAGGTCTTCTACTCAGAGAGACTGATAGGTCCAAAATTGAAGCCAGCATCCCGCTGAGCAGAGTGATAGCGTTCCATGTGCCAAGAAAATAATTGGTCTCCATCCGATGCTAATGTCTCGGAGCGTCACATCGATTGTTGTACCTGAGAAGCACCTGCATTCGAGGCTTTGGTGAAGCACAAGCGGCGGGAAACTTTCCCGCCGAGCTTCAACTCTCATGTGCTCTCCTCTTTGACCTTATGATTTCGGAAAGAGAGAGAGAGAGGAAAATTTCAGGAGAATGCGTTCCATGTATTCGATGCACATGTGTGTCCAATAAGTCGCAGTGGTGTTACTCAAACTAAATTCAAAATCCAGATATAAAGTCCCTTCCCGAGTTCTCATTGTGTCATTCTCAAGTCGGCCAAGCTCCTCGTTTTTGGTTAGGGTCAAAAGTGGTGAGTTTTGATAGAAGAAGCCGCAAGACAATAGTATGAGTGATCAAAAGGTAGTCCTCGTGACTGGCGCAAGCTCTGGTATAGGCGAAGCAGCTGCATTAGAGTTTGCTAAACTGGGCTATAAAGTGGCCATCACTGGTAGAAACCAAGAACGACTATCGAAAGTACTTCAGTCTCTCGTATCCGAATCACCGGGTGCGTCAGCTTCAGATTTCTTGGCCTTGGTCGCCGATTTTGAGGACCAGGAGCAGGTGGAGCCGCTTGTGGAACAAACTGTCAACAAATTTGGTAGGCTCGATGTTTTAGTCAATAACGCTGGTTCGTCTGGAAAGAAACGTGGCTTAGCCGATGCAGATTTTTTTGAGGACTTCCAGAAAATTTTGCAAGTTAATTTAATGGCAGCAACTAGGCTTGCGCAGCTTTCCTCAAATCATCTCAAACAAACGAAAGGCGTTATAATTAACGTCTCCTCGATCGCTGACCGCTTAGCAATGCCAAGCATCGCGTATAGCGTGTCGAAAGCTGGCCTATCAATGCTCACTAAAACTCTAGCCAATGCTCTAGATGGAACGGGAGTTCGTGTTGTCACAGTTGCTCCAGGTCCAATTAAGACAAATTTTGCACAAGGTATCGAGAAGTTCGGCTTCATAAGCTCGTTACAGCGAGTTGGCGAGGCGTTGGAGGTTGCTCGAACAATTGTGTTCCTGAGCTCTGACAAAGCGAGTTACATCCACGGTTGCACCATAGACGTAGACGGAGGCACATACGGCAAATTCGGCGGCGTATTTAATCAGGCGAAGGAAGTACTGGAAGGTTAGGTAAGGGCGAATCAAATCAATTAGCGTTGCAGCCAGAGGGCGCGCATTGTACCGCAGTCTATTTCATTGTTCATTTAGCCATTGATCTTATTGCAACGCGATGCCGTATCCGTATTCGAAGAGCGCAAAGAGCACAAAGGTGTCAAGCAAGTCAGCTTGCACTGACAGGCCTTACCTGGAAAATTGACTTCCGAGCCTAAGTGAGCCAGCGCGTTCAGGAGATTAAGCTACCGAAGCGGCCAAGAGCTAATCTGTGCCAGGTGCATTGTGCAGAGGAAGCCAACCCTTGCAATTTACTCCATTAGGTGTTTGTATTGAGCTATCATTTTTCATGTTGGTTGCCCATCAAGCGCAGCGAGAGAATCGAGTTCTAATATGATCGGATGGAGGTTCCAACCAACAAGCTCTCTATACACAATATTTCTCCAGCTTGCATGGCCGCATTTGCGCTCGAATCGGCCAGTTGTTGTGACTCCACAGTCCACTAATTTGGCCCCTGATATCATTATTTGCACGCAACACCGAATAAAACCATCATCGTAGTTCCACTTTTCAGACCAATCCAGATGCAACTTGTTTATCTTTCAGTAGTGTGGTGTTGGTAGTATTTGTGGTTCTGTCTTACTCGCAAACAATGTTTTTCGTCGCCTAGATCAACAGCAAATTTTAGGCCCACTAGTGGGACACGTTGGGCGGGCGATGGCAACGCTTGATATCCATTTCATTATTCGCTCATGTCGCACGCAACTTTGCCTCGGATTTCCGGCTGCCACCGGTGTCGCGTGCCAGACAACAATAGACCAGCACTAGGCTTTTTAGCTTGGCTAGAGGCGACCGAGAACACCCTCCAACTCTCCTATAGGGATACAGACTTCCTATTTAGTTGAGAGCTCGTTCGCCTGGCCGCGCGTAAGATCCGATGACGTGTGACAAGCGTGCCGTCCTTGTGTCTACGCAACCAGGTCACCAGTTGGGCCAGCAAAACGGGTAGCCTCTTTGGCTAGCAACTGAACCAACTCTCCACTCCTCTTTGAGCATTAAAGCCGTGCAGGCTAAACTTTCCTCAGTTCAGGGGGCTTTCTGCTAGGCTTTAAATCTGCTTTGATTGAAGACGCTTAATCCGGCTAAATGTGACTCATGCGGTCAACGTTCATTCCTCAGCATTTTCTCTCTGCATCCCATCCCAAAAATCCCGCCAACCGGCCCGCAGCGGCGCTGGCCGCCACCACCGCTATCAGGGTTTCGCGTTTGCTAACCCAATGTTTGCTCACTGAAAACGGTCCCATTTACGCGCCAGTGGACCTCCTCTGCTAGCGCCTCATCGAGCCCATTGTTTTGGAATCCCAATGGGGACCATGCTGGCCCTCAAGCAAGCGGGCGTAAGTCTCGGTTTATTGACCAAAATCATTAGGCTCTCGATCGGCTAGACTCCTTCAGCTGGGCGACCAACGGCCCCTTATGCAAAGTCCGGCCGACTGATAATGATCGAGTTTGGACTGAGCTCCCATTGGACTAGTTGGATTTGAATATGCGCTTGTCGCTGGTTTGCTATTGTGCTCGATGCTTGCGCTTCTGGCAGAATTCCAAGGCAAAAATTGAGATTAATGACACGCAGGAGTGAGGATGGACCGAAAGAAGCGATAGAGGCAAGAACGAAGGCACCAACAGCGAGCAGCCGCCCACTTCCGCTCGGCGTGATACATCGAGCGAGTGGCCGGCACGGGCCAACCAGTGCACGTTATGCAAGCACTCACTGCAGCTGCAAATAGATATATCCCCTTGCGGGTGGGCGGAGGCTAACGCGTAAAAGCTTGACAAAGGTGGGAGAGCCTCTCTCGGGTGGAGAGTTGGGCCAGTTGACATGGCAATGAGATCATTAGTTTGTTACGTGCACCTGTCGGCTTGCTCGGACTGTTCCAGAAATAGCTCGCAAGTGACCCTCTGGATGCGCAATCAATTCAATTGCCACTCGCCCTCTGCTTGCTAAACTCGAACCTTGGTCGCCAGTATATCATAGACTCTCCTGCAGGTGTCTAGAGATGCAGGTCGAAGTTTTGCGAAACTGGCGCTAGTTTTGTGGAACGATACAACAAATTTCGACTCGTAGCACAAGCGAATAAGCGGTTAGAGTGAGGATTTAAGAATTCAACGGAGGACGCGCCCCGTCGGCGCTCATATAGCCTCAAGGTGCGTGATAGGGCGGCCCTCCTAGCCGCTACTTTAGCCCGAATTCATCATCATTTTTCTCTTCCTCGATCAAGTTGAATTTCAATGAAGCCAAAGGATTCCAACCTGGTTGCAGTGGCGGCTGGCAACGCTGCCCTTTTTGTCGGCTTCCATGGGCTAACAAAGCAATTAGTCAGCGTTCTTGCTGGACTGGTGGGTAATGATCCAATTTGAGTCTTCATGTTAGAGGCCGTAGGTAGCAGACTCATGGTTGAGCAGTGCTGCATGCAAACTCCTGGCAAAATATGGAAGCCATAATTCTCCCCTCTCCTCCATGTCTGGCAGAATCCTGCAAAGGCCGGTACTGTTCAGTGTATGGAGCCACTATCATTGGACTAGGTTGTTTTGGACGGGCGAGAAACATGTTGGCTCGCGCACAATGGCTACTTGTGAGGCTTTTGCAAGCTCAGGAAACAATTAATTCTCCCTCTTCCTGCCTAAACTCGTCTTGAGCCTCAAGTTGGTTCAGCCCATTCAGGCTAATCGATGACCGAAGAGAGTTCAACCTTGAAGAATTTGAGGCAAACGTCCCACACCAACAACAAGATCCTTTGGCAATAGATTTCCCTTCCCTCAGCCAAACCCACCCAAAGTAGTTTGCTTCCCTCATCTGCCGCAAGCAGCCGCTTAAAGTTACAGTTGCTAGTGCAGTTTGCTTGCATGCGACACGCCCAGTTTGGCCGCAAGGGCAATGGTTACGTTACTGTTGTTGTCGTTTGCGTTTTGAAAGCCGACGATGGATTTGCATACTTCGCATGCCCGAGACAATCAGTGGCGACGGTTCCGCCCACTTATCGACCGTCATCTTCGTCGCCGCCGCCACTGCCGCTGCCAATCGATGGCTCCAAAGATAGCTGATCAAACGCGATTGCAGGCCTACCAAACTGAGCTTCGGGGCAACTTGTTGATCTAATGAACTTTGGGGAGAAAATTATCGCCCAATCTCCTGCTCAGGTGGAGCAATAATCTAAAACTTGGTCAAGCTCACCCAAGTTCACACATGTTATTCAAGGGACGTTTGTTTCAATAAATCGACACAGCGTATTTCTAAGCCAGAAATCGATGGCCTATGGAAAGAGGAACTTAGAAAGCCTCCACCTAATTGAAGCTATCCCAATGGACTGGCTCTCTGATATTTGGTTGCAGCAGCCAATTTGCGCATGTTTCTAAAACTCCCGTTACTGCAAATTTGGCGGGCAGGTGCAGTCGCTGGCGTGGAACGCGGAAATTCTTTTTATGCTTGAGGTTCAGATTGGAGCTCAGGCGAAGCCGGAAACGGAATTCAGGACAAGAAGTGGCCTGATCGTTTGACCCAATCGCGTTTGTTGGTTCCCCCACTTGAGAGGCGCCATACTTCAGCAGGCAAGGGCGACTGCAGCTGCTATTGCTCACTAGGCTCGTGTCGTGATTATGATTGGACGCCGGTTTTGATTGAGTCAAAGAAACCGCAAACCAATTCGATCCTTATCTCGTTTTGGCTCGCGTCGTTCACACAATTGTCGGTGTAAAATTGAAATATCCTCTCTAAGGCGAACCTCTCACGTGCTAACCAAGAGTTGGCCTTTCCAAAGCTCTCTCTCTCTCTCCCTCTCTCTTTCTTTCTCTCGAGGTAGAGCGCCTGTTTCAAGTGCAACAGGATGGATCTAGCGGGGAGAGCCAATTTGAAAATCGTGATCGTGGTTTTGTGGTCGCGCTTTCGTGAATTGGAAGGGAGGCGCTCTCCTCGGACGAGGGTTCCAAGTGTTTAAATTTAAAACGTGTTTCAATCATAACTCTCCCCAAAAAAGCTGAATAAAAATTGTTTGGGTGATCAATTAGTTTCTTGTTTTACAAAAATACCTAGCCATTGAATAATACCACTAGAGTTGCCTCAATACTGAAGCTCACGATTGTGGTGAGAGGAGAATGCGCCTATCAGATCAGCTGCTGAATATAAAAGTTTGCCCCCATTTGCATTGGCTTTGCTGGGCAACGAGATGAGCGAACATTATCAACACAAGCAAAATTTGGCCCTGTAATCTGTGCATAGGTTTCGTAAAACAATAGCTCACGGTTGAGCGGGCAGCCGAGCGAGTGACCAGAGCCAAATGAAGGGCGAGCGCAGCCGAAAAATAATAACAACAACAATAACCACGAAAACAGCCATCACGTTTTATTATCCAGTTGCCGTTTTGCAGGCTACGAGAGCTCCGATTTGTACAGAATTCACCACGGATCATGGATCTAGCTCCTAAAAATATAATCAATTCGCAACTGACTTCCTGTTGCTATCTGAAACCAGAACAAGTGTTAACAATTAAACTAGAAGCTGAAACCAATGGAAACCATGTGACTCGTTTGGTTTAGTCGCGCAAGCTTTGATGGAGAGGCGAGCTTTTTAGTGGATGAAACTCGAGCAACTTGGCTCCCAGCTCTTAATTGATTCTCTACACTCGTGTTTCACTAATTGCGTCTGTATGGCCAGCCAAGTGGAGTGCACCGCTCGGCTTGATCAAGTTCGGATGTGACCAACGGTGGCCGGATCTTGTTAGGGTCGCGAGTTGACTTTTGGCCAGCAGCCGGGCGTTCAGTGTGAGAAACTGGCCCGCCAAAAGTCTGTGGAGCATGAAGAGTGCGAGCGGAGCCTCTGGCCGACAATGGAAGCGTAACAGCTGGAAAATGATTAATTCACTAGACCAGATTGTTGGATCACACTTCAGCCCTAAGGCCCATTGTTAGCCACAGAAACTGTCGCCCCCCCCCCTCCTCCCCGAACCGCCGCCACCATTGTTCCCCCTCGGCCGGCAAACAATCCAAGGCCGAGAAAGGAAGAGACTTGGGCCCAGCTAATTGAGGCCAATTACAAGTAGCAGCAGGCGCAGATTGGACAGCTCCAGGAAGGAGGAGGCGTTGCGTCAGTGCAAATGCAAGCGCCGGCAACAGTGAACCGTGTCCCTGGGGCGAGGCCCCCTCCAACCACTGGCGCCCGCCCATGGCCGCCATTTCCGCCAGTTCAATGGACCAAATCCGAAGGAGGCGAGCTGAGAGGTAAATTGAATTAACCTGATGCCAGTCGGCCGGCTGAGCTGAGCGCCATTGATGGCGCCCGGCTCAGCCTCGTCTCCCTCTCGCTTGCGGAGATATTATCTTTGCCCCAAGATCTGCTTCGTGTGCATCGCTCTCCAATTGCAATAGTGTGACCGGAACATAAAAGGGCCGCTCGCTGGTTCCAGTGGCTGGCGCTGCGGGTTTGGTGGCCGCGCTGGTCGCTCGGTTGGCCAGAGCTCCAGCGGGAGAGTTCCACGCTCGACGACGACGACGACGACGACGACGGCCATGAGCAACACAAGTGTATGGATGGAGGAATGGCAATTAAAAGTGGCGGCCGAAAGGATGCGCCAGTCCCCTTGAGTGGCTGTGGGCCAGTTAGCATTTAAATGAGAGCGAGTTTTGATCGGCCGGCCAGCTAGCTAGCTTAGTGGCTTCCACTTTGAGGCCACGAGCACTCTTAGCCGGAGCAATGGGCACTCTTGGTCACGATTTCGGCGGCCGCAAAGTAATTTGCATTGGCTGCAACTCGAAGCCTCATCTCTATTCAGTGGCATCAATCATCCGCAGGTAATCGTGTAATAATTATCATTCACTTTGATGGCCGGATCGTTTTGGATGCGTTTCTCGCGCGCAAATGCTGGGCTAAGGCGACGCCTGGTTGGCATGGCTCATACACTTGCTGGCCATGTTGCTGGAAGCGCAGACGAGGGCCAAGTCAACGCCATTGGCCGGCCGCTGTCCCTTTGGCGGCGGCGGCGGCAATGAACTCTCGCTCCTGTTGTTGTTGTTGTTGTTGCTCCCGTCTCAGGTAGATGCGCTGCTCGCAAATGTTGCTCAGGTAGCTAAATTAGATTCTCGGCCGAGGAGAAAACAGATTGCCAATCATCGAGTGGCTGTGTCAGGCTAGCCGAGCTCGCACAAACAAGCTCCATCTCTCTCTCTCTCTCTCTCTCTCTTTCTGCTTGAACGCCCGAATCGAGCATCCATTGAGCCAGCCAGCGAGCCACTCAAGGGACACAATGAACGCAACAGTTGGCCGCCCGAGCTGACCAAGCGACCAAGTTCATTGTCTTCCACTCGCCTGTCTCAAGGGCGCCGAGGCGAGCGGCGCCCATTTTGGGCTGCCAACTGTGCCAAGTGTCAACCTGTTTGTTGGAAGCGGCCACACGGCCAGCAACACGCTGGCCGGCCAACATCCGACTCTCGTTTTCCCTGCCCAAGCCAATCATTATCACCTCGCTCGTTTGCCCATCGAGACAATTGAATTTCGTGATTCCCATCTGGTTGCCTGTCGGCGAGTTTGAGAGAGCGGCGGCGGCGGCGGCCTGAAACGGCAGCTGCACTTGCAGCACGCCCGCCGCGCAAGGTGAACCCAATCCGGACCTTCGCCGCTCGGCCGCCCGGCAGCCCAATCAATAGGCTCAGGCTCCTGATTCTGGCCGCTGCTTTTGGCATGGGAAGCGGCCGCATTATTAGGTGAGGTTATGTAATTCAATTTTTAGCGTTTGCCCGCTAAACTGGCGCCTCCAGTCGGCCAACCTCTCACAGCTCTGCCTACTGACCGGCTGCCCCTTCGGCCGTAGGCGGCGGCGGCGGCGGCGACTCAAATGCTTTCCCGGCGGCGATTCGAGCGTTCGTGTTTAAAGCAAACAGAGTATGTTTGCGCAGCCAGCAAATGGATCCCCCTTGGCTCTGCGCCCGGCTCATGGGCTAATAAGGCACAAGCTTAGCCTCCCTCTCCCTCTCTCCGAGCACAACTTGCGCTCGGCCGTCGTCGAGTAGCCGCGATAGCTCGGCGAGTAGCTCAGGTGAGTTTGGCAGCGAGCGAGGCAGCTTAGAGCCCTAGAACACAACTCTGCGGCGCTTGTGTCAACACTGGGCCCCTCGGCCGCCATGGTTGCATATTAATTGTGTTTAGTTAGCGTTTGGCCGCCGAAGCAAAAGCCGCAACTGTCTTCCCCTCTGTCAAAGCGACGGCCGAGCTTAATGGCGCCATTATGGAGGCGAGCGGGCGAGACTTGTGCCGGATGCTCGAGGCGAACCGAGGCCAGCAAACTGGGCACAAGTGGCCGGCTTAGCTGGACAGGGACATTCTACATCTGTGTTTGCGAGTTGCTGCTGCACGCAAGCGGCCCTTGCGGATGGTTGGTCAGCGCCGGCTGCCTCGCCCACAGATGGGCCCGTGGGCGCGCCGCACTTGCGCTCGGCTGGCCCCGGAAGTCGGGCGGCCCCCCCCCCCGCCGCCAGTGTTGGCGGCGGCCGTCGCTAATGAGCCGCCGGCGCCTGGCTATGACGAGTTGGCGGCCAGAGCCGGCGATCATTATGGAGGCGCGCGAGTTGGCTGCTGCGAGGGCGGCTGGACTGGCCGCAAACAATATCCAGTGTTGGAGCTGGCACGCTCCACTTGATCCCTGCCCAGCGAGTGGCTGGCCGGCCGGCCAAGTTGGCGCCCAACGAGCAACTTGGCGCCCAAATGCAAGGCTCGCTCACCGGCGCTCGCCTGACCCCCTCCGCTCGAGGCCGAGCTGGCTGGCTGGCCTCGCGTTTAGTCGAGCGTTCTGTTTTGTTTTGAATTGAATTGAATTGAATTGAAACGCGCTCGAGGCTGCGAAGGGGGCCGCCGCAAGTGGCGGCCACCGAGCGCCGGCCAGAGTCGGTGCGGCATCATGGGGCTCGAAACCGCAATCATGATAGCGCTCGGCTTTGAACTGATGAACTTGTTTCGCAAACAGACTCGGCCAGCGCAGCTCATGTAATTGCGCAACTCTAATTGCCCAGCCAGTCTCCAATGCCGTCGCCAATGCCAACGCCTCTCAGAGTCTCTCGCTCGCTCTGCCTTTTAAAGCTGTGGGGCCCCAGCTGCGGACGGAATGCCCCATTCCAACAATGGAAGTCGAGATTGGAAATGTTTGGAATTCTCTCCCCTTGAAAGAGAGCCTCTCTCGCTTCCTCCCATTCCCATTCCACCAACCAACTCGCCAATCTCGGCTTCCCGCCGCCTCAGAGCGGCAAACGAAACCATTCACTTGTAATCAAGATATCACTACTTTTGATCAAACTGCAAACACTCTCCCTCTCGGCGCTAGATTAGCTTTTGTTTGGCGCCAAGGCTCCAGTTCAAGGGCCTCGGCTCTCCAACTCTTGCCCAAGTGTGGCCGGCCGGCCGGGCGGCGGCGATGCTGGTTGCGCGCTCGGTGTGGCCGTTCAGCGAGCAGTTCAGCTGGAGCGCCGCCAAGTGGGCCGGCCGACGGGCGGGCGCCTCCGCCGGCCCGCACAACGCTTCCTGTCCTGGAGCCATCACACCTCGGCGAGCAGAGGCGCCGCTCTGGCCAGACAGCTCGCACTGGGACGGCTCAAACTTGGCGCTCACATTAGGAGTTGAGCGGCCGAGCGAGCCTCGGCTGAGGGCGGCGCTCCATGAGGCGGGCCCGTCAGCCGCAACCGGCGGCCGTGGAGGCGCCTCTCGCGCGAGCGCACTCGCGAGCGCCAGCCAGCCAGCTCGGGGCCACTTGAGCGCCAAGCCGAAGCTCAGGGCCCAGAGCTGGCGCCGTCGAGCGGCCGATGGCGCTCAATCCCAGGGCTCAAGCTCAAACTCCACCTGGCTGACTGGCGAGCGGCCGGCCGCCAACTTCCAATTCGTCCAACTCGAAGCTCCATGTTATTGAGTACTTTTAAGCACGCGATTACGCAATAGGCGGAGAGGGCGGCCAAACGCCCATATCTTGTTAGCAAGCAGCTCGTTTGTTGCTGCTCTGCTTGCTCTGATGGCGCAAAAGTTGCTCGCTGGAGGAGCGCTTTGTTCGCGCTGCCCTGTTTGCTATGGACCAAAAGGAGGCTGTCCAATGGAGGGGGGGGGGAGCGAGAACAAGGAAGAGGGATCGGCGAGCAGGAGAGAGGGCGAACAACCGCAACATCAGGTGTTTGCGCTCAAATCGGCATCCTCCGGCCCCGAGCTCAGCGCGGCGCCCAAGGGAGGCGCGGACTGCATTTCAATTGCGAGCAGTCTGCATGGTCTGCTGGGCCCGCTGGCTTCTTGGCCGGCGCGTCCGCAAGCTTCCATGTCCGTCAGCGCGCTCCTGGCTGGCTGGCTGGCTCGCGCGGGCTTGGCGCCGGCGCGGCGACACACGCGGGCCGCCCAGTTGCTGCTCGAGGCGGCGAGCAAAGCCGAGTAGCCGGCTGGAGGTTGCCGTCAGTAATGACTCACTCGCCCCATCCACTGCTGGCTCCTGCGCGCGCGCGCTCGCCTGGCCGACTTTTGAAATAATAATAATGGTGGCGCAGTGATAATAATTCCACCCGGCCAGCGCCGCACTCAATCTGTCCGTCTCAGCCAGGAGCCGCTTGGAGTTTCGCTTGGACACAAAACGGCGGCCAAGTCTATTATTAGCGTCGCCGGCAAGCAGAGCCGAGCAGAGCTGAGCTGAGGAGAGGAAAGCGGAGACGGCGCACAAAGTTTGCCCGAGCAGCCTTATCTGCCACTCTCGCCGGCTCACCTGGCCGCCGCCGCCGCCGCCGCCACTTGACTCGCAGCCGGCCGGAGGAGGATACTACACTAAACTAAACGCTAACACACACACTCACTTTGTCCATTCTCCGGTTTCTCTCAAACTCCAGGATTGCCGCCCGCCGCCCAAATTGCCTCCGTGGCCACCAATTTTTCCACCGCCTGGCCGCCACCTTTGCGCCGGCCAGGAGAGCTTCTGCAACATCAGCGGCGGCGGCGGCGGCGCCAGCTGAAGCCGCCTCCAGCGAGGACGTCACTCAGGCGCCAATTGGCCCACTGGCCCGCAAACTGGCTCTCAGGCGGCCCAAATCTGCTTGGACAATGCCGCTTGCAGTGCGCGCGCGCGCTGACCAGCTCGCCCGGCCGCCGCAAGGTTAGTGTTTTAATTTATTCCCAACAAGGCCGGCCAGGTGGAGGGTGGCGCCATGTCAATGCCATCGCTGCTGGTAAATCAACAAGCCCAATCGGAAGGGGCGAAGAATTGTGTTGGGCGTCGGGCGGCGAGCAACACAAAGTGGAAAGCAAGTTTTGGCTTGCCGGCGAGGAATATTGATTTTTATTTCCATTCTCTCCTCGCGGGCCGCAAACAAAAGGCCGCCAACGAGAGAGGTTGAGGAGAGGACTGCACTAACCTGGTTTCCTCGCTTCAAACTTCCAAGGCGCCCCTGCGCAACCTCTGAGGCAACACGGGCGCAGAGTGTGCGCTCAAATCCGCCACAAACCCAAATTGGCCCCGATGTCGCCAGACGTGGTCGTTGTTGTTGTTGTTGTTGTTGCTGCTGCTGTTTCTGCTGGCGGCGGTGAATTTAAACTCGCCCTCCCTCCTCACTGGCGGCCTTACGGGCCCCACCAACTGGAAGCGCGGCGCTTGGCTGGCCCACTGGGCGCCTCGGATGGGATTGGATTGGGTTGGGTTTGGTTGGTAAATGGAGGCACTGATGAGGCTGGCGGCGCGCAAAGAATGGGCCAGTTGGACGCTTGGGCGAGCAGAGGAAAGGTGAGCCGCGAGCAAACGTATAAACACCCGCTGGCCTACAAACAAACAAGATGCGGCCCCAAAGACGGATGATCGATCAATCCGAGCGCTGCCGGCTGCTCGCTGCTTGCTGCGGGCGCCGACCAGCCGGCCCGGCGAGCGACACGCAGCTCAGCGGCCCAATCTGGCCGCCACGGGCCTTTTGGGCGTTCAAGAGGCGGAAGGAGGAGGAGAGGCGGCGCTTGCAGTGGCAGCAAATGACAAACAATTGGCCCTTCCAGAGGTTGCTGCGAGAGGCGGCCTTGGTTCAATTGTTGCACGCGATTGCGGCCTTCTCGGAGGGAGGAGGCGGCGGCTTGGCTGGCTGGCTGGCTGGCTGGCTGGAGCTTTGATTGAATGATTGATCTAGTGAACTGGAATTGATTGATTTCCACACGGACGGAGCTCCTCCTTGGGGCGGCTTGTTTACGTTTCGCAAATCAAGCCTCCTCCCGGCTCTCGTCCTAGCCGCTCGCCCCGCTCACCTGGCTGCGGGCTCCTCCCAATCGGGCGGCTACTCGCCATTGTTCGCGGCGCTGCGGCCTCTAATGGGATCAAAGGATGCGCTCAATTAGCACGTAAACTGGCGATTGATCATAATCATCGTCATTGTTCGCGGCGGCGGCGGCGGCCAAGCTGCAGTTGAAGCAGCTTTTAGTCGGAGTTGCTCGAGCTTGGCTCAACTCGGCGCGCCGACCTTTTGCCAGTTGCGGCCCGCGCCTTTTGGCCCGCGAGACCACAAACATCTCACTCCGGCCGCCAGACGAGCGGCCGGATTTTAGAAGAAGTCCGCCGTGCTGGCCTGGCCGCCAATCAGGCAGCTTTAGGCCGAGCTATTTATTGAACTTCGCCTTGCGCTCAGTCTTTCGCTCGTCCAGAAGTTCATCGCCATCCCTGTTGGCTGGCTGGTTGGCCGGCCGGCCGGCCCTTTGGCCAAACTAGCCGCCGGCCGGCCGGCCTGCAATAAACGGGTTTGAGGGGGATCCGTGGCCGAGGAGCGGGGCAATAAAGCGCGGCCGCTTAGGTGAGGCCCGAGCGAGTCTGTCGCAGGAGGGCGCTAAAAGGGCCATCACTCGACTCGGCTCGACTCGGCTCAACCAGAACCGAGCGCCGGCTTGCTGGTGGCCGAAGGGGGTGTTTGGCTGTCCTCGGCCAAGCGGCCCTCGCGGCATCTTGAGCGCAGATGGGCGCGCGAGACTTATAACGGGTGAGCGGATTTTAGTGTCGTCAATTTGGCACCAAGTGAAGCGCGAGCCAGTCTTCAATTACACACACACACACACGCACAGACGCGCGCTCCAACCAAACACACAGCGGCGCAGAGCCGGCCCAGAGTGTATCAATCAAAGACTTGCCGGCGGGGAGCGCCGCTTGTAACCTAATTTTAACGCTTCGCATTGGGCCAAACCGCACAGAGCGGGGCCCTCGACTTTGGGCCGGCTGTTGCGAGTTGGGCTGCGCGGCGCTCCGAGACAGGGACAGGGGGAGCCTCCAATTTGCTTGGCTCCAATTTGCTCGCCGGAATTGAATAAAGTTTTGCGCGACGAAACAATTTGCCGGCCCGTCGAGCTAGCTAGCTGGCTGGCTGGCCGGCGCCAACTCCGCGGTGGCTTGCAATTGAATTAGACGGCGCCGATCCGCCCGCCGGCCGGCCTCGCACTTGGGCGCTCCCATTGCGGCGGCGGGGGGCGCCGGATGCACCTCGCGCGCCTCCATCCGGGCGCCCGTGCCACTCGAACCGGTGAGCGGATCACTCTGGCTGGCTGGCTGCCTGGCTTGCAACTGAGGCGCGTGGCTGCTGGCAGCCGGGCGCATGAAAGCTCATCCGCTTTCATGCTCTCAGAGCGGCGACACTTTAAAGCGAGCAACCGTTTCCAGGGTTTGCGCGAATTAGCCGCCGCCGCCGCCCGTTTCCGATCTTTCGAGATTCCCGCTGGCTTAATTATCCTGTCAATCACTTGGCCCTCATCGCAAGCAGCGCGCCGTTTGATTAAATTCAAATCTCAAATCGCAGCCGCTCGCCCGATTATTTGGGCCGCCGGCCTCAAGCGCCGGGATCCCATTTCAGCCAGCCAGCCAACCGCCACCCATTCGATAGTTGGTTGCGCAAAACTGGCTCCAGTTTGCGTCGGCCGGCCAGTTTCAGGTTATGATTTTTGGGCGCCGCCATGGCCCAGTTCCAGTTTGCAACCGCCCAAAAGTGTTAACCAGAACTGAAGCGGGCGCAAATTGGCCCGCGCTCGCCACCCCGATCGGCGGCCAGTCCAGCTCTGGCGCCACTGAGCGCCATGGTGTTGCCAACTATTCGAGTCTTGCTGGGGGAGTGGAATGGAGGCGCCGCCTCCACCGCTTGGCCGACGTTGAAGCCGTTCGCCGGTTCGCCGAGAGCGAGGACAAGTTTCAAGCAAATTTGTCGCCCCATTCAGCGCCAATCCCAATTCGGGCGGCCCGCTTGCTCGCGGATTGCAAACCTGCCACTCGGCCGCTCGAGAGGCGCAATTTGTGCACTTTGTCTCCAGCTTCAGCTCCAACTCCAGCTCCAACTCCAGTTTGCATTCGCATTCAAATTCGCGGCAGGCAGCTCGCCTCTGCGCTGCAGCAACGGCGCTCGCCCATCCATCAGCGATGCTGGCCGGCCGGCCGCCCGATCGCTGGTGACAGGTGAACGTGGGCCTCTCTCGCTCGGAAGTGGCCGGCGCGCGTTTGGCCGGCCGGCCGGCCAGCGGCAGGCAGAGGCCGGCTCAGCTTTGGCTGGCCCGCTCCTCTGCTTGCGCATCTTAATTTTCGAGCCGGGCCGAGCCGGGAGAGGCGGCTGCGGGTGATTAATTGTCGCATTGCAATGACTTGGCACCGTTGGCGCTGCCTGCGGAGACTGGGCCGAGCGGCGTCTGCGCGGCCAGCAAGCAGCCAGTCTCATTCACACATGCGAGCACCTCCCCTGAACGCGCGCCAGACTCCCCGAACGCAAGCCGAGTGACTCATGCCGGCGGCCAATCCTATCGGCGGCCCGCTCGGTGGGCTCAGAGGGCGCGCGATCAATCTGCATAGCGCAAAGGTTGGAATTAACGGCGGCGGCGGCGCCCAAACAAATTCGCCCGCCGGCCAGCTGATCCGAGTCCGTCCGTCCGTCCGTCCGTCCGTCCGTCCGTCCTTGCGAGCTCGAGCCTCAGCCAGGAGTTTGCGCTCGAGTTTGCGCTCGGAGTGGAGCGAAGGGGCGGCCGGTGGGGCTGGTGCATTCCCGCGGGCCAGCCAGCCGGCCGGCCAGCTGATCGCGAGCGCAATCGAGAGTGAGAGGAAGAGCGAGCCTGTCCGGCGCGCAAACAGAAATCAATCAAAAGTCAGAAAATTATAAATCAACTCTTGGCTGTCACACCAAACTCGCCCCCAAAACTTGACGCTGCAAACTTTTCGCTACGAAGCTCATCCATGGGGCGCAACATCGGCGCTTTGCCGGCTCAGTTTGGTGCCGTCCAGTCTGCTCCGGCTCTCGGCTCGTTCCATTCACCTGGCCGCCCCCCTCTTCGAAACACGCACGCCCGTCCTTTCGCTCCCTGCCGGCGCCAGTCGAGTGCAAAGGGAGGGCAAACAAGCCGAGAGGAGTCAGATCGGCCGCCAAATCTAATAAGCGAGCCATGAGAGTTTGAATCCAATGAGTTATGAGATTTGGCTGCGAGGCGGGCGCCTACACTCTGGCGCAAACCTTTTGGCGCCGGTGGATATAAATACGCTCATCTTGCGCGCCCCATCCGCGGCCAACGTGCGGCGCCAACAGGCCGCCGAGGCTTGTTTTCCGCCTCCACTGGCGGCTTTGCGGGCAACTCCCGCGAGTGCCATGGATCATTAGGCTTCCGGCCGATGCATTTCGGCAGCCGCGTGCTGGCCACGGGGGGAGGAGGAGGATGTTTGCTTGTTTGATGAAAAAGCGGGCGCCCTCCTTGGCTTTGCTCGCGCGCGATGATGCATCGCAGATTTGAGTGAGCCGCTCACTGTGAGCGCGCACCTCGCGCTGCGAAGATTTGATGACTGATTAGGCGAGCAAAGCCGCCGCCTCCTCCTCGCCCAATCAGCGCGCCCACGAAGCGAGCCGCCAGAGTGGCGCCCGCGGCGAGCGGCGCAAACCAGCGCAAGGCGCCCAAACTTTAAATCAATCACCCGCCTTATCTGGGGCTGGCTTACGGGCGCCGATCGCGAGTGAAGTCTCGCCGGTGGCTGGCTAATGTTGCATAGGGGCGGCCAAGCTCGGCGTTAGTGTGTCTGCGCGCCCGCCACTGGAAGCCAGTGGAGCAAATGATTGTCTTCTCTGCGCCTAGCGCCAGGAGTGGCCGGCCGCCTGATGCCCGCCTGGCCAGCTGGGCGCCGCTCTTATCTGCGCGGCGCCCGGCTTGAGCCGAGCGAACCTTGATGATAATAAATGAACTTGGCCCACTTCCTGCCCGCCCCTCCTCCTCCTCCTCCTCCCGCCTGCCTCTACGCAGCTCGAACGCCTTCGGCCGCAAGCGGGAGTGTTTTGACTCGCCCGCCAGCCGGTGGGCCCGCCGATAGTGGCTCCACTTGGGGGCCTTCGAGCGCCGCAAGCGGCCGAACACCGCAGCGCCACTGCCACTAATGATATCCGCATATAAAACTCACTCAGCCGACGAGGGCCAAAGGAAGTGAAAGAAAAATAAAAACATCTCTCCGCTCGCCAAAACTGAGCAGGCCCATTGTGTGTGCCCGAAAGATGCAAGCGGCAAACTGGTGTGGCGAGATTCCTCGCGCTTAAACTTACAGCTGGAGCCCAGTGTTTGCGGGTGTTGCCTTACTGGCTGAAGTAAGCAAACATTAGAATGGAAAGGCAAAAGCCTCCAATTCCTACCTTCCCTCCTCCCCCCCCCCCAATGGCTCCTCTCCATTATAAATTCAAATCTAATTTCTATTCAATGGAAGTCGGCTTTTCTCCAAATTGTCGCGCCAGCGCAACACGAAGGCACAGGGCGAGAGCGGCCCCCCTGGAATTGGAATCAAACTCGCTTGACACACACTCGTTGCGGGCAGCTCGTCGCGCAAAGTTTTGTCTGCGCCGCCATTAGTTGAGTTGGCCGCACAATCAGCTTGCGCGCCCCCAGCGGCCCAGTGGGCGCGCGAGCAGGGGGCCAGAGCGCGCCAGGTAAGGGGCCGAGCGAGGCCGCAAGCACGTGTGGCGCCCATTATCTCCCGGCGACCATCTCCCTGCCCCGAGAGCGAGTTGTCTCCGCGCCAGTCTCAGCGCGACCCCGCAATTGGTCCCTCCGCCGCCGCTGCCCAGCTGCCCCCCCCCCTTGGCTGGCTGGCTGACTGGCTCGCGCCCACTCGGACAAGCCGGCCAGCGGCGCAGTAGGTGGCTTCTGGTGGCCGCTCGCTCGGCCGGCGCCTACCTGGCCGCACGTCGTTGGCCAAAGGCTGCAATTAGCGCCACGCAAGCGGCCACTTCCTCCCCCCTCTCGCGCGGAAGTTGAAGGAGGGGAGTTTTGTTTGCCATTTCGGCCACTTTTAGGCCTAAATTAACACTCCCAAAAGTGGGCGGCTCTCTGATCAGCGGCGGCGTTGGCGGCGGCGGCGACGACGACGACGACGACAACGGAGCCGCCGATGGGGGCTCGTTGTGAGGGCGGAAGAGTTGCAGCCACTCGTCAGATTAGCCGCCGAGATTCAGCCCACACTGCTCGGCCCCTCGGCGCAGCTCCAGCCCAAGCCAGCCAGCCCTCCATGAAGGACTCATTAAGTCCGCTTTCAGGCCCCCCCCCTTAATGGTTCCGGCGGCGACACTGATAGCCGGCGCTGAGTGAGCGGCGGCTTAGTTTTAGCGGCCGGCAAGTTCGAATTGGCCCCACTTCCAAGTTGATCACTGGAGATAGGAGCGCGCGCGCGCGGCCAACCTTTCGGCGCTGGCCGCCGCCAATCGGCCCTCCGCCTCGCGCACACTTGACACTTTAAAGTAGAATAAGAATTTAATTGACATTCTCGGTGCCACAAGCGGCGCAGACAAACTAAGCCCGGCCACTCTGGACGGAGCCGCAGGCAAAGTGTGTCTCTCTCTCCTCCCTTTTGCCCTCTGCACCCGGGATTTGTGCTCGGCCCACTGGAGGGCCGAGTGTTGCTTGTTTGCAAGCAGGATGCTGCGCCGGCCAGCCTCACCTGGGCTCGAGTCGGCCAGGAGGAGCGGCGGCGAGTTTAGATGTCATGCGGATTTGGCCACGAACTCTCCTCCTCCTCCTCCCACAACGCGACTCCAACTCAAACCACCACCACTCCGCCGAGACCTGTGCAGGAGGGACGCGACAGGACAGGACAGATTCGGGCATTTGTTTTGGCGAGCAGTGCATACGAGGCGCTCATTGTGTCGCTCCTATCCGGCTCTCAGATTTCCAACTCACCTCCCCCCTTCCCCCCGCTCTGCCATAGCCGGACTCTGGGGGAGCTCAGAGCGCTGCCCCCACTCTCACAGACTGGCCGGCGGGCGCGCATGCGCCCTTGCGACAGCTGCGTGCCCGCGGCGGCATTGGAGGGGAGCGCGAGCGGCGCGCCCGTTGCAATGGCCAGAGATCGTCCGCCTCGAGAGGCAGGGGACTCGCTCGTCGGCAGGCTGCGCCCGAGCGAACTGAACGAGAACCGGTTTTTGTTCGCTACGGCGCATCGTATTGGCCCGCCGTGTTAATCGCCGCACGGCTCTCGCGGCCACCATTCGCTCATGGAGCCCTGAACGTGTCGCATCCGCAACCACTGACCTTGCAAACCCAACCAAAATTCAACCCATTGGATCAACCAAACTGAACCCAAAACGCTGAGCTTAGCAGGCAAAAGGACGAAGACAACAACAAGTATTGTGTTCGCAAGAGATTCAAGTCAAGCCGGCAAGAGACTTACGAAGGCAAGTTGATTCGAAGAGCCGACGAGAGAGAGAGAGGAAACACACAGATGGCAGATGAGACGGAATCAAGGTGGGAAAGGTGAGAGAGGAGGAGGAGAAGAATAAGGTAGAAGAATTGTGGCCGTTGAGGAGATGCGCAAGAGACGAGCCAACATGGGAGCCCCCCGGCGTCTCGGGTGGCCGATTTGCGTGGGCTCGCGAGCAACAGCCTCGAGAATCCTGCTGGCCGCCACTCTGCTCCAGCTAACCCATTTCACTCTGAGCGTCAGTCTCAGCCTCAGCCCCAGTCAACCAACCAGCACCCAAACGCCCGCCCGCCACCCAATCGAGCAATATGCATCATCATCATCATCACCAACCGAAGACACAAACGCAAACAACTTCAAGCTAGTCAAAGCGAGCGACACGCAGTCGCCACAAGCAGCTCAAAAGTTGCCCTTGATCAGGCAGCAGCAGCAGCAGCAACCAGATCTTGACAATGTGATCGAAACCACAACCTCGCTCCTACCGCGCAACCAAGCCAACACTGGCGGCTACTCCCCGTCGTCGGCCGAGAGATTTGCCGGAACGGCGCAAGCAAGGACGAGGCCAACGCCAACCAGTTGCCAGCTCCCACCAACTTGGGCCGGAAAATGGTATCAGTCAAACAAGGAGCTCATTCGGGTGACAAACACTGAAATCAGTGATAAAGGCTTATGTCGTGATCAAAAAGGTGATAAATATTTGTTCGAGTACACGGGCACCACAAAACATCAACAGCAACAACAGCAACCACAACAAGCGGGCTCCTGTCTTGTCTGCCTCGTTATAAACGAGCGCCATCTTAATGTCTTGCAATACAAAGAGTCCAGCTGCCAACCGATACCCGCTAATTACTACAATCGCTCAACAAACAACCTCATTATCCCGCAAAACGACGACGACCATTCCCTCCTTGATTCCATTTGCTCTGATATAACTGGCGACGCTCAGTTGGAATCACTCTTTCGCCTTGACACGCCCGCCATCGAATGTCCAATCATTGGCCAATACTCATTCACTTACGATGGCTGCCGCGAGCCATATTCATCACTCGACTCCTGTATAGACAAAAAGCAACTAAACTTCAAATTCTCAGCCTGCCCCGACGTTCCTGGCTCAGAAAGTAAATGTAAGTACTAATTAAGCCTTGTGCAATTTTTCTTTCCTCGTTTCGTGTGCTCGCGGTCTCCGTCGGCCTCCGCAATCCTGCCCCCTCCTTTCTATGTCACTGGTTGCCTTGCATGATCCATGCCCAAACCTGAGCCAGCTGCACTTGCAATCGAGTCTGGTGTTGCTAATTTTACGAACCGGGCCGCTTTCAAGACTCTGCGCTGCCAGGCGATACCGTTGCGGCCATCAGCAACACCGTCAGCGCAAACAGGTACACCTCCTGTGCCCAGTCCGATTCTAGTACTAATCATCCTGCTGTCATCCGTCATCTTGTCTTGTAAAACAAAACAGCCGAAGTACTAAAATGCTATGCCGACTGGAGTGAGGGTAATAATTATTACATGATTGGCCGGCTAGAACACGCATCTAATCATCAGGATAAGGGCAGATTCAGGTGCTTTGTGTACGAAAAAACGCTGGATGGCGAATTTATTCAAATGGCTCAATCTCTGGAAGAAAGTTGTTACGGTCTGATTAATGCCAATGAGGGACCGAAAACATTACGTTTACATGCGAATCCTCCCACCATTCACAAGTGCCATTTCCCCTCTTACATCCAAAGCCAATCAGAAAACTGGTTAAGTGTTGACAACTCACTGATATATATGTTCAATCAAAACTCAACTAAGTACCAAGTCAAAGAGACGAAAGAGGGCAACGTCATCGAGGAAGCTGCCTGTTTACAACAGTTTTCATATCCTCATTTGCGCTCACACACTAATCATAATCAGCAGCAGTTTGCTAGAAGCAGTAGCAATCAAGCGTCGCAAGTTATTACCAATAGAAGATTTCCAACGCATTCGTCCACCCTTAATCAAGCCAATCAACCATTCCATCAAGCTACTCCAAGAAACACAGCAGCATTTAATGATTTAGTCTACCTCGTCCAAATAACCAAAAATTGGTAAGTCTCACTTTCGCAAGTTTGACTCGCTGTCACTCTCTGTTTTGATGCCATTGTTTAAGCTAAGTTGGTTTTATTTGTGCCAACCTGAACTCGACATCCATTTATATCACTACCTGTCACAACCAAATTCTTTCTTACACCGGCCAGGGCTTTTCGTTCTAGTTTGATTTGGATAACTAATATAGACTGTACAATGATTCAATTATGAAATGTTCCATTGTTGATTCCCTGATGATACAATAATATACAAAAAATAGGAATACCATCTGCATTAGTTGGCTCCCAATCGCCATTTTCCTAAGCTTATGCCTGGCGCTTACTACTTTGTTGGGGTCATCTTTCAGCGCGAACAATCTGCAATGAATCGAATTTCAGATTAGTTAGCATTCTGTTTCTAATGAACATAAATAGGCCAGTTTGATATACGGTTACTCACTTTGCACCAACGTAGTATCGACGGAGGTAGTCGTCCCATCTGACCTGTCGAATGTCAAAGTTGAATATCTCCTTATCTACAGGGGTCAATCCCTCATAGAGGCAGGTGACGTTGGAGCAGTTGAATAACCATTGGTTTGTGGTGAACGGCTTCAACGTTTGTATCATCTTCATTAGACGCTTGTACACTATCACGAGCTTAGGTTTCCTCCCCATGAATTTGAGTACAAAATCAACAGTGTAGGCTACTGTTGCGTGGTTTATAAAGTTGAATATGTTGAATAGGTATTCATTTGATATGAGCAGAGTGTCGGGTCGGCGCATCAAGTTATTGCAAGGATACACCAGTCCTATTTGCTTGATATACTTTGAAAAATCTCTCCAAAGGACTGGATTGAGAGTTCCGCTGACACAATTGTATACACTTATGTCCTTGATCCGTATGGAGCCGATTGGCTCAACTTCAACCTCTTGATGCAATTTTGTAGCTGGATCACGATGTTGCCGATGAACCTGCCAAGCCGCACAAATTATGAGATTAGCCACGATATCAACTGGTACGATGTCTGCGCAATAGTCTGGACAAGCAAGCATCGCTTGTAACGCGCCCGTCATCAACGATAGGATGACGCCTGTTGGTCCGTTGAAGTTATCGACCCAACCACAGATTGGTTGACGCCATATACCAGCCACTATGGACGGTCGCACCATTGCGATTGGTATGTTGGGTAGCAATTTCCGTGCTCGCTCTACCAATAGCGCTTCCGCCACTGCTTTGGTGTACGTATACGTGTTTGGTCGCTCCTCCAAGAGAGCTGGCGATATTTTCTCTAGAATGTCCGGCTTCATCCAGCGCGCCATATCGATCAGCCTATCGGCCTCGATGGGTGCCTCGTAGAAGACTTCGTCCACTTGTTTCCTGTTGCAATTCGAGTATGCGGTCGAGACATGAACTAAAGCCTCTAGGCTGCTCAGTTTGCTTGCAAGATCAACCAAGTTTTCAACGCTCACCACGTTGTTTTCCACGGCTACCTTGAGAGGCTCGACAAATTTTACCGTGGCCGCTGAATGAAAGACCAGCGAGACACGAGAGCTCAAGAGCTCGATGTCGCCGCTTGACAGACCGAAGAATGGCTTTGTTATGTCACCCCGAATGGCCACTACCTTGTTGAGCTGCTTTTGTCCGTCGGGTGAGCTGCGGAGGCGTTCAAAGAGCTCGCATCTGATCAGAGACTCAACTCTCTCGCCTACCTCGAGGCCGCGCTTTGGCCGCATAAGTATAAACACCTGCCTCAGGCCGGGACATGATCTAAGTAATTTTTCGAGGAGGCACTGTTGCGGTGTGTTAGTTCGAATGCCACCAATAAGCTCCATTTAAGCTTTTACCGATCACTTCCTTACCTTGCCAACAAAACCAGACGCACCAGTGATGAAGATGCTCCTCCCGGTATAAAAATCAGCTATTTTTGAATCTCGATGAGTGTCTAGCGTCTGGTTGTCACTCTTCACATATTCAAACATTTCCTCGAAAGCTCTTGAGTCAGTTGTTTGAGCTACATCTTCCCTCTTGGAAGCGAGCCGACGATCGTTCATGGCCACCATCAGCTGGCATGTTCTTTCTTTGAAGGTAGTTTCGTCGTTTAATGGCTTCTTTCTGCAATCTCCGGTCACCATACCAGGATCGTCGGCCAGATGCGCAATTAGTTCAGTTGTCATAGTGCGAATTTGTGTTGTTGTAGACTGTTATCTCTCAAACGGTGATATAACTGCGCGCCACTCTGTTATGAGATTTTATACAGCGTAACATCTATAACTGAATGATACCGATTTTTACTCAATGATGTAACTAGGCACTCTCACCGCATTCTTCTCGAGACTGAATCTAGGAGGATAAATTTTGAGTCTATCCTGGATAGTTTATTTCAAGCTTTCAACCGAATACACTATTCCACATCAGGAGCTAGCCGCTGAAAACCCTCCACCTCTCTCGTATGATTCAATGATATTGACGCTTATGGCCGTCATGGTAGCAGTTGACTTTCGGATTCGCCCTTCGTCTTGGAGTTGAACTATCAGCTTCGTATTTGTCGCGTTTAAATCATAGGCCCCACCTCCATAATGAAGGAGATTTAGAGGTTGAGGAGATCATGTTGCGCCCAAGCTATTGTGGGCCCTAGTTGTCGTGGTCGTCGATCAACTTCCGATTAACTCGCAGACTCAAATCAAAAGTCGAACAGATTAGTTATACGAAAGGTTGACGATTTAAAGCAGACTAGCGCGGTCTACGTATTTCGAGCGCACCAGGTAGACTTCTGGTGTTCAAGCCCAGTAAAGAGAGCTAAGAGGAAATGGTTGCACTAACTTTCCATGATGTGGTAGCTGCCACCATTAGCCCTAGTATCTTTACAGCCAGTTTTGAGCTAGAGGGCCGATTGTTCGTTCCCCGCCGTCGTTGATCAGTTCCGATAGCAGAGTTTGGGGGGTGGGGGAAGCAAACGGTGGGCGGGTGTACGAGCGAGGAGATCGACCTGGTGAGAATGCGCACCTCCCGAACTTCCTATTGCCATTCAAGTACACATCCACAGCTTTAGAGAGTTGGCTCAGCGTCTCGCCTGCAATTTCGACCAACTGAGTTCCGTCTTGCTCGGTCTAGTTTTATTCATGGCCCATAGAAACAAAAATACTACTCGCCTTAAACATTGACTGCTACCCAAGGATGAATGGTGACCTTCAGGGATCAGCTGTGCTCGTGGGCAATTCGACTTTGCTTACACTTATCGAAAGCCACCTCTCCGGTTAGCTCATACAATCTATTTATACCTATCTAGGACAGCTCGACAAAAAGCAAGGCAGACACGATTATCGAGAGGGAAGGGCTATTCAATTTGCTGTTGAATTTCTTCTAGCTTTTGAAAGAAGTTGGGATGCAATTTTGTCACGTATTTTGTCTATCATTTTGGTCCGTTTTGCGTTTTCGTGAGAACAATTATATTTAGCCATTGATCAAACCGATCTAGGGTCCAGTCACTAATCTTAGTCTGTGCCAACTGACGAGTAGCTGATCTAGCCCGAAGATCTGCAACCTAAAACTCGGTCGAATTTTAGGATTCTCAGATCATGGAAAAAGTTTCGTCATTCTTCCAGTCCCTCGAAAATTAGAGAGACTCTTCCGCAATTCTGCTCCGAGTGCATAAATTATCCAGTTATCAAGGTATGCCCTGTTCAGTGAACAGATGCTCTAATTGCAAAGTCTCATTCTCATGCCTTATAATCTCTAAGGAGTAGAGCAATATAAGTCATCTCTTGTATGCACGAAGTGGCGTTGACTGTCTGAAAAGGCTTCAAAGTGACAGGTGACGGTGACCGATGAATTCACCAAGCAGATGAAACTTTGTTCCTACATTTGCAAACTTGGCCGGTCAACCAGAACTATCATACGATACCATCCTACCTTGGACTAATTTATACCGATGGGTTTCATGAATTAGCCAACGATCGTGGAAATGCTAAGTTTGTCTAAATTCTGTCGGAAGATAAAGTACAACTTGGTAGGCTGCAAGATATCCATCGGAGATTTTTTATTTAACCGGTAAAATTACTGTTCAACTGTCGCTAGATCGCGATTTCGGCGCTTTTCATCGATACTTGAAGGCTATTTTGGTCAAGGAAACAGGGCTATGCAAATGCGGGCTAGTATTCATCGATTTAAAACGTGACTACTCGCTCTAATAGTCGCGAATTCTTTATCGCTTCGAATTCTCGCCAGAGATTGCGCAATGATGCATTTATCCAACGAGCCCTACACGTAATTGAGACCTCGCCTCTAACCATCTGAGAACACTTTCCCAGTTTATCGCCGATGATCTGTCAATTAGACCCACAGTTCTAACTCTAATTCTCCTATCCCACACTTACAATGTATTTCTACAGTCAAACGACAAACTATTGTGTTAGATTCTATCGTAGGTCCAACGGCATAGTTCAGATAGATTACTTCATAAGCTCACCCAACGACGGCCAGTGCAGAAGCACATACATCGGCACACCACAAACACAAATCATAACTTCAACGAGTAAGTAACAGCATCGTTAGCAGTTGTATTGGTACTATGCTTTGCAAGTCTAGCAAATCGGAATTTGATTATTTGAGCTAGTTATCTGATTACTGGTTGTCACACACAAGCATATATATATATATCGAGGCGCGATGTGAATCTAGCTGGTGTTGGTAGTGACAACGTTTGCGCCACTCAAGCACTCCATATAGATTTCGATATATGATGCGAGTGCCCCCGGCTCAATAGAGCTTCGCTCCAAACTGATTTCAGTCCTTCCTGGTCTTCTTCATTCGTGTCCAGGTCACGTTCCCTCTTCCACGCTCTGAATTGAAACCCCATCATGTCGAACTAGCTCATGGCAGCGGGCAGTTACATTTGCGCATCATGTCAGGTAGTCATGTCAAGTCAGCGAAAATGCGAGCAAATTTTGTGTTATAGTTTGTGCAATCTCGACGCGCATTCTGGCGTTCGAATATTGCACTTGTAAAGCCAACGAGGATAACATTCAGTCGTCTGAACTGGCTAAAAAGGCTCTCGAATCTCCTGCTCAAGTGACAGCAAACGAAGAGTAGCTACTAACGCCGGCTCTAAGTGTGTCCGAGCTTGAAACAGTGAGATCGATATCTACAGACAGCGTTTCGTCCATCACCAGTTAGTATGGTGAAAACACTGATGACTTATCGCGATTTGCAATGGATGACGATGAGCCAGGTTGGGAGTGAACAGGCATCGCCTTTGTATCCCAACCAAGAGCACCGAAGACTCGAACCAAAATCAGTGCCACACACTCGGCTTCTAACTAAAAGGGCTCTCTTGAGACACCCATTTGGTGGTGGAGAGGCGTTTGCCATGCCATTGCCAGCACAAACGTTCGATCCTGAGTTGATTGATCAGTTGCTACGTTTGTCTCTCACTAATCCTCATGAGAGAGATATGTGAGCCGCAAGCCTTGGTCATGAGCAAGCAAGCGACAATCAAGGTCCGAGCCAAGCCCACTCATGGACATTTGGTATGTTGTTTGTTTTTCGAGCTCAAAACGCTTGTTCCAGCTCACATGCGCCTGGTATCGGCAGCAGCAGCAGCAGCACGAGCCAATCGCGAGAATCGATCATCTTGGTGGAATCCCGAATCTTATCTATGTTGACAGCATAGTCGACGACTAGTATTCAGGGATGGGAGGAGGCATAACTTGATGACGATGGCAGAGCTCGATACGTACGTCTAGCCAGGAGATGAGCATCCTCTTATGCTGCCGGTAGGAGTCCAGCTTGGGCATTCTCGAATTTAATTTCGAGATGTCTCGCTCGCTCCCCCTCCGCCTCCCCTGTCTCTTAATATTATTTCTTGTTTATACGTTACGACGATGATTAATACTCGTACTCACCAAACTGAGAGGATCCCAGGCAACATTCGTCCTCCTCTCGCTAGCTCTAACATCGCGACCGGCCGCGTTCCGGACAAACGGCGTGATATTGTATGGTAATGACCAATCAAAGTGCGAGCGCCTCTCGCGTGTCCCAAGCAACTGTCGCCAGTAATGAGCAAGACGACGTGCAATCTCCGGCATCTTCGCCTTCTCATGGCTTCAAATTGAGCAAAGTCAGCTTATTGGTTGCATGTCTCTTCCGCCATCGGCCAACTGACCAACTAGGGCGACAAAGCGAGAAACTTGGTTCCAGAGTTGGAAGCGCGACAGCTTGTGTTTGTTATCCGCAAGCCGGCAGTAGGGGAGGAGGGGAATGAGCGAAGGCAACATAAGTTTGGAATAAATTAAAACAAACCAGCCTTACGCTCTACTCTCCCAACCCACCTATTGTCGCCGTTTGAGAGCCGGAAAATTCAAGGGCGAAAGCTAAGGTAAATCAAATAATAGTGCATGCTCTGCTGGTTGGTCACTAACCGGCGAGAAGTAAATAGAGGAAGAGCTCTAGTTGCTAGTGTTTGCCGGTGAATGGCAAACTGGCACAGATGCACATTCTGCGCTATCATGGACAGACGCTCCCTTTCATCTTTCTTTCGCTCTCTCTCTCTCACACAAGGCGGCATCCTCGTGTATGCATTCAGACAAAAGAGCAACACGAATAAAGAAAATCTACGCTATTTTACCTGGAGCAATGCAATTCCATGGATGCCATACAATTTTACAAACTTTGTCTAGCATTGCGAACGATCCTGTTTGATTGTGAAGAATTCAAACAAAATTTGGGTCCAATGCAAGAGGGTTCTGTGTGTTCCAGGTGGGAGAGAATGCGAGAGTGAGGGAGAGGAAGTTGGGACAGGCTTGCTGCGCCAGCCGTCGTTGAGCGCCAGCGGCTTTCTACATCTTTCTTTCCTGTCGCAGGTAAAAAATTGTGATCATAATGAGACAGTGCTGGGATTTTCTCTCATTTGAGAACCTTAGGTCGATAGACACTCATGATGTCAGCAATTACTACCCACCCTTGACGACCTCATAGTGCTCTTGTTTTTGTGCAGGCCGCAAGCAAAGTTCGACACCAGCAACCTCTCTCGAGTGACCAACAGGTCGTTCAAAGCTTGGCGCGACAACAGTTGCGGTTACTCGGACTTCAGATTTTAGCCCGGCCATTTAATGCAAGGGAGACGGATGAGAAATTAGCACCAATGATATCAGGGATTGCGATGAACTTGGACGAGGTCCAGCTTTCAGTTGAGCAGAACTCTGGTTTGGGTTGGAGTAGTCGTAGTAGCAGTTTTATTATGGGCCAGCTTTGCCTGAAAGTCTGTTGCAAAGTTGAGCTGACGTCTGTATTACTCCCTGGGCCTTATACTCTCACTGGCGCTCCTCAGATAACTTATAATGTATCCGCGCTAGCTTTGATTATGATGGATTTTTTAGTGTCCAGCAGACTAATCTAAAGTTTGTGCTCCGGGCTAGAGTCAGAGTTGGAGACTTCGGGCTAGGGAGATTCGATCATAATAAAACGCAAGTTAATTTTTCGTATCGCCATAGCCATATAAAAGCGCACATAGGCAGACACACGGCCCACGCTCAAACTGTCCGCCGGAGCCAGTTGACGTGGTCTCCTTCCTTGACCCTGGCGACCAAACAAACACAAACGCGCACTCTCGCAAAGACAACGAACGAAGCCCAAAAACTGGAGCGGTAATCGGCCGGCTAAATTGTCGGCCACTCGCTGCATCCAAAGAGCCCAATGTTCGTCAGTTTGGCGGCTAAAACTTGATGAGGCTAACATCAAGATTTGCGTCAATAATTTATCCCGCCCGTTCTGTTTGCTCTTGCTGAAACTGGACTTGTTGCAGGTTCACTTGTTATTTGAACACAAGTTGAAGTAGCACTGCCCTCACTTAACAACCGTCGGCTTACGATGATAATGCATAATCAATTAATTATTGATATTAGTAGCAATAACAGTTTAGTCCAGCCACTGGAGCTCCTATCTCGGAGTGCCCTTATCATTTCCCTTCATCCTCGGTGTTGGTTTTCCGCCACCTGCCTGCCACAGGCGAATGTGCAGCCCTCTCTCAAAGTACACAGAGTTAGATTGGTGGAACAAATTTAATATGTCTAATCTTCAAGCTTGATCTCGCCAAATTCGAGTTTTATTTCGGTCGAATCCTAGAGCCGCCGCCAAATTGCCGCCACTCTTGTCTTGGCAATAATTATGGCCGCAGATCCAACGAACTCATCCACTCAGCTTGGATGAGTAGCCAGCCAATCGTCCAAGTCCGAACCACCATGATTAGCTTCCTCTGTTAATTAGCCCCACTCACAAGTCTGGCCGTTCACCTCAAATCGGCGGCGCCCCTTGCACAAGCAATGGAGTCATGAAATTTGGCAAAAACTAACCATTCAATTATCCAACATTATTTACAGACTTGGAGCACCAGCGATGCCCGTTCGAGGGTGCCTATACAATTGAGGCACCGATTGAAAGTGATCTCACCTACAACCCATCGAATATCTTCGTCTGCCCCCGCCAATCCTTCCTGACGGCCCAATGCGACCACCCAAGTCGCCTGAGGATTCATTCCAAGTGTTCAACCGCAAAGTTTTTTATCAAAAGTAAGTGTCGCCAGTTATTCCTTATCGATCTCATCGTGATCATGATGATATCAGTTTCCTCAACTAACCGGCCGCCACTCCCCTCATCAATAGATTTGTACTGTCTTGGAAGCTGGACAACTAATGGACTAGTGCGCCTCCTGTTGGCGGACGATGATCGCCAACGATATAGCGCCTGGTATAGGGATTATGGAGCCATACAGCTGCCCCAAGATGGCGCCTCGAACAACGTCGACACACCCGAGGCTCAAGCTTTGCAGCATCAGCCACCACAAATGGCAACTCTCTCTCAGCCCCTGAATGGTGCATCGAGTTCCCACAACCTGGCCAACTCTCTAGCCCCGATTGTCGACCTACAAATTGCCTTGATAACACCACTACCTATCGTGGCAAAGCCTATGCAAGTCAGACTAACCCGAAGAAACCAATGCTCTGACCTTCGGGGCTACACAAGCCAGGGGGCTTTCGGAAGTCCCCTATCAGCCACCTCCTCCGCCTCAATGCCAAGCTACTACGCATCCTCCGCCACAGCATCCTCATCATCTCAATCCGCCACCCTCGCGTTAAGCAATCTTTCGCCAAGCATCCTAATAACTTTGATTGTTACCTTGTTAGTGTCCCCAGTGAATAGATTTAGATGACTTTGAGCGAACGCAATGTCCAAGAGCTGGAGAGAGCCTCCAGTTTTGGTCCTTGCGCCCCCAACGTGCACGATTGTAATTGTTAAATCGAAGAAGTGCACTTGTTATATGATTAAAATATCACACTCTTACCAGCAAATTAAATTAAATCTCAGTCTGAGACAGTCAATTTGCCAATATGACTCAATTTTCATCTTTTTCGACAGCACTGAGACGTCGGAAGAAGCTAACACGTGCTAGAGCGCTAGCGCCACCCGCCACTTCCGGTTCGGCACAACCAGTTCTAGCTTGTGTTAGATTGTCCCTGGATTTTTAATCACTACGTCCCCTGTCTGTACAATCTGTCTTTCGTGTCATAGAAGACCTGGGAAATGAGAAGAATTGTCGCTAGCCTTGCGTGGAGCTCTCTTTTTCTTTTACAAGTTTAGTACATCAAACGAAGTGCCTTGTAGGATCAGTGTTCGCGCAAATACAACTAACTCAATACTAAATCCATCAATCGGTGTGATTGTTTCCAGTACCATTCAAAAATATGAAACTTGTATATTGTGCTTGTTCCTTGGCCTCCTTTGGTGAGCATTTTGTGTTTGAATTTTGGCCCGTAACTCAATACAGTTGACCTGGATCCATAGAGCCAATAGGTAGTGAAGATTATTTAGAATGTTAACGAGTTAGCGCAATTTGCAGCTCATAATTGCTAAAGGTAGTCGAGTATTATGTGGCTTGGTTTCTTTGCTCCTAAACTCCTTTCTCGCTATTGAGTATTAACGGACTACATTATCTATTGCTTCATTACTGTTAATGTTATTGTTGTTGTTGTTGTTATTTAGATTTGGGTTACTGTTGTTCGATTGCTGTTGCTGCTGCTGTTGCGCCTTCTTATCACGTTTATGTTGTTCAGCCAAACGTTTTCTAACATCGCGTGGAAACTTCTCATAACATTTCTTACAACATGGTTTCGAATCGACATCGTAAAATTTAGATTTGTTTGCTACAAGCTTGGTCTCGCAAAAGGCGCAGGCAAAGTGTTGAACGCACCAGTACTTGTTCAAAGCCCTAATAACGTCGCCCTTGATCATTTGCTGACAAACAAAGCATTGGTGCCCAAAGAGCTGGTAATAGTGTTGCTCGCAATAGGCTAAACCCTTGCGCTCGTAATGGCGCTTTCCAAGGAAGGGCCTCTCGCACCTGGCGCACACAAAATGGTCCACGTGAAAGTGTTTTCCAAGCGCGGTCACTATGCGCTCCTCTATGGGCCGCCTGCAGGCCCCACAAATTGGGATGCCCATCTTGTCGTGGCACTTGATACAATATAAGTCCTCCTTAACCTGGCGGGCGTCCGGGCGAAGCTCGACGCCGCAGTTGCGGCAGTTGAAATGGTAGGCATGATATGGTTCGCCCTGTTCAGTTTGATGGGCCAGCAACAGGTTAGTGTCGAGTGTAAGCTGCGTTCTGCACTCTCTCTCTCTTTCTATGAGCAAGACGGTCTCGAACTTACCTTAATTTTCAGCGGCGTTTCGTCGATAAAATCTTTGCACCTTTGGCACACGTATCGGCCAACTGCGGCCGCCTTCTCCAAAACATTGCAATCATGGCACAAAGCTCGCCCGTTGTTCTTGATAAAGCCTTGATCGGCTAGCGGCCGCTGGCAAAGCTGGCAATTGAAACAATTCGGGTGCCAGCTATTGTTCAGCGCCTTTATTACTCGGCCGATTATAAATTGGCGACACTTTCCACAACAGGGCGCGAACAAAACTTGAAAATCGTGCTCACAATACTTTCTTCCACCAAACTCATAATAAACCTCGCTCTTGTCGAAGGCCCTAAAACATTGGGCGCAAACAAAACAATGCTGGTGCAATATCTCCCCGTTCGTATTCACAATCTTCTCCTTCTCCTCGAAACCCTCATCACAGTGTGAACAAAACAAGGGGCCCGTCAGGGGAGTTGTAGATCTATTTAGTGTCATGGTTGTGTATATTTTTGAACTTGTCTAGTCTTAGTTGGACCCCGCTACTTGCTGGAGTCTGGTGCTTGGTGGTGGCTTTGAGCTTTGCGATGTACACGGGCAGCGGCGATGAAGTGATTGTATCATTTGCGCCTACAATCGTTCAAGATTGCCCTCTCTCGACGATAGTCTGTCCCTCTTGGCTCTTTCTCAAGCCTCCAGCTTCCTCTGCAGCGCAGATTGTCACAATTTGCCGGGTCCACTGTGAAGGCGGCTCCCCAGCACTAGACTCCCTCACCTTGCACTCTCTCCGTCTCTCTGTCTACCCTGACTCTTGGCCTTCCGCTCGCCTTTCAGGACGCAACTCCCAATTGAAGCAAAGCATAGATTGCCGATGGACAGGATCAAATCAAAAGGCCCTCTAAACTTCTCTTCCTCTCGCGAGCAACTTTGAATCGCGCTCCCCGTTCGTCAGGCAACAGCTTGAATCCGACAACAGACCAACGATTACAAAGCCCCCAGCCAGCTGCACATTGTCGCGCACTCCCTGTGATAGCCGGATAAAGTCTTGGCCCGATGTTGTTCTAGTCGGCTTGCTCCCGAATAAACAGCTCGCTCGAGAAGTCCCAAGTAAACTCAATGGTTACGTATCATCGTTCTCTCTCTCTCTACCTCTATGCGTCTTGGTCGTCGTCGTCGTTTGCTTTGCTTTGCTTAGCTTGTTCTACTGCGCCGCCGGCTGGAGGTTCGGTCGGCCCTAGCCTACTAAACACGCTCTACATGAGGGTCTGTGCACTCTGCTTTGAGAGCCCCACAATCCGAATCCCATTCAACAAGCGAGAGATCTCAGCGCGCGAGAGCAAACTCAAACTGAGCGCCTGTACGCCATTCATGCTCTCGGCCGGCAGCAAATCTGGCCAGATAGAATTAGAAAAATTGGCACAGATTGTACTCCCGGCCAGCCGAGCAGTTTTAGCCTCAAACAAGAAACGGATGGCCAAATATGGGACTCGCTGGGGGATGTTCTTGGAAGGGAGAGAGGAGTTGGCGCTTCAGCTCCGCTCCCTTTTGGCGCCCTCGCTGAGCCATGCGCGTTTATGGCCAAGCAAGCAGACTCTCGCTTGCACAAAGCCGCCGAGAACTTTTAGGAACTAAGTCTAATGCTAGCGAGTGAGAGGGAGGGAAAGAGAGTGGGCTGGCAGCCAGGCGGCCGCTTGTTGGCTTCGCGCTCAGCGGCCGCGCCAACCTCGCCACACCTTGTTCCACTGAGTCCGCTACGCCAACGCAATTTCTGGGGCCAGCAAGGCAGCCGTTCATGCTATCCCCATTCTACGCACTCCACTCGCCGAGCTAGCTTTCGCGCGCATTCGCTCGCCGCCACCAACTTGCAACGCCGTGCGCAAACACTGTTGCACCAGCTCGTCCTGTTGCCTCCAAAGAGTATCGCAGCGGCCAGACTGGCGGCCGCAAAGCGGCTGTTGTGGCGCCAAGCGCGCAGACAGCTTTCGTCATCCTCTCGCCCGCCGGCCGCCTTGCCTCGCCTCAAGTCGGCCTCACCTGTCTGCCAGATGCAACAGAGGCAAGACTGTCGTTGGCTCGCTCGCCTTAGAGGAGGGCCGACCGTGGAGCGAGTGTTCCATATCACCTTGGAGCGCAAGTGCATGAGTGGATCGTGAGAGCGCGAGCGCTTGTCGCTCAAGTCCCATAATCCGCCCCACACTAATCGCTCGGACAGACGCGCATCCAGATCGTCAACAACATACTTAACTTGTCACTTGCGCTTTAGTTGGATTCACCACCCAAACTAACGCTCACGCACCTAAAAATAAGCCAAAAAATGGACCAAAACTCCGACGATTTCACTTGACTGCTCCCCTGTGACGTTGCTGCCGCCTCAACAGCCACACTTCCATCTGATTCCTGCGGAGCTCGAACGATGGATCCAGAGTGGTCGGTTGGTGACGGAACTGAAGTAGGCGCCCCCATCCATGGATGTTATGCTGCTCCAGTCGCGCTCTAGCGCCTCCAAGCTAAGATCCTCGCTGTAAACTTTGCCCCGCGACCTATGCAGCCTGTAACGGGCCACCCAACCACCTG